>Ga0105054_10012827_pt1 | contig 10200 bp, 9 predicted proteins | sample BON02_FD_78091 | JGI IMG/M metagenome (GOLD analysis project Ga0105054, IMG submission 78091) | Freshwater microbial communities from Lake Bonney liftoff mats and glacier meltwater in Antarctica - BON-02 (megahit assembly) | ecosystem: Environmental > Aquatic > Freshwater > Ice > Glacier... | reverse complement strand
TGATAATAGAGGGCGTGACGCCTTATTGGCTCCAAGAGTCGGTATTGGAGGTGGGGTATTTACCTACTTCGGAGATGTGAACGACAACAATTACCAACACATATTTACCAGTACGTATGGCGTTGAGCTTTCGGCTAGCGCAAATCTTTCTAGGTATTTCGACCTCAATCTTACTGCCATCTACGGCAACATTACCGTTAACGAGCGCACAACCGAACGCAACCTAAACTTCAAATCGGAGATGTTTATTGGAGGAGTTGGGGTTAGCTACAACTTCAATCACTTGTACAAACGTCCGGGAATCATTCAGCCCTTTATCGGATTCGGAGTGTCTTTCATCAACTTCGATAGTAAGACAGACAATTATGATGCTAATGGAAACGAATACATCTACGATGAGCAAGGTTCGATTGTGAATCTTGCTGGAGAAGTGCTTCAACGAGATTACGTGTATGAAACCGACCTAAGAGACGAAAACTTGGATGGACTTGGTAAGTATGATCAGTTCACTTTCTCACTTCCTGTATCGGCCGGAATTGATTTTAAAATGGGCAGAAGGCTGAGTGCTAAGATTGGTGCCACGTTTCATTACACCTTTACAGACTTGATTGACAATATTTCTGACAAAGGAGAAGGAACTAGAAAGGGAGATGCTAGAAATGACATGTTCCTGTTTACTTCTGCATCTGTAAGTTACAGTATTGGAGTGGGTAGAACATATTCAAAAAGCTCCAAAACTAAGTATTACGAAGACGTAGATTTTTATGCCCTTTATTTGGCCGATTCGGATGAGGATGGTGTGAGTGACTTTAACGATAGATGTGCAAAAACTCCCGAAGGATTGACGGTAGATGAGTACGGTTGTCCTTTAGATTCAGATCAAGATGTGATTGAGGATTACCGCGATGAGGAAGCAGGAACTCCACTTGGAAACGTTGTGAATTTGAAAGGTGTTACACTGACAGACGAAATGATGCTGAACTCTTATGATTCGGTGGCATTAAACCGCACGGTGATGCACGCAGTTTATCCAAATGGCATTCTTTCAAGAAAAACTTCCCTTACGTCTGAAGATTCTACCAAATTGGCCATTATGATGATGGACATTCAGAATCAAGTGGAGGGAAAGGGCGAATTTGATCAGCTCCTGAATGCCATTAGCAAAGAAGTATTTAGTAAAACTCCAGAACAAGCAGCCTCTGTTGAGGATGTTTACAACAGTGTGGGTGAAGTATATAAAAAGATGGTGGAAGATAAGAGCCTCGCTCCTACTCAACCGCTTGTTATTTCTAAAGGAGAACGAATTGGCGCATCAATTCCGCCTGAATTTATCGATACAGATTACAATACAGATGGCGTAATTTCTGCAGACGAGGTGATGCTTGTGATTGAGGGAGTGCTTGAAGGCACTTCTTCGTTGAATATTTCGCAATTGTACAATCTCATCGACTTCTATCATGAATACATGGAAGGAGCGAAGGTGATTGACTTTGGAGGCACACGCGCTGTTTACATAGATGGCTCGTTGACCATTCTTGAGAACTACAAGAACAATGGCCTCAGCAATACCCAGCGGTTTCTGGTCAATAAATTCAAAGAAGTTGATTTTAACAAAGACGGAACGCTAACACCAAACGAAGTAAATCGAATGATAGGGCTGTTCGATCAGGGGAAAGCACCATACACAAAAGCGATGATGAACGAACTCATTGACCTATTCTTTGAAGATTAAAATAAGGACGTTAAATTTGCACCGCCAAACCAACAAACTATGAGGTATTCAATACTACTTGCTCTTATCTACGCATTCACCATTCCTTCCTTTGCGCAAGATAATCCTACAGAGGGAAAGAAAGAAAAAACCGAAACTCCTAAAAAAGAGAAGGTTGAGGTAAAAAAAGAACCAAAGAAGGAAAAGGCTCAAAAAGAAAAGCCGGAAGCGAAGCCAGAGACCGTGAATAAAAAAGCCGAAGCTCCGAAAGAGGAAAAGGCAAACCCAAAAGTTGTAAGTGAAAATACGGAAGCGCCAAAGAAGCAAGAGACTAAGACTGAGGGCAAATCAAAACCTCCGAAAGAAAAAGTACCCTATCATTTTATGGCCAATGTTCATGGAGGAATTGGTCTGATGAACTATTTCGGAGACATTCGGGACAATTCGGGTACCACCGTACACAGAATTGGAAGCCATCCTGGTTACAACTTCGGCATTGGAGGAAACGTAACCAATTACTTAGATGTTAATGTGAACGTGCTTTTGGGTAAGCTTACATGGAATCAGAATCCATCCGACCACGTAACACCATTAAACTTTGAAGCAAATGTATTTACTGTTGGAGCAGAATTGGTTTACAATTTTAAGAATGTAATACGGAATCCTGTTGGAATCACACCTTTTTTATCAATAGGTGTAAGTTATTCTGACTACGATGTATATGCAGACCTGCAAACCACTGACCGAGATGGAAATACTTGGGATTACAATTATTGGGACGGTGTTGAGAACCGAGGTCTGATATATAATTTACCTCAAAGCACTGCCAACCCAGATGACGTGCAGACCTTGAGCCGAGATTTCGAATACGAAACCCGATTGAACGAATTTCCGATAACAGCAGTTACGATTCCTGTTGGAGCTGGTTTTGACTTCAATGCGTCCAGAAAATTTGCCATTCGCTTCGGGGCTTATTACTACTTCACCACAAACGACATGGTTGATAATGTTTCTGGTGGCAACAAAGGATTCTTTTCCAATGACGGATTCCTTTACACGTCAATGTCTGTAATCTTCAAATTTGACCCGTTCAAAAAGAAAGCACCAAAGGTAGATGTGGCTGGACCGGAATATGGCGACCTGAGTGAGATTGAGAACGATGACAGCGATGGTGACGGTGTGCCTGACCTTTCTGATCGTTGTGCAGCAACCCCAAAAGGATTGACTGTTGATGAGAACGGCTGCCCAGCTGATGAAGACCGTGATGGAATTACAGACTATAAAGACAAGCAATTGAAGACTCCTTCTGGAAGTATTGTTGACGCAGATGGTGTTGCCGTTAGCTATCAAGACATCTACAAAACGTATGGTTCTGACACCGCTTCTCTTCCTAGAAAAAACCTAGACCAAGATTGGTTGTTTTCTCAAAAGAATGCAGACCCAAGCTATACTGTTCACGTAGGGACTTATACGAACTACGACATTCCAACACAAATTAAAATGCGTTTGGCCAAAATGCAAGGACTTGTTGAAACGAAGGTGAACGATTCCATTTCTGTTTTCACCCTTGGTAAGTTTGACAATTTTGAAGCTGCTGAGAAGAAACAGAATGAACTAATCCAAAGCGGAATTGATGAGGCATTTGGCGTGAGCGAAGGAGCCATTCCTGATGTGGGGGTTGACCTTGGTGTTATCGGATTTAAGGCTGGCAAACAACAAGAAGCACAAAGACGCGCATCACTTGCGCTTGAAGATGTTGACGTTCTTGCTTATGGCGTTGAACTGAGAGAATACCGTTTGCGCATTGAGATAGATAAACTCTCTAAACTTATTGCGCAGCATGGTGTGCAGATGAAAACCACAGATGGAGGAATGAAGGTTTATTCCATTGGTTCATTTAAGACTCTTGCAGAGGCTCAAGCATTGGAAAATCAGGTTATTGCTCTAGGCGTTAAGAACCCTGCGATTACTGCAAAGTTTAACAATCTGTATATTACGATTGAGGATGCCAAGCTGATAGAGATAGATATGAAGCCAGCCAAGTAGGATATTAGAAAATTAGTTAGATAGAAAAGGGGGCTTTAGCCCCCTTTTCATTTTAAGTCGCCACGCTCCCATCCTACACAATTTGACGAATACACTAAAAAATCTACATCTCCTGCTACTTTTTAATAGAAAATTGTTGATCTATCAGTGTTTAATTTCCCTGTCAAACAGTGGCCTTGTAGTTCAACAAATATTCATCTCTGACTCAATAGAAAAAGGACCCAACTATCTGAATACCGATACCTAAAATCACATTTACTGCCTTTACTCCATCTTGAGTAAAAAAATTGAATTGAAAAGGTTTTTATCTCAACCAAACATCGTTTCTAATTTGGATTAATGAGGTGGCTATCCGCCTGTTTCCCTAACTTCATCGCCCAATGGAATTAGGATTTTTAGTTGTAGGTATTTTGGTTGGTGCTGCGGTGGGTTTTCTACTAGGCAAACGTGGTGCTTCAACTGTTTTGGATAATGGCGAACTAGAAAAGTTGAAGCTAGATAATGCCACGTTGGCTGAAGGTCAAAGGCGCGTTTCGGAAGAACGGGACATTTTGAAAGCAGATTTGAGAGAATCACAAGACAAGCTTTCTGAAGCTGAGAAGAATCTTGCTTCTTCTCGAACGCACTTTAAAGACCAAGAGAATCGTCAGAACGATCAGAAGAAAGAGTTTGAAGAGTTGAACAAACGTTTCAACACCGAATTTGAGAACCTCGCCAACAAAATTCTAGACGAGAAATCGAAGAAGTTTACCGATCAGAACAAGGAAAACCTTGAACTGATTCTTACGCCACTCCGCGATCGTATCAAGGATTTTGAGAAGAAGGTGGATGAGAAATACGATAACGAACAGAAAGAGCGCGCTTCGCTTAAAGGCGAAATTAAAGTGCTGCACGAGCTGAACAAACAAATCAGCCAAGAGGCGCATAACCTTACCACGGCATTAAAAGGCGACAGTAAGAAGCAAGGAAATTGGGGCGAATTGATTTTGGAGCGTGTTCTCGAAAACTCAGGACTCATTAAAGGTCAGGAATATTTCACGCAGCAAACTACTTACAACGAAACCGGAGACCGTCTATTCCCTGATGTGGTAATCCAGCTACCTGACGATAAGCAGATCATTATTGACAGCAAGGTTTCGTTGGTGGCCTACGAACGATTTGTAAACGCAGATGACGATGACGAACGCGATAAGTGGATTAAAGCGCACGTAACTTCAGTGAAAGCCCACATCAAAAGTCTTTCCGACAAGAATTATCACACAAGTAAAGGCATGGACACTCCTGAATTTGTGCTGATGTTTATGCCTATTGAAAGTAGTTTCAGTGCTTCAATTAGAGCCGATGATGAGCTATTCAACTTTGCGTGGGATAAACGGATTGTTATTGTAAGCCCATCTACCCTACTCGCCACCTTGCGCACCGTTTCTTCCATTTGGAAACAGGATCGGCAGACCAAAAATGCAATCGAAATAGCGCAGAAAAGTGGGGATATGTACAACAAGTTTGTTGGTTTTGTGGAGGATATGCAGAAGATTGGCTCTCGCTTGAATTCTACACAGACAGCCTATAGCGATGGCATGAAAAAACTATCTGAAGGAACTGGAAATCTCGTAAAACGTGCAGAGGAATTGAGGAATATGGGCGCCAAGACCACGAAGTTACTTCCCAGCGAAATGTTAGGTTTGGAGGATGAAGATTAGTACGATTCTCTTACCTGTTACCCTAGTTCTGATGGCCGCTTCGGGCTGCTACACCGAACGCATTTCCAATCAAAACCTGTCTTATTTATATGATAAAGACGCATCTTTCCTTCATCCAGAATTCAATGTGTTGCACAAAAATGATTCCTTAACGGAGCTTCATTTCCGCATCAACTCTAATGAATTGCTCTACCTGCACAACCCAGAAAGCAACTTTTACTCTGCGTTTTTCCGCATACGCTATGAAGTTTATACGCAACTGGAAAGCAAGCTGTTGATTGATAGTTCGGTGGTTGTTTTTGCAGATAGTTCACTACTGATGCAGGGCAAAACCATTAGCGGAATACTTGAACTGAAACCAAGCAAAGTAAAGCAGTCTCTTTTGAAGATTGATTTGGTTGATCTGCGAAGAAATTCACGCATTAAACACTACTTCGAGATTGACAGACGAAATCCAAATTGCAGGCAGTTTTTTACGCTTAAACTGACTGATTCGAGCCATCCTCTTTCGCGTAATTATTTAAAAGCTGATGAGCAATTCACAGTGAACCATATCAGCGGAAAAAATAGCGCCATCGTACGCTACTACAATCGGGAATTTCCATTGCCCAAGCCTCCATTTTCGGTTGAAACGCCAAAAGTTTTTGACTATCAGGCTGATAGCATTTTTGAACTTCCGCTGGGGCAACCTTTAACGCTTCCAAAGCAAGGCTTCTACCACTTTCAGGTTTCTGACAGCACAAAAGATGGTTTTACCATTTATCGTTTTGACGAGACATTTCCGTCCGTAAAAGACGTGAAAGATTTGATTGAACCGCTACGTTTCATCAACAGTAATTCTGAATACAACACCTTAAAAGAGGCCGATTTCCCGAAGGCTGAGGTTGACCGTTTTTGGTTGAAATTAGCAGGAAATCAGGACCGAGCCAGAGTGCTTATTCAGAAGTATTACTCACGCGTGGAGAATTCAAACGAGTTCTTTACGAGCTATACGGAAGGTTGGAAAAGCGACCGTGGTCTGATTCATCTTATTTTCGGACAGCCCAACATTATCTACAAGAACTCAAACTCCGAACATTGGATTTATGGCGAGGAAGAAAACCCAGCTTCATTAGGATTAACCTTCTACAAGGTTGAGAATCCATTCTCAGACAACGATTTTCGTCTCGACCGCTCGCCCATCTATAAAAGCAGTTGGTATAGCGCGGTGGATATGTGGCGACAGGGTCGGGTTTATACAGATAACTAAGAGAAGCACGAAATAAAAAAATCCGAAACCGCCACTTAGGAAGTTTCGGATTTTATGTTTTAGAATTTAGTGCTTTAGAACCTCAGTTCATCATAATCTGATGCCCATCAACCATGGTGCACGATTGCTTTACTTCAACCGCTTTGCTGTAGGCTAAAATGCTATCAACAACACGTTGGTCGGGCGAGAAGGAAGTTCCTTCAAATTCATTGCTGAGAAAATTAATCAGCTTTGTTTGATACAACAGTTCACACGGCTCTTGCTCCGTAAGTGCTGTAGTTGCGGTTAGTAATTCTTTTGGGAGAGTAAATGTTTTTGGCATATCTTTTCGTTTGGTATGTGGTTAATACGCAGTGGTTTCAGATATATTGTACCGATATGAAAAAAACGCCCCAATCTTTTGATAAGCTACGGTTAGGGCTTGATACATCAAGTCCTAACACTAACAGATTACATCTCGTAACCACTCTTTATTACGGTCATTACCATTTTGAACTGCACTTTTGATACGAACTTGTGTAGTGTATGTGCAGGAATAGTGAGCACTTGACCTGTCATGAGCTCAACCCTGTGGTCGTTCATTAGCACCAAAGCGGTGCCATCAATCACTTGAATAAGATTATCGAAGGCTGAGACTACGGCAGTTGATTCTTCGCCCTCTGCAAAGGCATACACCGTAATGGTTCCTGTTGGTTTCAGCGTAATTGTCTTTGAAACAATTTGTCCAGGCTGATATGCTATTACATCACATAGGTTGCGTGTGTTAGCTTTTGCAAATTCGGGATTAATCATCAATCAACAGTTTAGTAAAATTGGTTTAGTCCTACTTAGGATTACCACTTCTCAAAGTTGCAACAGACAAAATCGTTAATCGTTACATCCTATTTATTGATTGTTACATAATTCACACATTACCTAAAGAATCCCACGTTTCATAATCGGTCATTACTCATAACCACTTTTTATCACGGTCATGATCATTTTGAACCTACCATTGGGTCTAACCTGATTTGAAGCATGCGCTGGTATGACGATGGATTGGCCCGTTTCTAAAAGATGGGACTTTCCGCTGATGATAATATGAGCTTTGCCTTCGATAATCTGGGCAAAGGTATCAAACGGTGATGTTTTCTCAGTTAGCCCTTCGCCTGCATCAAAAGACATCACACTTATGTTTCCGGTCGATTTTTTCAGAATCGTCTTTATAACTACAGAATTGGGTATGTATTCAATAATCTCTACCGTAATCAGCGTGATTGACTTTTCAATTTCAAGCGGGTTATTCATGGGGTGCATTTAGCTGTATTTGATTGTTTCAATCAAAGGGAGAAATAAAAAAGGCGGGTTTTAGCCCGCCTTTCTTCATCAATGCTAGTGTATTATTTCTTACTGTCTGTTCCCAATTCCTTGAACGAAGTGGCGAGTTCGCCCATATCGTGGTCAAACTCACGTTTAAACTTGTCCCAATCGGTTTGATTGTTCTCATATTCATCCAAACGAGTTCTCAGGTTTTCGTTCTTGGCCTCTAGGTTTTCAATACGTTTTGCATAAAGCGCATCCATAACTTTTCCCGGCTTCTTCATTTTAACCTTAAGCTCATCGATGGTCTCTTTGTTTTTGGTAATCTTCGCGTTCATATCGGTCTTGTAAACCTTCCAAGCTTTTTGTGCCTCCGTTTCTGCCACAACCATGTTTTCTTCATGTTGAGCTTCGTTCAAATCTTCTCTGGCTTCTGTTACTTCTTCTTTGGCTTCTGTTACTTCTTCTTTTGCCTCGTCCACTTTTTCAGTAGCGGTTTCGCATCCTGTAAACATGACACCTGCTAGTAGCACCGTAGCCATGGCTGTTGTAAATAATTTGGTTTTCATTTTTTGTTGATTGATTTCCACATTCTGTGTGGCCCGGCATGAGAAAATTCTCTACCCCACAAAGGTGAACCTACACATGGCGCAACTTCTTACACAATTTTGTATAATAGTTACATATATCACAGGTTTTCGAGGTTGCCCTTCCGCTTCTGACCAAGTTGTTTGAAGTAGGATGGCGTGAGACCCGTAACCTTCTTGAACTGATTGGAAAGATGAGCCACGCTGCTATAATGCAGTTTGTAGGCAATCTCGGTCAGGTTCAGTTGGTCATAAAGCAGCAATTCCTTTACTCGCTCAATCTGATTGACGATGATGAACTGTTGGATGGTGATGCTCTTCACCTCAGAGAATACGTTGGCCAAGTAGGTATAATCGTAATTCAGTTTCTCGCTGATGTATTCGGAGTAGTTGACCTTCGGAATTTCATCCTCGTAGTGCACCATTTCGGTGATTACCGCTTTGATCTTTTCCACTAAAATTGCCTGATGGTCATCAAGTAACTCTAAGCCAGATTTCATCAGGTTCGATTTCAACTCTGCGCGTTTGTCCAAAGGCATGTCTTCCAATAACTCCAACATACCAAGCTGCACAATAACGTAGTTCAGACCCAGCTTTGCCAGTTCAGCCTTCACCATCATTATGCAGCGCAAACTCACCATGTATTTGATGTAAATCTTCATAGTTCGGATGTGCTAGAATCAGATCAGGCAATCAAGTTGAAATGTGGGTTTGTTGCTTAATCTTCCACATTCTGTGTGGCGCAGGCACGAGAAAATTCTCTACAGGCCAAATATGACCATGCAAGTGGCGAAACTTCTTACACAACTCCGTGTAATTGTTACATATATCACAGGTTTTCGAGGTAGCCCTTGCGCTTCTTTCCCAGTTGTTTGAAGTAGGAGGGGGTAAGCCCCGTAACCTTCTTAAATTGGTTGGACAGGTGGGCCGAGCTGCTATAATGCAGTTTATAGGCAATCTCGCTCAGGCTCAGTTGGTCGTAGAGTATGAGTTCCTTTGCCCGTTCAATCTTATTGCTGATGATGTAATGCTGGATGGTCATTCCCTTCACCTCCGAGAATATGTTTGCTAGATAGGTGTAGTCCAAACCGAGTTTCTCGCTGATGTAATCCGAGTAGTTCACTTTCGGAATTTCATCTTCGTAGTGGATCATTTCGGTAATCACCGCTTGGATTTTTTCCACCAGTATGGCCTGTTGGTCATCCAGCAGTTCAATCCCCGATCTCATCAGGTTGATTTTCAATTGATCCCGTTTCTCAATCGGCATGTCTTCCAATACCTCCAACATGCCAAGCTTCACAATAACGTATTTCAGACCAAGCTTTTTCAGTTCGGCCTTCACCATCATGATGCAGCGCAAACTCACCATGTATTTGATGTATATCTTCATAGTTCGGATGCGGTAGCATCAGCTTAAGGCGTTAAAGAATAAACGAGGCGGGGTGGTATCGTGTAAGGTAAGAAAGATCAGAGACAACGGACATGGACAGTGTAAGTATGCACAGGGCAATCGGGTCTTATCTACCAAACATATTTTTTAGCCACAGATGCACGGATTTTCACGGATTTTACACGGATAATCACTTTTTTTCTCTGTGGAAATCTGTG
>Ga0105054_10012825_pt1 | contig 10201 bp, 8 predicted proteins | sample BON02_FD_78091 | JGI IMG/M metagenome (GOLD analysis project Ga0105054, IMG submission 78091) | Freshwater microbial communities from Lake Bonney liftoff mats and glacier meltwater in Antarctica - BON-02 (megahit assembly) | ecosystem: Environmental > Aquatic > Freshwater > Ice > Glacier... | reverse complement strand
GATAGTAAATGTTACTGCCATAGTTTCGTGATTTCGTCGCTGGCAAAACGGGGGAATTCCACCCGCTCGCCCTGGCGAATAGCTACTAGACCTGCCGCTTTGGGCAATATCTGCCCAATAATCGTCCCTGCCCAACCGTGTTGACGCCAACTTTGCAAAATTGTTGCGGCATGTTCAGGGGGTGTTGTCGCCAACAAGGCGCCGGATGCAATCACACCCAACGGGTCTAAACCAAACTCGGCACACAATTGTTGCGCCAATGCCGGCATGTTCACACTATCTAGACGGAATTCAAGGCCAACATCCGCCGCCAACGTCAATTCTAGGATAGCCGTGGCAATACCGCCTTCCGTCGGGTCGTGCATCGCGGTGACCAGGCCGGTTTGCGCGGCCAGCCGCGCTGGCGTCATTACACTGATGCCGGGTTCATACAGATAATTGGCGGCCAGTTCGATCTGCTTGGTTGGCCAGCCGCGTTGCAATAGTTCGGCGCGTTTTTCACGAGCAATGATGCTAATTCCTTCCACTGGCGCCATACCCGCCATCAACACCAGATCGCCCGGTTGACAGCCACCGCTGTGGATTACGTGGCCACGCGCCACATCACCCAGCATGGTGCCGGCCACCACTGCTTGATTCACGGTTGGCGTCACCTCGCTGTGGCCGCCAACGACCACAATGCCCAGACTCCGACAGGCTGCGCCGATCTGATGGAAAATGCGCTGTGCTAACGCTTCATCGGCCTGGCCAGCGGGCAACAACACGGTTGGTAAATAGAAGCGGGGCGTTGCACCGGTGACGGCCAGATCATTGGCGCAGACGTTGACTGCATAGTAGCCAATTGCATCCGTGGCGAAGGTAATCGGGTCACTTTTGGCAACCAGGAGTTGATCCTGACCAGGTGCAAAGTCGATCACGGCCGCATCTTCGCCGACGGCTGGCCCTAATAATAGCTGTGGATGAGAGGTTGGCAAGTTGCTCAGTAACTGCGTGAGGAGTGATGCAGGAATTTTACCAGACGTAAGCATAATATTCGTAGGTTGTTTCATGTTGGAACAAGATCAATAGAGAAACAGGCGTTAGACAGCCGGACGCGACCTTAACATTGGGCTGCTGCAAAGCAAAACCAAGCTAGCCTATTATATCTGGATTGGAAGCAAAGTGATATTTTTCTTTTGCATGGGTGCGTGCCAAATTTTCGCAGACGGGGATACTGTCACGCCGGAGGCGCTGACCTACGGCTAAACCATCATCATTTCGGTAACGCTGGACTAGCTTGACAAATTTGTATCTTTGTATATACTATTCTATAAACATTCAAAAATAGCAATATTTTCAGATTTACTTAGATTGATTTCAGTGATTCTCTATCAAAACAACTGTCTATGCAAGACACTCTACGGCGTTTTAAGGCTGAATTCTTTAAAGCTTTGTCTCATCCAGCTCGCATCAAAATCCTGGAGTTTTTGCGCGCTGGGGAACTTAGCGTCACTGAACTACAAGAAAAGCTAGAGATTGAGTCGTCGGGTATCTCTCAGCAATTGGCGGTGTTACGCAACAAAAATATTGTAGAAACGCGTAAGGTTGGAACCAGCGTTTATTACCGTGTGCGCGACCCGGCGGTCTTTGAATTGCTGGATGTGGCGCACAGAATTTTCAATAATCATCTGATTGACACTCGCTCAATGTTAGAGCAACTACAACTAGAGGAATAGTTATAGAAACCCTATGCCTGGCTTATTTCAAAAAATCTTCAAAACTGGCATTGTCACCGAACCGCTTGGTCCGGACACAGCCGAAGTGGTGCAACTCGTTAAGCAGATCGATGCCAAGACAAAACGCCTCCTGGGCCGTGTCCTTGCTATTCGCGAAGTGGACGCCGGGTCGTGCAACGGCTGTGAAATCGAAATTACCGGTCTAACCAGTCCCGTGTATGACAGCGAACGTTTCGGCCTTCACTTCGTCGCCTCACCGCGCCACGCCGACATGCTGCTGGTGACCGGCCCGGTCACGCGCAACATGGAAGTGCCGCTGCGCAAAACCTACGAAGCCACGCCCGACCCGAAATTAGTCGTCGCTGTGGGTGACTGCGCCCAGACCTGTGGTGTGTTCAAGGGCAGTTACGCCGTGGTCGGCAGTGTCGATCAGGTAATACCGGTGGATGTATTTGTCTCCGGCTGTCCGCCCGAACCCGCCGACATCTTGCGTGGTATCTTGGCTGCGTTGGATCGAATGCCAAAGTGATTATGTTTATGCAATCAAATTTTTTCGTCATGGTTTTTGCCTATACGTTCGGTGTGTTGAGTGCATTGCTAGCCGGCAAAGGCGCATTCGGACGTGGGCTGGTTGCACTGGGCGCGGTTGTCGGCGCGGGTGCGGGCAGTGCCTTGGGTGCCACCGTTATTTTAACGGGGGCGCCGTTTACGCTTACGGTTCCGGCCCTCCTGCCGACGGCCGGCGGCCTTGCACTCCGGCTTGACCCGCTCGCTGCGTTCTTCCTGATCCTGATCGGCCTCGGCGCGATCCCAGCCGCAATTTATGGCGCGGGCTACTCAGCCACGTATGAGGATGGCCGCGCCTCACTCCGTCTGCTCGGCGTGATGTTCAATCTGTTCCTGCTTACCATGAGCCTCGTGACGCTGGCCGACAATGTGTTCACCTTCCTGTTGATGTGGGAGGGCATGTCGCTCACGTCGTACTTCCTCGTCATCACCGAGAGCAACGAAGCAGAAACATTGCGCGCCGGCGGCTGGTATGCGGCCATGACGCATACAGGATTTGTGCTCCTGCTGGCTGCGTTTGTACTGCTGATGAATGGAGGAGCGGGGGCGTTCGCTGATCTGCGCGTCGGCGCGGCCGCGTTGCCAACGCCGACCCGCAATCTGATCTTCCTGCTGGCCTTGCTTGGCTTTGGTTCCAAGGCCGGCATCGTACCCTTGCATGTCTGGTTGCCGCGCGCCCACCCGGCCGCGCCCAGTCACGTCTCGGCATTAATGTCCGGCGTGATGATCAAGATGGGTGTCTACGGGCTGCTGCGCGTGGCGCTTGATTTGCTCGGCGGCGGCCCAACCTGGTGGGGCGCGCTCGTCCTGAGCATGGGCGCGGTCTCGGCCTTGCTGGGGATTCTGTACGCGCTGATGGAGAACGACCTCAAGCGCCTGCTGGCCTATTCCAGCGTCGAGAACATCGGCATCATCTTCATGGGTGTGGGTGCAGGCTTGCTCTTCGGCGCGCGCCAGCTGCCGACGGCGGCGGCGCTGGCCTTTGTCGCTGCGCTCTATCACGCACTCAATCATACGGCCTTTAAGGGCTTGCTGTTTATGGGCGCCGGATCGGTCTTGCACGCCACGCACACCCGTGACATGAATCGCATGGGCGGACTGATCAAGCGGATGCCGTGGACGGCGCTCTTCTTTCTGATTGGCGCGGTGGCCATTGCCGGCATCCCGCCACTCAACGGCTTTGTGGGCGAGTGGCTGTTGTTCCAGGCTCTGCTACCGGGCGTGAGCCTGGAACAACCGGTCGTTGCCGCATTGGTGACGCTGGCCGTGGGGATGTTGGCGCTGACGGGTGGTCTGGCCGCCGCCGGTTTCGTCAAAGTTTTCGGCATCACCTTTCTTGCCATCCCACGCTCACCGGCCGCCGAACACGCGCACGAAGCGCCGCGCTCGATGCAACTGGGGATGGGGTTGCTCGTCCTCGCTTGCCTGGCGCTTGGCCTCGCACCCACTGTGGTTGTGCCACTCCTGGGGCGCGTTGTCGCCGGGTTGGACGGTCTGCCCGCTACGCCCCCGGCGTTTGTCACCGGCTTATCCCTGCAAATCCCCGCTGGCTTTGCCGAGATCTCACCGGCACTGGCTGCACTCGGCCTACTCGTTGTGCTGGGTCTGGTGCCGGTGGCGATGTGGGCGTTGCGCGTCAATCGCCAATTGCGCATCGGCGATACGTGGGGCGGTGGCCGCATCGGGCAGACGCCGCGCATGGAGTATACGGCCACCGCCTTTGCCGAACCGCTCCGCCGCGTCTTTGCCGAACTCTACCGCCCGACCAAGGAACTGACAATCGACTTTCACCCCGAATCCAAATACTTTGTCCAATCCATTGCGTACCGCAGTGAAATCCGCTCGTGGTTTGAAGAGTTTATCTACGACCCACTAGTGTACGCAGTGCAGTGGCTGAGTCGCCAGGTGCGACGTTTGCAGTCCGGCTCGCTGCACGGCTACGTGGCTTATCTGTTTGTCGTGCTGGTGCTAATGCTCGGTGCGTTGTTGTGGCCCGGCAATTGAATTGATTTGGGTGTGTTCAAAATGAGTTGGACTATGCCTGGGAACACCTACATCCTTGTCGGCAACGACTTCTGCCGATAAGGATGTAGGTGTTCCCAACCAAGATTGAACCCACCCAATTGATTTGCGAACAAGTGACGGCCTATGATGCTTCTCTTCTTCTTGATGCTCTTTGCTTATGGCTTCGGCACAGTTGGCGCCCTACTCTTGGGACGCGGTCGCTTGGGACGCGCTGTGGCTGCCGTGGGTGCGGGCGGCGGCGCCGGCGCGGGATTGATGTTTGGCGGTAGCGCGCTCATTGCGAGGCAACCATTCAGTGTCGACGTCCCGCGCATCATGCCGCTCACCGGCTTCGCGTTGCAACTTGACGGGTTGGGCGCATTCTTCCTGGTCGTCATCGGTCTGGTGGGCATAGCCGTCGCGCTCTACGGCTTTGGCTATTCGGCGGCCTATGAAGGGCGCTATTCATTGCGGATGATGGGGGTCATGCTCAACGTGCTGCTGCTGTCGCTCAGCCTGCAAGTGCTGGCCGCTAACGCCCTCACCTTTTTGTTGACGTGGGAGTTGATGTCGCTCTCGGCTTACTGGTTGGTGCTGACCGAGCACGATCAACCGGGGACGGTGCAGGCCGGGGTGTGGTATATCGCCATGACGCACGCCGGGTTTGTCGCGCTGGTGGCCATGTTCCTGCTGCTTGCCGGCGGCGAGTTGACCACGTCGTTTGCCGCCATGCGCACCAACGCGGCCACGCTGACACCGCTCGTGCGCGATGCTGTCTTTCTGTTGGTCCTGTTCGGCTTTGGCGCTAAGGTAGGCATCGTACCGCTGCATGTCTGGTTGCCGCTGGCGCATCCGGTCGCGCCGAGTCACGTCTCGGCATTGATGTCGGGGGTGGTCATCAAGATGGGGATCTATGGGCTGGTGCGCGTAGTGCTGGATTTGCTCGGCGGCGGCCCAGCGTGGTGGGGGCTGGTGGTGCTGGGCTTGGGAGTGGTCTCGGCTCTGCTCGGCGTGCTCTACGCGCTGATGGAGCATGACCTCAAGCGTCTACTGGCCTATCACTCGGTCGAAAACATCGGCATCATTCTGATCGGTCTCGGCGCGGGGCTGGTCTTTCATAGTTACGGGTTGATGACATTGGCTGCGCTCGGCTTTATTGGCGGGCTCTATCATACCATCAATCACGCCAGTTTTAAGGGGCTGCTCTTTCTCGGCGCGGGGTCGGTGCTGCACGCCACGCACACGCGCAACATGGAAGAGCTGGGGGGGCTGATCAAGCGCATGCCCTGGACAGCGCTCGGCTTTTTGATCGGTGCTGCTGCCATCTCCGCGTTGCCCCCGCTCAACGGCTTTGTCTCCGAGTGGCTGATCTTTCAGGCGCTGTTGGGCGGCTTCAACATCCCTGTGCCGGAAGTGGCAGTGCTGATGCCGGTGGCGGTGGGGATGCTGGCGTTGACGAGTGGTCTGGCCGCGGCCTGCTTTGTCAAAGCGTTTGGCATCACCTTTCTCGCTATTTCGCGTTCGCCTGAAGCCGTCCATGCGCACGAAGCACCGCTTGCCATGCGGGTGGGGATGGCGATCCTCGCCCTCGCCTGTGTGGGACTTGGCCTGGCGCCCTTTATCGTCGTCCCACTGTTGGGCGGTGTGCTGAGCGGTCTTGGCAGTCTGCCCGATACGCGGGCGGCCTTTACCCTCAACCTGGCGCTGCAAACGCAGGCTGAGTTTGGGCAGCCGCTGACCGGCACGATGTCGCCGACGGTGGTGGGATTGGGCTTGCTCGGCATTCTCGTGCTCGTGCCGGTGGTGATGTGGGGATTGCGTGTGAATCGCAACCTGCGGGTGGGCGATACGTGGGGCTGTGGCCGGATCGGCCAGACACCGCGCATGGAGTACACGGCCACGGCCTTCGCCGAACCCTTGCGGCGCGTCTTTGCCGAACTCTACCGCCCAACCAAAGAACTGACGATTGACTTCCACCCCGAATCTAAATACTTTGTCCAGTCCATCGCCTATAAAAGCGACATCACGCCGCTGTTTGATCACTGGCTGTATGACCCGTTTCTGAGGCTGGTGCGCGGCACAGCCCAGCAGGTGCGCCGTCTGCAAGCCGGTTCGCTGCATTTATATCTCGTGTATGTCACCATCATTCTAGTGATACTCCTGTTAGCTGCAAGGTGGTTTTGATATGACCGGTTATGTTCTTGAAATTGTGCAAGTCTTGTTGGCGCTGTTACTGGCGCCGGGATTGGTGGGCTTTGTTCGCTGGTTGAAGGCACGTCTGCAAAACCGGCGCGGCGCGCCGCTGTGGTTGCCCTATTTTGAACTCCGCAAGTTGTTTGGCAAAGAGGTGGTAATGTCGAACAACGCCTCGTGGTTGTTTCGCGTCGCACCTTATATCATCTTTGCCAGCGCAGTGACGGTGACCTTTCTCATCCCGCTGCTCGGGGCGCGCCTGCCCTTTGACAATATCGGCGATCTGTTGGTCGTGGTCTATCTGTTGCTCCTGGGCACGTTTTTCCTGGCGCTGGCCGGGCTTGACCCCGGCACGGCCTTTGGCGGGATGGGCGCAAGCCGCGAGATGACGGTGGCGGCCATCGCTGAGCCGACGATTGCGCTAGCCATCTTTGGTCTGGCGCTGGGGGCCGGGTCAACAAACCTGGGCCAGATCGTGAGCGCGACGCTGGCGAATCCCGGTCTGGCCCTCAGTCCGGGGTATTTACTCGCCTTTGCCGCGCTCTTTGTCGTGACACTGGCCGAGACCGGCCGCTTGCCGGTAGACAACCCGGCTACCCATCTTGAACTAACGATGATCCACGAGGCGATGATTCTGGAATATTCGGGGCGCTACTTGGCGCTGATTGAATGGGCAGCCTGGCTGAAGTTGTTTGTTTTTTTTACATTATTGGCGAATTTGTTCGTGCCGTGGGGGCTGGCCACAACCCTGACGCCGGCGGCGCTGGTGATTGCACTGGTAACGCTGATTATCAAGCTGGCTGTGCTGGGCGTGGTGGTAGCTGTGGTCGAAACGCGCATCGCCAAACTGCGTCTGTTTCGCGTACCGGAATTGCTAGGTATGTCGTTTGTGCTGGCACTGCTGGCGGTGACCTCATCTTTTCTGTTGAAATAACGGCATTGTAGGTATGGAAACCGCACCTGCAATTTATGAACCATCCCACCAAAGGAGAACTTATGAACGATGTTCTGTTCGCGCAACTTTCCACCCTCGGTTCCAGTCTGGCGCTGTTATTCGGCATTATGCTATTGTGGCGGCGGAGTCTAAGCGCCTATGTTGCCGCCTTCCAGTGGCAGTCGGCGGCGCTTGCGGTCCTCTTCGTGATGATTGGCTACTTCGGTCATGACCCCGAACTGTACTTTGTCGCTGCCTTCTTCTTCCTCCTCAAAGTATTCATCCTGCCGCACTATCTTCGGCGCATGGAAAAGCGGTTCGGCGGTGAACGCGAGTCACAACCCTACGTGAACATCGCCACTTCCCTCATCCTCGCCGGCCTACTCGTCCTGCTGGCTTACGCCATCACCCGCCCGCTGGTGCTGGTGAGCACACTTCCCACGCGTGGCGGGTTGCCGTTGGCGATGGGGCTGATCTTTGTCGGGCTGTTCGTGGTCGTGACGCGCAAGAAAGCGCTGACGCAAATCGTCGGCTTTCTGGTCATGGAGAACGGCATTGCGCTGCTGGCGGTGCTTGGCACTTTTGGCATTCCGCTCATCATCGAGCTTGGTGTCTTTCTCGACGTGCTCATGGGTTTCCTGGTCATGCAGGTTTTTGTCTATCATATCCACGGCACCTTTGAATCGATTGATGTTGATCAGTTAAACGAACTTAAATATTAAGGGTCTGTCCAGGAATAAAGCCATGCTCCCCAGGTTTCAACCTGGGCTGACACGCAAAAACCCGCTTAAGCGGGTTTCGCCTACCAGGTGCTGGTTCGGGTACCCGTTGGGTGCAGCACCGCCACCCTGCCGCCAAACTCGTCTATCTTATTGCTGGACAGACCCTAATTCTACTTTGGTACTTTAGAAGACCGGTAACGAATTGTCACTCTGCACCCAGAGGGTACCCGCGGCTTTTTGCCCCGAAGAGTCTGGTTTCTCAGCGATAACAGATTCTTCGCTCGAAAAAACCCTCGCTCAGAATGACAGCGTACGTTGGTCCGTTTTAAAGTACCAAAGTAGAACTAAGAAAGCAGGATTAAATAAGTTGCGGATCTACATGACTGGCATCTTTGGCTGTACCAGCGTTAGATTAGGTCTCAGATGCTGGTCATGTTTCATCTTTTAAGGCGCTTTCAAAAAATAAAGTGTCCAGCAGCGTAGGGGCATGAGGTGGGCGGCGAAGTCACATTAGCTCGCGGCACAAATTTGTGCCGCTGCCCACCTCATGCCCCTACTGGATAGTTATTTATTTGAAACAGCCAAATTAATTCTCGTTCCTAAGGCAGCCCGGAGGCGCTTGGCAGCAGCCTGTTAGGGGGACCTATGTTCGGCGTTGATGTAGAACTGCTGATCAGATTTTGCTTATTACTTTTGTTCGGTTGGCTGACAGCTACTATATCGGGTGCGGCAGGGTTCGGCGGCGCATTGATCTTATTGCCTGTGCTGACAAACTTGCTTGGTGTCAAAGCCGCTGTTCCGGTGCTCACCATTGCCCAGTTATGGGGCAATGGTTCAAGAGTATGGTTTGGCCGCACAGAGGTAAAATGGCGTCCGGTGGTCTATTTTGTGGTTACTGCTGTGCCGTTGAGTATTGTCGGCAGTCTACTTTTTGTGGATTTACCCAAGCGGGCGATCACAATGGGGATTGGTATTTTACTAATCGCCATTGTCTTGTTACGTAGATTGGGTGTAACACAACTTACCTTTGGCGATCAAGGCTTGTTGATTGGCGGCGCACTGACCGGTTTCTTATCCGGCCTAGCGGGCAGTGCCGGCCCGCTAGGGGCAGTGTTTTTTCTGGGGTTGGGGTTACCGGCAACGGCTTATGTTGCTAGTGAGCCTGATCTATCAGCGTTATGCGCTGATTGGACTTCAAGAAGTAGGCTACGGATTGTCACTTGGCGCCGGCATGATAGCCGGATCATGGACAGGCAAAAAGCTCATTGAACGCTTATCGAAAGAAAAATTCTTGCGCTTGGTTGAAGTTTTATTGGTGATTTCTGCCTTACAACTAATATTTGTCCAATAAGGTTGTTCCTTTTTAAGCGGATCCAGGTGACTATCATTGCCCAATCGCACTTCTGCTTGTGTCGAGTTTTGTGGGCATTGACCGTCACCTTCGTCAGCCGTTATTTAGGGACAACTCTAATAGATGGATTTGTCCAATAGATGGATGGTAATATGACTTTCTTTTTTTTATTGCTTCCCCCGCTTGTCAGCGCACTGCTGGCTTATGTTGTACGGCCCTATCGCTTCTTTGTCGGGTGGGTGGGCGCATTCCTCTCGCTGGTCACCTTGGGCGCGGCGCTCAATTTTGCGGCACAGGCCGCGGCCGGGGGCACCGCGCCCACTTGGGGACTTCACCTCGACGCAATCGGTCTTGCCGAGGCGTTGCGTGCGGATAGTCTCTCGGCCTTGCTGATGGTCTGTGTGGCGGCTGTCGCGGCGCTCACCCTCTTCCTTAGCCCCGGCCTCGGCCAGGCGACGCAGTATGACGCCGGGCAACTACGCCGCTATCACCTCTTTGTCAACCTCTTTATCGCCGCCATGTTGTTGGCACTAGCGGCCAATAATGTTGGCCTGCTTTGGATTGCGGTCGAAGCCACGACCATCTTTTCGGCTTTCCTGCTGCCGCTCAAGCTGAACAAAGCCGCTGTCGAAGCTTCGTGGAAATATATTCTGATCAGCTCAGTCGGCATTGCACTGGCCTTTGCCGGCACGGTATTGGCCTACTTCGACTTTGT
>Ga0105054_10012822_pt1 | contig 10203 bp, 9 predicted proteins | sample BON02_FD_78091 | JGI IMG/M metagenome (GOLD analysis project Ga0105054, IMG submission 78091) | Freshwater microbial communities from Lake Bonney liftoff mats and glacier meltwater in Antarctica - BON-02 (megahit assembly) | ecosystem: Environmental > Aquatic > Freshwater > Ice > Glacier... | reverse complement strand
CGCGATGGCGTCACGCACATCGTTGGCGGCAGTGACCAGGTCCACCCCCGGATTGAACTCGATGATGACGCGCAGGTTACCTTCTTCACTGGCCGAACGCACCAGATACACGCCCGGCACCCGAGCAGCCGCGGCCTCCAGCACCCGCGTGACCTCGGCATCGAGCGTCTCGGGCGCCGCGCCGGGATAGTCGGCCCGCACCGCCACGATGGGCCGGTCGATGTTGGGCAGTTCGCGCACCTCGACACCGAGCAGGGCGCTGGCACCGGCAATGATCAGCAACAGGTTGATGACGATCACCAGCCAGGGCCGGCGGATCGCCAGCGCAGGCAGGTCATCGGTCTGCTGCGGCGTCATCGTGACGCGGCAGCGGCGGGCGGCGCCAATGCCGACCCGGACGGTACGCGTACCGCAGCGACGGCGCGGCCGGCACGCAGGCGCTGCACACCTTCGACCACCACCGCCGTGCCCACCGGCAACGGCCCCTCGAGCAGCACCCGATCATCGACCCGGCGCACCGACCGCACCAGCACCTGCTGCGCCTTGCCGTCCACCACCGTCCAGACATAGGCCCCGTCGCGGCCCCATTGCAGCGCCAGTTCGGGTACCGCGACAAACTGCGCGCCGGGAAGTTCGAGCTGCACCGCGAACGACATGCCCGGACGCAGCACGTCATCGCTGTTGGGCACGCTGGCACGCAGGCGCAGGTTGCGCGAGGTCGCATCGATGCGGCTGTCGATCCGGGAGATGCGTCCGTCAAAATGGCGGTCTGCATATGCCGGGTTCGTGACGCGCAGCGCCTGCCCGATCTTCAGACGCGCGGCGTAGACTTCCGGCAATTCGAACGCCACCTGCAAGATGCGCCGGTCATCGAGCGTCGTGATGGCCGTGTCCAGGGCGACCCGGTCTCCGGCCTCGACCCCGGCGATGCCCACCACACCAGCGAATGGCGCCAGCACCACCCGGTCGGCCAGCGCCTCACGTGCCTGGCGCAATGCAATTTCGGCCAGTTCCACCCCGCTTTGCGCCTCGTCGATCAGGCTGCCTGGCACCGCACCGGTGCCGCGGGTGGTCTCATACCGCGCCATCAGGCGCTTGGCGGCATCGAGCTGCGCTACGGCCAGGTCGACGGCGAGTCGCTGTGACCGATCTTTCAGGCCCAGCAACTGCTGGCCCGCCTTGACCCGTTGCCCGGCGCGAAACCCGACCTGCACCACTTCGCCGGCCGCGGCCGGATAGACCGTCACCGAGCGCTCGGCAAGGCCGGATCCCAGGACCTCGATCCGCGCCGTATCAGCGACGGCAATGCTGTCCGCGAGCACCACCGGCACCGGTGGTGGCGCGCGGCGCGCCACTTCGTCGGTGCCCGGTGCGCCGGCCCGGGGCTGGGCGCGCGCAACCCAGGCCAGCAACGCGACACAGGGCAGGACGACGAGAACAATGGCCAGTAAGCGGCGCGGGGATGGTGACACGGAATGCAATAAATGGGTTGGAACAGCTCAGCAATGGGATGCGTGGCAATGGTGCAAGTTCCCCCCGCCTCAGGCGCACCGGTGTTCAGCGCAATACCAGCACCGGGATGTGCGAATGCGTCAGCACATGCTGGGTTTCGCTGCCGATCAAGACCCGCGCCAGGCCGCGGCGGCCATGCGAGGCCATCACGACCAGATCGCAGGCCTGGGTTCTGGCGGTTGCGATGATGGTGTCGGCAATGTAGTTGGAGTTCTCGGTTATGGCCGTTGCCGTGACACCTGCGGCCTCGGCCGCCGCCTTGACCCCGTCGACCACGGCCTGGGAATTCTCTGTCCAGGCCTTCAGCTGCCGGGCCTTCGCAGCCGCATCGTTCATGATCTGGCCATCCCAGTGGTCGTCGATTTGCAGATGGGTCACTTTCAGGGCCACCAGCTCCGAACCGTGCACCTTGGCCAGGGCAATTGCGTGCTCCACGGCCTTGGCCGACAACTCGGACCCGTCAGTGGCCACCAGTATGCGTTTGTACATTCCAAACTCCCAGGTTGTTGGTTCTGTGACGCCTGCCCACGGCCTGTGCGATTTCGCACCCAAAGGTGGCCCCCCCGAGCGGGCGGCCCGGCGCTGCGCCAGGTAACGATATTACGCCGAAGCCAGGATCACCCGTAACGGCCCGGAACCAGGGTCAGACAGCGTCCTTGGCCATGATTCCTGTGCCCGCGTGCCCATGGCCCTGCCCGATCAACTGGTCCATGCGTGCGGCCACACCCGACAAGGCCGCCATCGGCCGCTCGCCCGCGGTCTGCAGCATCAATGCGACATCCTTGCGGGCCATGGACAACTCGAACGTCGGCGTGAAGTCGCGTTGTGCCATTGCCCCGCCGATACGGGCGGTCATGGCATTGAGGTCCAGCAGGCCCAACAACTTGACCGCATCCACGGCATCTACCTGCGCCCCAGCGGCGATCGACAGGACGTCCGCAACCGTACCACCCAGACCGATGATGAGCGCGTTGCCGAACAATTTATTGGCAGCGGCCAGGTCGCCACGCGCCCCGAGGTACTCCAGCCGGCCGGTCATGCGCGCGAGTTCTCCCTGCACCGGATCGAATACGGCCGGCGGGCCCGACACCATCATCGACCCTTGCGCATTGCGCGCCGCCGCAGGTCCCATGAATACCGGGCAATGCAGATAACGCACACCTTCGGCATTGAGACGCTCCAGCCGGGCGCCAGTCAATGCCGGCAAGGTGGTGGTGTGGTCGATGATGACGGCATCAGGCGACAGGCCCGCACGCGCCTGGGCCAGCACGTCCTCGACCACGGCATCATCCTTGAGCACGAGGTGCACACGCTGCGCACCCCGCACCGCCTCTGCCGCACTGGCGGCGACCGTGATGCCGAAGGCCTCGAGGGCACGCGCCTTGTCCGTCGAGCGGTTCCAGACCGTGACGGTGTCGCCCCGTTTGGCGGCGGCCTCTGCCAAGGCGGCGCCGAGCAGGCCGGTGCCGAGGAAAGCGATGTTTGTCATGGTGCTGGGGTCTTTCGGGGAATCAGGATGGGTTGGGCGCCCGGCGTTCGGGCAGCAGAACAGATCTTACGGCGTGGCAATGGTTTGGTGGCAGCACCGGTCAATACCCGCGACAGCCGGCGGCCACATCGGCGAACCGAATCCGGGCCAGGCGGCAGCCGGGTATTCGGCAAGCCGTTCGGGCGTTGTAGGTCGGAGACACTAAAACTGTGCCCCCACGATCGGCAAAGTGTCTCTACAATTCACCCATGCTGCACTGCAACATAAACACCTCGGAAGAGGCTTTATGGCGGTTCGGCCCCATCGCACAAGGAGTTTCACATGACCAAGACCTACACCCCCGAACAGTTCGCCGCCACCAGCCAAGCCGGCATCGCCGCCCTGGAAACCATGACCACCAATGCCTTCGCCGGCATGGGAAAACTGGTTGAACTGAACATGGCTGCATCCAAGGCCGTGATGGCTGATTCGATCGGCCACATGAAAGCCGTTCTGGCCGCCAAGGACCCACAGGAAGCAATGGCCCTGCAAGCAGCTGCATTCCAGCCTATGGCCGAGAAGTCGGTCGCCTACAGCCGCCACATCCACGCCATCGCAACGGACGCAAGCGCGGAGTACACCAAGTCCTTCGAAGGCAAGATCGCCGAAGCACAGGAAAGCTTCGCGGCCCTGGCAGAGAACATGACCAAGAACGCACCAGCCGGCAGCGAAGCCGCCGTCTCGTTCTTCAAGAACTCGATGACCGCCGGCCAGAACGCGATCGAGTCGGCCAAGGCTTCGGCCAAGACCGCTTCTGACACCTTGCAAGCCAACATGACCGCCGTCAGCGAACGCGCGATCAAGGCCAGCGCCAGCGCCTACAAAAAGGCCTGATGCTTTCGGGCCCTGCGGCCCGATTTGCACGGCAATCGACAATACGGCACCTTCGGGTGCCGTTTTTGGTGGCACCTGCGGGTGCCGTTTTTGATGGAGCCTTGCGCGTCAAAGAACAGGGGTGCAACGCGGTCTTGTTCGTACTGACATCGCACCGGCGTGCATGTTCCATACGGGATTCCCTGTGCGGGTCATCCAGCGTGCAAGCCGGCAGACCTTCGCGAAGAAAGGAAGTGCGGCCCAAGAATCCATATGGAGCGGGAAAAGAGTCTCGAACTCTCGACCTCAACCTTGGCAAGGTTGCGCTCTACCAACTGAGCTATTCCCGCGATTGACCCGCGAAGTGGTCAAAGAAAAACCCATCAACAAGATGGGCGTTTCGTATTTGGTGGTCTGGTGTCAGACACTGGCGCCATTGTATCCCAAAGGGATGGCCGAGGCCTTGGTATTCGGGGGCAATGGCGCAATCGGCCAGCACAATCGCGACCACCCGGTTCTGCATCAAACGCGCAGTCCACCGGGCCTGCTTAAAACCAGCAACTCACCATTGGTAATTCTGAATGGCAGACTGCAACTCGGCCATGGCCGCCTCCAGCTCGGCTGCGGCGGCATCCACTCCCGCAAGTGTCAGGTCCCCCAGGCCTGCCAATTGCTCAAGCCGGGCCGCCGCCAGCACGGTGCGTTCAGCAGCAAAAACGGCCGCCATGCCCTTGACCTTGTGGGCACCGTGGAGCAACGCTGCACTGTCGCCCTGCACCAGCGCGTGGCGAATGTGCTCCATCTGCATCGGGGCATCACTCTGGAACATGCGCACAATCTCTTCGAACAACTCGCGGTCGTCCACCATGGTGTTACGGGCAGCAGCAAAATCCGCTACTTTGGCACTCTGCGGCGGTGCGGGTGTTTCTGGCACGGGCGCCGCCTCGCTGGCCGGTGCCAGCCCGTCGAGCTCGCGCCACAGTGCGTCGGTGTCGATGGGTTTGGCCAGATACGCGTCCATGCCGTGGCGCAGAGATTCCTCGCGCGCACCCGGCATGGCGTTCGCCGTCATGGCCACGATCGGGATATGCGCCGGGACGCGCCCGCCGATGCTTTGCTCGTGCTCGCGAATGCGCGCTGTGGCCTCATACCCGTTCATGACCGGCATGTCGACATCCATCAAGATAGCGTCGAACCCGCCTGCCTGCCAGTGCTGCACTGCCTCAGCGCCGTTGTTGGCCACGGTGACGGTGTGACCGAGCTTGTGCAGCAGGCGCACCGCCAGGGTCTGGTTGACGGCGTTGTCTTCGGCCAGCAACAGATTCAGCTTGCGCCGGTTCTCGCGCAACGAGTGCCGGGTGATGCGCGGGGAGCTGCGTTGGCTGGGTTCACCCAGTGCCGTCATGATGGCATCGAGCAGTTCTGACTGCGAGATCGGCTTCATCAGGTAGCCGGCCACGCCCAACGCGCGACAGCGGGCCGCATGCCCGCGCTGGCCCTTTGCAGTCAGCATCATGACGGTGGCGCCCACGTAATGCGGATTCTGGAGAATCCGCTCGGCCAGCTCGAAGCCGTCCATCTGCGGCATTTGCATATCGAGTACTGCCAGGGCGTAGGGGTGTCCATTCTGGACGGCGCGTTCGAGTTCCACCAGCGCCTGGGCACCGCTTTCCACCGCCGTGGGCTCCATCTTCCAGTTGCGCAACATTTGCAGCAGCATGCTGCGGTTAGTGGCGTTGTCGTCGACGATCAGCACCGGTAGTCCGGTCACGCGCCCGGGGCTTTGGTCGCGGGCCACTGCGTCGTTGGAGCCATTGGCCAGGCACAAGGTGAAGTGAAAAGTGCTGCCCTGGCCGAGTTCGCTGTCGAGCCCGATGGTCCCGCCCATCAGCGTCACCAGTTGCGTGGAGATGGTGAGGCCCAGTCCGGTGCCCCCGTATTGGCGCGTGGTGGAGGTGTCGGCTTGCGAGAACGAGTCAAACACGGCCTTGAATTTGTCACGCGCGATACCAATGCCGGTGTCGCGCACGCTGAAGCGCAACTCGGTCTGGTCCGGCGAGGTGGCGTAGGTCCGGTGGACCGCCACTTCGACTTCGCCGGTCCGGGTGAATTTGATGGCGTTGCCGACCAGGTTGAACAGCACCTGGCGCAAGCGCCCCGGGTCGCCGATCAGGCGGTCGGGCAGGTCGGGGGCGACGTGCAGCAGCAGCTCCAGGTTTTTCTCGTGTGCCCGCACGGCCTGTGACCGCACGATGTCGCGCAGCATCTGCTCAAGCGAAAAATCGATGCTCTCGATGTCCATGCGCCCGGCTTCAATTTTGGAGAAGTCCAGGATGTCGTTGACGATGTGCAAAAGCGCGTCTGACGAGACCTTCACCAGGTCGAGGTACTCGCGTTGTTCCGCGTTGAGTTCGGTTTCGAGTGCCAGTTCGGTCATGCCGATGATGCCATTCATCGGGGTGCGAATCTCGTGGCTCATGTTCGCCAGGAAATCGCTCTTGATTTTGTTCGCCTGCTCCGCCGCCTCCTTGGCAAGCATCATGGCGCTCTCCACCTCCTTGCGCGCGCTGATGTCGGTGCGAATCGCAATGTACTGTTCGAGTTGCCCATCCTCGCCCTTGAGCGGCACGATGGTGGCACTCACCCAGTACAGCGCGCCAACGCGATTGCGGTTGCAAATTTCCCCATGCCAGACGCGTCCGGCGGCGATAGTCTGCCAAAGATCCTCAAAGAAGGCTGGCGGCTGCGAGCCGGATGCAATCAGCCGGTGGTTCCGGCCCAGCAGTTCATCCAGCGGGTAGCCGCTGAGCTGACAAAAAAGATCGTTGGCATAGGTGATGTTGCCTTCCCGGTCTGTAATGCTCACGATGGCGTGCTGATCGAGCGCAAACTTCTGATCGTTCAGTGCGCGTCGGCTGGCTTCGCGTTCTCGCACAAGCAACGCTGCCTGGTTGAATATATTGACCACGCGCTGAATTTCAGATGGCGCATCCTGCACCTTTACATCGTCAGGATTGATTTTTCCCGCGCCCAAGTCCTCCACCAGGTCTCGCAGGCGGTCGAGACCGCCCAGCCAGCGGGTCAGCGGGATACGGATCAGCACCAACCCGCCCATCAGGCCGATCGCCCCCACGATGAGCGCCTGTACCAAGAGCAACCACAGATTGGCAGCCACAACGCGTTCGTCAAACTCCAGACGCAAGACGCCGTAATCCTCACCCCCCGCAGTGACAGTGCGGTTGACGTCGTGGAGTTGCCGCTCAACCCAATTCACAAACCAGGTCGGCGGGTGGTCGACTGGCTCTGAACGACTTTCGGAGTAGACCCTGCCCCCCTGCAAGTCGATGACCGAAGCTGCCCTGAACAGTGAGCCCTGTACCGCTTTGTCCAGCGTCTTGCGCACGGCGTCGTAGTCACCAATCGACACGCGGTCCTGAACCGCAAGGGTAGCTACCTCGATCAGCATCACGGAGGCGGCCTGAGATCCTTCGACTTGCTGCTTGAACTGCTGCGTGATGAACAAGGCAAGGCCGCCCCCAATGACCAACAGCAAGGTGGCGCTGTAAAGCGCAAACACCCGATTCATCAGCGATGAGGGCAACACACGCTGCATCACGTTCATAGACCTTGACATCCGGCGAGCAGCTCTGGACTAGCGCAGCGCGGCAGGCGCTGTCTGTTAAAAATTACGGTAGGCGCTGTATTCCCGCCCATTCGAGACGACGAAGACAGTATTGACAGGCCACTTGACGAGAGCTGCCGCATTGGCAAGGATCTTCTTTTCCTGCGGATTATTGCCCATTTCGATGAAAGCACGACTGACCGCCTGCAGATCATCGGTGGGCACGGTTTTGGCCGCCATCAAGGGCAGATCGTGCAATGAGTCGGACTGCCACAGCGCCCGCACTGGCCTGTTCTCGCGTTTGGGCCATCCCGCGGTGAGTTGCGAGTTGACCCCCTCCGCCTTCCATTTGCCACTGGCGCGTTGTGCAATGGCGCCGTCCATGTTGCCCCCAAACACCACCTGCACCGGTATGTTGCGGCTGTGCAATTGAGAGCACGAAAACGTGCACGCCATCATGGTTTCAGGCCGCTCCTGGCCGCAATGCAAGCAACGATCCGGTTCCAGTCGCCGGCGGCAAGTTCGATGGCGTACCAGTTGACAGGAGAAAAGCGATAGACCGCGTTTTCCCGGGCCTGGGTGGAAGGCGCGAAGGCCAGTGTGGCAAGTGCGTTCAGGCTGGCGGGCGTAAGCCTCAAATGACGCTTGGCTGTCAGTATCATCACCTTGTTTTCGGGAACCTACTTGGGAAGAGTTGGCGCAACGGGTTTGCCGGCCGGTCGATTCCGGTGCGCCCGGGGGCGTTTGTCAAACCAACGCGTGATTGCGCATCTCGGCCTCGTCATCCACAAAACGTTGCTTGATCATCAGCACCTCATTCCACTCGCGCAGAAAAGCGTCGACGCACGACGGATCAAAGTGCTTGCCTTTGCCGTCACGCAGCAATTGGGTCGACTCCTCAATGCTCCAGGATTTTTTGTAGGGCCGCTCTGAGGTCAAGGCATCGAACACATCGGCCACAGCCACGATGCGCCCGAACAGGGGGATGGCTTCGCCCACCAAAGCGCGCGGATAGCCGCTGCCGTCAAATTTTTCATGGTGCGTGTGCGCGATCTCTGCCGCCACTTGCATCAATGACGAATTGCTGGAACTCAATATCTCGGAACCGATGACAGCGTGCTGCTTCATGATGACGAACTCCGCCTCGGTCAACTTGCCCGGCTTGAGCAAGATCATGTCTGGCGTGCCAACTTTGCCAACGTCGTGCATCGGTGCCGCCGCCAGCAACAGGTCCTGTTGTGCCACAGAGAGCCCCATACAGCGTGCGATGTGCCGGGAATAATGCGCCATCCGCAAAATGTGCCCACCGGTTTCCGGATCGCGATACTCAGCCGCCTTGGACAAGCAAAAAATCGTTTCCCTCTCTCGGGCCACAATGGTTTCGGTGGCCTTGCGCACCTCGTCTGCCAGCCAGGCACCATGGTCGGCCAGCTTGTTGTGGCTGGCACGCAATGCCAGCATGTTCTTCGCCCGCGCCAAAAACTCGATTTTATCGATCGGCTTGGTCAGGAAATCGGTCACCCCGATCGTCAATGCCGCGTGCCGCAATGCGGTTTCATGGTTGGCCGTGATCATGAGCACCGGACTAGCGGGATGGCTGGCCCGGAACCGCGCGACCAGCTCAGTTCCACTCAGAATCGGCATCATGTAGTCCACGATCACCAGATCGGGCTCGTTCACCAAACACCATTCCAAGGCGGCAACCGGATCGGTGAAACACACGGACTCACAATCCGGCAATTTACGCACCAGGTGCTGCAATAACGTCACGTTCATTTGCACGTCGTCAATGATTGCGATCTTCAATACGTGTTCCTGTAGGTGACGGCGAACAAAAGCAATTGATCTTATACCGTTAGCCCCGAAGAAACCAGATTCAGACCAGGAGAAAGCCCGGCCTGGATACTGCAGCGATGGGCCGTCGCCCAGGGTAACCGGGCGGGCGGACAGGCAACTTTGGCAAAGGGTCTGCCACGCGACCCCGGCTTGCCGCCCTGACCCACATGCAGAACGGCGTCGAAGCGCGCGGAAGTTGACCGGGACTGACAATCGGGATGTCTGCGGGGCGCAGGCAGAACGGACCTGAACCCCGCGTGGCTTGGGGAAAGGCCAGAAACAACAAAGCCAACTGTCGACTGATGCGCGTCAGGGGACTTCGGTCGGCTCCTTGCGGAAAAAGCACTCCGGCACAACAGGGCCAGAAATGTATTCGATGGAGCGCTCCCGCACTTGATGCTTCACGAAAAACTCGCGCCAACCTCTGACGGAAACGACACGGCGTTACGCCAGTCCCGACGTGTCCCAACCCATTTCCGAATCACGACAGCGACGGCCCGAACGATACGGCCCATCTGTTGTCGCCGACACCGGCAGAGGGCACTCACTGCAAAGTATTCGCCGGATCGTCCACGGCCAACACAGCGATGCCCTCTTCGCGGATCGTCCTCAGAACCGCATCGAGCGCTTCCCGATCGGTGGCAAATAGATCGTCCCAACAGGTGGACGTTCCTGCAGCATTAACGACCTCCAAAACCCACAGGGAATCGGTCGACCGGTAGATTCGGACGTCAACCGTGTGGCCGTCTTGGGTAATGACTTGCTGCAACGTAACTACTCAGGCCCCAAAGATACCCCATCGGTGTTTGCTATGAAATAACGAGCGACAATCGTCATTGATGCCAAACCTGCCCGACCTCACACAACTCAGCCACGCGCAAAAAGACGCGTT
>Ga0105054_10012818_pt1 | contig 10205 bp, 6 predicted proteins | sample BON02_FD_78091 | JGI IMG/M metagenome (GOLD analysis project Ga0105054, IMG submission 78091) | Freshwater microbial communities from Lake Bonney liftoff mats and glacier meltwater in Antarctica - BON-02 (megahit assembly) | ecosystem: Environmental > Aquatic > Freshwater > Ice > Glacier... | reverse complement strand
AACTGATCGGGTCAATCTCCTCCTCAAGATCGTCCGCTGCAGGCGAAGGAAACCCTGCGCTCGCCGTCATCAGCGCGAGCCGTTGAGGCGCGCCAGGCAGACGTACTGGGTTCTCGATTAGATGAACTGGCATAGGACCACACTGTTCTTGATATGTTCTGATTGAGTCATCCATATCAGATTATGGTGTCGATCCAAGCGATTCTGAGCGAGTCCCATACAAGTGAAGGATCTCAGAGCTTTAGACGCTGCTGAAGTTCGAATTATTTCTCAAGAGATCCGAGCTTATCTCGCAGCCTGCACTGGGCATCAATCCTAAGCGTGGCGAAAATGACGCGCGTCGGAATAACCGCCAACTGAATGCCTGGCGCGGTGCTATTTTGCGTGCCGTCGAAATGCAATCCAATCGACAGGGGGATTATGCCGTCAGCGTCGTTGTCGTAACAGAAAGGCTGATGGTCAGCGGCAAATGCCAGACAATCGAAGTGCGGGCTTGTCCTATAGCGTGGCGGCCGCATCCGAAAAGATCGCCTTCGCCCAGCGCGGTTATGAGGATTAGTGGCAGGCGCTGGATTGAGTGCGAGGCGGACTGATGGAGGGTGGCAAGTTGATGGGGGGGCGAGCTGACGGCGGTAATGCCGAAGGCGCGGCCGTGGTGAAGTGGCCAATAATGCTGCCCAATTTCGTGGATTCTGACCCACAGAAGTGAACCGTTTAAAAGAATCTCTCGAAGCTAACCCTTAGAGCGGTTAACCCTATGGCATGTTCACCGAGTATCACGCCAAATACACTGCCCATGATTTGACGAAGCTGGCACCTCCCGGCTCGGAGGATCAGCTATCGATGTCGTTGTTCGATGCATCGGTGGACCTTAACCCACATCAAATTGAAGCCGCTATGTTCGCACTTCAATCACCACTTGCCAAGGGCGCCATCCTTGCGGATGAGGTTGGTTTGGGCAAAACCATTGAGGCCGGAATCGTCCTTTGTCAGAAGTGGGCCGAGCGGAAACGAAAGCTTATCATCATCTGCCCTGCTGCGATCCGCCAGCAATGGGCTGCGGAACTGACAAATAAATTTAATCTCCCAGCGGTCGTAATTGACGCGCGAACCTATCGCCAAATGAAAGCTGAAGGCATTCCCTTCCCGTTGTCGCAGAAGCGTATCGTAATTCTTTCCTATCACTATGCGGCCAAGCTTCAGGATGAGTTGCGCCAAGTGGAATGGGACCTCGTCGTGATCGATGAAGCGCACAAGCTTCGGAACGCCTATCGCCCAAGCAACCGTATGGGTCAGGCTTTGCAGCGGGCCGTTGATGGTCGAAAGAAACTCCTGCTTACTGCAACACCACTTCAAAACAGCCTGATGGAGATTTTCGGGCTGACAAACTTCATTGATCCCAACATTTTTGGGGACGCAAACAGTTTTCGGTCGAAATACGTGAATGCAGGAGGCGATCTTCCTGAACTAAGGGCCCGGTTGGCGGATTTCTGCAAGCGGACGCTTCGAAAGCAGGTGCTCGAATATGTCAAATACACCCAGCGGCGCGCCATGACACAGCCATTCTTCCCGGCAGAGAATGAACTGGCGCTGTATGACGGAATTACACGTTTTCTGCAAAGGGAGGACACCTATGCCATTCCATCCCAGCAGCGTCATCTGACCGTCCTGATCCTACGAAAGTTGCTGGCTTCATCCACTCAGGCGATCACTGGAACCCTAGAAACCTTGCGCGCTCGTCTGGAGACCCTTCGGAAAGGCGAGCCTGTCAAGGGCGACCTGGCGGAAGTCATCTCCTTCGAAAATGAGCTTGAAGAGGAAATCCTTGAAGAATGGGACGACCAAGATGAAACGATCGAGGTCAGCCCAGACACGATTGATTACGTGAAGCTTCGGCGGGAAATCGATGACATTTCGGTTTTGATCCAGTTGGCGCGCTCCATCCATACGGACACCAAGTCGAAGGCACTGCTAACGGCACTTGAAATCGGCTTCTCGGAACAGCATCGCATGGGTGCGCATCGCAAGGCTTTGATCTTTACTGAGTCTCGGCGCACGCAGGACTACCTGCGAGATTTCTTGGAAAGGAATGGCTACGAGGGCCAAGTCGTGACTTTCAGCGGGACAAATTCCGACCGCAAAGCGCAGGACATCTATGAGCGCTGGGCTGCTGATCCCACGAACCGGGAACAGATCACTGGTTCGCGAGCAATCGATGTGCGCGCCGCGCTCATCGATGAGTTCCGAAACCATGCGCCGATCATGATAGCGACCGAGGCAGCGGCTGAGGGTGTGAACCTTCAGTTTTGCTCTCAGGTGATCAATTATGACCTTCCTTGGAACCCCCAACGGATTGAGCAGCGCATTGGCCGCTGCCATCGCTACGGACAGACACACGACGTCATCGTCGTAAATTTCCTGAACGAACGGAATGACGCCGACAGGCGGGTCCATGCACTTCTGACAGAGAAGTTTAATCTGTTCGACGGCGTTTTCGGGGCGTCTGATGAGGTGCTCGGGACGATTGAGTCTGGCGTCGACTTTGAAAAGCGCATCCTCGCAATTTACCAGGACTGCCGCACACCCGAGGCTATTGCTGCTGCCTTTGACGAGCTGCAAGCACAACTGGAAGAACAAATCCGTAGCCGGATGGAGGACACCAGACGGGCGCTGCTCGAAAACTTCGACGAGGATGTTCACGCCCGGCTGAAGCTGCGGCTGGCCAATGCCCGCGAACAGCTAGACCGTGTCGGTCGGAAGTTCTGGGATCTGACCGGCGCCATCCTTTCCGACCGCGCGAAGTTTGATGAAGCGAATCTGGCGTTCGACCTTCTCGCCCCACCCGCGCCCGACCTCCGGCCCGGGCGCTACCACCTGATCTCGCGGCAGTCGGCAGCAGATCGCGCCACGAACGAACATGGATATTTTCTCTATCGCCTCTCGCATCCCCTCGGGGAGCATGTGATCGGGACGGCCAAGGATGCGGATACGCCGGTCGCAGAGCTGCACTTCGATGTGACCAATCACCCTACGCGTGTGGCGATTGTCGAGACGCTGAAGGGGCGGCGCGGTTGGCTGACGCTGCGCAAGCTGACGGTGACGACCTTCGAAACCGAGGAATACCTGCTGTTCTCCGGCATCGACGACAACGGCCGCTCCATCGACCATGAGGCTTGCGTCAAGCTGTTCGCGGTGGGCGCAGACGTTCTTCCTATCGAAACGCCAGCCAGCACTGTCGCCGACCGCCTTCAAGCAGAGGCAGAACTACACGCCAAAGCCACACTGAACCGGTCACTCGATGCCAACAACAAGCACTTCGCCTCGGCCCGTGAACGGCTGGAGCGCTGGGCCGAGGATAAGATTTACGCGGCCGAGAAGGCGCTGAAGGACACCAAAGAGCAGATCAAGGGCGTTCGACGCGAAGCGCGGGCGGCGGCCACGCTCGAGGAAGAAGCTGCCATTCAGACCAAGCTGCAGGAACTGGAACGCCGCCAGCGCAAGCAGCGGCAAGAAATCTTCAACCAGGAGGACGAGGTAGCCGAAAAGCGGGATGAGCTGATCGTCAACCTGCAAAAACGCCTGAGCCGTGGCCATTCGGTTGAAACGCTGTTTACGATTCGATGGTCGGTCGTGTAAACGTGGCCATTAACATCAAGGAAAATAAGAATAATGAGCAATTTTGACGCCCTCGTTGCCAAGCTGCGCGAAATCTTCCAGATCGACCGGCCTGACCTTGATTTTGGCGTCTACCGCATCCTGAACGCACGCGCGGGCGAGATCGAGGATTACCTGTCCAAGCGCCTGAAAGCGCGGGTGGCCGAGGCGCTGGCTGCGGGGCTGCGGCCAACACCGAGACGCTGAAAGCTGCCATCGCCAAGGCGCGCGAGTCCGCTGAAGCCGCCGGTTACAATCCCGACGAGGCTCCGAAGGTTCTAAGTCTTCAGAAAGAACTTGCCGCCGCCAGCACCGGCGCGTCCGAGCATGAGAACCAGGTCTTCTCGCACCTGCTGACCTTCTTCTCGCGCTACTACGACAAGGGCGATTTCATCAGCCAGCGCCGCTACAAAGGCGACACCTATGCCATCCCCTATTCCGGGGAAGAGGTGGTGCTGCATTGGGCCAATCGCGATCAGTATTACACCAAATCGGGCGAGTCCTTTTCCAACTTCAGCTTCAAGCTCGATGACGACCGCGTGGTCCATTTCCGCCTCGTTGCCGCAGACACCGCCAAGGACAATCGCAAGGACAACGACAAGGAACGCCGCTTTGTGCTGGCCGCCGCCCGCACCGTCATCCGGACGGATGAGGATGGCGAGACCTATGAGGAAACCATCCACCCCATGGCAGAGGAAGACGGCGCGCTGGTGATCCGGTTCGACTTTGCCGCCCAGCCCAAGGGCACCAAGCAAGAAGCACTGGTCGACAAGGCGGTCGAGGCGATCCTGGATGACGAAGCGGTCAAAGCGCGATGGCTGGCGTTGACCAATCGCGCACCAACAGAAAAAAATCCAAAGCGCACGCTTTTGGAAAAGAACCTGACGACCTACACCCAAAAGAACACCGCCGATTACTTCATCCACAAGGACCTGGGCGGTTTCCTACGGCGCGAGCTGGATTTCTACATCAAGAATGAGGTGATGAACCTGGATGACGTGCAAGAGGCCGGGGCCTTTGCCGCCATCGAGAAAAACCTGCGGATGATCCAGTGCTTGCGCGCCATTGCGCTGGACCTGACCACCTTTCTGGCCAGCATTGAGGATTTCCAGAAAAAGCTGTGGCTGAAGAAGAAGTTCGTGGTGTCGGCGCAATATTGCGTGACTCTGGACCGGGTGCCGCAAGCGCTGTACCCCGCCATCGCAGCGAACCCGGCCCAATGGGCGCAGTGGCATGATCTGGCCATGAGGGCATCGGCGGCGGCGGGAACGGTCGACGATCTGAAAGCCGCGCCCTTCCTGATGGTGGACACCGCCCTGTTCGATGCGGGGTTCCGTGCCGACCTACTGAAGGCGATCCCCGACCTGGATGCCAGCTTCGATGGGCTACTGGTGAATGGGGATAATTTCCAGGCGCTGACGTTGTTGCAGGAGCGGTATCGGGAGAAAATTGATTGTATTTATATTGACCCTCCCTACAACTCACCGGCAAGCGAAATTGCCTACAAGAATTCTTTCAAGCACTCTTCATGGCTATCGCTCATGGATAATCGAATCGGGCGTTCCTCGGTATTACAGGCCCATACTGGCGCTCTGGTTGTCGCGATTGATAAATATGAGCAAAACGGGCTGGAACGCCTTCTATCTGAACGTTTTTCGGAGAAAGAAGTCACTTCCGTTGCTATCGAACACAATAAAAAAGGTGTCCAAGGCGACGGTTTTTCTTACACCAGTGAATTCGCAATATTTGTGACGTCTGGCCAGAAGGGATCGGTCAATAGACGAATGCTTCCACGAGCGGACTGGGAATATGATAATTTGCGCAACTGGGGGGGCGAGTCGCTGCGAACAGATGGCAGAACTTGCTTCTATCCCATCTATGTGAAGAACGGCCAAATCGTCAGCTTCGGTGAAGTGTGCCCTGACGATTTTCACCCTTCCTCTGCGAATGAAATACAGCCAGATGGAACGATAGCGATCTATCCAATTGATCCTAAGGGCATAGAACGAAAGTGGAGATATGCTCAGGATACCGTAGGTGGGATCAAGGAAATCCTGCGGGTTGAGACAAAGCGGAACGATATCCTGAATATCTTCAAGGCAAAGGCAGACTCTGCATATAAAACCATCTGGTATGACTCCAGATACAATGCAGGTGACTATGGGACCCGAGTTTTGACAAACATGGGTTTTCCAGAAGATGATTTTGACTATCCGAAATCAGTTCATACGGTTACGGATTGCGTAAAGGCTGTGTCCGGAAGCGAAAGCCTCGTTTTGGATTACTTCGCTGGTTCTGGAACAACTGCACAGGCAACGATCGACCTAAATCGTGTTGATGAAGGCAAGCGGAAATATATTCTTGTTGAACAAGGAGCGTACTTTAACACTGTTCTGAAGCCTCGGGTTCAGAAGGTCGTCCATTCTGCCGATTGGTCGGAAGGTAAGCCAACCGCGCCCCAGACGGGCGTAAGCCATGCCTTCAAAGTTCTCAAGATTGAGAGCTATGAGGATGCCGTGAACAACCTCGACCTGAGTCGCGGGCAAGCGCAGGCGACGTTGCTTGACGGCTTCAGCGACACGGCGCGTGACGATTACCTGATGCGCTACATGCTGGATGTCGAGGCGAAGGGATCGCTGCTGTCCGTGTCGGATTTCCGCAAGCCGTTTGACTATACGCTCAAGGTCGCCGTCGACAGCGCCGGGGCATGGGAAGAGCGCAAGGTCGATCTGGTTGAGACGTTTAACTACCTTATCGGCCTGACCGTCCGCCACATCGACTACGACCTGAAGCGTGGTTTTGTCACCGTGGTAGGTCAGCTTCGCGAGCAGCTTGGGTCCAATGAAAGGACACTTGTTTTCTGGCGCGACTGCGAAAGGATCGGCTACGAGGAGTTGGACAAGCGTTTCAAGTCCCTGAACATTAACCCGTCTGACAGCGAGTATGAGGTCGTCTACATCAACGGCGATCACAACATCCCCTCGGTGGTGGAAACGTCCGAGGCGGAGGGCAGCTTGGTGAAAAAGCTGATGCTGCGCCAGATCGAACCCGCCTTCCTGGACGCGATGTTCAACGTGGATGACGTCTGATGGCGCGCACGCCGAAGAAGAAGCGCACCTTTCATCAGGAATTGGTGCTGAACCGCTGGATGCTGAGCCATTTCCACGGAGACGGCCTTATGACGCTGAAGGCGCGGCTGGGCGATGACCGGTTCGAAGGCATCGACGACGACGGCCAGACCAAATTCTTTCACGAGCTGACACGCAACCTGTTCAATATGGACCGCGTCACCGAGGTCGAGCTGCGCCGCTTTGACCTGAATATCGTCGCCCATTGGCAAAAGATCACCCATCGCCGCAACGCGGTGACGGGCGAAATCCTGACGATGAAGTATTTCCAGTACCTGTCGCTGCTGTTCACTGAGATCTACCTCGACTGGCATTTCAACCGGCGGCAAGACCTGCTGGACGGCCTGAACGCCCAGATGGCCGAGTATCGGAAGGAATACGGGGCCGAGGCGTTCAAGGATTACACCGCCGACGACCTGAACAAGCTGGCCTTCTGGAACGCGACCGGCAGCGGCAAGACCCTGCTTTTGCACGTCAACATCCTGCAATACCTGCACTACTTCCAGGCGGGCAATGGCAACGTATTTCCCGACCGGATAATCCTGCTGACCCCGAACGAGGGCCTGTCACGCCAGCACCTTGAAGAGTTCCGCGAGTCCAGCCTCAACGCCCATGTCTTCGACAAGAACCAGACTGGGTCGCTGTTCAATGGCTGGGTGGATGTGATTGAGGTCACCAAGCTGGCCGACGAGATGGGCGACAAGACAGTCGCAACCGGCGCCTTCGAGGGCAACAACCTTGTGCTGGTCGACGAGGGCCACCGCGGCACCGGCAGCGCGGGCGGCGTGTGGATGGCGCGCCGCGCGGCGCTGGTGAAGGGCGGCTTTGCGTTCGAATACAGCGCGACCTTCAGCCAGTCGGTGGCCAAAGGTGCGACGGTCGCCAAAGCCGAGGAAGATATCCTGAAAGCCAAAGCGAAACGGCTGTTCGAAAAGACTCTGAAGCAGCTGGATGATACAGAGCGCGCGCAGCTGCAACTGACGACCGAAGATCGCGCCCGCGCCCGGATCGACGGCATCCGCGAGGCCTACGCCAAGGCAGTGCTGATCGATTACAGCTATAAGTATTTCTACGCCGACGGGTACGGCAAGGAATCCCTGATCCTGAACTTGGACGATAAGGGCTATGACAAGCATGGCAGCCTGTATTTCACGGCTTGCTTGCTCAGCTTTTACCAGCAGATCTGGCTGTGGGACACGCACCGCGACAAGATCAGGGAGTTCAACATCGAGAAGCCCCTGTGGGTGTTTGTGGGCAATACGGTTGCGGGCGAGGACAGCGATATCCTCGAAGTCATCAGGTTCCTCGCCTGGTTCCTGAACCATCCCAACGAAGCCACAGCTTGGATCGCCGACCTTGTGGCCGACAAGGCCCGGCTACTGGACCCGAGGGGCAACGACGTTTTCGCGGGCCGCTTCATGCCCCTCATGCAGCGCGATGGTGCTGCGATCTATGACGATATCCTGAAAAGACTGTTCAACGCCGATGCGCGGCAGCGGCTGAAGCTTGTGAACCTGCGCAACAGCAAGGGCGAACTGGCCCTGCGGGTCGGATCGTTCGATCCCTTCGGCCTTATCAACATCGGCGACGATTCCGGGTTTTTCAAGAACGCGGAAGACATCGGCGACTTCGACACCGAAGCTGACGATTTCGGCAGTGGCCTGTTTGGCACGATCAATCAGAAGGACAGCAAACTGAACGTTCTGATCGGATCGCGGAAATTCACCGAGGGATGGTCAAGCTGGCGAGTGTCAACCATGGGCCTTTTGAACATGGGGCAAGGCGAAGGATCACAGATCATCCAGCTTTTCGGCCGCGGCGTTCGCTTGAAGGGACGCGGCATGTCGCTGAAGCGGTCGCTCCCCACAGAACGGCCCAAAGGAACCCACATGGAACGTTTGGAAACGCTGAACATCTTCGGCGTCCGGGCGAATTACATGGCCACCTTCAAGGACTATCTGAGGGAAGAGGGCATCACACCAAGCGATGAGATTATCCAGCTGGATTTTCCAACTAGAACGAACCTACCGGCAGGTACGCGGTTGAAGACCCTGAAGCTCAAGGACGGCTACAAGGACAACCAGATCAACGGCTTCAAGCGCATCCATTTTCCATCGCTATATGATATTCCGGCAGAGTTCGCTGGCAAGATCAAGCTGCCGCATGTCATGCTCGACCTCTATCCCCGGGTGGAAGCGATCACAACCACCGCGACTACAGCAACGAGCGCGCCTGATAAACGCAACCGCGGCAAGCTCAGCAAGGAGGCCATCGCGTGCTTCGACTGGGATGCGATTTTCAATGCTGTGCAAGAATACAAGCTGTTGAAGAGCTGGAGCAATCTCCAAGTGGACCGCGAGCGTCTGGCCAAATTTTGCCTCGCCGATGACAGCTGGTACACGCTCCTGGTCCCTCAGGCCGAACTCGAAGTGAGAGGCTTCGCTGATGTCCTACGCCAGCAAGAAGTGATGTTGCAGCTGCTCACCGATTATACGGACCGTTTCTATCAGGGGCTAAAAGCTGCATATGAAGGGACGTTCTACGACGTCGCATCAGTCACAGAGGATTCCGGATCGATCATCAAGCTGTACCAGTTCGAAATCGAAAATTCCGATGTCGGCCTCGAGTACAAGGCGAAGCTTGAAGCTTTGAGCGCCCTCGTCGCGTCTGGAAAGCTCGGCGCGGCAAGCACTTGGAACGCTCCACACATGGTTGCGATCAGCTTCGGTCAACATCTTTACTATCCGCTGCTGTCACCAGTGAAAGATGCCGTTGTTCCCCTGAAGATGCGGCCACTTGCTATTGGGGAACCGAGTGAGGTCACGTTCGTACAAGACGTCATGGCATTCTACGAGTCTGCGGCGGGCAAAGAAAAACTACAGGGCTTCAGCTTGTATCTGCTGCGCAATGCGGACAACCGAGCAAAAGGCCTAGGCTTCGCTTTGGCTGGTAACTTTTATCCAGACTTCCTCCTCTGGCTTGTTGACGACAAAACCGGCAAACAGTGGTTGTCATTTATTGACCCGAAAGGGATCCGAAACATGAACATCTCGGACCCGAAGTTCGGCCTGTACCGGGAAGTAAAGCAGATCGAGGCGCAACTTGAGGACCGGACGATCAGCCTGAGCGCATTTATCCTGTCCCTTACAACGTTCAATGACCTGCTCAATCTGATGGGATCGACTACGAAATCGGACCTCGAAGACCGCAACGTGCTGTTCCTTGACGATGGCGGTCCCGCGTATCTCGAGAAGCTTTTGGACAAGGCGCTTGCTTGATCCGTTGCTGACCAACGGTCTTGAGCTGTGCGGAATTGACCGGCCCTTGGCGGGGCTACCCGCTTGAGGGTCAGCGGCGTTCGTCCCCCCCGGCATGGTTCCTCCCGGACCCAATTCGTATACGGGGGGGCGCAGCGCGCCATTT
>Ga0105054_10012816_pt1 | contig 10207 bp, 8 predicted proteins | sample BON02_FD_78091 | JGI IMG/M metagenome (GOLD analysis project Ga0105054, IMG submission 78091) | Freshwater microbial communities from Lake Bonney liftoff mats and glacier meltwater in Antarctica - BON-02 (megahit assembly) | ecosystem: Environmental > Aquatic > Freshwater > Ice > Glacier... | reverse complement strand
GTGACCCTGACAAGGTCGCGCTCCAATCGCCGGATCTCGGCGTCCTTATCATCGCCGCCAGCAGGCCGAGAGAACTTCTTCTTCCAAGCATACAGCGAATGCTGGCTGACCCCCAGACGCTGCGAAACCTCCGCAACCGGATAGCCTCGCTCCGTGATCTGAGCCACCGCATCCCGCTTGAACTCATCGCTGAAATTTACCTTGCTCATCTTCGTCTCCTTACCTCAAAATTAGGGAAGAAGGCGTCCAGAAATCTAGGGGCTATTCAATGTTCACGGATTGCCAACCCACAAAGTCAAAAAATGGGACGGTGGATTAGCACCGCCCCAAAGCGACTTTCTCACAGGGGGGAAACTGATCAGAAGTCGAAACTGGCCTTAATGCCAAACATCCGCAATTCGGGAAGTCCGACGTTTATGTAAGCATTTCCGCGGCCCGCAATGGCGAAGCCCGGCGTCAACAGGGTATTCTGACCAGCAGATGTGTAATTGCGGTCATTGAACAGGTTTGTCGCGAAGACCTCAACCGAGAAATTGTCGCGTCTTAGGCCCGCACGCATGTTGACGGCAGTCCGCCCAGATATCCAGGTCAGGTTGGCTGGATCGATGAACTGACGCGATTTGTAACCGATATCGCTCCGGATGAAAAAACCATCGTCCATGGCGGCGATAGCACCAGTAAGCTCCACACCGATATTGGCAGAATATTTGGAGGTGAACGGCAGGCTATTTCCCTTGAAGCCATCGTCGATCACGCCAGTCAGCTGGGAAATCGACGGATCGGTAAACGTCTTGATCGAACTGTCGGTCATTGCACCAGAAAGCGTCATGACGAGGCCATCCATCGGATTGCCCCAAATATCCGCCTCCAGGCCTTTTATACGGGTATTGCCGGCATTGCTCACGCCCGAGACTTGCAAAAGAGTAGGTGGGGTTACCGATGTGTCTTGGACGAGGGATTGCCGGCGATTATACTGGCCTGACCAATCCGCTAAGAAGGCAGCGATCGATACGCGCATGCGTCCATCGAGCAAGGAGCCTTTCAACCCAATTTCGTAATTTTCCAATTTCTCAGGATCCGTCACGACTTGCAGCCCAAGGCGTGCTGCCTCGGCAAGTACAACGGGGGCGCCGTTCAGGAAGTCGGTGTTGAATGAATCGACGCTGGCATTCACGCCTTCTGAATATGATGCATAGACCAAGACGTCGGGCGTAAAGCCGTAATTAACGATCATCCTTGGCAGGAAATTCTTGTAGGTCTTGGTGAAGAAGGTTTCGCCATATGCGTAGGTTCCTGAGGCAATTCCGCTTGTATTGCCAGCATTGATGACTGCCCCATTGCCGCCAGCAATGGCAAAGATCTTGTCGGCCTGATAGCGACCTTCAAGGGCTACAGTTAAGGCATCGGTGATATCATATGATAGGCTACCGAATATGCTTTTGGTGATCGCACGCTGGGGCGCACTAAGTCCGGAGGTGCGCACGCGGCCAGGAGTCTGTTCTTGCGTCTGGAGGTTTATGAGATCTCTAAGGTTTTCGGCTTTCAGATAACTTATACCCAACATGGCTTGAAGCGCGTCATCATTGTCGTAGGATAAGCGCCCTTCCTGCGAAAAATCTTTCTCGCGGCGTTCGACGAGAAATGGCAAGCTCCAGAACGCGCGCGCGCCGGGCTTTCCTGACCCGAAATAATTGGTAATCAGCGTGCCATCATAATTGTCAAGATCATCTACTTGACTGTAGAATTCGTTATTGTAACCCGTCAGCGATGAGAGCGTAAGACCGGTATCGCCGATTTCGTAATCGACGTTCAAGTGAAGATGATAATATTCCCGCACCAGGCCATAGCCTTGGGTTCCTTCTCCAGGCGACAAGATACGGAAGCTCCCATCGCCAAGAATGGAAGCGAGCAAGGGATCTTCGATCGTATTGGCCCTCGGGCTGAAGCCCCCAATGGGTTGGGGGACTGCGCCGCAAATAAAAGGACGGATAACCCGTGCTTCAGAGGCGACGCGCCCGGAAGCAAAGCCGTTCAGCGTACAGTTTGACTGGCTCGGAACAATCACCGTGCCGGTGCTCGAATTGCCCCCCGCGAGCGGAATGTTGATCGTGCCGTCGGGATTGGCACGCAGTTCATAAGCGGATATCTGGCCGTCCGCTGAGGGACCATCATCGTCCTCAGAATATAGCCCGAATGCACTTATCTTCAAAGAAGGCGCCGGTGTGAACGTCAGTTGCGCCGTACCCGTGGTCGTTCTCTGGTCGCCCAGCGTCTGGTTAGGGTTGGCGCCGTTCCGATAGGACCCGTCTTGGGCAAAAGTCCGACCGGTAATCCTGAAGCCCAAAATATCAGGGATAAGCGGACCATCAACTGAGCCCTGTATGTCGTAGCTGTTGCGATTGCCGGCCTGTGCGGAAACCGAACCGCCAAGCACGTCGCCCGGAGCCTTGGTAACAACGTTGATTGCACCGGCGAATGCGTTGCGGCCAAAATAGGCAGCCTGCGGCCCCTTCAGAATCTCAACACGGGCAGGATCCGTTATTGAATTGAGCGCCGTTGCAGATGCCACAGGAACGCCATCGATAAAAGATGCAGTGAGGGTCGAGCTCGCCCCAGAAGGAGTGAATCCGCGCAGAGTGATCTGCTGGAAGGACCGGTCGTTGCGACCCGAAGACACACTGTTGAGGTTGATGCCCGGCGTATTGTTGATAACGTCGGCAATCGTGGTGATGCCTCGCGCCGCTATATCTTCGCCTGAAAGTACCGAAATCGTGATTGGCGTCTGCAACAGGTCCTCTTCGCGTTTGCGCGCGGTGACGATAATGGTGCCGGTGGCGCGATTATTCACTCCACTTTTGGCCTCTTGAGCGCTTTCAGCGCCTTGAGCGGAAACCGCTGCCGGTGTCACTGCGACAGCTAGAGCCGTTGCTAATGCACTAACGGAATATCCGGTTCTACGGTTCAGGTTAGTTTTGTTCATCATAATACCCCCCATTTGTTATGTTGATAAGAAATAAGACCAAGTCAGAGTTATTTCTAATAAATAGTGATTTTAGTTTTTAAAATAATAGGCCATATTTTATCAATAAAAATTTGTCGACCTAGCCCAATATAACCACGTATTATTGAATTAATTTCATGAAATAATCTCAAAGTGGTGCCAATTTAAAAAATTGGCTAATCTTATAGTATTTAACAGCAAGACTTGTCTTATTTTAGATAAAGCTTTCTTGCCGAGATATTTCGAACTATTTAGAAGATGAGTGAATATATTTTTTCTTTTTATCCACTGGACGAATCATGTCTCGTTGTTGTTGCGCGCGGCGCGGTGGATCGCTTTGCGGATGCGCGGATAGGTACCGCAGCGACAAATGTTGGTGACCGCGGCGTTGATGTCTTCGTCGGTCGGTTGTGGTACGCGTGCCAGCAGCGCGATTGCCGCCATGATCATGCCCGACTGACAATAGCCACACTGCGGGACGCTCTCTGCGATCCATGCTGCCTGCACCGGGTGGGTTTCGCCAACAGGCGCAATCGCTTCGATTGTGGTGATCGCTGCATCGCCAACGTCGGTGATGGTTATCGTGCAGCTTCGAATTACCTCACCGTCCAGATGGACAGAACAGGCGCCGCAAAGCCCAATTCCGCACCCGTATTTGGTACCGGTCAAGCCTATATGATCGCGCAATACCCAAAGCAGGGGAGTGTCGTCGGCCGCCTCGAGGCGGCGCGTCTTCCCGTTCACCAAGATCCTTTGTTTGGTCATGCGATCGTCCAGTCTCGTGAAAGCGGGAGCCGCTTTGGGCGGGCGCCGCCCGCTGCAGCGATCGCGTTGCATATCGCCGGCGCGACACCGGGCGTGCCGAGTTCGCCAGCGCCGCCGGGCGGCTGGTCACTCTCAATCAGCGCGGTTTCGATTTCTGGTATCTCGAAGAGAAGCGGCATCCGATAGCTGTCAAAATTCTGTGGTACTGGCTGCCCTCCCTCGAAGCCGACCTCGCCCCAGAGCGCGGCCTGCAAGCCGAAAATCGAGCCCCCTTCGATCTGTGCTTCGACATTGAGAGGATCGACGATTGTGCCGCAGTCGAATGCGCTTACGATTCTGGCAATGGAGAGCGTGCCATCCTCGATTGTGACTTCGGCGGCCTGAGCGCAGAATGCATTCCCGGTGTAGGTAATCGCAATTCCAACGCCGGTGCCCGGCTCACGGGCGCGATCCCACTCGATCATCCTCGCGGCCCGATCGAGTACGGTAGTGAGCCGTTCGTCGCCCGAAAGCAATTCGCGGCGGTAGAGATAAGGATCGGCGCCTGCGTGAATCGCAGCCATGTCGATCGCCGATTCCGCAAAAAAGCTGTTCTGCGAAAATGTAACGCTGCGCCAATAGCCTACCGGGATGCCGAAATCAGTCTCTACGAAATCGATGTATTTATTCGGAAAACGATAGCGATCATAAATGAGTAGTCCGGCCACCGAAGGATCGGCAACGCCCGGAATTCCTGGCCGCTGCTGATAAGTCCATATAGATTGGCCAGCGATCCGGCTGCGCATCGCCGCAATCTTTCCTTCCGCGTCGAATGCGGTGGATGTACGCGCCTTGAACGCCGGACGAAACTGGTCTACCGCGAAGTCTTGTTCGCGCGTCCAAATCGTCTTTACCGGCCGCCCGTTGGCAGCGAGCGCGGCCTGAACTGCAACCGCGACAAAATCGACCGGCCATTTGCGTCCGAAGCCGCCGCCAATGAATGTGACTTCGACCGTCACCTTCTCGATCGGCAGTCCAGCAAGCTCGGCACCAATCACGCGCGCGCGCTCTGGATCCTGCAGAGGACCAATGATCGTTAGCCCCTGTGCCGTCAGTTGTGCCGTGCAGCACAGCGGTTCTAGAGCGGCATGAGCGAGATAGGGAACCTCGAAATCGGCGGTCTCGACAGAATGGGCGTTGGCGAAAGCCTGCTCAACCACTGCGGGGTTGGGCGGGTTCATTTTTGGCGGTACCGACGTAGTGTCGAAATCCGGAAAAATCATCGCCTCCGTTGAATCGAGCGCGGCCCATATCCGCATCTCGATCTCGGCATCATCTATTTGCCCTGCCGGAGACTGGTTATAACGGATGCTCACTTGATCGGCGGCGGATTTGGCCTCCCAGAAACTGTTCGCAAGGATCGCCACGCCGCCGTTGACTTTCGTAGCGCCCACAACGCCGGGGCTTGCTAACGCGGCCTCTGCATCAAAGGCTGTGATTTCACATGCTGGATGCGGGGCGAGTTTAAGTGCAGCGACAAGCATGCCGGGCATGCGCACATCGATCCCAAATATCGCACTGCCATTGACCTTGGTTGACAAGTCCTTGCGCACCAATGGCTTGCCGATCAGGTTGAACGCATCCTTTGATTTCAGCGGAGGATCTTCTGGTATAGGAAAACGCGAGGCGGCTTCGGTCAACTCGCCATATCCGGCCGAGTTGCCTGCGCCGCTGACGACCCCTAATGTAGTCTCAAGCTGCGCTATATCGACGTCCCAGCGTTCCGCCGCAGCGAGCAAAAGCATTTGCCGCGCCGCCGCACCGGTTCGGCGAAGCATCATGTAATAGCCGGCAATCGACTCGCTGTTCGCCGTCCTCTGCTTCTTGGCGATGGGGTTCTGGAACGCTGGATTTGCGTAAGCTTGCCTCACGCGTACCAATTGCCAATCGCAATCGAGCTCTTCAGCAACAAGTCGTGGCAGGCTGTCGTAGATTCCTTGGCCCATGTCTGATCCGGGGCAGACGATCGTAACCTCCCCCGATGGATCGATTGCTACAAAAGGACCGAAATCGACCGGGGTCGAAGCTTGTGCACAGCCTATCTGAGGGAGGGAAACTACAAGTGTTCCCACCGCGAGGCCGAGCCCCTTAAGCACGTCCCGACGGACCAGTCCGTTGCCGCCCGCTAGAGTGTTAGTCATGACGCCTCACCGCCTATCCGGTTCGCGCCTTCCAAGACCAAGACAACGACGCCAGGATCGTTCAACTGCAGAGCCGCATTCAGCCCGGACATCCCGGCGCCTACAACGATAACTGCAGCACTCTGGATGCGGCTACTTTCCATTAATCCGGCTTCCCCCTGAGGTCTCGACCTGCCAAGGCATGGCGACGAAAACTTCGAGCTTTAGCTTACGACGCGCTTTAGGTTGTAGGCAATACCGTTTGAGCTATGAGAATATAGCCAAATTGCATGGCGCTAAGCAGAGATCGGGTTGCCCTCTCCATGGCTCTGAATAAACTTGAATATTTTGTTTCGCTGGCCCGCGAGGGAAGCTTTGCGAAGGCGGCTCGCGGTCTCGGAATCAGCCAACCCACGTTGTCGCGAGCCATCGCTGCTCTTGAGAAAGATCTGGGAGCGGCTCTATTCGATCGAAGCACGCCGGAGCCAAATTAACGGAGTCGGGCACTAAGCTTCTTCCTTATGCCTTCATCACTCCCTCGGCCCATTTTTGCGCGATACCAAGTGCTGGCGTTCATTGGCGGTTAGGTCGCGGGCCACTCGAAAGCCGAAAATCCAGCTGCGGAAATTCTCAGGATCGCGCCCACGCCAAACCGGACGGTTACGAAAAGGCATAGTAATCCAGCTACCGCCGCGAACTGCGCGCTTTTCGCATTGCTCCCCCACCTGATAAGCGCTGCCATCGGTAGGCACAGTGTCCGGGTAAGGTGCGACGTAGCAGTCCTCGGCCCACTCCCATACATTGCCGGTCATGTCGTATAGTCCAAACGGGTTGGCTCTGAATGATCCGACCGGCGCCACTTCGGCAAAACCGTCGGAGCATTCGGCATGTGGCCAGGGGTTTGATTCCATCAATCCGGAAACATCGTAAGTGTTGGAATCGGCGCATCCGTTGTCCGGCCCACCTTTCCAATAATAATCGCCGGTGGCGCCAGCGTAAGCGGAGTATTCCCATTCGGCCTCGGTCGGCAGGCGGTAGGAATGCCCGGTTGTGCGCAAAAGCCAGGCGGTGAAAGCCTTTCCGTCCTCCCAACTTACGCAAACAACCGGTTCGGCTGGCTTCGGCTCACGCAAGGTCGTCGGATTACGCCAGGACGATCCTGATCGGTAATCGACTGTTGTGCGCTCTGGATCCCACGACCGGCAGTCGCCGGGAGTTTGATGCCCGGTTTCGTCCACAAAAGCCGAGAACAGGGCAAAGGTGATTTCGTGCCGCGCCATCGCGAATGGGGGCACGTTGACACTGCGGATCGGACCTTCGGGGCGACCTTCCTCACCTCCTTCTGCACCCATCTCGAAATCTCCGCCATCAATGACAACGAGCTCGGGACAGTCCGCACAGTCACGGATGACCGTCCAGGTCCTTTCTTCGGCGGTTTGCGCGCCGCTAACGAGTGCGAGTGCCAGCATAAGCATCAGGCGCGCTCCAAAATCTGGATGGCCACCGCTTCGCCCGATTCCATCGCCGCTTCCATACCGACCGCAGTTCTGCGAACCTGCTCCCCAGCAAAGTGCATCCGCATGTAGGGCCGCTCCATTGAATCCTGGAAGGCATTGACTTCACCGGGCTCAAACTGGTGTTTGCAACCATTGATAAAAGGCTGTTCTTCCCAGCTTTGCACAGTGAGTACCTCCAGTTTGCCCTTCATTGATGGGCGCAGTCCGGACAGAAAATCGATGACATGAGCAGCACGTTCCGGATGGGGCATCTTGTCGAGCTGTGATGCCTTTTCGCCAAACGCCAAAGCGGTAACGAGGCGACGGTCGCCATCGGCCTGGATCTGCTGGCGGATCAAGGTAACCGGGCCGGTGTCGGTCCAAATCGAGGCATCCAGACCATCCCCCTCCCAGTAAGGTGCATTGGTGTGCATGAATATCTGGCTCTGCCGCCCGGAACCGATCCCCGCGATCGCCTTGCCGATGCTGCCTTGTGGTGCAGGCCGGATGTCAACACTAGACAACGATTTGAAGGGGACCGCGCTGACGATATAATCAGCGGTATAGCGCGATCCATCGAGGGTCGTGACCACGACCCCCGTTTCGTTCATTTCGATGATTGCTGCGGCCTTGCCGAGTCGCACGGAATCACCCAGTGCCGCTGCCATCGCCTCCGGTATCCGCTGCGTCCCGCCGACGACCCTGCTGGAAATTTGGCCAAATGCCTCAAAGCGATCCAGGTTTTTGTCTGCAAAGGTTTCAATTTCGTCCAAGGTGTAAACGTATTCGTGTAGCATCGACAGCAAAGAGGCATCATCCACGTTGGTGTCCATGAGCCCGCTGTTGATCAGTCTGAGCGCGTCGTCCGATGCACCGTGATTGCGTAGCCACGACCCGAAACTGATATCAAAGGCCTTTGCTTCTTCTGAGCGCCAGGAATAGATGTCTTTCCAGGGCATGTGCTTCCGCATGTAATGCCCAATCAATGCTTGCGGCGTATATTGGCGCTCTTCGCCGACCGTGCGGTTTAATGGAGAGCTTTCCCAGTCCTCCTTCGCGACCAGAGTGCCGCCGATGCCGAAGCACATCGGCGCATTGATGTTTGCACCCTGCGCTAGTTTGACATCGAACCTAGTCGCCACGTCGCGCACCCGCGCGTAACTGGCGCCAATCTGTGAGGCTCCATATTCAGGCCGCCCTTCGACATCGTCAGCTGTATAACACCGGCCGCCGATCCGAGAACTGGCTTCCAACACAATCGGCCGAACCCCGTAATCAGCTAGGTTAAGGGCCGTATTGAGGCCAGCGATGCCCGCGCCGATAACGATGACGTCGGCGCGTTCAGCGGCGAATGTCTGGCGCGGCATGCACGCCGCAATGAGACCGGCAGCGCCTCCAGCGAGTATTGTTCTACGCGGGACCCTCATTTCGGATCTCCTGATTTGGTTTCTCGGGAAAGGTAGCGGATCAGCATGCGGCGCTGCGCGGGGTCCTTCATCCCGAAATATACCATTTTGTGGCCGACAAGGACTGCAGACGGATTTTCGATCCAGTGGTCCATCGTCTTGTAATCCCAGACCAGTCCCGACTGCGATAACGCCTTGGAGTATTTGTAGCCGGGCTTTTGCGCCGCCTTGGCGCCGAGGATCTTACCGAGGTTGGGGCCAACCTTGTGCGGCTCGCCCGGGGCTAGCGTGTGGCATGCCCGGCACTGCAAAAACAGGCGCTTGCCCGGATCAACCTGCTCCTTGGCGACAGCGATAGGTGCCAGCGCTGGAAGCATGGTTGCACCTGTTGCCATCATCGAGGCAATCGGTAGCAAAGCGAACGATGATTTCATGAAGCAGTCCTTGCCAAACGTTTTCTAGAGTTAAAGGACTTGTTATTCAGTGCCTTCAGGAAACGCGCAATGTCAGGAAGTCGCCTTAGGTACGAATGGCGCATTCCTTGGCACGAGAAGCGTTTCGTGCCGGATTTCCGGCACGGACGGCACGCTGGGCGTGGCCTTTGTGGCTAGCCAGCAGCCCCCAACGCCTTCTCTACCATGGCGCGATAGGCTCTGCTAACCGGGACATGCTGTCCGGTAGTTAGATGTAAAGCTCGCTCTCGCCCGCGATCTTCGACAGCGATAACCTGCGATTTCGCCACCCACCAGGAACGGTGGATACGCATACCTGGAATGACGGCCTCGGCATCAGCAACCGCATCTTCCATCCGATAGCGGATGAGTGATTCGTCGCGCGTGCCGATCACGCGGACGTAGTGCTGTTCTGCGCTTAGTGCCGATAATTCACCGATGTCGCGATCGAGTTGATGAAATAGCGGCGGCAGCGCAATCGCTGCGGCCAAAACCTTGTCGGGATTAATTTCCAGATGGCTGGAGCGGTGATCTCGCTCGGAAACATGCCAAACCCTCGAAGGCGGTTCAAAACCGAAGCGCCCAATTCCGAAAATCCTGACGAATGCAATGTTGAGTGCGATCCAGAAAATCAGGCTGCCGAGAGCACTCCCAAGCAGATGATCGATTCCGAACTGCGGAAGCGGCGATTGTGCTGTCATGGGTATGAAGTTCTCGTGGAAAACGGTGATCAGGCCTGACATTCCGACGAACACTATCGGGGTCGAGGTTACTCCTCCAATCAGCAGGGTAAAGAACAAGGATACGGAATTTCGCCTGTCCAGCCACGCAACCAATAACGTACAAAAATCCTTGATTAACCAACCGATATATACGGCAAGAAGCCAATATAAGACACCGAAGATTGGCGGCCATTGACTGGTGCGCT
>Ga0105054_10012815_pt1 | contig 10207 bp, 9 predicted proteins | sample BON02_FD_78091 | JGI IMG/M metagenome (GOLD analysis project Ga0105054, IMG submission 78091) | Freshwater microbial communities from Lake Bonney liftoff mats and glacier meltwater in Antarctica - BON-02 (megahit assembly) | ecosystem: Environmental > Aquatic > Freshwater > Ice > Glacier... | reverse complement strand
TAAAGAAGCAGTCACTTTCCAAAAAAGACTTCTGAAGTACAGGGATTCCATCCTGACATTTTTGCACTACCCTAAAGTGCCTCCAGATAACAATGGTTCGGAACGGACGGTACGGAATATCAAAGTAAAACAGAAAATCTCAGGACAGTTTAAGTCCACCAAAGGAGCGGACGACTTCTGTGTAATCAGATCCGTTATAGATACACTCATCAAGCGTTCAGAAAACGTCTTGCAGAATCTGACTCATATCGCGAGGTTGGTATCTGAGTAGTTACTAATTTTTTAAATGGAACTGAAATATTTTGAGTGATGGATAGTTTTGCTAAACTGCCTATTGGGAAAAGGATGAAAGACTGATCTCAAATGTGCTTTCTGAGATCATGCAGGTTAATTCAAAATTATTTTGATTTGCGTAGACTTTTGATAAGTAAAGGCCAAGGCCTAGGCCTTGTTGTTCAAGTTTTTCTCTATTGATTTGCCCGAAAGGCTCAGGTATATATGAGCCATAGTTGTAAAGGTAGTTTTGTTTGTTTACTAATCTAATAGTCGTATCTGATAGAAAGATGTCAAGACCGTTCTTATTTGAATCAAATTTCCTCGCATTGCTTATTAATTCATCAATGATATAATCGAATTCTTCTTTTTCAAAAAAGAAGAATACTTCAGATGAAGAAATGTCTGTGATTCTGTCGGACTTTGCGACTTTTGGAGCAAGTATTTCTCGCACTGCTATTTTAGATTTTTCTTTAGAGATGTAAAGCGGAAGATCTATCCAACGTTGTAAATTCATGCAGCTTCTATTCATTCTTAATGCTGCTGCATGCGCTTCTGTCAAAATAGCTAAATCCTGCTCGGAAGGAGATGATTTCCAGTTTGATTTTAAAAATTCAAGAGCGGAAACTATTCCAAAAAGTGGTGTTCTTAGCTCATGATATTTTATTTTTCGCTCTGAAGTTACAGCCTTCTGAATCTTTTTTTCTAAAAATATTTCTCTCCTTACTTTTTTTGATAATGCTGCTCTGATAGCTTTTTCTAGGCTTTCGATAGATATTGGCTTCATTAGATAGTTCTCAGCTCCATCTTCAATCCCTTTCCTTTGGCATTCTTGTTCCAAATTTGCGGTAAGAAATATAAAAGGGGTATTGATCAGGTCTTCTCTAGATCTAACATAGTTTAGAACTTTGTTTCCGTCTCCATTTGGCATAGAAATATCAGAAATTATTATATCAAAATTGTCTTTCTGGATTTTTCTTATTCCTTCATCACCGCTGCTAGCGATTTCAATCTCAAATCCTCGGATTTGCAGTAATTCTTTTAAATTCTCAAGAAGTTCTACCTCATCGTCAATTAGAATTATTTTTATTTTCATACGGAATTTTTACTGAGATCGTAGTTCCTTCATTTTCTTCACTTTCAAAAGCTATCGTCACTCCTAGTTTGGCGGAGAATTCTTTTACAATATTTAGACCAAGTCCAGTACCTTTAATATTCGATATGTTTTTTCCTCTATAAAATGAATTGAAAACATACTTTTGATCTTGTTTTGGAATACCTATTCCATAGTCTTTTACCTGCAAAACGAATTCTTCCTTATATTGAATAATATTTATTTCGACTGAATTACTGGTATGATCAGAATATTTTAACGCATTTTCAATTAAATTTTTTATAATATGAGTCAATAATGTAGCGTTCGATTTAAGTATAAAATCTTTTTTCGGAACTTTTAATACGATCTGTTTATCTTCTTTTTGATTGAAAAAATACTCGTTGATTAGTTCTGTGAAAAAATACAAGAAATTAATTGAATGTATTTCCAATTTACGGGAAGAATTGGAATTTGTTTCCAAAAGAAGTATATCTGAGATAATGTTTACTAGTCGCTTTGTCTGAAAAGAAATCCTATCTACATGGGAGATAATTTTCTTTTTGCCTTCTTCATCTATGTTGCCCACCGTGCTATAAGTAATTATTTCTCCGCTACTCAAAATAGTAGCGAGTGGGGTTCTAAATTCATGGGATGCCATAGAGATAAACTTCGATTTCAAATGGCTTAGGTCCTTCTCCTTAGTTAAAGATTCTTTTAATTGGTCTAATAATAGCTCTCTTTCCGTCACATCTCTACCCGTGGACAAATAGCCAGTAATATTGTTTAGGTCGTCTAATAATGGCTGAACAATGCACTCTATTATTATAAAGTTGGCTTTGTCTTTAACAGGTGTTTTGAATAGAGCTTTAAAAGTTCCATTGCTGGTCGCTATTTGATTTTTAAATGAATCTAATACTTCCGAAGTTTCTTTTCCTTCTATCAGCTCGCTAAGCTTGAATCCCAATTTCCGTTTAAAAGAAGGAGATAAGAATTTTATATTCAGGTCTTTGTCAAGCACGGTGATCAAATCTTCTGTATTTTCTGATATTATTCGGTATTTTTTCTCCAATTCCTGTTTTTCCTCTGCAATACTTAACCCTTGCAGAATATTGGAATAAGCTTGTATAATTTGGTTTAAATAGGAAACATCAGAAAAAGAATAGTCAGTTTTTTTGTTTGTAAACCCCATTACACCCAAAAGTTTGCCTTCGTTTATTATCGGTATGCTAATGAATTTTTCAATCTTTTGAAATCCTTTAAGTACGTCTACGGAGTTCTGCATGTTCTCTGGATCATTCAAGATAATTACTTCTTTGAGGTTCAATTTGGAACCAAAGTGTGAATTAGGATCCTCTAACTTCATTTGAGAGAGATGATTTTCATTGTAGAACTTCTTATCCTCTTCTGACCAGGTGATATCGCATACCGCCTTTGCTTGGAGATAAGGTTTGGGTTCATCATAGATCATCTCAGCTATAAATCCAAATTGGCTTTGGGTAATGGAAATCAATACTTTCAATAAATTAGCCCGCCAATCAGTCGTCTTTATGCCTTGCAGTGAATTGATCTGAGTCTCATTTATAGCCTTGAGTATTAGATTTAGTTTGGTATTTAACTTCAGACTTTCTTTCTCAGTTGTGATATCTATCAATGAACCCGTTATTCGCACTAGTTTTTGCGCTTTATTAATCACCTTAGATAGTTTGAGCTTAGCATATATAGTGCTTCCATCGTTCTTAAAAAAAGATACCTCAGTGGTGATTGTTTTCTTTATTCCAATGATCCCAACCTGATTAAATTTTTCATCAAGTTCATCGTCATTTACGAGAAAGGAATTTATTCTCTTACCCAATGCGTCGCTGATTTTGTACCCGGAAAACTCCTCCCAATGATCATTTAAAAAAATAAATCTATAGTCAAGATCCAGATTGAACATTACATTGGAGATTGCATTTAGATCATAAATGTGTTTTTTTCGTGATTTTTTGAGTTTTTTGCTTTTCTTTTTTGCTAAAATGGAATTTCCAATAGCCATGGCTACGGTTTTCATAGCGTTAACTTCCTTGTGTGAATAGATAAAAGTAGATTCTGAATTATCCAAGCCAAGATAGCCCCAAAATAAATCGCCAGAGAAAATAGGTATAAATAAGTAAGAAACTATTCCCTGAAGCTCCATCGACTCCCTAAAGAGCGGATTGGGTGAAGCAGCAACAGTTTCATTGATAGTTTCTTTTTTAGAAAGCCTTGAAAATAGATCAGGAAAATCACTCCAGTTAAGGGTGTCAATCACTCCTTGATTGATATATGGCTTTACACCCTTGTTACACCATTCGTGAAGATACCGCATACTTTTACTTTCGTCATTGTTTTCAATATTCTTAAATACATATGCACGGTCTGCCTTAATAGTATCCACAAGAGCCTCGAGCATTAGATCCATTTTTTTTGAAAGCTTTCTTTCAGAGCTTAACACTGATATAGCGAAGACTATTGCCTCAAGAATATGCTCCTCTTTTTTCATAACCTAGTTATTAACATTTTTATCGAAGATCTGCATTTGATTTACTAAATTATGGACAGACGGAATGATGCCCGCAGCCTTAATTCTTTTTTATTAGGAAGCCACCTGCCTTCCTGTAGGCGGGGATGAAGAGAGACCGCACTTTCATCCTGATGGCTATTATCGGCATCACCAATTTCTAGGTTGCCTTTTACTGGTAGAAAGCGTTTACAAACACTATATAATTGCATTGGAAAGTTTTTCAAGTCCTGACTCCAGGAGATTGGTTCCTTATTAAAGGTGTTGGTAATTTGTGTTGCGCAAGTTAAACGTTTTTTGAAAACTATAAAACCGGTTATAAAGAATAAGTTGACTTTCTACAGTAATTTTAAAGGAATTATGACTCATAATTACTTCAAATTACTAAAATTGCATCAAAACCCAAAGATTATTTTTCGTATCTAAATTCTAATTCCATCAACTTAATCGTTATAGACATTACTTGTAAGAGGAACATAGATACAATTGATCTCGTTAATAAATTCAGAGCTGAATGGGCTTTACCTTTAATTTCTAGTTTTACCCTTAAGTTAGTGAGGATATATATTTAGGGGATTCTGAAATACAATAGAAATAATAACATATAAGTCTGATTTTTAGTATTTTATTAAATACATTTAACAAGTAGCTAACTCAATCCTTTAAGATCTTCTTTAAGTTCGTGGTAGCACCAAAGTGGTTCTACACTTAAGTTAGCTGAATATATATTTAGGAGATTTTAAAATACAAACAAAATAATAACCTATTAACGCATAAATTTTATTTATAGAGTTTTATGAAGTCCATTTAATAAGTAGCGACCTTAATCCTATAAGATCTCCATTAAGTTCGTGGTAGAACCAAAAAAGTTACAGATTAATGTTAAAATACTGTTATAGTTTTAAAGCTTTATTTAATAATGGGTTTACAAGAACGATTTTTAGCGTAATTTTTTTTCCATTACCGTTATGTTTGTTAATCGGTTTAATGGATTTTTTCTGGATTATTTTGAATCCATTTATTCAATACATTAAACAAAAAACAGGCTAGCCGATTGTTGGCATACCTTTAATTTTTTAGATCTCTATAGAATAGTTGTGCTCTAATTGAAATTTGAATTCTGAAAATGGCTTGAATAAAACAATAGGATTGAACATTTATTTCAGTATGTAGATCGGCAACAGATCCTTGGGAACCTTAACTACCTGTTGCTCTTTTACCTCCATTTGCCTCATTGCCTCCATCTCCATTATGTTTTCCACCTGAACCTTTACCGCCTATATTGTCCAGCAAAAGAATATTTGGAATTACTCTCCCACATTCGGATTTCAGTGTGACATTCCCATTCCGCACTGACACACTTTTGAGCTTCAACAAAAACGATAACCGTTATGAATCACGAAGCTCAGAATCTCAACTTTTCCAGAAATGTACCGCCTACGCTGGAACAGGTACAATCCTATTTCAACTCCCTACATGTTCCCGCTGCGGAGGCCGAGGTTTTCTATTTCTACTACCAGGCAATGGACTGGCAGAATGAAATGGGATCCGCAATCCGTGATTGGATAAAGGCCGCTGATGATTGGGTTTGGAACCTGGAAAACTGAATCTTTTCAACAAGTAAAACCTTCCTTCTTCTCCAACAAAATGCTCCTTTGCTGATAGTATATGCATTGCGGTTGGCAATGAGCAAGATGTAGGATTGTCTGACGCCAATCCGATCTTGCCCAACGCTGCCGAGGTTGCGATGGGTCTAAAATTTCTCCGAAGTCGAATTTTATAATCCAGAGAACGATGAAAAAGAGAACCGTAAACTACCCGATACGAAAGACGATCCGATTCACTCCAACTGAAGTTGAGAAACTGGAAAGCTTACTATCGAGAAGTGCCTACTGTCAAACCTTGAGCGAATTGATTCGGGAGATCCTTTTTAAAGGAACGCTAACCCTTAACACACGGAATGAATCTCTGGAGAAAACCCGCAATGAGCTGGGAATACTCAGAAAAGAATTGAACAAAATCGGCGTGAATATCAACCAAATTACTCACTTCTTCCATATGCAGGCAGACCTGAAAGAAGGGTTATTCTTTATAAGAGAAATGTTGCCGCACTTGGAGCGTGCAAAAGGTAAGATAGATCGACTCCATGGATTGATTGAAAGACTGAAAATTCTCAACTAGTTGGTTGCAAAAATCATTACCGGAAAGACTATCGGAGGAGTGATTCGATACAATGAAAACAAAGTAAAAAGTGGTCAAGCAAAACTATTACTGATGGGAGGGTTTGCTGTTAAAAGTCTTACAGTGACAGAAAAGATCCAGTCATTTGAAACTTTGCTAAAGTTGAACGCAAGGACGAAAACAAACACCGTCCATATTTCGCTCAATTTCTCTCCAAAGGATAAAGTAGATGAGTTTACCCTTCAAAAGATCGCAACTGATTATATGAAAGGGATTGGCTTTGAGAAGCAGCTGTATTTGCTTTACCAACACTTTGATGCTGCCCATCCCCACGTCCATATTGTAACGACCAATATTTCAAGTGAAGGAAAGCGGATTGAAACGCATAATCTCGGTAAGGTCCTATCTGAACAGACTCGTAAGCAAATAGAGCAACGGTATTATCTTGTAAAAGCGGAAGAGCAGCGGATGCAGAAAGTTAATTTGCTCCAGCCTTTAGAGAAAGCCACCTATGGAAAAAGAGAAACGAAAAATTCCATATCCAATATTGTCCAGGAGGTTATCCGTACGTATCAATTTGCTTCGCTGCCTGAACTGAATGCGGTATTGGGACAGTTCAATGTGTGTGCCTATCGGGGCGAAAAGGAGAGCGCCATGTATCTGAACAAAGGGCTGGTGTATTCTATCCTGAATACCCATGCCAACCGAATTGGAATACCTGTCAAGGCTAGCTCAGTTTATTCCAAACCTACGTTGTTCAGGTTGGAAAAGATTTTTTTACGGAACAAAGATGCAAAAAAGCAGCACAGAGAAGTTCTTCACAGCGTAATACAAGATGAGTTGGTCAAGTGCGGTTCTCTGGAAGAATTTACTTCCAGACTCAGAACCAAAGGGATCAAACCCCTCTTTCGGATAAATGAACACGGGAGGTTGTATGGGGTGACTTTTATCGATAATGTCAACCGCTGCGTATTCAACGGTTCTGCTTTGGGCAAGGACTTATCTGCCAATGCAATTTCCAACAGATTTTCAGTAGAAAATGTAGGATCAGATTCCTTTGAAATTGAGCAGCAAACAAGCATACCTAAAAATGTATCCTCAAAAAGTCCTGAACAGGAGTTCCCCTTAAACTACTACCAACCCGAAGACCCAACGCCTTATGAACTGAGCCAGAAGAGAAAGAGGAAACGGAAGAAGCGCATCTTATAATCCGAGACTATGCAAACAGGAGAGAATACAGAAGGGCTTAGAAAGATCATCGATCTAACCAGAAAGAGTAGTATTGGGTTGTTGTGTCTGCACTACTATTATTACTGTTATCACTCGTTCACCGATTGGGGGCTCACGCATAACATTATGGAGAAACTCTTGGTCAATATTCGGAATACAGGCTTGTTCAATGAATTTTATATTTCGAAACTATTCGTCCTGGGGCTATTGCTGGTTTCGTTGATCGGAGCAAAAGGAAAGAAGGATGATAAACTCCGACTGACTCAGGTACTGTGGCCGCTGACCAGTGGATTCTTAATTTATGGAGCTAGCCACTTCGTTTTTCACCTTCATTTTCATGAAGACACAGTAAGTATACTATATATGGTCGTTACCAGTTTGGGATTCGGACTTGTTTTGATGGGAGGTGCACTACTGAGTCGATTGCTGAAAAACCGATTTGATCAGGGTGTCTTCAATTATCTAAATGAGACATTTCCGCAGGAAGAACGCTACCTGGATAATGAGTACTCTGTTAATCTACCGGCACAATACCACCTTAAAGACAAGGTTCGAAAATCCTGGATAAACATTATCAATCCATTCCGTGCATTGTTAGTAGCGGGTACGCCAGGCTCCGGGAAGAGCTACTTTGTGATCCGCCATGAGATCACCCAGCATATACGCAAAGGCTTTTCCATGTTTGTCTATGACTTCAAGTACGATGACCTTTCCCGTATCGCCTTCAATACACTTCAAAAGAATCTGTCTGCTTACCAGGTAAAGCCGGAATTCTATACGATTAATTTTGACAGGCTTTCGCATACCCATCGCTGCAATCCCTTAGAGCCGGATGCCATGCTCGATATTACCGATGCCTCTGAAGCTGCCCGTACCATTATGCTTGGGCTGAACAGAGAATGGATAAAAAAGCAGGGGGACTTCTTTGTGGAAAGTCCGATCTATTTCCTGACGGCCATCATCTGGTTTCTGAAAAAACACAGGCACGGGAAATACTGTACCCTTCCCCATGTGATTGAACTGATGCAGACGGACTATGAGAAGCTGTTTACGGTATTACGAACCGAGCCTGAAATCGAAGTCCTTGTGAATCCTTTTGTTTCAGCACTGGTTAAAAAGGCATTTGATCAACTGGAAGGTCAGGTGGCCAGTGCCAAGATTACAATGGCGCGGCTGTCTTCCCCCCAATTGTATTATGTGCTTTCAGAGAGTGAATTCAAGCTAGATCTGAACAACCCGGAAGCACCCAAGATCATCTGCATGGGAAATAATCCCCAAAAACAGCAAGTCTATGGTGCCGTCCTCTCCCTGTATATTTCCCGAATTGTCAAGCAGGTCAATCAAAAGGGAAAGCTGAAATCCAGTCTGGTGTTTGACGAATTTCCGACCATCTATTTCAATAGGATAGATAACCTGATCGCTACTGCACGATCCAACAAGGTGGCCACTTGCTTGGGCGTGCAGGATTACAGTCAGCTACGGAAGGATTACGGGAGGGAACAGGCTGATGTGATCATGAATACGGTAGGTAATTCATCAGTGGCCAGGTATTGGGTGATACGGCCAAACAGCTTTCAGAACGTTTTGGTAGGATTATTCAAAACCGGGAGAGCATTTCCATCAATAGTTCTGAAACTTCAATCAGTAAATCAACGCAATTGGATCAGGCTGTTCCTGCTTCTACCATCTCAGCACTTTCTTCAGGGGAATTTGTGGGTATGGTGGCCGATACGCCCGACCAGAAGATTGCACTGAAAGCTTTTCATGCAGAGATCATCAATGATCATAAAGCACTGAAGGGGGAGGAAGAGAACTATCAACCTATCCCCAAAGTACGGGATATCACCCAAGAGGAGGTGGAGGAAAATTACCGGAAAATTAAGCGGGATGTGGAGGAGATTGTCAGAATTGAAATGGAGCGGGTGTTTGACACACCTGAGTTGGGGCATTTGATTATCAGGGGATGAGCTCTATAAATCAACGTAAGACTAGGTTTGTTTATGACGTTGGGTCATAGTGTGAATTTAAAAAAATAGGTTCTCATAAATGTTTTCTCATACCATTCTTAATGGTGTTGGTTAAACTAGATTCAATACAGGCGGAGCTAAAAGCTTTCCTCTAGTACTATTTTTTAGAGTGAAGTTCGACAGTTAACTATAGAAATATTACGTAATATTTATGAAATATTTCTATAGTTTAGTTGTATAGTTTAAACCCCTTTACGCTATTATGTTTTGTGGTTTGCAGAAAATATTTCTGAATTGATGCATATATTTTTTGTCATAAATATTGACACCCTTTACTAAGGGTGCTTATGGGAAGCGTTGAAAGTCAATTAGAAAAAGCAGTAAAAAGAAAACCGCTGGGCGTGCTTTTCTTTCCTGATGACTTTTCAGATTTAGCTTCGTCCGATGCTGTTAGAAAAGAGTTAGACAGACTAGGTGATAAAGGAGCTATTTCTAAGGTGGCGCAAGGCACCTGCGCAAAGCCTAAGAAAAGTAAATTGATTGGACAAGTAATGCCCTAAGCAGAGGAGGTTGCGGAGGCTATTGCAAAACGTGAAAAAGTCAGAACAATACCCATCGGTATTCGAGGTTGCCTGGATCCAACTTGGCAGGGCTGGCGAGACGTGTTTCAATCCTATTTGAGGTGGATTCGGTATTCGAGGATTTTTCACTATTAACCAATGCACTCATGCCAGTTAGTTTCAATCCTATTTGAGGTGGATTCGGTATTCGAGGTTGCAGGGCTTCGCTCAGTCCACCCAGTGCATTGGTGATTTGTTTCAATCCTATTTGAGGTGGATTCGGTATTCGAGGTTAGAATTAATAAGCTGATGAGGGTCTAGTAAACAATGTTTCAATCCTATTTGAGGTGGATTCGGTATT
>Ga0105054_10012811_pt1 | contig 10209 bp, 10 predicted proteins | sample BON02_FD_78091 | JGI IMG/M metagenome (GOLD analysis project Ga0105054, IMG submission 78091) | Freshwater microbial communities from Lake Bonney liftoff mats and glacier meltwater in Antarctica - BON-02 (megahit assembly) | ecosystem: Environmental > Aquatic > Freshwater > Ice > Glacier... | reverse complement strand
TAATAAAATCAAGGTCGTGGCAATAATCGGGCTTTGTACTTCCTTGGTGGCCAGCAAAGTGGCTTCTTTAATATCGACGATGCCGGATTCCAGTTTTTTCTCGACGTTTTCAACGACTACAATGGCATCATCCACCACCAAGCCAATGGCCAGTACCAAACCTAGCAAGCTTAAGGTGTTTATTGAAAAACCAAACACACTGAACAACGCGAAAGTGCCAATCAGGGAAACTGGTATGGCGATACAGGGAATCAGGGTAGTACGCCAATTTTGTAAAAAAATGAATACCACCAAAAACACCAGCACAATCGCCTCAAATAAGGTGATCACTACTTCTTTCAAAGATTCTTTCACAAAGTCAGTCGTATCATAAGCGATGGTATAGCTCATGCCGGGAGGGAAGTTTTTTTGCAGTTTATCCATGATCTTACGCACATTACTTGCTACTTGTACGGCATTAGATCCCGGCAATTGATACACGCCCAAGCTGGCAGTAGGACCACCGTTAAATTCAGAGGAGGTGGAATAGGTTCCCGCACCCATTTCAACGCGGCCCAGATCGGCAATCCTTACTATTTGGCCGTTGTCTTTGGTTTTAACAATAATATCGGCATATTGCTCGGCTTCGCTGAGCTGGCCTAATGTATTGACCTGATACTGGAAAGGCGTATTTTGCGGCACCGGCGGCTGGCCAATCACCCCCACCGCTGCCTGTTGATTCTGCTCTTTTACAGCATTAATAACTTCTTGCGGAGAAATAGACATACTGGCCATTTTATTGGGATCCAGCCAAATGCGAATGGCATACTGCAATAAGCCAAAATTATTCACATTGCCCACGCCCGCAATCCGGCTTAATACCGGCGTGATTTGAATATCGGCGTAGTTACTTAAAAAAGCCTCATCCATTTTATTGCCGGCAGAGACTAAATTAACCACCAGCACCATATCGCTTGATACTTTCTGAATACTAACCCCGCCCTGGATTACTTCAGGAGGCAGGAGGGAGTTGGCCGTGGTGGTATTGGTTAACACATCAACCGCGGCTATATCAATGTCATAACCCACGTCAAAGGTAATGGTAATAATAGAGTTACCGCTATTGGTGCTGGCAGAAGACATATAAATCATCCCTTCCACGCCATTAATATTGCGCTCAAGCGGTGTCGTGACCGTTTGCGAAACCACATCAGAGCTGGCACCAATAAATTGTGAAGAAACCTGAACCTCAGGGGGCACAATCGACGGGTATTGCGCGATAGGCAAAATAACAATGCAAATGCCACCAATGAGCACCATTAAAATGGCAATAACAATGGCAAATATGGGTCGGTTAATAAAAAATTTAATCATGATGAGTAGCAGCAAGGTTAACGGTTACTTGCTCGCCTGGACCAATTTTTTGTAAGCCGTCAGTAATAATGACATCATTAACCGCAACCCCTGAGCTCACTATGTATTGCTGTTGATATTGGCCGGCGGTGACAATATTCCGGCTTTCGACCTGATTTTTAGCATTAACAATATAAACGCTTTGCTGGCCCTGGATATCAAGCACTGCCTGGCTAGGGATTAATAATGCTTTTGCTTTATTGGTCAGCTCTACCTGGATATTTATATAAATTCCGGGCAGCAATAATTGCTCAGGATTTTGCACGATGGCGCGCATTAGAATAGTGGATGTTGGCGTATCTGCTTCATTATTAATTAAATCAGTTTTCCCCTTAAAAACCAGTTTCTGATTATGGGATAAGGTCGCAATCACCTTAAATGGCATGTTGGCACGATAGGTAAGCATGTCACCAAAATCACTGACGCTAGGGCTGAATTCAATGTACAGCGGGTTAAGTTGTACTACATTGGCTAACAAGGTATTTTCAGTACCGCCCACCAAATTGCCTACATCGACGTATTTTTTGCTAATGATGCCATCGAATATTGCATACATCGAACAATAGCCAAGATTAATCCTGGCATTTTCAACCTGCGCCTGGGCTATCTGCACATCAGCTTCTGCCGCCTTGAATTGGGCATACACCTTGTCATAATTGGATTGCGAAATATCCCCTTTTTTAACCAGGATTTTCATGCGCTCATATTCAACTTTCTGGTAATCTCGATCAGCGATGCTTTTAACCAGCGTTCCCTCTTCCAGATCAAGCTGAGCTTGAAACGGCTTTTGATCAATCACATAAAGCAATTGATTTTTTTTCACCGCTTTCCCTTCGACAAAATTCATTTTTTCGAGAAAACCTTGAACGCGGGCGCGAATACCTACCGCCGCTATCGACTGGGTAATACCAATATATTCTTTATAAATGGGGATGGTAGACGTGGTAAGCTTGATGGCATTGACCACCGGGGCTTGTTGTTTTGCTTGCGGTTTATGATTACAGCCGGTAACCAACAGACACAGAACACATACGAATAATAGCAACAGCTTGTATTCCGATCCCAACCGATACTCATTCATCTATATCCAATCCTTGTAGGTAGTACGCCGTAGGGCAAATCATATTTTTTTAGTGGGCATTATGCAAACAAGTGATGATATTGGTAACGTCTCAATAACCCCGGGAAAATCAAAGTTTCCTATGTCCCGCGGCTTGTCCGCTGGACGTAGGCAGAGTATTTTTCCCAAGTTTATTGAGACGTTACTGATATTGCTTCAGTTTACCCCATGATTCTATACTATATTTATTTAAAACATACTGTATTTAACGATTAATTAATCGCGGTTTTTTTTGGCCAAAAATTTCATAGCGATACTCAGAATCTTTATTTTTAGTGCTGAGGCTGACTAACGGTTGATAGTCTTTGCCTGATTTTAATAATGGCGCCAGACAAGCATCTGCCGGGGTATATATCATCTCTCCCTGTTCAATCAGTAGCGTTAAAATAATTATTTCAGGCTTGGTTTGCAATATTTTTTTACAAAAACGCTCATACATCAAGGGCGAAGGATCTTGAGTCATCTCTGCATTATTCAGACAATAAGAATCAATAAACTTGCGCTGGCTATAATAAGGCACCAGGCCGCTATCTGCCAGCACTACATGACTAGTTACCGGGGTATTAGCCTCAAGCCATACAGCCACATCATGCCGTAACTGCTCGCCGGCCTGCGGATAACGGCTAAACTCGCGATATTCAGCCAGAGTCATGGCAGGAATAAAGAAAAATGCCAATAGAAATGCGGCAAAATATAGTATTAAGGCATCTACCTCGTCTTGTTTTTTGCGCAAATAGCAGGCGATCAAGCCGCGCAATCCTAGTAAGCTAAGTGGCAACAGCAAGGCAAACGCTGGCAGGAACAGGCGATTGGCAAAAGCCACTACCGTGTCCGCCCCTATTAATAAAACGGTATAAACCACGCTGGGCAGCCACAAAAAATAATGGCGGCGATCCTTGCTGCGCCAAATGGCTGGAATGGCCAGTAATATAAAAGGCCAGACTAAGTTTAAATAGTGTTTATCCAGGCCGAAATACACATGATTACTCAGCCCTTTACAGTAAACGGAATTAGGGAAAAAACGGCCGTAATAATGCCAGCGCCAAAGAAAATAAGGGGCGAAACAAATAAATAAGCTAGCGCAAAATATAATAAAATTTGGCCAAAAATCACGCTTTTCAGGTTGAGGCCGATTCATGGCTATTAACAAAATAAACAATATCATCAAGGCGGGTGCTTCAGGCCTGGTCATCCCTGCTACAGCACACAAAACGGCGGCCATAATCAATGGCAGTCTGCGTACACCACCTTTTGGTTCGGGGTAAGCGCGATAGCCTAAGCCTTTAAAAATCAGCAAAACCACCCAACAAATGAGAGCTTGATATACGGCCGTCTCAAGGCCGCTGATAGTCCATAAAATCTCACCGCGATAAAGCAGCAGCCAAAAACAGGGGATTAAGGCAATGCGCGCAGAAAACCAAAAACGCGAAATGAGATAACTGGCAACACAGGTGAACAAAAGCCCCAGCGCACCTGCGCTTTTCAGGACGATAACCGGATTAAGACCTAAGGATAAGGCCATCCGCGCTAATAACACAAAACTGAAATTTGAATAACCTTCAACCGGTGGTTCGCCCATATTCCACAGCAAACCTATGCCGCTAGCCCAATGTCTGGCATAACGCAGGCTGATATACATATCATCGATGGTAAAAGGCCATACGGCTTGAAGCTGTAAAACAAATAAATAAAGAAACGCAAGAACAAAGGCTATGACCATTGCCAGTTGGCGGATGCTCATTGCGCTATAGCCATTAGAGTTAAGCCAAAAAAACACACCAGGTTTATTCGCGACAAGATATCGCTAAAGAAAAGAGCTACAGGATCATCATGACTGCTTTTGCGCGTAGTGAGCCAGATGAAACGCCATAAGCCAAACGCCGTAAACGGCAGCGTCAATATAAAATAAAATGACTCTTCCTGCTCATAGAGAATATAAAACAGATAGGTAAAAAAGCAGGTAATGGCCGTACCAATGATCAGTATGTCGAGCAAGCGTGGATTATATTTGCTGAGAGCCGCCCGGATCGTATGGCGCTGGAGCTGCATTTCCAAGCGGCGCTTGTTCAAAGCGATAAAAAGAGTGAACCAGGTTACCGTCAGCGTTAACCACCACGCAAAGGGCAACCCTATGCCGATTGTTCCAGCCAGGGTGCGCAGCATAAAGCCGCTGGCAATACATAACACATCAGCGATCGGGACTTTTCTTAGCCAATAGTTATACATAATATTGATAACTAGATAGATACCCAGGATTAGGGTTAATTTATTGGATATTGCCAGCGATATGCCTAAACCACTTACTAGTAAAAAAGCACAAGCTGACAAGGCAAACTCTATGGAAACTTTGGCACTGGCAAGTGGACGTAAGCTTTTTTGCGGGTGCAGCCGGTCTTCGTCAAGATCTTGCAAATCATTGTAAATATAAACAGCACTGGCTATCAGACAAAAGGCAAAAGCCGCTACCAAAGCCTGCGGCCAATAATCCGGTGTGTCATAATAAATCACACCTAACATCACAAAAATTGCTTTAGTCCAATGGGAGATTCTAAGCAATAAAAAAAAATTTTTTAATGAGGTCATTGGATTAATTTACACCGGATTAGCGCTATCTATAAATTGGTGACGCAATTCAAAACGGCCGCTTAGGTGATGTCCCAAAGCTTGAATGCCATAGCGTTCACTTGCATGGTGGCCACAAGCATAATAATGGATGCCTAATTCTTGCGCCTGGTAATAGGTTCTTTCTGAAATTTCGCCACTGATATAGGCGTCAACCCCTAAACGATGAGCCTCTTCAATAAAATCTTGGGCCGCCCCCGTGCACCAGGCAACTCGCGAAATGGGTTTGTCGCTGCCGCTAACCAATAAAGGTTCACGTTTTAATTTTTGGCCTAAGTAATCAGCCAATCCCACCGCGGATAGTGGTTGAGCTAAGGTGCCCGTCCATAACAGATTTGCTGTTTTCCCGGCCGGATGCATACTGACTGACTCAATACCCAGCAGTTCGGCAAAACAGGCGTTATTACCCAAATCAGGATGGCAATCCAGCGGCAAATGATACGCATACAGATTAATATTATGGGTAATCAGTTGGCCGATACGTTCACGCTTTATGCCAGTAATCACCGGATCCTCTCCACGCCAAAAATAACCATGATGCACCAGCAAGGCATCGGCCTGCAGGGTTACCGCCTTATTGATTACATCTTGTGAGGCAGTGACTGCGGTGCAAATATGATTAATTGTTGGCATACCCGCAATCTGGACACCGTTTGGTGCATAGTCATTAAAGCTCTTGCAGGCTAAAAAATCATCCAAATAAACTGCCAACTCATCCCTGGTAATCACCGGGTCGAGCTTCTCTTAATGTCTGCGCCAAGCATGGAAAACTTTTCTTCGATACGCTCATAGCCACGATCGACGTGGTAAATACGCTCTACAGCAGTCTCACCTTCAGCAATCAATCCCGCCAAAATAAGACTGGCTGAGGCACGCAGATCGGTAGCCATCACTGGCGCACCGGTTAATTTCTCCATACCGGTGATCATGGCCGTATTACCATGGAGACGTATATGCGCTCCCATGCGTTGCAATTCCTGTACATGCATAAAGCGGTTTTCAAAAATGGTTTCCACCACGGTAGACGAACCTTGGGCTACGGTATTTAACACCATAAATTGGGCTTGCATATCAGTCGGAAAACCAGGGTAAGGTGCGGTGGCAATATTGACTGCAAGAGGCCGTTTGCCATGCATGTCCAAGGTAACCCAGTCTTCGCCTATGGTAATCGATGCCCCTGCTTCTTCAAATTTACACAACATAGACAGCAGATTATCTGGTTTAACCCGCCTTACCGTTACCTGACCGCGGGTTACCGCGGCCGCAGCCAGATAAGTTCCCGCCTCGATTCTGTCTGGCATCACTGAATAGGCACCGCCTCCCAGTGACTCGACTCCTTCAACTTCAATGGTAGACGTGCCTGCACCCGTAATTTTAGCGCCCATCTGGATGAGAAAATGGGCCAAATCGAGAATTTCTGGCTCTCTGGCCGCATTCTTAATGATTGTTTTCCCTTCAGCAAGCGTGGCTGCCATCAAAATATTTTCGGTACCACCAACGGTTACGGTATCGAATACCAGAACCTTACCTTGCAGACGCCCATGTTTACATCGTGCCTTGATGAAGCCGTTTTGCACATCAATCTCCGCACCCATGGCTTTCAATGCTTTCAAATGCAAATCAACAGGACGAGTACCAATTGCACAGCCCCCGGGCAACGATACGTCTGCTTGGCCAAAACGAGTTAGCAACGGACCTAAAACCAAAATGGAAGCACGCATGGTTTTAACCAATTCATACGGGGCTACCAGTTCATTAATATTGCTCGCATCCACCTGCACGTTCATTTTTTCATCAATAACAAGCTGCGCCCCGAGCTGGCCCAGTAATTCCATCATGGTGGTTATATCTCTAAGATGAGGCACATTAGAAATAGTGACATTGTCACTGGCAAGTAACGTAGCGGCCATAATGGGTAAAGCTGCGTTTTTGGCGCCAGAGATCAACACATCACCATGTAATGGTTTGCCGCCGGTGATGATTAGTTTATCCATGCTGTTTCTCCCACTCTGCCTTAGTCCACGTTTGCATGCTCAGCGCATGTAAACTACCTGTTATAATATAATCTTTAAGTTGTGCATAAACCCATTGCTGCCGTGCCACTTTTGACTTAGCCAAAAACAAATCGGATACAATAGTGAGCTGATAATGGTAGCCATCCCCTTTAACCTGCACATACTCAATATCGGCTATTGCTGCAAGATGATGTTCCAGTTGTTCATTATCTATCATTTACTGACTCACTCTTTGTTCTCTCTAATAGACAGCCTTGCGACAACGCATGCTCTCGCAAATCACGGGATGTTTTTTTAAATATAGCTAGAAAAATGGATTTCTGCCTGCGCAGCAATGACCGATGTAGCCGCCTAGGCGGCTACAGACTCCGACAACATCGCTTCTAGTCCACAAAAATCTGCCAAAGCATAGATAGCTTTAGACACGCCTTCAATAGTCAGTGTTTTATTATATTGCTTACAAAGCCTCTTGGCTTCAATGATTAACGCAAGCCCCGCGCTATCACATTGGGTCACGTCGTGCAAATCAAGCTGGAGTGTGGTGGCGTTATCATTGCTCATTAATAGTTTCAGCAAACGCTCACAGTCCGGCGGCACCGTATCAAATGTTAATTGATTGGATGGTTTGAATCGTTGCTCATGCAACATTATGCTACCTTTTTCTGACGCATTTGATGAATCAGCTCATGCATATTCGAGTTTTGCAAAACCTGGCCAAACTGCGAGCGGAAGCTTTGTAACAGGCTCACGCCTTCAACGCTCAAATCATAAATCTTCCACTGGCCACCTTGCGACACCAGGCTGTAACTTAATGGTATATTTTGACCACTTGAGCGCACCACCACACTATTAACGCGGATGAAACGACCGTTAGCCTGGCCGCGCAAAGGTAGGAACTTTACTGTTTCATCTGAATACTCTGCCAAAGGATTGGCATAGGTACGAATAACCAGTTTGGTAAATTCATTGGTAAACTCTTTTTTCTCAGCAGCCGATGCTTTATTCCAGGCTTGACGTCCGAGCACGGAACGCGACATGCCATTCACATCAACAATCGGTAATAAATGCGTCTCTACAGCTTGATAAATAATGCGATGATTGCTTTTTAAGCTGGCTTTATTTTGTTTAAGGGTGGCAATAATTTGATTGGCAGCATTTTGCAGCATCGGTACTGGCGATGATTCCGCCCATACCAGTTGCGTTAACATCAAAGCGATTGCGCAGGTTACTATCTTGATCTTATTCATAGTCCATCCTATTTTTTAATGTTAAATAACAATTGGCCAATCAGGTTCTCGAGAATAATGGCTTCTTGAGTTTTAGCGATCACATCCCCACTTCGTAAATAAGGATGCTCATGGTGTTCATCATCGTCAAAACCGGGAACAATACTGATGTAATTTGAACCCAACAGCCCTTCCGTCAAAATACGCGCCGAAGCATCGGTGAACGGGATAGGCTTGTCTTTACGCAGCATCATCGTTACTTTAGCACTTAAGGTTCCTGGTTGTAATTCAATGCGTGTCACTTCACCAATTCTTACTCCGGCAACACTCACCGGCGCACGTACTTTCAAGCCGCCAATATCAGTAAAATCTGCAGAAATCTCGTAACCCTTAGCCGATACCAAATCAGACAAGCCACTCACTTTCATGACCATCACTAACAAAGCCAACATGCCCAGCAGCATAAAAACGCCTACACTAATATCAATATAACGCTGCTTTTTCATTACCAACCTCCAATCATCATTGCCGTCAATAGAAAATCAAAGCCCAGCACGGCCAGGGATGAATACACTACTGTTCGGGTTGTAGCCTGACTAATTCCTTCCGCGGTAGGAGTACAAGTAAACCCCTGATAAACTGCAATCCATATCACCACGAAAGCAAATACCACACTTTTAATAATTCCACCCAATACATCAAAGCGAAAACTCACCGCTGCCTGCATGTTGGACCAAAAACTGCCGGCATCAATCCCTAACCACTGTACCCCAATAAAATAACCACCGTATACAGCAACAGCGGAAAAAATCAAGGTGAGTATCGGTAAGGAAATGAGGCCTGCCAAAAATCGGGGATAAATAATACGGCCCATAGGATCAATGCCCATCATATCCATACTGGCTAATTGTTCGGTGGCTTTCATTAGCCCAATTTCCGCGGTCAGCGCCGAGCCTGCACGTCCGGCAAACAACAGCGCACTAATGACCGGCCCCAGCTCTCTGACGATACTTAATGCCAACAATTGACCCAATTGCGTACCAGCACCAAATTTTTCCAGGGTATTATAACCTTGCAGACCTACAACCATGCCAATAAACAAAGCGGAAACAACAATTATCAGGCAGGATAAAACACCAACAAAATAAAGTTGTGCACGTATTGCCGGCCAAAGGCGAGGCAAATCCGGGTTTCTGCACACGACATGAAACAAAAATCGACCTGACTGGCCGATGGATTGTACTGTATTAAGACCGTTTTGCCCCATGCGTGCTAAATAATCAAGCATCCATTAACTCCTCTGTGTAAGACCGGGCAGGATAATGAAAAGGAACCACCCCATCGGCTTCACCATGCATAAATTGCCTGATTTGTGGGTTTGCCGATTCCTTAAGTTCCAAAGGCTCTCCCTGACCAATAACCTGGCCACCGGCAATCAGATAAACATAATCTGCAATTGAACACGTCTCATCCACATCATGAGAGACAATAATGGTGGTGGTATGCAACAATTGATTCAGCCGTTTGATTAATCGCACCAAAACCCCCATGGAAATAGGATCCTGGCCAGTAAAAGGCTCATCATACATCATCAATTCAGGGTCGAGCACAATGGTGCGCGCCAACGCTACGCGCCGGGCCATGCCCCCGGATAATTCAGCGGGCATTAATTGAGCCGCACCGCGCAAGCCAACCGCTTCCAGTTTCATCAACACCAGATCACGCAACATCGCGTCATTCAGATCAGTATGCTCGCGCAACGGGAATGCCACATTTTCAAAAACAGATAAATGGGTAAATAATGCACTGCTCTGAAATAACAAACCCATTTTTC
>Ga0105054_10012810_pt1 | contig 10209 bp, 6 predicted proteins | sample BON02_FD_78091 | JGI IMG/M metagenome (GOLD analysis project Ga0105054, IMG submission 78091) | Freshwater microbial communities from Lake Bonney liftoff mats and glacier meltwater in Antarctica - BON-02 (megahit assembly) | ecosystem: Environmental > Aquatic > Freshwater > Ice > Glacier... | reverse complement strand
GTCGTCGAAGATCAGGACCGGCGCGTTGCCACCCAGCTCCATGGTGACCTTCTTCACGGTCGAGGCCGACTGGCGCATGAGCTGCTTGCCGATCTCGGTCGAGCCCGTGAACGTGATCTTGCGCACGATGCTGCTCTCGGTCAGCTCCTTGCCGATCTCGGCGGACTTGCCCGAAAGGATGTTGAGCACGCCCTTGGGGATGCCGGCGCGCTCGGCCAGGACGCACAGGGCAAAGGCCGAATAGGGCGTCTCGGTCGCGGGCTTGCACACAAAGGTGCAGCCGGCGGCCAGCGCCGGGCCGGCCTTGCGCGTGATCATGGCGGCCGGGAAATTCCATGGCGTGATGGCGCCGACAACACCGACCGGCTCCTTCAGGACAAAGATACGGCGATCGTGCATGTGACCGGGAATGGTCTCGCCATAGATGCGCTTGCCCTCCTCAGCGAACCACTCGATGAAGGCGGCGGCATAGGAAATCTCGCCGCGCGATTCAGCGATCGGCTTGCCCTGCTCGCTGGTCATGATGATCGCCAGGTCTTCCTGGTTTTCCATCATCAGGTCGAACCACTTGCGCAGGATCGTGGCGCGCTCCTTGGCGGTCTTCTTCCTCCAGCCCGGCATCGCGGCATTGGCCGCCTCGATCGCCCGGCGGGTCTCGGCGGTGCCCATCTTGGGGATCGTGCCCAGCTTTTCGCCATTGGCCGGATTGGTGACGTCGATGGTCTCGCCCGAATCGGCATCGCACCACTGACCGTCGATGTAGCTCTGCTGGCGCAGCAGCGAGGGATCCTTGAGTTTCATGGGCTGTCTCCTTGAACGGGGCGCACCGTTGGGCTTTGGCCGCGGGCGTCTGAGGGGCTGGTGTGATGTGGCCGCCACTATAGGCGGGGTGCGGGGCCGATGGGAACGGGGTTGGCAGTACCCTCAATCGACCTCGATCAGGGTCGGGCGCGTTGCGGGACCATCGGCTTCCCAACCCTGTACCAGCGCCAAGCCGGCCGCCGGGTTGAGTTCCGCGACCAACCGCGTTTCGTCGTTGAGGATGGGCGCGCGAAGCCAGCCAAGGCCCCTCGCCTGGGCCACCTCCGCCTCGATCAAGGCCAGCCGTTCGCGGCTGTGGCCCGTGCGGGGATGCCCCGGTCGATGGGGAGTGAGCCAATGGTTGGCGATGGCGGCCGGCGCCTCGTGCGCGATCCCCCGTTCCCCGTCGTGTTCGATGACACAGCCCTCTCCGGCGCCGATGCCGGCAAGCGAGACAAAATACGGTGCGGCGACGGCCGTCTCCAGGATACGCCTGCGTGCGCTCGCGTAATCGGGTGCGTCATCGCAGATCAGACGCAACAGGTGCGCCGGCGGCAACGCCCGCCTGCCGGCCATGGCGATCCTGTTGAGCGCCCAATCGAGCGGCATCGGCAGAGCCAGCGGGCCGAAGTGCCGGGCGTGCATCGGCGGCTGGTTGAAGGCGACGGCGAAACGTCCGGGACACAATGCGGTCAGCACGCCTGCGAACCCGGACCAGGTGAGGTTCAGCCATCGGCCTGCCGGCCCCTCCATGCGTGCGCCCAGAAGGCCACGGCCCAGGCCGTCGAAAGGCCAATCGAGGGTGCGCAGCAAGCGCATGCCGGTTCCCTGGGGATCGGGACCGACTGCCGCCGTACAGCCCCACTCATAGGACAGGTTGAGCAGGAAGGCGCCGGGCTGTCCGACCTCCGCCGCCACGGCGGCAATTTCACCCTGAAGCGGACTTTGCGACGCCTTGAGCCAGCGCCGTGAAAGATGATCGGCCAGACGCACGCCCGGCCTCGTGAAGCGCCGTTCGGCATCCTTGATCTGAGCGCGGGCGGCTTCGGGAGCCGCCCGGACCAGTGCCAGCGCGCCGCCGCCGGCGACGTCGACCACGGGAACCCAAGGCAGATCGCTTTTCATGATCGCAGATATCGGCACACAACACGCACGATCAAGGCCACCCTTCACGCTTGCGACAAGGGTGCTACCATCCGGCTGGCTCGGGCAGATGCCCGCTCGGGCAGAACCGGCGCCACCGTTGCTGGACGCAAGCACGATCAACAGGAGAACCGCCATCATGGACAGGATTCCCAAGCTCACCCGCCGCACCCTCGTACAATCCGGCATTGCGCTGGGCGCGGCCACCAGCATCACCGGCGTCCTGCCGGGCAAGGCGCAGGCGCAGAACGCTGTGCCGCGCGTGCGCGTGGCCACCGACATCCAGCATCTGGATCCCTTCGACCAGATCGGCGGGCCCGAGGAGACGATCAAGTCGGGCGTGCTGGTCACCCTGGTCCGTCGCGCCCAGGAGGACGATCCGGCCTGGGAACTCTATGCCGCCGAAGCTATCGACATCGTCGATGACGTCACCATTGCCTTCACCCTGCGCGACGACATTGCATGGACCGGCGGCTTCGGTCCGGTCACCGCCGAGGACGTGAAGTTCTCCTTCGAGCGCATGGCCGCCCCCGACGGCGGCTCACCCTGGCAATACGCATGGGATCCGCTCGACCACGTCGAGGTTGTCGATGCACGCAGCGGCATCATTCACCTCAAGACGCCGTTTGCTCCGCTCTTCAACGCCACCCTGCCCTGGTATGCCGGACACATTGTCTCCAAGGCCGCGGTCGAAGCCGCCGGCGGCGGTTTCACCACCGAGTTCCCGGCAGAATGCGGTCCCTATCTCATGACCGAGTGGGCGCCCAACGCCTCGATCACACTGGACCGCAATCCCGGCTGGTCCGCAGACCACCCGGATTTCGACGGTTACGAGCTGGTGATCATTTCCGACGACAAGGCGGCCGAACTGGCCTTTGACGCAGGCGAGATCGACTTCACGCTGGTTGCGCCCGATTCCGTGCCGCGCCTGCGCGAGAACCTGCCCGACGGTACCAGCCTGCTGGAACTGCCGTCGATCAACTACAGCTGGATCGGCATGAACGTCGATCATGCCCCCCTCGACGATATCCGTGTGCGCCAGGCCATCCAGTACGCCATCGATGTCGATCAGATTCTGCTGGGCGCCTATGCAGGCGCCGTCGAACCTTCGACCGGTATCCAGGCACCCGGCACGCTGGGTCACCGGCAAGCCCGCGGCATCGCCGCACCCGATCTCGACAAGGCCCGTGCCCTGCTTGAGGAATCAGGGCATGGCGACGGGTTGGAGCTGACCCTGAGCTGCCTGAACGATTCGGTTTCGGCAGCGGTCGCGCAGATCGTCCAGGCCCAGCTTTCCGAAGTTGGCATCACCATCGATATCAGGTCCTACGATCCCGGCGTCTACTGGAACCTGGGCCTGGAGAGCGAGGGCGACGACTGGAAGAACCTCGACCTCACTCTGATGGCCTATGGCGGCGGCATCGACCCGAGCGAAAACCTGGTCTGGTTCACGCCCGATCAGGTTGGCGTCTGGAACTGGGAACGCTGGTCGAACGCCGAGTTCGGCGAGCTCTATGACAAGGCCCTGATCGAACTCGACAACGAAAAGCGCGACCAGATGTACCTGCGCATGCAGGACCTGATGGAGGAGTCGGCGGCCTATGTCTTCCTGACCCACGGCACGGTGGCCGCGCTCTATCGCGACTGGATGGTACCCTTCGTCAATCCCGACCGCACCCTGGCGCTGCCCAAGTTCAAGAGGGCCTGATGCCAAGGCCAGCCGCCACGGCAGCGTTGCCGTGGCGGCCGTGCCGGTGCTAACCCCATCAGCGACATCAGGTCCTTCAGCAACAGCAGGACCTTCAGCAGCTGCGGGGGAAGCATCGGCCATGGATTTCGATTTCGAGACACGCATTGACCGGCGCGGCACCGGGGCCGCCAAGTGGGACAGCCAGTTGGCCGCACACGGGCAGCCGGCTCCGGGGCAGGCTTGGCTTCAGGAAGGCCTCGAACCCCTCCCCCTCTCCGTTGCCGACATGGAGCTTGCCGCGCCCCAGGTCGTGCTCGACGCCATGAAGGCGCGCATCGACCACGGCATCTTCGGCTACACCATGATCGGGGAGGATTACCGCTCCGCCGCATCGGAATGGCAGCGCGCGCGCCATGGCTGGGCGATGCCGGGCAAGGCGATCCTGACCTTCCAGGGCGTGCTGCCGGCGCTCCACATGGTGATCCGCGGGCTGGTCGCACCGGGGCGCAAGGTGCTGCTGCAGACCCCCGCCTTCCCGCCCTTCCTGGATGCGATCACCCAGAGCGGCGCGATCGTTGCGACCGACGAACTGGTGTTGGGCGAACACGGCAGCTACTGCATGGACATGGCAGGTCTGGAAGCCAAACTCGCCGATCCCGAGGTCGCCATGTTCATCCTGTGCAATCCCCACAATCCGGTCGGGCGGGCCTGGGGTTCAGAGGAGCTGGAGGCCGTGGCGCAGCTTTGCGCGCGCCATGACGTGCTGGTCTTCTCCGACGAAATCCACGGCGATCTGATGGTGCCCGGACACAGGTTCACGCCCTTTGCCTCGCTGGGCGACCATGCCGCTAGCCGCGCCATCATCGCCAACGGCCTGTCCAAGACCATGAATCTCGCCGGGCTGCACCTGTGCAACGTCGTGGTGCCCGATGCGACCCTGCGCGAACGGGTGCAGGAACTTTCGTACGCGGCCGGAAATTTCGGCGTCAACCCGGTCTCCATGGCCGGCTTCATCACGGGCTGGCGCGAGGGCGGCCCGTGGCTGGACGCCCTGATGGAACACATCGCGGGCAACCGGGCGCACATGGTGGACTTCCTGGCCGAGCGCCTGCCCCAGATCGCAGCCATGCCGATGGAGGCGACCTATCTGGCCTGGCTCGACCTGCGCGGGCTCGCCATGGAGCCCGAGGCGATCGTCGAACGCCTGGTGGAGCGTGCGCGGGTGCGGCTGGAGAACGGCACCGCGTACGGCGCCGGCGGCGCGGGTTTCTTCCGCATCAACCTGGCCTGCCCGCGATCGATGCTCGACGAGGCGCTGGAGCGGATCGCCCCCGCGCTGGGCTCGAACCGCTGACGCTGACGGGGCGAACCGGGCTCAGTGCAGCGCGACCAGACGGTCGCGTCCATCGCGCTTGGCGGCATAAAGTGCCCGTTCGGCGCGCTTGATCACCGATCTGGCATCACCATCGGCACCGCTGCCGCCGACCAGACCGAAACTTGCGGTCAGGCTGACAGCGCCATCGCTGACCGGATAGCGGGTCTGGCCCAGGGTCTGGCGCAGCGCCGCGGCAAGCCCTTCGGCTTCCGACGAGGGGGTATCGGCAAAGAGGATAGCGAACTCCTCGCCGCCCAGATGGAACAGGGTGTCCTGTGGCCGCAGCCGCTCCCGACAGGTCTGCGCCACGGCGGCCAGCACATCGTCACCGGCATCGTGGCCGTGGGCGTCGTTGACCCGCTTGAACTGGTCGAGATCGAACATTGCATAACTGAATCTGCCCGCCTGGCTGGCGCAGCGCCCGGCCTCCTGGGTCAGCATGTGGCGGGCGACGCGGGCGTCGAGCGCGCCGGTCATGGGATCGGTCGTGGCGACGCGGTGAAGCTCGAGCTCCCGGGTGGCGAGCATGGCGAGATCGTCCAGCGCGGATTTCTGGGCTTCCCCGAGTTCGCGCGGCTTGAGATCGAAGACGCAGAGCGTGCCGATATTGGCGCCGCCTTCGACCGTGAGGGGAATGCCCATGTAGAAGCGGATGCCTGGTGCACCGGCGACCAGGGGATTGTCCGAAAACCGGGAATCGCTGGTCGCGTCAGGCACGATCAGCGCGCCGCTGTCGAGGATGGTATGGCCGCAGAAGGACAGGTCGCGCGGCGATTCCAGAAGGTCGACGCCGACCTTGGACTTGAACCAGTGACGCTCGGAATCGATCATGCCCAGCAGCACGATCGGCGTATCGGTGACCACGCCCGCAATGCGGCTGATGCGGTCGAAGCTGTCCTCGCCGGGCGTATCGAGGACGTCATGGCGGAAGAGCGCCTGAAGGCGGGTCAGTTCGTTGGCAGGCATGGCGGGGGCGGGCATGGGTTCTCCGGGCGGACGCGTGTTGTCTTGGACCGTGCAGGAGGATGCGGCCCTTCTCCATTATACGCTCGAGCCGATCAACGGGTTCACATTGGCGGCCGGGTTCAGGACAGCATCCGCGGCATCACGTGATCGCCATCACAACCGAGGGCTGCTTCCAGCCAATCCTCAACCAAACCCCGCCGCTCACTCCACGGTGACGCTCTTGGCCAGATTGCGCGGCTGATCGACGTCCGTGCCTTTGCGGACGGCGGCGTGATAGGCCAGCAACTGAACCGGTATGGCATAGGTGATCGGCGCGATCAGCGGATCGACCCCGGGCATGACGATGACGTGTTCGGGCAGGTCTCCTGCCTGGCGTGCACCCTCGGCATCGGTGATCAGGATGATGCGGCCTTCGCGGGCGGCGGCCTCCTGGGTGTTCGACATGGTCTTTTCGAACAGCTCGTCGGTGGGCGCCACCACGATCACGGGGACATGTTCGTCGATCAGCGCGATGGGGCCGTGCTTCATCTCACCTGCCGCATAACCTTCCGCGTGTATATAGCTGATTTCCTTGAGTTTTAAGGCTCCCTCCATCGCCACGACATAGGAGGTTCCACGGCCCAGGTAGAGCACATCGCGGGCATCGGCGATGACATGGGCGATGGCTTTGACCTCCTCCTCCAGGCGCAGCGCGCGGCTGATCTGGCTGGGCAGGCTGGCCAGAGCGTCGACTGCCGCATGCAGGGCGTCTCCCTTGAGCGCGCCACGCGCCTTGCCGCAGGCGATGGTGAGCGCAAGCAGCACCGCAAGCTGGCAGGTGAAGGTCTTAGTCGCGGCCACGCCGATCTCCGGCCCGGCATGGGTCGGCAGCACGACATCGGAGGCCCGCGCCATGGTGCTGGTCTCGGTGTTGGTAATCGTGACGATGGTCTGGCCCTGGCTGCGGGCGTAGTTCAGCGCGGCCATGGTGTCGGCGGTTTCGCCCGACTGGGAGACGAAAATCGCCATGCCGCCCTCCGGCATCGGGGCATTGCGGTAGCGGAACTCCGAGGCGACATCGACTTCGACGGGCATGCGGCCGACCTGCTCGAGCCAGTACTTGCCGATCAGTGCGGCGTAATAAGCGGTGCCGCAGGCAACCAGCGTGATGCGCGGCACAGCGGCCAGATCGACCTGGAGACCCGGCAGGCGCACCTCGCGCGCGACCGGATCGAGATAACGGGCCAGCGTCTCACCGACGGCGGTGGGCTGCTCGTAGATCTCCTTTTCCATGAAATGGCGGTGGTTGCCCTTGCCGATGGCGGCACCCGAAAGCTGGGTGTTGACCACGGCGCGTTTGACCGGTTTGCCGCTGGCATCGAAGAATTCCGCGCCGTTGCGGCGCACGACGACGAAATCGTCCTCCTCCAGATAGGTCACCTTCTGGGTGAAGGGGGCCAGCGCGATGGCGTCGGAGGCCAGGAACATCTCGCCCTCGCCCCAGCCCACGGCCAGGGGGGCGCCACGGCGGGCGCCGACCAGGACCTCATCCTCGCCTGAGATCAGGAAGGCGAGCGAGAACATGCCCTCGATCTTGGCCATCAGCGAGACCATGGCCTTTTCGATCGACAGGCCCTGCCCCAGCAGATCGTCGAGCAGGTGGGCGACGACCTCGGTATCGGTCTGGCTCGCGAAGACAGCGCCCTTGGCGGCCAGTTCCTCGCGCAGGGCGCGGAAGTTCTCGATGATGCCGTTGTGCACCACAGCGACACGCCCGGCGACATGGGGGTGGGCATTGGTCTCGTTGGGTACGCCATGGGTCGCCCAGCGTGTATGGCCGATGCCGACGACCCCCGCGAGCGGCTCTGCGCGCAGTTTCTCTTCGAGATTGCCGAGTTTGCCCGGCGCCCGGCGGCAGCCGATGGCGCCGTGGTCGAGCGTGGCCACGCCCGCGGAATCGTAACCCCGGTATTCCAGGCGCCGCAGCCCGTCGACCAGCATGGGGGCTGCCGGTTGGTTGGCGATAACGCCGATGATGCCGCACATGACCTAACGTCCTTCTTTCTTGCTCTGGACTTCCTTGGCTCGCGCCTTTTCGGCCGCCTTGACCTCCCGCAGAGATACTGCGCGGCCCTCATGCACGACCTGCTCGGAGCGCTCGACGACCACGGCATCGGCCGGAACGTCGCGCGTGATGGTGCTGCCGGCCCCGACGATGGCGCGGTCGCCGATGGCAACCGGTGCGACCAGTGCCGAATTGGAACCGATGAAGGCGCCGGCCCCGATGTCGGTGTGGTGCTTGAGGTAACCGTCGTAGTTGCAGGTGATGGTGCCCGCGCCGATGTTGGCGCCGGCGCCGATACGGGCATCGCCGATGTAGCTGAGATGGTTGGCCTTGGCGCCATCCTCGACCGTGGCGTTCTTGATTTCGACGAAGTTGCCGATGTGGGCCTCCTTGCCGATCCGCGCACCGGGCCGCAGGCGGGCGTAGGGGCCGACCGTGGCACCCTTGGCGACAGTGGCACCTTCGAGGTGGCAAAAGCTGCGGATGACGACGTTGTCGGCGATGGTCACACCCGGGCCGATCACGACATGGGGTTCGATGGTCACGTCCCGTCCGATCCGGGTATCCCAGGTCAGGAAGACGGTTTCTGGTGCGATCAGGCTGGCGCCCTCGGCCATGGCACGGGCGCGCAAACGGCGCTGCATGGCGGCCTCGAAACGGGCGAGATCGGCGCGGTCGTCGGCCCCGACCAGATCCTCGGGGTCGTCCAATTCCAGTACCGTCGACCGACGCTCGCCGGCCCGGGAAATCTTCACGATATCCGTCAGATAGAACTCACCTTTCGCATTGTCGTTTTCGACCGCGACAAGGAGTTCAAACAATACATGAGCATCGACCGACATCATTCCGGAATTATAGAGATTTATGGCCTTTTCTACCTCGCTGGCCTCGCGGTATTCCACGATCCGCTCCAGGTCGCCCTGCGGCGTCGTGACCAGCCTGCCATAGCGGTTTTCGCCCGGCACCCGCACGCCCAGAACCGCGACCGCGGCATCGACCGCACGGCGGGCGGCAACCAGATCGTACAGGGTCTGGGCAGCGATCATGGCGGCATCGCCAAAGACGATCACGACATCGGCCGGTCCCTTGCCCGCCGGGAACCCCGCCAGCGCTTCACGCGCGGCGAGCACGGCATGGGCGGTGCCCAGCGGCTCTTCCTGCACGGCGGTCAGGGCCGGTGCGACGGCGGCCACCAGATTGTCCATGCCCGGTCCGACGACGACGACGGTGCGCTCGGGCGCCAGTTCGGCGGCCGCAGCCAGGACATGGTTGACCATGGGACGCCCGGCGACCGGGTGCAGAACCTTGGGCAGGGTGGACTTCATGCGCGTTCCCAGGCCCGCGCCCAGGACTACGACGGCAACGCCCGGTAGAGCTAACGGCTGATCCATGCGGCCTCATGCGGGTTTCAGGGAGCGGCGCGACCGTGCCATAGCGGCACGGGGGTCACCAACTCAAACTGTCTTACAAAACCTATCAGCAAATGCCGGGCCGCGGCGTCCTTGTGGTTCCAACCCATCGTGATCCGCTCTAGGTTGCCGCCTGCCTTTCGGAGCCCAGCCTTGCCCCAGCCCCACCGTTTCCGCGCCGTCGTCTTCGATCTCGACGGCACGCTGATCGACAGCGCCCCCGACATCGCCGACGCCCTGAACATGGTGCTGGCCGAACTCGGCCGGGTGGGCCTGACCGAGACCACGGTACGCAACATGGTCGGAAGCGGCTGGCACGGCCTGCTCGAGCGCGCCATGACCATGACCGGCGGCCAGCCCGAACAGGGCCTGGACTGGGTCACCGACCTGTTTCGGGATTTCTACCTTCCGCGCAGCACGCGGCTTTCCAGCGTCTATCCCACGGCCATGGACACGATCCGCGAACTCCACGGCCAGGGCGTCAAACTCGGCATCTGCACCAACAAGCGCCAGTCTGCGACTGACATCGTCGTCGAGGGTTTCGGCCTGGGCGCCTACATGGATGCGGTGGTCGGCGGCGACAACGGCGTCATGAAGCCGGACCCGGCCCATATCGGCAAGGTGCTCGACAAGCTCGGCATCCAGGCATCGGACGCGCTGATGATCGGCGACAGCAAGGCCGATGTGGACGCGGCCCGCGGCCTGGCCATGCCCGTGGTGCTGGTGCGCTACGGCTATACCGCCGTGCCGGTCGCGGAACTGGGCGCCGACCGTCTGATCG
>Ga0105054_10012806_pt1 | contig 10211 bp, 11 predicted proteins | sample BON02_FD_78091 | JGI IMG/M metagenome (GOLD analysis project Ga0105054, IMG submission 78091) | Freshwater microbial communities from Lake Bonney liftoff mats and glacier meltwater in Antarctica - BON-02 (megahit assembly) | ecosystem: Environmental > Aquatic > Freshwater > Ice > Glacier... | reverse complement strand
CGCCCCGCGAATGCGAGCCAGCCAGCCAGCCACAGTGGTGGCGTAGCGCGTCGCATACATCATTGAGCCCGATGGCGTGCGTGAGCTGCGCGTAGAGCATCGCCACCACGTGGCTCCATGCGCAGAAGGTGCGCACCTTGGTATCGACCCCGGTCTCGCGCGCCAGCTTGGACACCAGATGGCCCGGTATCAGATTGTAAAGTTGGGCTAATATAGTGTGCTTACCGCTGGTTGGGGTTGGTCTCTTTTGGATGCCTTTTTTCACACCCGAGCGTTAACCCGCTCGGTGAACTTGGCCAACTCCAACCTCTTCTCAATCACTCCGTGGGATGCCTGTGAAAATCTTTTCAACTTCTTCGCTCTTGCAATAAACTCGGTGAAATATGCGGGCTAGGGTCGAGAAAGCTCTCCTTGAAATTGAAGGCGAGCCAGCCGTCGGTCCGGATCTTCTTCATCGCCGTGAAGAGGGCCCTCGGCGGGATGTCGCCGAAACCCAGCGCGGCGACATAGGTCAGGCAGTCAAAGCGCCAGCCGAGAAGCGACTCCTCATAGGCGATCCTCAAGATTCATGAAGTCCGCGACGTAGTAATCATCGTAGACGTCCGGGCGGTCGCGGAACACTGCCTCGCGAGCCTCCGGGATGAAGTCGGCCCAGAAGAGGCGGGAGACCCCTTCGCGTTTAAGTTCCTCGCCCATCCTACCGTTGCCGGCACTTAAGCCGAGCATCCGGAGCTCGTTCATTGGTTCGCGAACTGCGGCCGACGCACAACTGAGGATTTCAGTCGCCTTACGCGGAGACGTGCACTTCAGGCGGTCGTAAAAAAGCTGCTCGTCGAGCTTGGGCCGGGCTTAGATTTCAGGGTAATCGTGGAAGCGGAGTTTGGGGAGTTCGCCGTCCTCCAAAAGGTTGAAATAGACTTCGTCTTGGCGAGTTGATGGGCGGCAACGGATGGGAATTGAATTTGGTCGCGTTTGAGCAATATGAGCCAGAGCAACATCCGCGCGGGGCCGGGTCAGGAGATGCCAGTTTTCAAGAAACAAATCCGTAAATAATGGCATCAACTGTCACCGGTCAGCGTCTTTTATCATGGCGCGCCCTCCATGCAATGAAGCTGCCGAGGTAAAACCTCGCCGCTGATGAACAGCCCGCGAGGGCATGATTAATCTACCTGACTGAAGTTGGGGTGATCGCCCCATAGCCAACGCTCATTGACTGGGTTACCCTCCATTTGAATTAACCCCGTACCAACCACAGAAAAAACGGATGCCATGATTGAAAACCTGACTAAAAAATTAATCCGCTCCCACCTTGTCGATGGTGAGATGGCGCCGGGGTCCGAAATTGCGCTTAGAATTGATCAAACGTTGACTCAGGATGCCACCGGAACACTGGTCATGCTGGAATACGAAGCGATGAATCTGGGTCGTGTTCAAACAGAGCTTTCGGCGCAATACGTAGATCACAATCTGTTGCAGGAAGATTACAAAAATGCGGATGATCACCTCTTTTTGCGTAGCGCCTGTCAGAAATATGGTGTTCATTACAGCCCGGCAGGTAATGGCGTGAGCCATCCGTTGCACATGGAACAGTTTGGGATTCCCGGAAAATCCTTGGCGGGATCGGACAGTCACACTCCCGCCGCCGGGGCTTTAGGTATGCTATCATTTGGGGCTGGTGGCGTAGAGGTGGCCTTGGCGATGGCGGGGCAGCCACTCTACTTGTCGATGCCGGATATATGGGGTGTCCGCCTCACGGGCAAATTGCCGGATTGGGTAAGTGCCAAGGACCTTATTCTAGAAATGTTGCGACGTCACGGAGTGGATGGAGGAATTGGGAGGGTTTTAGAATATTTCGGGCCGGGCGTGGCCCAACTCAGCGCGATGGACAGGCATGTCATTGCCAACATGGGGACAGAACTCGGAGCGACCTCAAGCGTGTTTCCTTCGGACAAGACGATTCGGAGTTTTCTGGCCATGCAAGGTCGTGAAAACGATTGGAGCGAATGGAAAGCAGACGAAGGTGCCGGCTATGATTTCGTGGAAGAAATAGATCTTTCACGTCTCGAGCCTCTCATCGCCTGTCCATCCAGCCCCGGAAACGTGGTGCCGGTCAGGGAGGTGGAGGGGCGGGAAATCTACCAGTCCTATATTGGTTCTTCGGCGAACCCCGGCCTGCGGGACTTCTCTATTGCCGCTGCGATTGTCGATGGCAAACAACGACACGAACGGGTTTCTTTAGACATCAATCCCTCGACCCGGCAGGTTCTGCATCAATTGGTAGAGCGATCCGATTTGGGGAAACTTATCAAGGCAGGGGCGCGGATACACCAAGCCGGTTGCAATGGCTGTATCGGAATGGGGCAGGCTCCCGCCACAGGGAGAATCAGTTTACGCACCGTTCCCCGTAATTTTCCAGGGCGGTCGGGAACCGTGGAAGATCAGGTATATCTCTGCAGTCCGGAGACGGCGGCGGCGTCGGCTCTGACCGGGAGGATCACCGACCCGCGAGATCTCGACATGCCTTATACGAAATGGGAGGAACCGTCAAAACGCGTTGATCTTGCCGCTTTCGCGATTTCGAAACCGCCGGAGAATAACGACGAGTATGAATTAAGCAAAGGGCCGAACATAGTGATTTTGCCGAAGTTTGACGAGTTGCCTCCATCGCTAGAAGGACCGGTATTATTGAAACTCGGAGACGATGTTTCCACTGATGAGATTATGCCGGCCGGAGCGCGAATCCTGCCGTTCCGAAGCAACATTCCAAAAATGAGTGAATTCGTATTTTTGAATGTGGATGCCGACTACGCAAACCGCGCTCTGAAATTTAAAAACGGGGGTTCTTTTATTGTCGCAGGTGACAATTATGGGCAGGGTTCAAGTCGGGAGCACGCCGCCATTGTCCCTCGATTCCTCGGACTTCGCGGAGTCATTGCAAAGAGCTTTGCCCGAATCCACAGGCAGAATTTGATTAACTTCGGCATTATTCCTTTCACATTTAAGACATTGGATGACTATGAATCAATCAACCAAGACGACGTTCTGGTCATCGAAAAACTGCGCGAGAAAATCGAAACCGGCGCAAGTGAGATTAAAATTCGGCATGGAGCGGATGGTCATTGTTTTACGGTCAAGGCGCAACTGACTGACCGGGAGGCAAAAATGATACTGGCGGGCGGAATCCTATCGTCCGTGAATTCACTTTAGTGGCGCACCGGCGGCTAGGTGTGATAGTTTTTGAGATGGGACCGGAGGCTTGATTCCATTTGCGAGTGAGCCGCCGAGTGCGGGTTTGCGTTCCCTTTTTAATCTTTCATGAAAAAACAAAAAGTAGTGATTCTCGGCGGAGGTTTTGCCGGCATTGAGTGCGCTAAGATCTTCAAGAACAAGAACGTCGAGGTGCTCATCATTGATCGACAAAACTACCACCTCTTCCAGCCTCTGCTCTACCAAGTCGCTTCCGCCGGACTTGCGGCTCCTGAAATTGCTCATCCGATTCGAAGCATTTTCTGCAATCAGGACAACGTTACCGTCATGATGGAAGAAGTCACCGGGATCGATTTCGACGCCAAGCAGGTCGAACTTGATGGATCGGGAATCGACTATGACTATCTCGTGATCGGTCTGGGAGTGCAGACTGGCTACTTTGGTAACGATGAGTGGAAACAGCACGCTCGTGGGCTCAAGAATCTCGATGACGCGATGGCGATTCGCCGGGATCTTCTCCTCGCTTTTGAGAAAGCTGAGGCCTGCCGGGATCCGGTTGAGCGCGAGCGACTGATGACGATCGGAGTGATTGGGGGTGGTCCGACTGGCGTGGAACTGGCCGGTTCTTTCGCTGAATTGGCTGCGCATGTCTTGCGTCGCGATTTCAAACATATCAATACCGACGAGGCAAAGATTTACCTCATCGAGGCTGCTCCCCGTCTCCTGACCATGTACGATGAAGACTTGTCGGACTACACCAAGGGAGCCCTCGAGGGCATGGGGGTGACCGTTAAAGTGAACAGCCCGGTCAGGGCGATCCGCGAAGGTGAGATCGAGCTCGAAGGAGAAACGATCCGCACCGCGAACATCATTTGGGCAGCCGGAGTAGAGGCCGCACCGTTCACGAAAAATTTCGGCGTCGAGGTGGATCGAGGAGGTCGTATCATGGTCGATACCGACCTTAGCATTCCGGGTCATCCTGAAGCCTTTGTTGCGGGTGATCTCGCGCATTGCATCGACCAGGCCGGAGTTCGTGTTCCCGGAGTGAGTCCGGCGGCGATACAAATGGGTAAGCACTCGGCCAAGGTCATTCTCGATGAAATTGGAGGCGGAAATTCAAAGTACGATCCGGTGCGTCGTCAGTTCCGCTACTTTGATAAAGGAAGCATGGCAACGATCGGAAGAAGCCACGCCGTGGCGGAAACCATGGGCTTTAAATTTAAAGGCTTCATCGCCTGGCTGATGTGGCTCTTTGTTCACCTGATGTTCCTCGTCGGATTCAAGAACCGACTCGCCGTTTTGACGCAATGGTTCTACGCCTATGTCCGCTATCGTCACGGTGCCCGCATTATTACCGGGATGCAGTCCTCTCCGTGCCCAGTTCGCCGCAATGTAAATCAGCGTAGAAAAAGCTCCTCGTAGAACTCGGGCCGGCTGTAGATTTCATGGGAATCGTGGCAGCGGACCGGGGGAGGCCTTGCCCAGCGCCGGGGCCGGAGGTTTCTGATCTATCCGTTAACGAACTGTGGGGGCTCGACCATCACTTCCATCAAACGATCCACCTCGGCTTTGGTGTTATAGAAGTAAAAACTCGTATGCGCAGCGGACTCGACACCGAGTTTTCGCGTGAGTGGCTGAGTGCAATGATGGCCCCCACGCAGGGGCCCGCCAGACTGGTCGGGGGCACGGTCATGACATCGGGCGCATGCACGCCATCAAGGAGGACGCTCACCGCGCCGGCGCGTCCGGTATTTGGCCCAAAGAGCCGCACTCCATCCAATTCTGAAAGTCGTTCGTAAGCGTAGCCTGCCAGTCATGGTCGTGCTGCCAGATGTGCTTCAGGCCAATGCCTGCAAGCTAATCCATTGCCGGGCACATAGCGACAGGTCCGGAAATACCGGGAGTGCCGGCCTCGAAGTTGTGCGGTGCCTCCTTGTCGGAGGTTTGGTGAAAATCGACGCTCAGGATAATGTCGTTGCCGCCCTGATACGGCGGCATCGCGTTGAGGAGTTCGCTCTGGCCGTAGCGCGCGCCAATGCCCGTCGGGTCGCAAAGATTGGGACCGGAAAGGACCAGGAAATCGCGGTTTATTTGGTGAACATCAAGAGGCATGGGTCCCACCCTTTGGGCGGCATCAACGAGCGTTGTCACTCTGAGTTGCCGGTCGCGCGCGCCCAACTCGACCACTGGTTTCACCGTGCCCAAGGTGTTAGAGAAATGAACCATGGTGAACAATTTGACTTGTGAGGTGAGCACTTGGTCGAGTCGGTCGAGGTCGAGCAATTCCTCATCGCCAATGACGGGCAGATAAACCAGTTTGGCCCCCGTGCGTTCAGGCAGCAATTGCGACGGCACGATGTTGCTGTGGTGCTCCATCTCGGTGAGCAAGATCTTGGGCGCCGGGTTTGAGATTGCGGTGGCCCTAGGCGGCGTTGGCGCGCTCGTCGTAGTGAACGAGGGCGTCGATGACAGCACGCGGGGGCCTGTTCACCGCCTGATGTAGCGCGGGAAAATCCTCTCTGATTTTTGGCAGTTGATCGTCATGGATTGGGGGTTAAAATATCCCCAGTTTGAGTTCGGCCCACTCTGGCATCATCGACTGGTCCCACGTTGGTTCAAGCACGACATGACAGGTGGCTTCGGTGATTCCATCGAGGGTCAGTAGTTTGGCTTCCACATCCGAGGAAAGCGCTGGCCCCATCCCGCAGCCGGTGGCCGTGAGCGTTATCTTCAGGTCCGCCCGATAAGAACGGGTCTCCGCATTGGGGTGGGGGGGGCACTCATAAACGAGACCCGGGGCCACCATATTCACCGGAATTTCCGGGTCGTAGCAGGGCTTGAGCTGTTTCGAAACTTCCTCCTCCAGCTCTTCGTGGGTCTGGCGCTGACTGGTCGGGCTGGCTGGTTTGGCGGCGACTTCAATACCAAGCGCATCGGTGTTTTGAGCAGTCAGTCGGAACATGTTTCCGTTGACGACGATGGTGTAGCTGTCGCCAAGCGACTGGGTGATGTGGGCCTGCTCGCCTTTCTGGAGGGTGACTTTGGTACCGGCAGGGACGATCGTTCCTTCAACGTCGCGGGTGAGCGTGATCGGTTCGTTCGAGTTCATGGTTGCTCCTGATCGGATTCGGTTGAAATGGTTTCGCTTCTGCCTCCTACAGCGTCCGCCAACGCGAGCCATGGCGGGATGGCGCATTTAATTCGCACCGGCAATCGAAGCACGCCGGCCAGCGTGGATAATTTGCCTAAATTAACGTCGCTATGACCCGTGATCAGCATGTCGGAAACTTGGTCAAACATCACCTTCACCTCGGCTTTCTGCCGCGTCGGCTCCTGCAGGGCCGTCCAATGCCGATACGCTTTTAGCCGCCATTCCAGCAGCCACTCCGACTCGTGCTTCTTATTCGAGATGAATCGGATGATGCCCTCGTTCAACCCCGACAGGGCGGACTTCGTCTCAATGTCCGCGGAGACGCCTGTGATTCACTTTTGACTATTTTGTCGATGGCGTCTGATGACGCGTTCACCCTAATGCTCGAGTTGGTTTATTGGTTGCTGAAAGAGCCTGAACCTCAGGCTCCGGGCAGGTGTCATTCGCAGTGTCGAGTGTCACAGGCCTGATCGGTCGACGGGTCGGCGACGGCGACGGTCATTCTGCACCAGTTCCGCTTTGACCAAGTACGCTTCCATTTCATCGCCGCTGACATCGGCCAGCATGGGGCCACTTCAATCGACCTCAACACCAGGGCAAAGGCCTTGCCCGCTCCTTTCTATAATCTCAGTGCGAAACAACGGATTTTGATGATATCGCGATGTCCGTAGGGCAGGTCGTATTTGCGCATGATGGCGCGAACGCCCTCACTCCAGCCTCAGGAAGTTTTCAAGTAGGCAGTGATCGTTGGTCTATTCATTGATGTTTTGCGTTTTGTTTTTTGGTTGAGGTCGGTCGGAACCTTGCGGTCGCTTCCTTCCGGTAAATCGGTCACTCTCAGTCCTTGCCGTTGTCTCCGATGGCTTCGACCGGGCACCCTTCCAAGGCTTCCATGCAAAGCGCTTCCTCCTCCGGGGTCGTCGCTTGTTTAAACACAAAGGAGTAGCCGCCATCCTCGCTGCGCGTGAAGTTAGCCGGGGCGGTTTCCCGGCACAGGTCGCAGTCAATGCACTGCTCATCGACGTAAAACTTTCCATCCACGTTTTCTGCGTATTTATCTTCAATATCCGCCATAGATTCTCCTTCGTTTCATGCACTCTAGCTCACGTTATCTCGGTTTCGCGCGCCGGTCCTTCGATTGGATTTCGTCTGCTCGCTTCCGAATTTATAAAGTGGTTTCTTCAAAGAAGAGTAGGCGGTGCCTGAAGCCCGTCAAGTGATTATATAAAGTTAATTCTTTAGTAATTAATGGCTCGATTCGACTGGCCTTGGCCATGGTGGGCCGTAAGTTTTCCCCATTGAAAAAGCGCGCGGCGGCCCGCAAAAACCGGATCGTGTTCCCCGTAGGCAAGCGATCGTGCATTTGCTCAAGCGGTAAGGGCAGGGCGACTCTGAAGCCTTGGCCGGACAATTGGGCATCTCCGCCATGGCCGTCCGGCAACACCTCTACGCGCTGCGCGAGCCGAAATTGGTGACCTATCAGGAAGAGCAGCGCCCCATCGGCAGGCCGGCCCAAATGTGGTCCCTGACCCCGACCGCCGAATCCCATTTCCCCTACGCGCGTGCGGGTTTGACCGTGAGTCAAGCGTGTCGTGTTGCAAAACACGCACCAGCAGATTGAGACCGACCGATCCCGCATCCCTACTCGCGCGTCGCTTCAGAATCGGCTGAAGGCGTTAATCTCCCTACGTAACGAAGAAGGCGACAGGGCGGGAGTGCGGCGGCAGCCCGACGGCTCATTCGTCCTGATTCAGAACCACTGCCCCATTTGCGCAGCGGCCACCGCCTGCTCCAAACTCTGTGACGCGGAGCTTGAGGCCTTCCGGGCAATCTTGAAAGAGGACGAAGTAATCGAGCGGACAGAGCACATGCTGGCGGGCGCCCGCCGCTGCGTTTACCGCATCCGCTCCGCCTGAGTGTTGATGAGGGGGGCGGAGAAGTGGCGCGGCCACCTTTCCCGCGGGTTCGATAGCGCGATAAACCTCACTCCCGATGCCTACCGGAAACGCTACCGGATTTCCTAATGGGCCTTTGGCATTTGGATAAATGCCAAAGCGCTGCAGATATTGTCGTCGGAATCACGGCGGCGGCGATTTCTCTTTTCGAGTGGAGGCCACGCACCTGAGGAAACGGACTACTCCGCGCACTGCGACAGCGTCCATCATCTGACCTTGGCGTTCGTGGAAATCGTTGCGGATGGGCGCGAAGGTCAATGCGTCTCGATTGAGCGTAGAATTCAAGATTCAGACGATACGAGCCTCTCGGAAGTCGCCGTCGCCGGTGCGGTCCCACATCTGCGGGCAAATCGACTTTCTGGGTATCGAATTGGACGCGTCGCGCAACGCGGAGACCGAGGCGGTGACATCGACGCCTACCAGTCGCACGACAGTGCGCGTGAGTCGCACCGACGAAGAGCGCATGATCGCGCGTTCGGTTCGACGGGGTCTCGTCCATGATGAGGTCAGGTAGGGTTTGACAATAAACGACTTGAAAACTGAGGCGAAGGACTCCAACCCCGAAACGACTAAAAACGAAGCCGCTACCTGCGACCTCACTCCCTACGGCCTCCACGTCAAAACCGTCCTCCGCAGACCTTCCCCCGCGCGGTGCTCCGAAGAAGCGATCCTCTACGACGAAAATACGGCGATCTCCGACACCGGCGCGCTCATCGCCTACTCGGGTGAAAAGACCGACCGTTCGCCGCAAGATAAACGCATCGTCCGATATTCTGCATCCGAGGACGATGTCTGGTGGGGCCCGGTGAATGTGGCTCTCGACGAGCAAGTTTTTCAGAATAATCGCGAACGGGCGAAGGACTACCTCAACACGCGCGAACGGCTCTATGTCGTTGATGGCTTCGCCGGATGGGATGTTTCACATTGCCTAAAGATCCGCGTCATCAGCTCACGCCCCTATCACGCGCTCTTCATGCAAACGATGATTATCCGGCCCGCACCGGGGGAACTCAGTCGGGTGGAAGCTTCGGCACCGGTTCGCGCATCAAGCTTCACTACACCCGCGCCATTATTGACGCGATCCATAGCGGTGCGCTCGGCTCCGTGCCGACCCAGCCCGACCCCGTGTTCGGCTTTGAGGTCGTGCCCCATTGCCAAGGGGTGCCGTCGGAATGCCTTCGGCCGGAGAACACCTGGGCCGACTAAGAAGCCTTTCGCGCGACGGCGCAGAAACTAGCCGGCCTCTTCACCAGCAACTTCGAGAAGTTCTTGGAAGGCGTCACGGTGGACATCGCATCGGGTGGCCCGAGAAGGGTGAGCCAAAGAAATACCCGACTCGGCATAAACACCGATACGCGAAATTTTGCAGTGGGCATGGTCGGAAGACGGTTCTGGCCGGGATTGGACCTGTCATCAGCTGCGCGGTGCCCCGCGGCAAGTGGCTATCGTCGGAAAAGAACCTCACCAACGAGTAACCCCGCCTCGGCACGGGTACCCTATTCGAATTTATCGACGTCGAGTCGCCTTAGGCTCTGGTCGCCTCTGGTCCAAGATCGTCGAGAAATTCCAGGGGCTCACCCGCCATCAATGCTGCGGGCAAGGTCACCGTGATGCAGGCTCCTGCTCCGTCCTTGTTCTCCACGCTGATGTTGCCCTTCATGGCGTCCACCAGTGCCTTGACGATAGACAAACCAAGCCCCGTGGAGTGCTCGCCAGCCGTTGGTCTGGCGCTGAGGCGGCCATAGCGGCGGAACATTTTTTCCTGGTCTTCGGCGGTGAATCCGGGGCCTTCATCGCGGACGGAGAAGTGGACCCATTCCAGCGGGCCGACTCCGGCGGTGAGCGTCACGCTGCTACTCGGGGGAGAGAACTTGACGGCGTTGGACAACAGGTTGTCG
>Ga0105054_10012800_pt1 | contig 10215 bp, 13 predicted proteins | sample BON02_FD_78091 | JGI IMG/M metagenome (GOLD analysis project Ga0105054, IMG submission 78091) | Freshwater microbial communities from Lake Bonney liftoff mats and glacier meltwater in Antarctica - BON-02 (megahit assembly) | ecosystem: Environmental > Aquatic > Freshwater > Ice > Glacier... | reverse complement strand
TCCGTGTGATCGCTACCGCCGTCGCCATGTCGTCTGCTCCGCGAATCATGCCGAACCAGCGAATCACAGACCGCCCTCTACGGGAATCCCCCGCGAGTCAGAAAAACCCACCGCTGGTATAACAGAGTTCACCCGAGTGCATAAACACACCTGAACGACCCGGTGGACACGGCTTCAATTCGTCGGAGGGCTTTCGGCGCTAATCCTTGACGGACCACATAATCGCAGGATGACAAGCAGAACCGAATCCAAGATCGTTTGCGCGTGCGGACACGGGGGCGTCCTGCACCGCAAGGAGAACGATGCGCCGTTCACCAAGGGCTACGAGGAATATTACCTTAGCGGCTTCAAGGGCGACACTGCCTATTTCGAGGGCTTTTGCAAGGACGCCACAGGGCTGCTGGTTGACCTCAAACCTGAGTGTCCCAAGTGCGGCGCAATCGGTAAGGTCAGCTACGCGCCAAAGTAGGTCTTGCAGTTGGGCTTCCCGTCTACAGGATGATGGGTCCACCTCCCAATCACGAAAAAAGCGCGGGCCTTTCGGCACCGCGCCCTAACTCGATCCGTCTGGTCGGTCCTACCCCAGCGCGGTCATCAGCTCCGGGATCACCACCTTGTAGTCGCCGACGATGCCGTAGTCGGCGACCTGGAAGATCGGGGCGTCGGCGTCCTTGTTGATGGCGACAATGACCTTGGAGTCCTTCATCCCGGCGAGGTGCTGGATGGCACCCGAGATGCCGATGGCGATGTAGAGGGCCGGGGCGACGACCTTGCCGGTCTGGCCAACCTGATAGTCGTTGGGGGCGTAGCCGGCGTCCACGGCGGCGCGGGAGGCGCCGACGGCGGCCCCCAGCCGGTCGGCCAGTGGGTCCATGACGGCGTGGAATTCCTCGGCCGAACCAAGGGCCCGGCCGCCCGAGACGACGATCTTGGCCGCGCCCAGTTCAGGGCGATCCGACTTGACCTTTTCCTCGCTGACAAAGGCCGCCTTGCCGCCGTCGGCACCCGTGACGGACTCGACCTTGGCCGAGCCGCCATCTGCGGCCGGGTCGAAACTGGTCGGACGCACGGTGATGACCTTCTTGCCGTCACCGGACTGGATCGTCTCCAGTGCATTGCCGGCATAGATCGGGCGCACGAAGGTGTCGTTGGAGACCACCTCGATGATGTCCGAGATCGGGGCGACGTCCAGTTTCGCGGCGATCCGGGGCATGAAATTCTTGCCGTCGGTGGTCGCGGGCGAAAGGATGGCGTCATAGTCACCGGCGAGGCCGACCACGGTCGCCTCGACCGCCTCGGCCAGTTGGTGGCCCAAGCCGGCGCTTTCGGCCAGCAGGACCTTGCGCACGCCGGCGATCTTCGCGGCCGCGTCAGCCGCGGCTTTTGAGCCTTGGCCGATGACGAGGATGTCCACATCGCCCGACAGTTTCAGCGCCGCCGTGACGGTCTTGTTGGTGGTGTCGCGGACGGTGTCGCCGTCGCGGTCGGCGATAACGAGAACGGCCATTACAGCACCCCCACGATCTTGAGCTTCGAAACCAGTTCGGCGGCGTCGGCCACCTTGATACCCGCCGCACGCTGGGCCGGGGCGGTGACCTTGACCACCTTGAGGCGCGGCGCGGTGTCGACGCCATAGTCGGCGACCGCCTTGACCGCGATCTCCTTCTTCTTGGCCTTCATGATATTGGGCAGGGAGGCATAGCGCGGGGTGTTCAGGCGCAGATCGACCGAGACCACCGCCGGCAGGGATGCCGACAGGGTTTGCAGGCCGCCGTCGACTTCACGGGTCACAGTCGCCTTGCCGTCAGCGATGACGATCTTGCCGGCGAAGGTGGCCTGGGGCCAGTCCAGCAGGGCGGCCATCATCTGGCCGACCGCATTGTTGTCGCCGTCGATCGACTGCTTGCCCAGCAGGACTAGATCCGGCTTCTCCTCATCGACCACGGCCTTGAGCAGTTTGGCGACGGCCAGAGGCTCGAGGTCGGCGTCGGACTGGATCAGCAGACCCCGGTCTGCGCCCATGGCCAAGGCCGTGCGGATGGTTTCCTGCGCTTGCGTGACGCCGATGGAGACGACCACGATCTCGGTCGCGGTCCCGGCGGCGTGGTGCTCCTTGCCTTCCTTCATGCGCACGGCCTCTTCGACGGCGATTTCGTCGAACGGATTCATGCTCATCTTGACGTTGGCGAGATCAACGCCGGTCTGGTTCGCCTTGACGCGGGCCTTGACGTTATAGTCGATCACCCGTTTGACGGGGACGAGAACCTTCATTGTGATACCCACGAAAACGCCGGAATGTTGGGTGAGGGAATGGTACGCCTCACCCGGCCTGTCAACGTAACGCCGCGTCAACGGACGCAAACGTCCACCCTGCCCAGCCCCGGAACACCTCCATGCATCGCCTTCTGACCATGAAACGGCTCAGCATCCTGTTCCTGACGACCTTCGCCGTGCTGGTCGGCGCGATGCTCGTCTATGACGCCATCGTTGTCGCCCCAGGCGACCGGTGCGAGGAAGGCGGAAAATGGTGGGATCCGGAGGACCGGATCTGCGCCCAGCCCATCTCCATCGCCGAGATCACCGGCCGGCCCAATCCCGGCGAACGCGCGGTGGCCTCGGCGGCCAAGAATCGCGAACTGGTGGCCATTGAGGATGGTATTGCGGCCCAGAGGCGCGCCCGCGACGCCGACGCCGACCTTCAACGCGCGGCGCTGGCGGCGCAATAGGCTAGAACCCGTCGAGACTCGTCCTTCCGCTCTCCTTCCGCCCGCATAATTAGGATTTTATTCCTTCCTGCGCCTTGACAGTCACCGCGATCGTCCCATTTCCTGGGGGGGGGGGTCGGTCGGCCTCGCCCCGGTCTTTGAAAATCGAACGACGGACGTGGCGGCCTCAGCGGCGTCCGGGCGAGGGAATTGCCGATAATCTGGCAGGGTTTTACCTGGATCGACCGGCTCGGGATTCATTAAATCCCTGATTCCCAGAGTCCTTTCAGCATCGGAGCGGTTGGCACGGTTGGCACCCCGAATTTCGAAAACCGTGCCACTGATGATGCGCGGGACGGAATGCCGATCCGGATCATATCGCTGCATCGATAGCGGGTTCGGCCCAGTCAGCCTCTCAGGACCCGTTGTGCCCTTCGTGAAAAACAGCTTTCGCCGGGGCCGAGGAGCAGAGGAGCGTCACCCCGGTGGCCATGGCTAGCGGGTCGCGCCCGGCTTCCACTTGACGTCGTCGGCCCCATTGGCGTTGGCCCGGCGGGCGGCACAGAAAAGGTGGTCGGACAGGCGATTCAGATAGCGGATAGCCGCCGGGGTCACCGCCTCACCGGCTTCGATCAGACGCACCGCCTCACGTTCGGCCCGACGGGCCACGGTGCGGGCCAGATGCAGGTGACTGGACAGCGGCGAACCGCCCGGCAGGATGAAACTGTCCAGTTCTTTCAGGCTCTCGTTCATCCAGTCGATCTCGGCCTCCAGCCGCTCGACCTGGCTGTCGACCATCCGCAGCGCCTCCCATTTCGGCGGCGGGTCCAGCGGCGTGGCCAGATCGGCCCCAAGGTCGAACAGTTCGTTCTGGATACGCCCCAGCATGGCGTCGATACGGTCGTTCTGGCCGGAAGACAGCCGCGCAATGCCGATGATGCTGTTCAACTCGTCGACCGTTCCATAGGCCTCGACCCTGAAGTCGCTCTTGGACACAGAAGCACCCGAGGCCAGCCGGGTCTGCCCGCCGTCGCCCGTCTTCGTATAGATGCGGTTCAGGACCACCATGGCGTCAGGAACCCTGCGTGGATTTCCACCACATACCGACGCACAGCAGCACGATTGCCACAGCCTGCAGCGCCACACGCAGCCGCATCAGCTTGTTGGAACGCGAGCGGTCCTCGTCCCCGCCCCGGTGCAGGGAATAGATCCCGAACCCGAGGGTGACGGTCACGCCCAGGATAGCGGTCAGGATGAGGATATTGATCAGATTGCCCATGACGGCAATCTAGGCGCGGTCTCGCGGCGAGGCCAGTGCGCAGGCGCCGCAGGTGTCCCCGTCGGCTCGCTAATATCCTGATCATACTGTCAACTAAGCTGATCGTCATGATTTCATAGTCTGGTACTGCCCCTGAAGGGTGCCCATGACCGACCGAACGATCCGCAATCTGGCTCATCTGCGCCGTTCGGCCTCGACCGCGCGCGTGCTGAACCTTCTGAAAGTCTGGCTCGACCACGGCACGAACCCCGAATGGGCCGAACGCCCGCTGTTCCAGACGCTCGCGCTGAACCGGGCGCTGATCATCAAACACCGGCTGCGCCGGGACGAGACGGACTGTTTCTACCTGCGCCGTCAGGTCGCCACCAAGGTGGTCATCCCCCTCGACCCCGCCGACCTCAAGTCTGGAGGGCGCTATGTCTTCGTCGGTCAGCGCGGCTTTGAACAGGTCATGCGGGAGGCGTTCGGGATCACCGCCAGCCACCCGGACATGCAGACGCTCGCCCTGCTGGACCGTCTGCCGTCGCTCGACCCCTTCCTGTTGCGGGAACAGCTGAAACGCGGCGGGATGGACCCCGCAGCCTGCTATTTTTCGATCAGTGAATCAGACCTCCAGCGCATGGCCGTTTTCGTAGAGGACGAAATCCGCCCCCTGGTCACCCTTTCGATTGGCCCCGATCTCGAGTCCGTGGGGTCGACCCGCCGCCTCGCGGCCAAGATCATGTCCAATGAGCCGACCGACCATATGGAGGCGCTGCGCAAGACGCTCCGGCTGGAGATTGAGGACTATGAGGAAGGCGTCTTCTGCTGGAAGGGCTTCCTCTATTACAAATGGGTCCTGACCAGCCTGAGGGCCGAGGCTGCCTCCGTCGCGGACGCCGTCCAGTCCGTCAGGCCGATTGGCAAGGTGGACCGTGAGGCGCGCGCATGGCTTGACCGGGGGCGAACCGTCTTGCGGGACCGGATCATAGAGACCTGCAGCGATGCCGAACGCACCGTGGGCATTTATGAAGCCGCCTATGCCGGGCTGACACACGAAGGCCGCCCGGCAGCCTTCCGCGACTTCCTGCTCAAGGCCCCACGACTGTTCTCAAAACTGGGCGACCAGCTCGGTGCGATCCAGCATGTCGTCAGCTTCTGGCGCTTTCGCTTCAGCCCCGGCGCTTCGCGGGTCGGGGTCGAGGAACTGATCGACATCTTTATGGATTTCGAATCCGGCCTGACAATCCGCACGGCCGAGGACGGCGCGTCGCGGCTGGCGGCCTAAGCGACCGCGCAGCAAAAAAGGGGCCGATGCCCTGGCGGCACCGACCCCTTTCAGACTTTGATTTCCGCCTCGGCCTAGTAGCGATAGTGGTCCGGCTTGAACGGGCCGCTGGTCGGCACCGAAATATAGTCGGCCTGATCCTTCGACAAGGTCGTCAGCTTCGCGCCCAGCTTGGCCAGGTGGAGGGTGGCGACCTTCTCGTCGAGGTGTTTGGGCAGAACATAGACCTGGTTCTGATAGCTGGCCTTGTTGGTCCACAGCTCGATCTGGGCCAGAGTCTGGTTGGTGAAGCTGGCGCTCATCACGAACGACGGGTGGCCCGTGGCATTGCCCAGGTTCACCAGACGGCCTTCCGACAGCAGGATGATCTTCTTGCCGTCCGGGAATTCAACGTGGTGGACCTGCGGCTTGATCTCATCCCATTTGAAATTCTTCAGGCCTGCGACCTGAATCTCTGAGTCGAAATGGCCGATGTTGCAGACGATGGCGTTGTTCTTCATCGCCCGCATATGATCGACGGTCAGGACGTCCTTGTTGCCGGTGGCGGTGACGAAGATGTCGGCTTCACCCGCCACGTCCTCGACGGTGACGACCTCATAGCCCTCCATCGCGGCTTGCAGGGCACAGATCGGATCGACCTCGGTGACCTTCACCCGGGCGCCGCCTTGACGCAGCGAGGCGGCGGAACCCTTGCCCACATCACCATAGCCGCAGACCACGGCGACCTTGCCCGATAGCATGACGTCGGTGCCGCGACGGATCGCATCGACCAGGGATTCACGGCAGCCGTACAGATTGTCGAACTTGGACTTGGTGACGCTGTCGTTGACGTTGATGGCCGGGAAGGGCAGGTCGCCGCGCTCGGCCATCTGGTACAGGCGGTGGACGCCGGTGGTGGTCTCTTCCGAAACTCCGCCGATGGCATCGCGGATGGCTGAATAGAAGCCGGGCTTCTCGGCGATGTAGCGTTTCATCACCTTGTAGAGGGCTTCCTCCTCCTCGTTCTCGGGGTTATCCAGCAGCGTGACGTCCTTCTCGGCCTTGGGGCCGAGCACGCACAGCAGGGTGGCGTCGCCGCCGTCGTCGAGGATCAGATTCGGATAGCCGCCGTCGGCCCATTCGAAGATCTTGTGGGCATACTCCCAGTATTCTTCCAGCGTCTCGCCCTTGGTGGCAAACACCGGGGTGCCGGCGGCAGCGATGGCGGCGGCAGCGTGGTCTTGGGTCGAGAAGATGTTGCACGAGGCCCAGCGCACCTCGGCACCCAGCGCTTCCAGCGTCTGGATCAGCACGGCGGTCTGGATGGTCATGTGCAGACTGCCGGCGATGCGGGCACCCTTGAGGATCTTCTGACCGCCGAACTCGTCGCGCAGGGCCATCAGGCCGGGCATTTCGGTTTCGGCGATGGCGATTTCCTTGACGCCGAAGGGGGCGAGCGAGATGTCGCGGACGATGTAGTCGGTCATGGGCGGGCCTTCCGATGGGATTGTTCGCGCGGCGTATAGACTGCCCGTCGCTCCGGGGCAAGAAACACATAAGGATGTCTTTATGTGTTTTGGAGCGGTTTGCCGAGACCGCTTGGCGGATGACAGCGGTGGAGCTAAGCAGTCGCCCATGACCCGTAGCCTCTCGACGCCCCGCCACGACTGGACTCTCGATGAGGTCGAGGCCCTGTTCGCCCGGTCGTTCATGGACCTGGTCTATGACGCCGCCACCGTGCACCGCGCATGGTTCGATCCGTCCGAAGTTCAGAAGAGCCAGTTGCTGTCCATCAAGACCGGCGGCTGTGCCGAGAACTGCGGCTACTGCTCCCAGTCGGCCAGTTTCCAGACGGGGCTCAAGGCCGAAAAGCTGATGGATGCGACCGCCGTTCTGGCCGAAGCAATGGCGGCCAGAGCGGGCGGGGCCAGCCGGTTCTGCATGGGCGCGGCATGGCGCGAGCTGAAGGACCGCGACACACCGAAGCTGGCGACCATGATTGCGGGGGTGAAGGCCCTGGGCCTCGAGACCTGCGCCACACTCGGCATGCTGACCGCCGATCAGGCGCGCCAGTTGAAGGCGGCGGGCCTCGACTACTATAATCACAACCTCGATTCCGGGCCGGAATACTACGCCCAGGTCGTGACCACGCGGACCTATCAGGACCGGCTCGACACCCTGCAGCGCGTCCGCGAGGCGGGCATGTCGACCTGCTGCGGCGGCATCGTCGGCATGGGCGAGGCGCGGCGCGACCGGGCCAGTCTGCTGCACGCCCTGGCCACCTTGCCGGAACACCCCGACAGCCTGCCGGTCAATGCGCTGGTGCCGGTCACCGGCACGCCGCTGGGCGAGCGGATGCTGGTCGAGGGCCAGATCGATCCCATCGAATTCGTCCGCACCGTCGCGGTGGCGCGTCTGGTCTACCCCAAGGCGGTGGTGCGGCTGTCGGCCGGGCGCGAGACCATGAGCGCCGAGATGCAGGCCCTGTGCTTCCTCGCCGGGGCCAACTCCATCTTCGTCGGCAGCAAGCTGCTGACCACGCCCAATCCGGAACGGAACGAGGACGCGGCCCTGTTCGCCCTGCTGGACCTGAGGCCGATGGAGCCGGTGGCGGTCGAGGCGGCGGCGTAACCGACCCTTAAGCGACGCCGTGGCACGGTGTCGTCATGGATCGTCGCGCTCTCCTCGGACTCAAGTCACAACCACTCAAGACGGGTGGGGGTGCCGCTGCGCCACAGGCCAGCTATCTGCAGCTGCCGACCGTCACGGCCAATGTTACCCGGCCCGGTGGCCGCCGCGGGGTGATGACGGTAGAGACCGGCATCGACACGCCCGACGCCGCCCTGCGCGTCCGTGTGGCCCAGTCCGCTCCGCGATTGCGTGCGGCCTATGCGGCGGTGGTTCAGCAATCGGCCAATGCGCTTCTGCCCGGTGCCCCGCCGGACGTCGAACGCCTGGTGAGCCAGCTTCAGACCGCGACCAATACGGTAATGGGCCGCGCTGGCGCTCGCCTGCTGATCGGGACGGTGATGGTGGTCTGACGCACGGGTCACAGGCCAATACAAACCAAGCGTGAAATGCTCGACATCGAACCCGAGACATCCACGACATGCGAGACACCATAGACAGAGCGCTGGCCTAGTCCTTCGTCGGATCGCCCTGGCTCGCATCCCCATAGGTCAGGGCCAGGAAGACGTCCTCCAGGTCCGGGTCCTCGGTGGTGATGTCGGCGATGGTGACGTCGGCGGCGCGCACCGCCGCCAGCACCTGTTCTACCGACGACTGCCCCTTGCGATAGGTAACCACGAAGGTGCCGTTGGGGCGGACGACGGCCTCGAAGCCCTTGAGCTTCGGCGGAGCCTCCACCGCGCTCTCGGGGGTCACCACGACATTGCGGGTGTCCAGACGGCGCAGCAGCTGGGGCGTCGGCTCACAGGCCACGACCTCGCCACGGTTCATGATGGCGATAGTGTCGCAGAGAGCCTGCGCTTCTTCCAGATAGTGGGTGGTCAGCAGGATGGTGACGCCCTCGGCGTTGAGCCGACGGACATACTCCCACAGCTGGCGGCGCAGTTCGACGTCAACGCCGGCGGTCGGTTCGTCGAGGATCAGGATCGGCGGATTGTGCACCAGGGCCTTGGCCACCATCAGCCGCCGCTTCATGCCGCCCGACAGGGCGCGGACATAGGCATTGGCCTTGTCCGACAGGCCCAGCGCCGCCAGCAGTTCGTCGGAGCGTCGCTCATTGGCAGGGACGCCATAGAAGCCGGCCTGCACCTCCAGTGCCTCGCGCGGCGTGAAAAAGACGTCGGCGACGATCTCCTGGGCACCACGCCGAGAGCGGCGCGGGCGTCGCGCGGCTGTCTGTCTATGTCGCGGCCCCAGATCGAGGCCGTGCCGCCAGTCTTGTTCACCACACCCGCGAGGATGTTGATCAGGGTCGACTTGCCGGCACCGTTGGGCCCCAACAGGCCGAACATGGAACCGCGCGGGATAACCAGGTCGATGCCGCGCAGGGCCGTCTTGGGCGGGGCAGCCTTCGTCCCGGCGTAGGTCTTTTCCAGACCGCAAACCTCAATGGCGTTGACGGGCAGGGCGGCGGGCTCGGTCATTCGGACGCTTTCAGGAATTCCGGCCTCACGTCGCACGAAGCGCGATAGGCCAACGAGAATTTTGACGCTATGAAGCGGGCGCATACCTATGTGCGCGCACCTGCCCCGCCAAGACCAGAGCTGAACGAATGCCACCGCGCCATCCCGAAGCGATCATCCCGCCGCCCGAGGACATCATGGTCACGACGAGGCGCGTGGCCTGTGACGGTGGCGGCGGTGCCCTCGGTCATCCGCTGGTCTATATGGACATGGGCGGCGAGGGTTTCGTCGAATGCGGCTATTGTGACCGCCGCTTCATGCTGGACGCCCATCCCAAGGCCGGGACCGAATACCACAGCCCCGCAGCGCGGCCGCCCGAGGCGCACTGAGCGAGCGTCAGCCTACCTCGACACCCTTCCAGAAGGCGACCCGCCCGGCGATCCCGGCGGCGGCCGACTTCGGGTCAGCATAGTACCAGGCCGCGTCCCGGTTCTCGCTCTCGCCGACGCGGACGGAATAGTATTCCGCCTTTCCCTTCCACGGACAGACGCTCGTTGTGGAGGACGGGATCAGGACGCCCGGCGTCACCGAATCAAGCGGAAAGTAATGGTTTCCCTCTACCACCACGGTCTGGTCGCTCTTGGCGATGGTCTCGCCGTTCCAGATGGCCTTGATCATGGCAGTCTCCTTTGGCTGAACAGATGGGTACTGTCGCGCGGCACGCCAGAGGAAAGAAACTGTTCCCGCGCGATTCAGTCCTTGGCGTGCGGGGTGGTGGTCGTGTCCCTGGACGTGGTGTAGCTCGCCGGTGGTAGCTTCGCCGCTCGCGTAGCGCGCCTCTCACAAGGCGCCGTAGCGAGCGAGCGGCGAAGCGGTGGTCATTCGCGGTCTTCG
>Ga0105054_10012798_pt1 | contig 10215 bp, 4 predicted proteins | sample BON02_FD_78091 | JGI IMG/M metagenome (GOLD analysis project Ga0105054, IMG submission 78091) | Freshwater microbial communities from Lake Bonney liftoff mats and glacier meltwater in Antarctica - BON-02 (megahit assembly) | ecosystem: Environmental > Aquatic > Freshwater > Ice > Glacier... | reverse complement strand
ATATGTGTCCATCCGAACGTCAAAGCTCCCCCCAAGCACGCATTTCTATCACAATAAAATACTTACCCAATACAAAAAGGAGTGTCCGTACTCGGCAGAAGTAATTTCAGTCCCTCCTTGATGGCGAGTAGATGAGAAGCCGTCATTGCAGGAGGAGAGGCGACCTCCCTCAAAACCACCCCGGGGCATCGCATGCACAAGGAAAATATAGACAAGGCTTACCATTAATACACTGTCACTGTGGCCCTACGCTAATGGGCGACAGAAAGACACGCAACTGATGACTACTCCCAATAGTCGTCCCTCCGCTCCGAACATGGGCCTCGACACAAACACGGGCCTCGACACATTACCAGCGCCGCATGTACACGACACGTTGGTTTGCTGGCTCATTGCGACTCATCTTGTATATCGCTGCTACTTCTGCAGCACTCCCGGTTGCTTTGTCGTTGGTCTTGTCGCCGTCGTCATCTGTTTCGGAGGGGGTGTATACTAGCAGAGGTAGGTGAGAGCTTGGCCAAGTTTGAATGTTGTTGCATATGGCTCCTGCTTCCGACCCATCTTTAGAGGACTCTTGAGAAATAGATAGCAGGCATTCTAGCGATGATAGAGAGCGTTATGGTACGTCAAATCCAGAGCAAAGGAATATCGGCTGGGGGGCACGGGGAGGTTTTGGTAGGGGATACTTTTGAGGACCTCCCCCGTCTTCAACTTTGAGTAGCCTTACCCTCTATTTTTGCACAGTAAAGTCTCACAGCTCATCGTCCTTGCGTACCTTGTCAAAAACGGGGACCAGACATGGGTTGATATTTAAAGACGGCAAGGGCAGTAGGAGAGCCACATGGGCCGCTTTCCGTGTGCTGTTGGACCAGCGGAGAGGGCAAAGCGCTCTTCACCCTATCAGTCGACTGCATGCATGGCACACGTACCTGAGACTCTCTGCGCCGTGTTCACGTGGCGAGACGCAAAAATGCTGGAACAGCATGCAAAAAAGAAAGGATTTTCCTGCCGCAAACGGGGTTCGAAAAGGAAGATGGCCTCCCGCAGACTAAATTCGACACTGAGGACCGTACAGGGACAAAAAGAATCGCAGCACAGCGTGCTGAGACCTTTCCCACTAACAGGATTATGTTGACCGCGGCGTTATTAGCACCGTTCTCTACCAACTGAGCTAAACGGGAGATTGGTCTGCCCGGGCGGTGCATGGAAAGGACGCTCAACAACTCGCCTCGCGATGGTCAAGATCATCACGAAGACGTGGCGTGCCCGACGTTGTCAGCTTCCCTTTGCCAGAGTCTCAGACATTCACTTCTCACCGGCGTGCCGCAGGGCCGCGTGGTTCTTGCTCTCTCGATGGCTGTGCGAGGAGGACTGCCCACCCTCACTTATCACGTGTCTCATCTCGTTCCCTAGCCAACCACCCCACCAAACGAACACGGGGGCGAGACGTCATGCTTCCATCACCCCTCTGCGTTTGCGCCACCCTGCCCCTGCTTATTCACCCACGGCGGCTGCTCCGTGGACTCTTTCGCGACACCACTCGAGACAAAGTTGCGCTGCGCGTGCCTGCTCATCCACCCGTACTGCGGCCTGCCGTCGTCGAGCCCTCCCCTCCTTCTCGCCTTCTGACCTCCCCACCCCCTTAACCCACCCCCAACCTACACAGGCCATGCATCGGCCGTCATCAATACCGCAGCCACCATCAGCGCGTGTCGGCCACCAGCTCGTGCTGCTCCTCCTTTTCCTCAGTACCTTCCTCGCCTCGGGCTTCTCCTTCTTCGGCCCCTCCCCCCGTGCCCTCCCCCCTACCAGCACCAGCACCACCAAGCCCTCCCACGGAGCAGCCACCCGCCGCCATGCCACCCTTAGCATGGGCCTCCTCGACGGCCTTAAAAAGGCCATGACCGGCGCTGCTGTTGCGTCAGGTGCCTTGGATACGTCTGCTAACGGGCCACCAGCAGCAGAGAATGCGGCTCTGATCAAGCAGTATGAGGCACGGGTCGCGCGGATCAATGCAATGGAAGACGCCTTCGAAAAGCTGACCGACGATGAATTGCGGGCTAAGACCGCGGAATTTCAAAGGAGGGTGAAGGAAGGGAAGGAGGATGTGACTGGCCCGCTGTTGGAAGAGGCGTTTGCGGTTGTGCGTGAGGCGGCGTGGCGGGTGCTGCAGTTAAGGCATTATGACGTGCAGCTCATTGGAGGGATGGCCTTGAACGAGGGGAGGCTCGCGGAAATGGCTACGGGGGAGGGTAAGACGCTGGTGGCGACGTTGCCGGCTTATTTGAATGGATTGACGGGTCAGGGTGCGTTTATTGTGACGGCGAATGATTATTTGGCGAGGAGAGATGCGGAGCTTATGGGGCAGGTGCATCGGTTTTTGGGGTTGTCGGTGGGGTTGATTCAGACGGGGATGAATTACACGGAGAGGCGGGAGGCGTATGCGTGTGATGTGACCTACGTGACAAATGTCGAATTGGGTTTTGATTATTTGAGGGATAATTTGGCATTGACCAGGGAAGAGACTGTATTGAGGTCCCGGCCGTTGGATAAAGCTTTTTGTTTAGTGGATGAAGCGGACTCGATTTTGATCGATGAGGCACGCACACCTTTGATTATTAGTAAGCAGATCAATGCCCCTCAGCCTAAGTATGGGGCAGCGAAAAAATTGGTGGACTTCTTGAAGCAGGGCGTGCATTATGAAGTGGATGAGAAAGCGCAGAATGTTGTGTTGACTGATCAGGGGGTGAAGGACTGCGAGAAGGTCTTGGGGAAGAGTTTATTTGATTTGGCCGATCCCTGGATGAGCTTTGTAACGAATGGATTGAAGGCGAAGGAATTGCTGATTAGGGATAAGGATTATATTGTCCGAGGGCAGGATATTGCGATTGTGGATCGTTTCTCGGGCAGGGTGTTAGAGGGGAGAAAGTATTCTGATGGGCTGCAGCAGAGCATCCAGACGAAGGAGGGCTTGGTGTGCTCGAGCCAGTCACAGGTGATTGCCACCATTACGTATCAAAGTTTGTTTCGGTTATTTTATAAATTGGCGGGGATGACGGGGACGGCCTTGACTGACTATAAGGATTTTGTGACGACGTATAATTTGCCCGTTATTGCCATTCCGACCGCCTTGCCCAATGCTCGAAAAGACTACCCTGACGCGATCTTCCGTTCGAAGGAAGGGAAGCTCCGGGCGCTGCTGCGGGAGGTCCGGCGGGCGCATAAGACGGGGCAGCCTATTCTGGTGGGGACCACCTCGGTGGAGACGTCTGAGTTGATTGCGGATGCCTTGCAAGAATTGAATATATCGTGTAAAGTCCTAAACGCCCGCCCCGAAAACATTGAGAATGAATCCCAAATCGTCGCGCAAGCCGGTCGCCTGGGCGCGGTCACTGTTGCTACCAACATGGCGGGGCGCGGGACTGATATTTTATTAGGAGGAAACCCCGCATTAATGGCTAGGATCAAGCTCAAGTTAGAGCTGGCTCGAGGGATGTTGGGCAGCACGGCGGGCGCTGAGGCCATGGATGATTTCTTCCCGTGTGAAGGCTCGCCAGCCGCGGCTACCTTGATCGATGCGGCTGTGGGGCTGGCAAAGGAGAAGATTGGGGCGGAGGGCATGAGTTTGTTTAAGATCGAGGAGATGATTGCGGTGGCTGCGGAGAACTCACCGGTGTCGAACCCGGTGTTGCTTGCTTTGAGAGAGGCGTATGATGAGGTGAAGAGGCAGTATCAGGAGGTTTTGAAGGATGAGAAGGCCGCAGTCAAGAAATTGAATGGGTTGTACGTGTTGGGCACGGAGAGGCATGAGTCACGGAGGATTGATAACCAGTTGAGGGGGAGGGCGGGGAGGCAGGGGGATCAGGGGGGGACGAGGTTTTTCTTGAGTTTGGAGGATGATGTGTTTCGGATTTTTGGAGGGGAGAAAATGCAGGGGATTATGGATACGTTTAGGGTGGGGGAGGATCTGCCGATTGAAAGCCCGATGGTGAGTGAGGCGTTGGATAAGGTGCAGCAGCAGGTGGAGGCGTATTATTTTGACATTCGGCAGAAGTTGCTGGCGTTTGATAATGTGATAAGTAAGCAACGGCAGGAGCTGTATGGGATTCGGGCAGCGATTGTGGCGCATGACGCGACGCAGCTACATGCCATGATGCGGGATTTTGCCCGACGTACCACCGAGGACATTGTAGACGCAAATTTCGAGACGGAGAAACGCAGCAAGATCGTTGAGAAGGTCAGGCAGTTCTTCCCTACCCTCGGCCCGGTGGACGAGACGGAGTTGCTGAAAATGACGAAGCAGCAAACGTCGGCCTGCATGCATGAGGCGGTCGATAAGGCCCTGGAGAGGAAGAAGGCAGATTTGGCCGCACACAAGGCGGAACTCTACGCGGAGACGGTTCGGTATTTGACTTTGTTGCAGATTGATAATTTGTGGGCGCAGCAGTTGGAGGCTTTGGAGCAACTGAAGGAGATCTCGGTCTTGCAGCGCTTTAAGGGGGCGGACCCCATGGCTGAGTATGAGAAGCGGACGAGTGCGTTCTTTAGGGATTTGATTGGGAATGTGCGGCGTAACACTGTGTATTCTCTCTTTCAGTATCAGCCGACGGGGACTGCGGTGGGAGGTGGAGGCGCGGTTACCAAGAAGTAGAAGTGAAAAATAGAGGAGTAAGTGAATTTAAATGCGTATGTTAGTGTGTGTTTCTGCTTGATTAAGTACGCCTGTCGTCTTTGTTTGAAAAGAAAAATGAAAGAAAGAAAACTTGGGGCTTTATACTTGCTCTCCTGGTCTTTTTACTTGCTCTTCTGGCTTGGCTAGAGGGGGAGGGGAGGGGAGGGAGGGGGGAGGGGAGGTCGAAACGAGGGACCATTTTTGCTTGCTTTCGTAATTCTTTGGACCAAGCAAGGCACGGCAGGCACCGGCAAATGCATTTTGCCTTTCTTGTCCTTTCATTTTCCTAACCTTGGGCTAATACCAAAAGCTCCTCCTCCTCCTCTTAGCACTAGACGGCGAGAAAGGGGAGGGGAGGTCGATGCGAGGGAGAACACTTTTTGCTTGCTTTCGTAATTCTTACGCATGACAGGCACTGGCAATGCATCTTGCCTTCCTTTTCGTTTCGTTTCCACCCATTAACTTTCCAAAAAGTTCCTCCCCTCCTCCTCTTGACGTGTTGGGCCGTCTAGCAGCAGCGAACAACACACAACGTCACTCCGCTGGCGTGTGGCGTCAACGGTATCTGAGCCCCCCAAACACCCCCACTCTACACCACTTTGCTTAGGGTTCACCATCCCCTACTAAAGCATGTAGGTGCGACGTTTATCTACACACAGGCACTTGGTGTGATGGTGCGTGGGTTTAGCTGGCTCTACAGTGGCAGGCAAGCGTCGTCTCCTTTGAGAGCGACACCGTGCCACGCTCGGCCTTTCTCGAGTTTCCTTCTTCGCACGACGAGCAAACGCGTACACGGCATGCTAGACTTCGACCCCCAATTCTCACCTAGCCATACGTTCCTTTATCCCGCACACCTTCACAGGGTCCAAGCGCATCGCAAGCGCATCGTCGGACGCCCAAGCCTGGCGCAGCAATCCTTCGCCCAGGTCCAGACGCACTGGCGGCACCCAACGCTATCTGCCGCCTCCTCGACATTACCCTCGGCGGCATCCGGCTGAGGAGCACTATTCCGAGCCTTGCCTGCTGTTGAGGCTTCTGCTGCTGCTGCCGCAGTCAGTGACACGAAGGACAGCCTGGCGCCCCTGCGGCCCGGTTTGTGCAAGGAGGAAGGCGGCCAACAGCGCATGGAGGAGAAGATTGAGGTGGGGTCGTTGTCAGACGACGGAAGCCTTGGCCGGCCCTCGGATTTGGAGAACGGCTGCGACCTACTGGCAAACGACAGCTGCGACGAGGGTGGCACGTGGAAGCGTCCCCCTGTGATGGTGGAAGGGCCTGAGCTCATGCTGGGCAGCGTGAGCCGTGGCGGCGGCGGCAACAAGGAGATCGACGACGGCTCCAAGCTGACGTCCATGCTAACGGCCGCGGGGCGTGGCTTGAGCATGAGCCGCGCGAGCAGCGCTGGCGGGAACGGCGCGAGTGCTAGCAGCAGCAATGACCGAATCGACAAGATGGTCAAGGCCAATGGAGGAGGGGCAGGCGGAGGCATGATTCGCTATACCAGCACCAGCAGCAGCATCAGCAAAGGGTCGGGCAAATCGCTCAACGGCAGCGGCCACGGCGCGGGCATCACGGCCTCGGCTCCTTCTACGCCTCCTGCGCCTAAGCTGCACAGCATTTTGAAGAAGGACGGGCCGGATTTGGGGGCGTCTGGACGGCCGGGGATGGGGAAGGGGAGTTCTTCTCCAAGGGTGGGGATGCCTAAGCCTTTGAGTCGGAGTAATAAGACGATGAGCACGCGTTTTATCCTGGCGCCGCCCAACAAGACGGTGAGGTTTCGGCTGGAGAGCGATAAGGAGCAACGGCCTTTGTTTGCGGCGTTTGAGATTTTGGACCCTCGGTCGTTGTTTATGGTGCGGTGGAAGAGCTTGTGTATCGTGTTTCTGTCGATCTCCTTCTTCCGTCTGCCTATTATCATGGCCTTTGGGGCGCATGGGCTGGTGGTGGATTTTATGTGTGATATTTATTTTTTGTTGGATAACCTGCTGGCCCTGAATACGGCGATTTTGTATAAGGATCGATTGATTGCTGATAGGAAGGAGATTGCGATTCGGTACTTTAGTTGGGAGACGTTTCAGAAGGGGGAGCGGTGGTGCTTTGTGGTGTTTTTGATGGAGTTCGTCCCGTTTTATCTGGGGATTATCTTGATGTATTTTTATTCGTTGCCTGATTGGTTTTTGCCGTTGTGTGCTGCTTTCAGGGCGAGGCGGATGTATGACTTGTTGTCGTATTTTCATGCTTTGGAGGTGAGGTTAGATAGTGATTTGAGAGTGCTGGCAGTGACGAAATATGGGCTGGTGCTCTTTGGTGGCGCGCATTGGTTTGGGTGTGTGTGGTGGGCGATGGCGAGGTTTTCGGGCTTTGGGGAGAGTTGCTGGGTGGTGCAGTATTTGCGGTTGACGGGCGAGCCGATTTCACCGGCGAGTTTTCATAGCACGGCGTTCAATTATTTGCTGTCTTTGTATTGGGGGTTCACGGTTTTGACGGGGACGATGATTCAGGGGTATGCCCCGGATAACATCCAGGAGACTGTCTTGTCGATCGTGTCTATTTTTAGCCAGGTCTTGATCTTCTCCTTCCTGCTCGGTATCCTGCTGCATTACATCGTGAAGAAAGACGCGAACCAAGAGAAGTTCAACACACTCATGGACAAGGTCGAACGCTACGCCAAGATGCACGACCTCCCCCGGCGCCTCGAGTCCTCCATCAAGCTCTGCTTCACCTTCCAGCACCAAAAACGCATCGGGCAAGACGAAGAAATCCTCGCCGCAATCCCCATGACCATGCGCACCAAAATCCTCGCCCACCGCTATCAAATGGTTGCAGCCAACGACATTTTCCACGGCTGCCAAGAGCATTTCGTCACCTCCGTCCTCGCCGTTTTGCGCCCCAAAATCCTCATCCCTGGGGTCACCATTTTCAATCGCGACGACATGACCCGCGAGACTCTCTTTTTGGAAGAAGGCGAGGTTGAGGTTTACGCCGAAGACGAAGCCATGCCCTTTAAGGTCGTCAAGCCCTCCGAGACCGTTTTTCCTGTCGCTGGTGCTATCGCCTTTTTTCTTGGCATCCCCCAACCGTACACCCATAAGGCCAGCATCAAGTCTCATGTGAAGCTCCTGACGCTCTCAAAGGACGATTATGAAGACATTCGAGATCGCTACCCTGAGTCACGTGATCAGCTTATTGACAACATCAAGGCTGCTGTTGGAAGGGATGGAGAGATGGAAGGCATGGGGGGAGGCACCGTCGTCGTCGACGTCAATGGCACCAGCGGCGGGGGAGGAGGAGGAGGGGTGGGCGAGAGCGATGGAACCGGTGCCAGTGCTGGTAACCCGCAGCAGCAGCAGCAGCAGCAACAGCAGCAACAGCAGCAGCAGGCGGCGCAAGCGGCGGCGATTACGGCGGCGGGTGGGCAGAAGAAGAATACGAAGGAGGCGGAACTTAGACGGAAGGTGGCTTTGGGGTTGCAGAAGAAGTTGGATGATGATTTGGCTACTGTGTTTAATGCTATTGATGAGGGGGATCTGGAGGCAGTCAAGCTCTTGTTAGATAAGGGGTTTAAGGCGAATGCTGCCGATTATGACTTGCGTTCGGGCCTGCATTTTGCCGCGGCCAAGGGAGAGGATAAGATTGTGGAGTTGCTCATTCAGCGCGGGGCGGACCTGCATTTGAGGGATCGGTGGGAGAGGAATGCGTTGCAAGATGCCATTGATAAGGGCCATTCGACCGTGACCAACATGCTGGCCGCGCAAGGGGCGGAGCTGAAGCTCCCGAACTCGGCGGGCCGGCTGTGTGCGGCTGCTTTATCGGATAATCTGTTTGAGTTGCAGCGGTTGGTCGAGAATGGGATAAGTTGTAATGCTGGTGATTATGACGGGCGGACTGCTCTGCATCTGGGGGCGTGTGAGGGTAATAATAAGGTGGTGGAATATTTGCTTTTGCCCATGAATAAGTGCAACCCGGGCGCGTTGGACAGGTGGGGGATCTCCCCTTTATTTGATGCAATTAAGCATGGGAATTTGTCCGTGGCGCGTATCCTGTATGAGAACGGCGCGCGGCTTTCCAAGGGGAAGGCAGCGACGTTTTTGTGCACAGCTGCAGCGAATGGCGATAGTTCCTTGTTGCAGATGTTGTTTGAGTGTGGGGTGGAAACGAATATCGGGGATTATGATGATCGGTATCCGATTCATTTGGCGGCGGCGGAGGGGGAGGTGATTTCGGTGGAGTTTTTGGTGTATGCTCATGCTGATACCAGTGTCAAGGATAGGTGGGGGAGGACGCCGTTGGATGATGCTATAGAGGAGGGCCATTTGAGTTGTGCGAAGATGTTGATGAGCTTTGGCGCGGAGCATACGATCTCGGTGGATGCCGCGACGAGGGCGAGGATTGATGAGGTGGATTTGAAGGAGGTTAGAGAGATGGTACGGGTGGAAAGGACGGCGCAAGAGCAGAGGAAGAGCGTGGCGAAGCAGCTGCGGGATACTGTGAAGTGGATGGCGACGGAGAGTGAGACGTGGTTGAAAAATTTGGAGGAGCGCTTGAAGCACTTGCAGAGGACGACGGATCGGATGGTCACGGAGAAGGATTGCGATGAATTTCAATTAGACACCCGCGCGTTCCTCGAGCAGTCTGATCATTCCATTCTCGTCTCTGAGCGGCCGGAGCGTGTGTCTGTGCCTTCGAACGTGGGCAGCCAAGGCTCGTATATGCTTAGTCGGTTTATTAATGAGTCGGCCTCGAGTGGAGGGGGGGGGAGCAGCAGTAGCGGCAGTAGTAGCAGTGGTGGTGGAGGTCCTGGGCACGGACATGTGACTGTGGGGAGTGGTAGGGGGGGAAGTAGGACACGGCCTTTGAAGAGCATGCAGCATTTTTTCCTGAAGTGGAATTTGATCCATTCGGCGCTAAAGCTTTGGAAGGAACGGTTGGTGGACGAGACGGAGAGGGGGGCAGGTGCTGATGAGGTGCCTAGTATTGATAAGTCTGCTTTGGGGGCGGCGCTGCGGACGTTGGAGATTGTGTTTAGTGACGAGGAGCTGGATAGGGCGTTTGCGGCTTGTAAGAATGAGAGGGCGGATTGCGTGCGCTTGGGAGGGAGTGTGGGTGGGGTGGATGAGATGTGTTTGTCTGCGGAGGAGAAGGGGTCGAGCGTGGTGGCTGCTGCGGCTTTGGCGGCTGGAGTGACGAAGAAGGCGCCTGTGCTTGTGTCGTCGGAAGATGTGTTGATGGCCATGCCGGTGTGGTCGCTGATTATGCACGCTCACGCACAGGAGGACAGTGATTTGTCGCAGTTGCAGGAGGCGGTTGATATAATTTGTGAGGGCTATCGCTTGTTGACCCGCCATGGGGCCGGAAAATTGGGGAGGGCCGCGTGGATGATTCAGAAGAGAGAGTCGGATATGGGGGAGTTTACTTCGGTCATTGATAACGTCTTCTTGGAGCAAGATGTGATTGACAAGGAAACTTTCCTCTTGATGGTGGCACGCTGGGCGGCCTTGAGGGATGAGGATGCGATGTTTGATAGTTTTGGGGGGGGGGAGGGGGGT
>Ga0105054_10012795_pt1 | contig 10216 bp, 7 predicted proteins | sample BON02_FD_78091 | JGI IMG/M metagenome (GOLD analysis project Ga0105054, IMG submission 78091) | Freshwater microbial communities from Lake Bonney liftoff mats and glacier meltwater in Antarctica - BON-02 (megahit assembly) | ecosystem: Environmental > Aquatic > Freshwater > Ice > Glacier... | reverse complement strand
TATCGAACTGATCGAAAGCGACATCTACCGCATCGGCCCGGAACACGACGGCGCCTTCGACCTGGCAATGATCACGATCGGCGTCTTCGGCTGGATGCCCGATCTTGCCGCCTTCATGGCGCTGCCCGCGCGTCTGCTCAAACCCGGCGGCAGGCTGTTCATTCACGAGGAACATCCGGTGATGAACATGTTCGACCCCGAGGCGGAGCGCCCGCTGGAGCCGTCCATCGACTACTTCCGCAAAACGCCGCTGCGGGAGGAGGGCGCCATCGTCTATGACGGCAGCGCCACGCTCCAGGACGATCCCATGACCCACTGGTGGTTCGTCCACACCCTGGCCGATGTCATCACCGCCGCGCTCGACGCGGGCTTCACCCTGGAGCGTTACCGCGAGTTCCCAAACAACATCTCCACGGTCGAGTTCGATCGTTATCAGAACCGTGAAACCACCATGCCCATGAGTTACACGATGGTGCTGCGCCGCTGAGTGGCCAAGGTGTTTCCCGTTTGCGTCATGGCTGGACGCGGCGGCCCGATCTTGTGCAGCATGGGGCAGCAATGGAGCCAATCATGACCGACGACATCCGCCAGATTCGCATCGACCTTGCCGCGGCCTACCGCATGGCTGCGCGCCAGGGCCTCAACGAGGGCATCTGCAATCATTTCACCATGATGGTGCCGGGCAGTGACGACCGTTTCCTGCTCATCCCTTATGGCCTGCACTGGTCGGAGGTCACGGCCTCGAACCTGATCGAGGTCGATTTCGCCGGCAAGGTCATCGAGGGCGAAGGCGAGGCCGAAGCCACCGCCTTCTGCATCCACGCACCGATCCATCGCGCCAAGCCGGACGCCCGATGCCTGCTCCACACCCACATGCCCTTTGCCACGGCGCTGACCCTGCTGGAGGATTTCCGTTTCCCCTTCGTCAGCCAGAACGAACTGGGGTTCTACGGCCGCATCGCCTACGACGACGACTACAAGGGCCTGGCCTTCGACACGAACGAGGGTGATCGTCTGGCCCAGGTCATGGGCAAGGCGGATGTGCTGATGATGTCGCACCATGGCGTGTTGATCGCCGGCTCCTCGATCGCGGGCGCCTACAACGATCTCTACTATTTCGAGCAGGCCTGCCGCACGCTGGTTTATGCCCTGCAGACCGGCAAGCCGCTCAAGCGCATCCCCCAGGACATCGCCGCCTTCACCGCCAGCCAGAGCAGTCGCGGCACCAGCCCCGGTGCGGTCCGTCACTTCGGCGCCTTGAAGCGCATCCTCGACCGCCACGAACCCGATTACGCGGCATAGGCGAACACCGGGCGCTGTCTGGCTTCAGCCCGGCGTCAGGCCGCGCAGCTTCTCGCCGCGGCGGCGGATCAGTTCCATCACGGTCAGCAGCACGATCGACAGGGCGACCAGGACCGTGGCGAGCGCCAGAATGGTCGGGCTGATTTCCTCGCGCAGCCCTGAGAACATGCGCACGGTGATGGGCGTCTGTTCTGGGCCGGCCAGGAACAGCACGACCACGACCTCGTCGAGCGAGGTGATGAAGGCAAACAGGCCGCCCGCGATGACGCCGGGCAGCAGCAGCGGCAGCACCACCTGGAAGAAGGTGCGGAACTTGCCGGCACCCATGCTGCGGGAGGCGCGGATCAACTGCTCGTCGAAGCTCGACAGCGCCGCCGTCACCGTGATCACGACAAAGGGCGTGCCCAGCACGACATGGGACATGATGATGGCAAAGAAGGTGTTGGCCAGATCCAGCCGGGCATAAAAGCTGAACAGCGCCGCCGCGGTGATGATCAGCGGCACGATCATGGGCGAGATCAGCAGGGCCGTGATCAGGTTACGCGCCGGCATGTCGCGGCGCGAAAGGCCCAGTGCCGCCAGCGTGCCCAGGGTCGTGGCGATCACCGTCGAGGAGATCGAGATGATGAAGGAATTGCGGATCGAGGCCATCCATTCGCTCGAGCCGAACAGGGCGTCGTACCAGCGCGTCGAATACCCTTCCGGGTCCAGCGCCATCATCGCGTTTGTGAAGGTGAAATAGGGCTCGGCGTTGAACGAGAGCGGGATGATCACGATGATCGGGAAGATCAGGAACAGGAAGATCAGCGCGCAGATGAAGCGGTAGGTCCAGATCCAGGTCCGCTCGCCGGTGCCGGCATAATTGGGGATTGCCATGGCCGTCTCCCTCAACCGAACTTCAGCCGGTCGACGCCGACCAGCTTGTTGAACAGCCAGTAGATGATCAGCACCGCCACCAGCAGGATGGTCGAGAGCGCCAGGGCGAGTTTCAGCTCGGCGGTCGAACCCTGCATGTTCCCGGCGATCAGGTTCGAGATGAAGATGCCGGTGTCGCCGCCGACCAGCGCCGGGGTGATGTAGTAGCCGATGGCCAGGATGAAGACGAGCAGCACGCCGGCGGCAAGGCCCGGAACGGTCAGCGGCAGGTAGATGCTGATGAAACTCCGCAGGGGCCCCGCGCCCATCGAACGCGCCGCGCGCATGTAGCTGGGCGGCACCGTCTTCATGACGCTGTAGAGCGGCAGGATCATGAAGGGCAGCAGGATGTGGGTCATCGCCACGATCGTGCCGATCTGGTTGTAGATCAGGCGGATACGGCCGTCGTCGGCGATGATGCCGAGCCAGACCAGGGTGTCGTTGACCACGCCCTGTTGCTGCAGCAGCACGATCCAGGCCGAGGTGCGCACCAGCAGCGAGGTCCAGAACGGCAACAGCACCAGGATCATCAGCAGGTTGGAATACCGCAGTGGCAGGTTGGCCAGGATGTGGGCGACCGGGTAGCCCAGCACGATGCACAGCGCGGTGATCAGGATGCTCATCCAGGCGGTGCGGATGAACATCAGGCGATAGACCTGATACTCGGGCGCGCGCTCGACGATCTCGCCATAGCTGTTGTATTCGAAATCGAAGGAAAGCAGGTAGTAGATCGGCGTCAGGGTGCGTGTCTCGCGCTTGACCAGGCGCCAGAACTCCTCGTTGCCCCAGCCTTCGTGCTGGGCGATGAAGGCCTCGCGCCAGGGCGGCCCCATTTCGGCGATATTGCGTGCGGTGCCCATCATCTGGCTGCGCGTGCCCGGTATCTCGCGGTTGATGCGGGCCGCCACGCGACCGATCGTGCGGTTCTCCGCACCGATGCGGACATCCTCGCCCATGGCGGCAAAGACCGCTTCGTCGGGCAGGCCCTTGGCGTCCCAGGTCTCAATCGCCGCGGTCGTGTTGGGCAGGTAGTCGGCGACTTCGTAGTTCTGCACCGAACGCGTCATCATGGTCGCAATCGGTATCAGGAAGGTGATCACCAGGAAGGCGAGCAGGGGCGCGACCAGCAGGAAGGCATGGCGGCGCGCCTGGCGGTGCGAACGATGCAGGGCAACCGCAAGCGGCTTGCCGTCGGCGGTCGTGAGTTCGCCGTCGCCGTCTGTGTTACCGGGCGGGTTTCCCATCGTGGCATCGGTCATGTCGTGGCCCCCTGAGCAAGGACGGGGCGGCGCGCCCGTAGCGACACGCCACCCCTCCATTCAGTCCTTACTGGGCGAGCCAGGCGCTGAAGCGCTCTTCGAGGGCATCGCCGTAATCAGCCCAGAACTTCGGATCGAACTGCACGGCGTTCTGGAAGTTCTCGGGCGAGGTCGGCATGTGCGGCTTCATGTCGACGCCGGTATCGGCATGCGTCGTCACGAGCGGCACCGACGAGGTCCGCGCCGGGGCATAGGCGATGTACTTGGCCTGGTCGGCAAGGCGCTGGGAGTCGGTGGCGAAGTTCAGGTACTCCTTGATCGCCTCGACATCGGCGTCGTTGTCGACCGGAACGACCCAGCCGTCGACCTCGAACATCTGGCCGTCCCACATGATGGTGAACGGCTGGTTCTCGTTGACCTGGGCGTTGAAGATGCGGCCGTTGTAGGCAGTCGCGATCACGGCCTCTTCATCGGCCAGCATCTGCGGCGGCTGAGCGCCTTCCGACCACCAGATGATGTTGTCGCGCAGCTCGTCGAGCTTGGCGAAGGCGCGATCCTGGCCTTCCTTGGTTGCCAGCACCGTATAGACCTCGTCGGGATCGACGCCGTCGGCCATCAGTGCCCATTCCAGGTTCTTCTGCGGAATGTTCTGGAGCGAACGGGTGCCGGGGAACTTCTGCGTATCCCAGATGTCGGCGATGGTCTGCGGCTTATCGCCGGGGAAGGCATCGTTGTTGTAGGCGAACATGGTCGCATACAGGATCTGCGGCACGAAGCAGTCGCCGAGCGTGCCTGCGATGAAGTCCTCGCTGGCGGGTGTGCCGTCGGGCGCATCGGCGAGCCACTCGTCATGGGGGATCAGCATCACCAGGCCCTCGTCGCAGGCGCGCTGGGCCTCCGACTGCAGCATGTCGACGAGATCCCAGGTGACATTGCCTGCTTCGACCTGGGAGCGGATACCGGCCAGGCCCTGTGCGGCCTTGTCCTCATGCACGATCTTGATGCCGGTCTTTTCCTCGAACGGCTGATCGTAGGCGCGGTTCTGGGAGTCGCTGTAGGAGCCGCCCCAGGAGACGATGGTCAGGGAATCGGTCTCGGCCATCGCCGTGCCCGCGGTCAGCGCGAACGCCGAGACGGTAAGCGCAAGTGCGCAATGTTTTGTTGTCTGTATCACGTGTCTCTCCTTGTCTTTTTCTTTCCTCAGCATCGTTTCGCGACGGGCACTTGAGGCCCGTGGCCTGGCCGTTGAGGATTATGCGGTCAGGCCGCATCGACCGGATCGAGCGCGCGGCAATCGGCCGTGCGCCATCCGATCCTCGTCCGGGTGCCCTCGGCGAGACCGATCGATCCCGACTTGTTGGGCACCTTGACGATGAATTCGTCGTTGCCTGCCACGTTCATGCGAACGCGGATGTGATCGCCCAGATAGATCAGCTCGTCGATCGAGCCTTCCAGCACGTTGGGGCAATCGTCGGCGGGTTTGAGCTCGATACGCTCGGGCCGCAGCGACAGCGTGGTGCGCGCCCCCTTGCCCTCGATGTTGATCGCCGCGGCGGTGACGCTGCCGCCGCCGTCGATATCGACGCGGCACTCATCGCCCTGAACCTCGCTGACCACGCCCGAAAGCTTGTTGTTCTCGCCGATGAATTGGGCAACGAACGAGTTTTGCGGGTGTTCGTAGAGGTCCGACGGCGTCGAGAGCTGCTGAATGATGCCGTCCTTGAAGACCGCGACCCGGTCCGACATCGTCAGCGCTTCGGTCTGGTCGTGAGTGACGTAAACAACGGTCACGCCCAGGTTGGCGTGGATGTGCTTGATCTCGTACTGCATCTGCTCGCGAAGCTGCTTGTCGAGCGCGCCGAGCGGCTCGTCCATCAGCACCAGGTTGGGTTCGAAGACCAGGGCGCGGGCAACCGCCACGCGCTGCTGCTGGCCGCCCGATAGCTGTCCCGGCCGGCGGCTGCCGAATTCGCCCAGCTCGACCATGTCGAGCGCCCGCTTGACCCGCGTGGCGATGTCCTCGCGGCTCATGCTGCGCACCTTCAGCGGGAAGGCGAGGTTCTCCTCGACCGTCATGTGCGGGAACAGCGCGTAGTTCTGGAAGACCATGCCGATGCCGCGTTTCTCGGGCGGCAGGGCGTTGATCGGCTTGCCGTCCAGGCGGATCTCGCCATGGGTGACCGGCTCGAACCCTGCCAGCATCATCAGTACGGTGGTCTTGCCCGAACCCGATGGCCCCAGCATGGTGACGAACTCGCCGGGTTCGATGTCGAGATTGAGGTCCCGCACCACCAGCGTCTTGCCGTCATAACTCTTTTGCACGCCGTCGAAGTTGACGGACGCTCCGACCTGGTCGGAATTACTCATGCGATGTGCACAGCAGTTTTCCCAAGAAATTCTATCTCAAGCATCTAGCCCTTGGGTGGCGTCCGTCAACCCCTGTAAAAAAAGGCGGCAGTTTTCCTCAAGTTATCTGAGTTTCTAGACTGGCCCGTTATAATGGCCCGTTTGCGACAGCAACCATGGGTGGTCATGTGGCCATGACAACCCAAATACAGGGCGATACCGGACGAGTCGTCGGCCACCGAGCGATGTCGCACAGGGGCGGATGCCTCAGAAATCGGTGTGCTGTCCGCCTTCCTCGATGCGGCGGGCAACAAAGGCTTCCAGCTCCTCGCGGATCGCAGGGTCCATGGGCGGCTCGACGTATTCGGCCAGGGCCTGTTTCCACACGCGGTTGGCCTTCTGCTCGGCCGTGGGAGAGCCGGCATCGCGCCATTGTTCGAAGTTGCGCCAGTCCGACAGGATCGGAGGATAGAAGGCGTTGGTGTAACGCTCCAGGGTCTGGCGGTTGCCGAAGAAATGGCCGCCTGGTCCGACCTCGCGCATGGCCTCGATGCCCAGTGCATCCTCGGTCATCTCCAGCGGGTTGAGGAACTCCTGGATGGTCTGCAGCAGTTCGATGTCGACCATGTACTTCTCGTAGCCCGCGACCAGGCCGCCCTCCATCCAGCCGGCGGCGTGCACGATCATGTGGCCGCCGCCCATCACCGCGCCCCACAGGGAAAAGACGCTCTCCCAGGCAGCCTGGGCGTCGACCGAGTTGGCCGCGTTGGTGCTCGATGTGCGGTAGGGCACCTTGTAGCGCCGCGCGAGCTGGCCGCCGACCAGGCAGGCCTTCATGTATTCGGGTGTGCCGAAAGCGGGCGCGCCCGACTTCATGTCGACGTTGCTGGTGAAGCCGCCATAGACAAAGGGCGCGCCCTTGCGGGCGAGTTGGTGGATCGTCAGCCCGGCCAGCGCCTCGGCGTTCTGCTGCACCAGCGCGCCCGCCATCGTCACCGGCGCCATGGCGCCGGCCAGCGTGAAGGGCGTGACGACCAGGCACTGGTTCATCCGCGCGGCCTCGACGATGCCCATGGTCATCATCTCGTCCAGCTTGAGCGGCGAGTTGGTGTTGATACCGACCGTGACCGAGGGTTCGCGGTCGAGCTGTTGGGGGCTGATGCCACGGGCGATGCGCGCCATCTCGATACCGTCGAACAGGCGCGCCCGGCCCGTCGAGGAGGCCGCCCCCGCCTTGTCGGTCAGCGTTGCCGTGGCGAACCCGAGCTTGAGGTGGCGGACCGAGGCATGGACATCGATCGCGTCGACGGCAAAGCCGGCGCTGTGGATGCAGTTGAAGTGCTGGGCCAGCTTCAGGAAATTGCAGGAATCGGCAAAGCTGCCGGGGCGGCGGCCCTTGTCCAGATCGCTGCAGTTGGGCGGCCCGCCCACCGGGCGGAAGGTGAAGGCGTCGCCGCCGATCTGGGTGTTGTGCTGCGGGTTGCGGGCATGGAGCGTGAAGACCTCCGGCGCACTGCCGATCGAGGCCTCGACGATCTCGCGGCCGATTCTGACGAGTTCGCCCTTCACGGTGGCGCCCGCAGCCTTCAGCAGACCGCGCGCCTCCTCGTGCAAAATCTCCATGCCGAGGTCTTCCAGCACGGTCAGGGAATGGCTGTGGATGCTCTCGATCTCGTCGGCCGAGATCAGGTCGACCGGCGGGAAGGGGCGTCGCGGCTGTTTCCACGGCATCTGCCCGATCGCCGGCGTGGCGCCTTCGCCCTGCGCCCGCCTGCCGCGCCGCCGCCCGGTGTTTGTCTCGCCTGCCTCGTTCATGTCCCGCTCCCTTGCCTGAACCGGCAAAACGCTAGTCCCCTCCTGCGTGGCGCGCCAGCAGCTACCCACCCTCCAACGCGTCATTCCAGACAAGGCACGCAGCGCGCGCCCCATCTGTTGTCCAGACGGATCGAAGATCCGATCTGGAATCCATGCTGTGACTTCCAGGACCGCACCACTGCAAGGCGTGCGGTCCGTCAGGTCACAGCATGGATTCCAGATCTGCGGCGCTCCGTGCCGTGTCTGGAATGACACGGCTGGGGCGGAGGGGCGCGCCTTCAGAAATCCGTCGGCTGGCCACCCTCTTGCGTGCGTCTGGCGACGAAGGCTTCCAGTTCCTCGGCGATGGCAGGATCGATGGGCGGCTGTTCGTAGGCCTCCAGCGCCTGTTTCCAGACCCGGTTGGCCTTCTGCTCGGCGGTCGGCGAACCCGCGGCCTGCCACTGTTCGAAGTTGCGCCAGTCCGACAGCACCGGGGCGTAAAAGGCGTCGGTGTAGCGCGCCAGGGTCTGGACCGCGCCGAAGAAGTGGCCGCCCGGACCGACCTCGCGCATGGCCTCGATGCCGAGCGCATCCTCGCTCATCTCCAGCGGGTTGAGGAATTCCTCGATGGTCTGGAGCAGTTCGATGTCGACGATGAATTTCTCGAAGCTGGCGACCAGACCGCCCTCCATCCAGCCGGCGCCGTGGGCGATCAGGTTGCCGCCGCCCATGATCGCGCCCCACAGGGAAAAGACGCTCTCCCATGCCGCCTGGGCATCGACGCTATTGGCCGCGTTGGTGTTCGATGTCCGGTAGGGGAGTTTGTAGCGGCGCGCGAGTTGGCCGCCGACCAGGCACGCCTTCATGTATTCTGGCGTGCCGAAGGCCGGGGCGCCCGATTTCATGTCGACGTTGCTGGTGAAGCCGCCATAGACGAAGGGTGCGCCGGGTTTGGCAAGCTGGCTGATGGCAAGACCCGCCAGCGCTTCGGCGTTCTGCTGCACCAGGGCACCGGCCATGGTCACCGGCGCCATCGCGCCCGCCAGCGTGAAGGGCGTGACGACGCAGACCTGGCCCAGGCGCGCCATCTCGATGATCCCCATGGCCATCGGTCCGTCGAGCTTCAGCGGTGAATTGGTGTTCACGACCGTGTGGCACGAAGGTTCGCTCAGAAGCTGTTCCCGGCTGACGCCGCGCGAAATGCGCGCCATCTCGACGCCGTCGAACAGGCGCTCGCGCCCGGTCGCCGAGGTGAAGCCGACCTTGTCGGTGAGCAGGATGCGCGCCTGGGCGACTTTCAGGTGGCGGATCGAAGCATGGATGTCGGAGGCATCGACGCCCGGCCCGGCGATGTGGATGCAGTTGAAGTACTGCGACAGCTTGAAGAAGTTGCAGCCGTCCGCGTAACGCCCCGGCCGCCGCCCGTTGTCGAGATCGCTGCAGTTGGGCGGCCCGCCCACCGGTGTGAAGACGATGGCGTCGCCGCCCATCTGGAAGGAGTGTTCGGGGTTGCGCGCGTGGACCGTGAAGCTCTCGGGCGCCAGGCCGATGCAGGCCTCGACGATCTCGCGCCCGATGCGCACCATCTGGCCCTCGACGATGGCCCCGGCAGCGGCCAGCAGGTCGCGCGCCTCGGGCAGGAGTATCTCCATGCCGAGGTCTTCCAGCACGGTCAGCGCGGCCTGATGGATCTGCTCGATCTCGTCGGCCGAAAGCAGGTCGACGGGCTTCATGCGCAGGCGGGGCTGTTTCCAGGGCAGTTGCGGGATCGGCGCCACACCGCCCACCGCCTGGGCACGCCTGCCGCGTCGCCGTCCCGTGGTCGCCTCGCCTGCCTCGCCCATCGTCGTGCTCTCCTGCCCTGGCGGGCAAACGCTAGTCCCGGATGCCGGCCTGCGCCAGAGCGCCCCTCATCTGTCATTCCATGCTGTGACCGCAAGGGTCGCATCACACCAAGGCGTGCTGCACGTCAGGTCACAGCATGGATTCCAGATCTGCGGCGCTATGTGCCTTGTCTGGAATGACAGGAGTGAGGCGATCAACGAATTCTGTCGGACAGGCTGAAAGCCGACCGCATTGCCGGCCGGGCACGGCGCGAACCCGTTTGCCATCGACCGATGAGTTAGACCAAGGTGCCTCCCCGGGCGTTGGCCCGTTGCGTGGGAGAGAAGCATGGAACTGGGTCTTGCCGGCAAGGGCGTCATCGTTACCGGAGGAACGCGTGGCATCGGCCTGGCGATTGCCGAGATCTGCGCCATGGAGGGCGCCAAGGTCGCCATCTGCGGGCGCACCGCGGAGCATCTGAAGGCGGCGCAGGCGCAGCTTGCCGGCCACGGCGGGCAGGTCCACGCCGCGCTCTGCGATGTCGGCGATCCAGACCAGATCGCGGCATTCGTCGCCGGGGCGGTCGCCGCTCTCGGGAGCCTGCATGGCCTCGTCAACAATCCTTCGGGATTCGGCAGCGCCGATGACGAGGAGAGCTGGAAACGCAGCCTGGAGATCGACCTGATGGGAACGGTACGCGCGACCTGGGCGGCACTTCCCCATCTCAAGAAGGCCGGCGGGTCCATCGTCAACACGACGTCGATTTCCGGGAT
>Ga0105054_10012794_pt1 | contig 10217 bp, 8 predicted proteins | sample BON02_FD_78091 | JGI IMG/M metagenome (GOLD analysis project Ga0105054, IMG submission 78091) | Freshwater microbial communities from Lake Bonney liftoff mats and glacier meltwater in Antarctica - BON-02 (megahit assembly) | ecosystem: Environmental > Aquatic > Freshwater > Ice > Glacier... | reverse complement strand
TCCGCGTGCATCTGGCGCATTGCGGCCATTCCCTGATCGGCGATCCGGTCTATGGCGGGCGGCGCAAACTGTCGGAAAAGGCGGTCGGCGTGGCGGGTGTGCAGGCCGCGCGCGATTTTCCGCGTCAGGCGCTGCATGCGGCCACGCTGGGCTTTGTGCATCCGGTGAGTGGGGAGGATATGCTGTTTCAGGCGGAAATGCCGCAGGATATGGCGGAACTTCTCGCGGCGCTGCGCAGTTAAGTCTGTAATGATCATCGCATGTGCGTGAAAGCACGCTGATACTTCTCGAACCGGCAGAATGTTGCGTTAAGTTAGCGCTAGGAATTTTGACGTAGCGATCTTGAATCGGTGTCAGAATACAATCATATCGATGTTAAGCCCTTATACATAAGGAGGGGGGACAGAGATGACAACATATGCAAATCTGCCGGCACCGTCACCGGAGCAGGGCCTGAACCGCTATCTGCAGGAGATTCGCAAGTTTCCGATGCTGGAGCCGGAAGAGGAATACATGCTGGCCAAGCGGTGGGTCGATCACGAGGATTCTGCCGCCGCGCACAAGATGGTCACCTCGCATCTGCGGCTCGCAGCCAAGATCGCCATGGGTTATCGCGGGTACGGTCTGCCGCAGGCCGAAGTGATTTCTGAGGCCAACGTCGGTCTGATGCAGGCGGTCAAACGCTTTGACCCTGAAAAGGGCTTTCGCCTCGCGACCTATGCGATGTGGTGGATCCGCGCCTCGATTCAGGAATATATCCTGCGGTCGTGGTCATTGGTAAAGCTGGGCACGACATCGGCGCAGAAAAAGCTGTTCTTCAACCTGCGCAAGGCCAAGGCCCGGATCGGCGCATTGGAAGAGGGCGACCTGCGCCCGGAGAACGTGAAACAGATCGCGCATGATCTGGGCGTGACCGAGGCCGAGGTCGTGTCGATGAACCGGCGTCTGTCGGGTGGTGATGCCTCGCTCAACGCGATGGTGGGGTCGGATGCAGATAGTTCCACGCAATGGCAGGACTGGCTTGAGGATGAGGACGCAGATACTGCGCATGACTATGAGGAACGTGACGAGCTGACAGCGCGGCGCGCCCTGATGGCCGAGGCGATCACCGTGCTGACCGACCGCGAGCGCGATATTCTGGTGCAGCGCCGGTTGCAGGATGAGACGATCACGCTGGAGGATCTGAGCAGCCAATATGCGGTGAGCCGCGAGCGGATTCGTCAGATCGAAGTGCGCGCATTCGAAAAGCTGCAAAAGCGCATGCAGGAACTGGCCCGCGAAAAGGGTATGCTGGCCACAGCCTGACCTGCTGGCATACGGGTGGAAACCTGTTAGCCTCTCTCCCTGAACGGGGGGGAGGTTTTTTCTTGTCCGCAGATAAGGGGGCGTCGCATGTCTGATCCGGTCCGTTGGGGTATTCTGGGAGCGTCGGATTTTGCCCGGCATCATATGGCCCCGGCGATTCATGCGGCGAAAGGGGCCGATCTGGTGGCGGTGGCCACGTCGGACCCTGCCAAGGCCGCGCCCTTTGCTGCGTTTCAGCCGCGGCTGCTTGTGCATGATGGCTATGACGCGCTGCTGGCCGATCCGGGGATCGACGCGGTTTATATCCCGCTCCCCAATCACCTGCATCTGGAATGGACGCTGAAGGCGCTGGCGGCGGGCAAGCATGTGCTGTGTGAAAAGCCGCTTTGCCTGAAGGCCGACGATTTTGACGCGGTGATCGCCGCGCGCGATGCCAGCGGGTTTCTGGCCGCAGAGGCCTATATGATCGTGCATCATCCGCAGTGGATCCGCGCCCGCGAACTGGTGCAGGGCGGGGCGATTGGCCGGCTGATCCATGTCGATGTAGCATTCACCTATGACAATGCCGATGCGGTCACCAATATCCGCAACCGGCCGGAGACAGGCGGCGGCGGACTGCCTGATATCGGAGTCTATGCCTTTGGATCGGTCCGTTTTGTCACCGGGGCCGAGCCTGTCGCGGTGCCTTATGCCAATATCCGGTTCGAGAATGATGTGGACGTGTTCGTGCAGATGGCAGCGGATTTTGCCGGTTTCACCTATTCCGCCCTCGTCTCCATGCGCCTGTTTCCCCGGCAGGAAGTCGTGTTTCACGGTGACAAGGGCGTGCTGCGGGTGACCTGTCCGTTCAATGCCAATGTGTTCGGGCAGGCCGAATTGCATCTGGAAACCGACGGCATGCAGGTCCGGATCGAGAGGTTTCCCGGCGTCAATCACTATGTCTTGCAGGTGGAGAACTTTGGCCGATCCCTGCGCGAAGGGGCTGCTTACCCCTGTCCGCTGGAGTTCAGCCGGGGTACGCAGGTGATGATCGACATGGTTTATGCGGCGGGCCGCTGAGGGAGAATGTGATGTCGATGAGCGATGATGACAAGGCGATGGGCCGGATTCACGGCGAACAGGTGCCGCTGGCCCCTGATGGCATGGGGATGCGCCTGATCTATATGCTGCTGATCGCGCTGATGCTGTCAGTCGCACAGACCGTTCTGATGGTGGTGACGGTGGTGCAGTTCGTGATCATGCTGATCAACCAGCATAAGCGCAACGAGCAACTGGCGGAGTTTGGCACCGCGCTGGGCATCTGGATCGCCAAGGCGGCGCGGTATCAGACGGCCGCGAGCGAGGTAAAGCCCTGGCCCTGGACGGAGATTGATTGAGAGTTCAGTCTTGCTGTTTTGCCCCTGCGCAAGCAGGGGCAGCGCCCGAACCGCCCCCACGGGGCGGGCGCTTCACGCCCACCCCTCGGTTCGGTCGCCGCCCCTGCTTGCGTCGCACTTTGGGAATGCTGGGAAATGAGCGGGGCCAAGGCTCCACTGGAGTCTCGGCTGATCCCGCTCAGGTGGCGTTTGGAAGGCTAAGTTGCCTCACCCCTCCATTTGCTCCAACTCGTCGATCATGCCTTCGATCATCGACAGGCCCTTGTCCCAGAACCGGGGGTCGCTGGCGTCGAGGCCGAAGGGGGCGAGCAGTTCCTTGTGGTGTTTGGAGCCGCCGGCCTTGAGCATGTCGAAGTATTTTTCCTTAAAACTCTCGCCACTTTCCTCATAGACCGCGTAGAGCGCGTTCACGAGGCCGTCGCCAAAGGCGTAAGCGTAGACATAGAAGGGTGAGTGGACGAAATGCGGGATATAGGCCCAGAACACCTCGTAACCCGGCGCGAAATCGAAGGCGTCGCCGAGTGACTGTGCCTGCACCGACATCCAGAGCGCGTTGATATCCTCGGGCGTGAGTTCGCCCTCGGCGCGGGCGGCGTGGAGTTTGCATTCGAAATCGTAGAATGCGATCTGGCGCACGACGGTGTTGATCATATCCTCGACCTTGCCGGCGAGCAGCGTCTTGCGCTCTGCCGGGGTCCTGGCCTCGGACAGGAGTTTGCGGAAGGTCAGCATTTCGCCAAAGACCGAGGCGGTTTCGGCGAGGGTGAGCGGGGTGGAGGACAAAAGCTCGCCTTGTCCGGCCGCCAGAACCTGATGCACGCCGTGGCCCAGTTCATGTGCCAGCGTCATCACGTCGCGCGGTTTTCCGAGGTAATTGAGCATGACATAGGGGTGGACCACGGTCACGGTCGGATGCGCAAATGCGCCGGGCGCCTTGCCGGCTTTGACGCCGGCGTCGATCCAGCCCTTGGTAAAGAACGGCTTGGCGAGGTCGGCCATGCGCGGATCGAAGGCGTTGTAAGCCTCCATCACCGTACGTTCAGCCTCGTCCCAGGGCACGATGCGGGTCTCTTCGACCGGTAGTGGCGCGTTGCGGTCCCAGACCTGCATGCGGTCGAGCCCCAGCCATTTGGCCTTGAGCCGGTAATAGCGGTGCGAGAGGCGCGGGTAGGCGGCGACAACGGCATTGCGCAGCGCCTCGACCACCTCGGGTTCGACGTGATTGGAGAGGTGCCGCCCGGTCTGCGGCGTGGGCATACCGCGCCAGCGATCCTCGATTTCCTTTTCCTTGGCCAGCGTATTGTGGATACGGGCAAAGGTTTTGACATTCTCGCCAAAGACGCGGGCCAACTCGTGCGTCGCCGCCTCGCGCTGGGTGCGGTCGCTGTCGGTGAGCAGGTTGAGCGTGCCTTCGATATTCAGCTCTTCGCCATTCACGGTAAAGGTCAGCCCGGCGATGGTTTCATCAAACAGCCGGTTCCAGGCAGCGGCGCCGACAGTGGATTGATCGTGCAGGAATTTTTCCAGCTCGTCCGAAAGCTGATAGGGTTTCATCGCGCGCATCCGGTCAAAGACCGGCTTGTAACGCGCAAGGCCCGCGTCCTGTGCCAGCAGCCCGGCGAGGTGGCTTTCGTCGAGCCGGTTGAACTCGAGACCGTAAAACACCAGCGTGGTGGTATATGCGGTGATGCTATCCTGACAATCGGCCATGAATTTGGCCCGTTCGGAATCGATGGTCATCTGGTAATAGCGCAGCCCGGCATATGACATGATCCGCCCGGCGATGATGTCGATCTGTTCGTAACGCGTGACCGCCTCGCGCAGACCGGCGGCATCGAGACCGGCGAGTTTGCCTTCGTAATCATGGGCAAAATCGGTGCAGGCCTTTTCCAGCCAGGCCAGATCGCGGATGATCTCGGGACTGTCGGTCGCGGGGTAGAGGTCGGTCAGATCCCATTCCGGCAATTTGCCAAAGCTGTTGCCGCCAATGGCGTTGGCGTCGTGGACGGGGCGGGGATGGGTCATGCGGCTCTCCTGTTTGGTGTTGGCGTTACATAAGCCGCTGCGGCGCGCGTGGGAAGTGTGCAGCGCAGGTGAGGCGACACGCATGTGTGAAGGCTTGTCACCGCGCGCGTGCTGTGGTCGCTTGCGCGCGATGAATTGAGGGAGTGGCAGGATGCGGACGGCAGGGCTGAAGGCGCGGATGGCGGCGGGGGATGCGCTGGCGGGGACATTCGTCAAGATCCCGGATGTGACGGTGATCGAGGTGCTGGCGCAATCCGGGCTCGATTTTCTGGTGCTGGATGCGGAACATGCCAGTTGGGACCGCCGCTCGCTCGATGCGGCGCTGGCGGTGGCGCGCGCGCTCGATTTTCCGGTGCTTTTACGGGTGGGTGCCGGCACGCCCAAGGATATTCTGCAGGCACTCGATGCGGGGGCGGTGGGCATCGTGGTGCCGCATGTCGATTCTGTCGCCAAGGCCGAAGCGATTGTGCAGGCGGCGCATTTTGGCCGCGGTGGGCGCGGCTTTGCCGGATCGACGCGCTGGGCCGGGTTTGCGACGCGGCCGATGGCCGATATTCTGGCGCAGGACAGTGAAACGATCGTGATCGCGCAGATCGAGGAACCCGAAGGGGTGGATGCGGTCGAGGCAATCGCGGCGGTGCCGGGGATCGACGCGCTCTTTGCCGGGCCTGCCGATCTGACGGTGGGTTATGGTCTGATTGCGCTGGGCTCGCCGGAGTTGGAGGCGGCGCTGGCGCGGATCGGGACGGCCTGTCTGGCGGCGGGCAAGACCTTTGTCAGCTGGGTGCCGGATGCGGCGCGGGCGGCGGAATGGTCAGCCTACGGGATGCGGATGTTCGTGATCGCCTCGGATCACACCTGGCTGCGCGCGGGGGCGGCAGAGGTGGCGCGCGGGGTGCATGACATCAAAAACTAAGTTGTTGCGCGGCCATAGAAATCGGCGATCCGGTCAAAGCTCTGCCCCCGGATCGTCGCATTTTCCATCATTATTTCATGCTTGGCCCGTGGCACGGTGACCAGTTCCGCCCCCGCCCAGCGTGCCATCCGGTGATGGATGCGCGGGATATCGACGATGGTTTCCTCGGTGCCCAGAAAGGTGAGGCAAGGCAGGGACGGGCTGGGCTGTGCCGCGAGATCGCGCATCTCGTAAAGCGATTCGTTGAGCCAGCGCAGCGAGGGGCCGCCGATGGCCAGTTCGGGATGTGCTTGCAGTTGCGCGCGCATATAATCGAACATTTCGGGGTCGTTGGTCAGGTCGTTACCGGCAAATTCGGCGCGCAGGACATAAGTTTCGGCCTGCTGCCCCGGTGCGATCAGATGCGAGAGGCGCAAGGGTTTGCTCACCCCCGACAGCGTCCATGCGACCGGGCGCAGCGCCGCTGACATCTGGATGCCCCACATCGGCGCGGTAAAGGCCGCAGCGGCTACGGGCAGGTTTTCCACCAGCGCCCGCAGACCGATACAACCACCCATGGAATGAGCGAGCAAAAACCACGGACGGGGCAGGTTCTGACAGGTGGCATGCGCAACCATCGCTGCGATATCAAGCTGATAGTCGGAAAATCGCCCGACATGCCCCAGCGCGCCATTGATCATCAGCCGGTCGGCAAGTCCCTGTCCGCGCCAGTCGATGGTGAGCGTGGCAAAGCCGCGTTGCTGCAGATCGCGCGCCGCCCGCCCGTATTTTTCGATGTATTCGGTGCGCCCGGGAAACAGCAGCACAGTGCCGCGCGGCGCATCGCTGCCCCATTGCGCGACCCTGATTCGCACGCCGTCACTGGCGGTTAACCAGAAGGCCGCGCCACCCGCAGGTCCGTCGGCCACGTCCTGCAACAGCGGTGCGGTGACGGGGTGAAGAGGGGGGGCGGCGTTCATCGCGTGGCTCAGGCCAGCACGCCGGAGAGTTTCATCGCGAGCCCCATGTCGCCGTCAACGGTGAGTTTGCCGGTCATGAAGGCAGCGGTCGGGTTCTGTTCGCCGTCAAGGATCGCCTTGAACGTCTCTGCATCGGCGGTGAGCGTCACGTCAGCCGCATCGTCGCCCGCGCGCGCGCCATCCGCGTCGATGATCAGCGCGCCTTCGCCGGTGATCACGAATTTGGCAATGCCGTCAAAACCTTCGCCACCCATTTTTGCATTGAGTGCCGTCACGGCCTCCTGCACGATCTCGCTCATCAGTTTCGTCCTTTCCGTTATGTCACGCTTCTGCCACTGGCATCGCGCCGTGGTTACGCTACATTACGGCTTATGGGTGATCGGACACATAGACTCAAATCTATCGTTGCGGCATTGCTGCTGACAGTCGGGTTTTCCATACCCGCGCTGGCAGATGAGGCGCGGCTCGATGATTTGTTTGCGCAGTTGCGCGATGCGGATGCACAGGCTGCGGCACTGATCGAGGCGGAAATACGCTCGGAATGGTCCAGGAGCGGATCGGCGGCAGTCGATCTGCTGTTGCGCCGGGCCGGGGATGCGCTGGAAGCAGGTGAATACGGTGCCGCGATCGAGCATTATACTGCGGCCATCGACTATGCCCCCGAGTTTGCCGAGGCCTATAACGGCCGTGCCACCGCCTATTATCTGACCGACCGGATCGGCCCCGCGATCGACGATCTGCGGCAGACGCTGGTCCTCAACCCGCGTCATTTCGAGGCGATGCGTGGCTTTGCCATCCTGCTGGATGAGTTGGGCCGCAGAGCCGATTCGCTCGAAGTGTTCCGGCAGGTGCAGGCTATACATCCCTCCGATCCTGATGTAGCCGCTGCGGTGGATCGCCTTGAACTGCTGCTGGAAGGCCAGACGCTTTAGCCGTCTGTCCGTCGGGGACATGAGATGAACGCCTCACCGCCCATGCGGGGTCATGTCACCGCGGTGTTGGGGCCGACCAATACCGGCAAGACCCATTATGCCATCGAACGGATGCTGGCGCATCGCACCGGCGTCATCGGCCTGCCGCTGCGCCTGCTGGCGCGCGAGGTTTATGACCGGATCGTCAAGCTGCGTGGCCCGTCGGTGGTGGCACTGGTCACAGGCGAAGAGCGGATCGTGCCGGACCGGACCCAATACTGGGTCTGCACCGTCGAGGCGATGCCGGACGGGATGGCCACTGATTTTCTCGCGGTGGATGAAATCCAGCTATGCGCCGATCCCGAGCGTGGCCATGTCTTTACCGACCGCTTGCTGCATGCGCGCGGATTGCATGAGACGCTGTTTCTGGGGTCGGAAACCATGCGTGGTGCGATTGCCGCACTGGTGCCGCATGTGCAGTTCCTGCGGCGCGAGAGATTCTCGACCCTGACCTATTCAGGTTCGAAAAAGATAAGCCGGATGCCAGACAGATCGGCAATCGTCGGGTTTTCGGTTGAAAATGTGTATGCGATTGCCGAGTTGCTGCGCCGGACCAAGGGCGGCGCGGCGGTGGTCATGGGTGCATTGAGCCCGCGCACGCGCAATGCACAGGTCGAATTGTACCAGAATGGCGATGCCGATTATCTGGTGGCGACCGATGCTATCGGCATGGGCCTGAACCTCGATATCGCGCATGTGGCGTTCTCCTCGCTGACCAAGTTCGACGGCGCGCGGATGCGTTATCTGGCGCCGGATGAGCTGGCGCAGATCGCGGGCCGCGCGGGCCGCTATATGACGCCGGGCAGCTTTGGCGTCACCGGCGAGGCGCATCCGCTGGACGATGACGTGATCGAAGCGATTGAAAACCATCGGTTTCGCCCGGTGAACCGGCTGCAATGGCGCAATGGCCGGTTGCAGTTCGGCTCGGTCAAGCGGCTGATCGCGACGCTGGAAGAACGTACTCAAAACGACTGGCTGACGCGCGTGCGTGAAAGTGACGATCTCTCCGCGCTGAAAGCGCTGGGGGAGGATGCGGAAGTGATCGCGCGTGCCTCGGACGGGGTTTCGGTGCGGCTGTTGTGGGATGTCTGCCGCATTCCTGACTTTCGTGGGATCAGCAAGGTGGAGCATGCGCTGCTGCTGGCGCAGATCTATAATTACCTGCATCAGAGCGGACAGGTGCCGGATAGTTATATGGCGGCACAGGTCGCAAGGCTGGACCGGAGCGACGGCGATATCGACACTTTGTCCAAAAGACTGGCGTTTATCCGCACATGGACCTATGTGGCGCAGCGCCGGGGCTGGACCCCGGACGAAAAACATTGGCGTGATGAGACGCGCAGAGTAGAAGACCGATTGTCGGATGCGCTGCATGCGGCGCTGACCCAACGCTTTGTGGACCGGCGGACAAGCGTGCTTGCCCGGCGGCTCAAACAGAAGGAGGTCCTTGTGGCCGAAGTGAGTGACAAGGGCGACGTGACCGTCGCGGGCGAATTTGTAGGCCGATTGGAGGGTTTCCGGTTTCGGCAGGACAAATCCGCCAGCCCGGACGAAGCGCGCACATTGCGGCAGGCGACCGCACAGGCGCTGGCACCGCAGTTTCATCTGCGCGCGGACCGGTTCTATAATTCGCCCGATACCGAGATCGACTTTACCGAACAGGGCGGGTTGATGTGGGGCGAAAATGCGGTGGGCCGTCTGGCTGCCGGGGCAGAACCGCTGAAGCCGCAGGTCGTGGCCTTTGTTGACGAGGAAGCGGGCCCCGATGTGCTGGCCAAGGTGCAGCGCCGGTTGCAGCATTTCATCGACCGCAAGATCGCTGCCGCGTTCGAGCCGCTGCTGGCGCTGCAAAAGGACGAGACTCTGACCGGCCTTGCCCGTGGTTTTGCCTACCGGATGGCCGAGGGTTTCGGCATCCTGCCGCGTGGCGAGATTGCCGAGGATGTAAAGGCGCTGGATCAGGAGGCCCGCGCCGCGTTGCGCAAACATGGCATCCGCTTTGGCCAGTTCACCGTGTTTCAGCAGCCGCTGCTCAAGCCCGCGCCGACCCGGCTGCGCCTTGTTTTGTGGTCGATTACCAAGGGCTTGCAGGAATTTCCCGAGAGCCCGCCTGCCGGTCATGTGACCGTGGCGACCGTGCCCGGAGCTGTGCCCGGCTATTATGCGATGGCCGGTTACCGCGCTGCGGGCGAGCGCGCGATCCGCATCGACATGCTGGAACGTCTGGCCGACATGCTGCGCGACAAGGACAGTCGCGCGGGGTTTGAGGCGGCGCCGGATATGCTGTCGATCACCGGCCTGTCGCTGGATCAATTCGCGGTGCTGATGACCGGGCTTGGCTACAAGGCCGAAAAGGCCGAGCGCCCCAAGGTCAAGCCGGCCCGCGTGGTCAAAGCCGAAGTGGCCGCCGATCCGGAGGTGACTCCGCCCGAGACCCCACAGGAACCTCCGTCCGAGACTCCGCCCGAGAATCCGTCCGAGACTCCGCCCGAATCGCCGCCCGAATCACCGCAGGAAATCCCGACCGAAGTCCCGCAGGAGACGCCGCAGGAGACGCCGGTCGAGGTGCCGCAGGAAGTTCCGGCTGAACCGCCGGTGGAACTGCCCGCCAAGATGCCGCAAGAGGTGCCGGTCGAAGCGCCGGTCGAAATGCCGGTGGAAACGC
>Ga0105054_10012790_pt1 | contig 10219 bp, 9 predicted proteins | sample BON02_FD_78091 | JGI IMG/M metagenome (GOLD analysis project Ga0105054, IMG submission 78091) | Freshwater microbial communities from Lake Bonney liftoff mats and glacier meltwater in Antarctica - BON-02 (megahit assembly) | ecosystem: Environmental > Aquatic > Freshwater > Ice > Glacier... | reverse complement strand
CAAAGAAAACATCGACACCTAAATTGAAGTCCCGTCTGGACCCATTGACTGCAATAGAACCACGGAAATGAGCATCTAAGAATTTTCCGTTACCAGAAGAATTGCAATTGTACACCCGTTCACTAACAGAATCCACCAAGTTCGCATATCGTGCAAAATGCCGAAGAACCTGAATAATCCTGCACCACAGTGGATTATTTCGTTGCGTGAAGATGAGGCTGGCCCCCCTCATATGTAACGGTTTTGTGCATCCCGAATAGTCTTTAATAATACTAGCGTGCTGAAGCCTGGTTGAATAAAAATGGCTTTCACAGTATTCGAGGAACCTATTCGTCGCAAGTACAATGCATCGTGTTGTTCGTTCTCGTTTTGCTTTCATATGTTGTGTATAGTTGGTGCGGTCCTAATACCGTTTTACATCGCTTACGGCTCAGGAAACTTTTGGCTAAAGAAAAGTGTTTTGTTTGAACAACCTCAGGTGAAATTCACCTATGAAATACTCACGGTATTTCAGGGTGTTTCAAGTAATGATCCAGATAGTATTCAGACGTGGGTGTGGGATACAGTACCGGAGATTCAACAGGTGTATGAACCATTTCTGCGACCGTGTATCGTGCGAGCGTGGCCAACAGATTCAAATTTGGATGGGATCTCTGATGAATGGACCATTACAGTTCAGATGCCGCTGGATCATGGTGATAAAGTGTATCAAGTGCAAAGTGTAGCTCGGTTCACATATGAACTTGTCGGTCGAGCAGCTTTATTCATGGATACGATTGCATATATTGAGCATTCCAGTCCAATTCCTGGAAGAGGATTAAATGTTGAAGCAGATGCCCAACTGCGTCAGAAAGAAGCGTTATCAGTCAGAAAAGAAAATATCTTATCGCAAGGCAGGCGCAGCACACCAGCATCGCTTCAAGAGAACTTGATATCTACTTTAGTATCAAGTTACTCCAAAAGAAATTTCACAATGGAACTTTCAAACACATACAAAGTATGGAGTACTATTGGAAATATGGATCAATTTTCAACTATTCCCGATTCATTTCTATTGAATTTCACATTAAGAATTCCTACAGATCAAATTGTATATATTCCTGATGTACCACAAGTTTTGAAGGTTGCATGGATTCAATACTTTTCAATTGCTGCTATATTCTTCATTCTCTTTTATATACTAGAAAAATTCGTATATACGAATCAAGTTCTAGAGACGATGGTATTCGCTGAGGGTCAAAAATCCAACACTCGAAAGGGTCATACATTCTAAACTTATTTTTAAAAATTAGACATCGTTTCAAAATGGAATTCAATACTTGTTGTTAATGATTACTATGCAAGATTCCAAACAGGGATCGAAAGCCTATTTGAATAATCCCTTCAAAACGAATCTAAAGTGCTCTGAATAGCTCAACGGAGGAAAATTTCATGAAGACATCTATATTTGAACATCTCCACAACAAATCTATTCTAGTTCAAGATCAATGTCAGGAAACCAACTCCTTCTATGTTTCAAATAATTGAAAAACATCAAAATGAATTTCTTTCAAAATGAAACGGTTTCAGAAAAATATATATTTTGTTTCCATGAATTTAGTATTGAAAAAACAGTTTATTCTCTGAATCCTCCTCCTCCGCCACGACCGAATCCTTCTCCACGTCCTCCTTCATTTTGGAACCGTGGTCTGAAATCTCCGCTTGGTGCAGACTCTTTAGCACCATATGCAGCAGGTCTAGCAGGAGCAGCAATGGCAGCCTTCTTATGAGTTTGAGGAACAATCTCGTCTGGCAAGTGAAGGTACTCACGAAGGTACACAATTCCTTCTTCTGTCAAATACCAATAAAAATATCCCCAACTGTATGTCTCGCGAACATACCCTCGGGATTTCAAGGAAGTCAACAACTTGATAACTTGCAAGTTTGGGACAGCGATACTATCATGTTTTGGCTTGGTAACATCGTGCTTTGCAACTAATACACCCTCTAAAACACATCGTTAGCAATCAAGATCAATCAATAATATTATCACAATGGAAGCTTGAGTGGGCTCTCTGATTACCCCTCTGATAATTGCTTACATCATAACCGATGTATACGTACCTTTAAATAGGTGAGAGTATACTGCAACTCTGTTCTTCTTTGGGACCAACATGTTACTAGACTTTGATGAATGAATGGAGTTTCTATCACAGCCACACAATGAGTTTCTACTAACCACCTATAACATACTACTACCATCCAATATACGGTACGGTCCCCGAACTATTTCTAAATCATGGCTCATATTTCGTTTGTGAGGACGTCGTTGCTCCGCAGTAGCGATGCAAATAAGGGATACAATGTAGAAGAGACGCTAGAAAACAATGAAGAAGACAAACCTAAGTCCGCTCTACAACTTGAAATGGAAACACTAAGCAAACGAGAGAAAGAGAGCGGAGGTGATTCTCTTTTTGATCAGTTGGAACGAAATCGTATCGCAAAAGAAGAAGAGAGCAAATGTAAGTTTTATGTTTGCTTGCTGGTCGTGAACTGATGGTTTTTTGAAGTTGCCGCGCCACTCATGGAAGAGGATGATAGAAAATATCTGGGCGCGCAACATGCCAAAGAAATTGTAGAACGAAACAAAAAACTCGCTCAAGATGAAAGCGATTTAGCAGAATTTGGTAAGTGTGTCAATATATAAAATATCATAGTGAGGTCTAATAGAGGATGGCGTAGTTAAACAACAACAGCGAGTGGTTGAAGGGGACGATTTACCTGAAGTCTTTGATGAAAACATCAAAGTTGATGACGAGCCGAGCATTAGATTTGTGGTCCAGAAGAAAAGAAAATTAAAAACAAAAGATTCATCCAAAAAGTCAAGAAAGCCAAAATTGGTTAATTATTGATCAATATATGCGATTTCATGTATACTAGTTTCATCATAAACAATAGGGAAATTCTCTGCCCAAGCTCTCAAACCGGCAGTATCGATTTGAAACGCTTGTAACGCCTCAATTGCGCTCGCGAGACAACCAATTCCTTCTTCGTGATACTTGATATTCAAATTGGTTGCTGCTTTCGCCTTCATGAGATTCAATCCCACCTGCGCCACTGGAAGTGAATACCCAACATCCTCCTCCAACTCCTTAAAGAACAGCAGCATCTCATTGGCAGCCATGAAAACCGACTTTGATTGATTCAACTCTTGTGCATGAATCAAGACCCCGTGCTGCGACTTCCATTGTAATTTATGTATATTTGGAAGATGAACCTTTTTTTCAACAGCCTGTTTAAAACGCTTGAGACCGAGCTCAATGGTATCCGACGACTCAGCATCCTGGTGGATAGCCCCCACCATGTCGCAGCTTGATGTAGTACCGCTTGAGAGTTTAGTATCGTAGCGGAAACTTGAGATGCAACGCTCGCATGTGCATGTGAAAAAATAATCTTCTCGTAGCGTTTCTTGTCTTTCTTTTGAAGATTGTGTGATAATATCGGTGTAGGTGATTGTTAATTCCTCTCCGGCGCGAATGTTTCTTATGGCAACAAAAGTTAACCTGCCGATCCCATTTGGTAAGAAATCCACGTTTGGAATGCAAGAATGGTTGAGACAACTAGCCGACGGGTAAAATCCTACGCCAATAGTTTCCTGTAATAGAGGATCCATTATACCATGCGCATTAACACGAGCTATCTGCAAGAACTGCAATACCTGTTCAAAAGTAACAAGACAAACTGAAAATTCGGTAGAGGTGTCCACGATGAATTTGGCAGTGGTGTTCAATTGCTCCAATAGAACATCGCTTCGTTGATCTTGATGCGTTAATAGTTTTTCAGGTACAGTTCCGTTATTCCACATTGTTTTGAACCATAGATCATTTCCCATGTAAGAAGCATCGGCGTGAATCGCATATCGAAGGCACAGCAATAGATTTTCTCTTGGAGTCGATGAAACCACAGCAGCATTAGAGGGCGTCGTTCCTCCTTCTTCAATTTGGAGATCCAGGAAATTTATAGCTCTGCATTCAACCGAATGCCTGTCTTTCAAAATCGGTTGGCAAGCATCGCAAAGTGCTACACCGTTGCACAACACGCATAGCCAGGAGTCATCCTGAATTCTTAGCTTGCATCCATCGCAATAATCATTAGTCTTTAAAGCTTCTACTATGCATGTCGGTTGCAACACTAATGAACCAATGCCGATGTCTTCTTCCGCAATAAAATGTGTTCCTCGACTCAAACTGCTCGAGAGTCGAATCATCGAATGGATGGTCGACGTAGACACTGAAAAATCCGTTGACCTTCAATTGGAATCATGGATGATCAGCTGGATGAGATATGTTCGTTTTCGGGGACAAGCACACAAGAAGAACGTGACGAGTTGAAAGTATTGGATGTTTTTCAGCTCAAGCATGTCAGGTCATTTTCGTTCTCCAAGTATTTTCCGAATCTCACTGAATTAATTCTGAATCAACAGAGGTTTTTGACTTCGATTTCAGGAATTGGTGTCTGTTTTGCATTAGAAAAATTAATTATTTCCGATACAAGTATCACGAGCATAGATGCGGACCTCAAAAAGTGTGAAAGTCTCAATGAGCTCGTGATAAACAACAGCCAAATTAGAGACTTGGACGGGTTGCCGACTTTGTTACGCAAGCTATCATTATGTGGAAACAAGATCATCGATATTGCCGGTATTAAAAAACTTTGGAACTTGAAAGAATTGTGGTTGGCAAGGAACTATATCGACTCTATCGGAACGCATCTGGATGGTATGAAAGATTTAGAAATTTTGAATTTGGCAGATAACAACATCAGTTCCTTCTTGGATATTCGCAATCTTTCAAGATTAAAGAATCTGAAATCGTTGTACTTGAGTGACGAGCATTATGGGGAGAATCCTGTTTGCCAATTAAGCAACTATCAAGTGTACACCATTTGCCACCTTGCGCAAGTTTCTATTCTGGACTCCATCCCAGTGAATCAGGAGGCAAAAACAGTGACAGAAGCAACATTTTTGAAAAAGCGAATGTACTACAATATGCGAATCAAGACATTGAAGCGCAATGCAACAAATGTGATACGTAAAGCCATGGACTGCAAACAAGGCGTCATAAGCAGCATCAACCTGAAAGTTAATGTTCTCATGCGGCAGAAAAAAATCATTGAGAGAGAAATAGACGAGATGGAAGAAAAGGGCAACATTGCAAGTATTGACTATATTCAAGAACTGAAAGAGAAACTTGCTTCTATTTCCACATGTATGTTGGAGCAGAGTTCACCCATAGAACAAATCAGAGAAATGTGCCTGACATTGGAACAGAAGGTTCGATGTATTGCAGATGAATCCATAGGCCATTTAGTTCTGGAGCTGGAAACGGGAGGGAATATTCGATTAGTTGAAGGAACTGCAGCTGATTCATGGTTCACTTTTTGTTCCGAATTTCTTCAGCAACACTTGGTTGGAAAATCTGCTCGAGTTTCAAGAGCCCTCAAAATTCATAATCGGTTTTTAAAGAATCGTTTAAACAACAGAGTCCAAGATATTATCGATATGTCCGGCAAGTCATCGGATGAATGGGAGTATATGCTCTATTTTGACGACGAGCTAGCATCCAATATTAACGATATATCTCAATACGGGTTTTCCAATCATTCTCAACCGGGAGTTTTATTGCATTCTTTCTGGAATGGCGAGATTACTAAACCTCGAGGGAAACTTATTCTGGCCAAAGCCTTTTTAGGAAACTATTCGAATTTGAAATCACTAGAAGAGAATAGTCAAGTTGTTGAATCGGAGGGATCATCATGCAGTACCAAACAGAAAAGGAGCTACTTTTCAAAACGAAAACAAACCAAGTTTCAGGACACAAATGAGAATTTGTGGGGGAATGAAAATACATTTGGATTTCATTCGGTTTTCGAAGAAGCGGAGGATTCCAGATTTCGAAAATGGTTTTTTGTTGACACTTCGCTAATATTGCCTGAGTTTATTATCGAATATGATCTGCAAGAGGAACCATTGCATGAAGCGAATGAACCGATTGCATCTTATTATGATGAGCCCATGACTAAACAAGAAATTCAAGATATCGGACCTTTGATGCAACCGCTAATTCAGTTCACGAAAGATATTGAAAAATATCAATCTGGCAGCGAAATAGATATTGAAAATGAAACGAAATGTAATCGTATCGTGAAACTAGAACCAATTATAGCTCAGCGAAAACATATGTCATCAATGAGTACGAAGAAAATACTTAAATGGACAAAGCAACCAACTTTGGAATCCATTATTTACTTGAATCTTCATGGAAATAGAATCCAAGAGATTCAGAATCTTGAAACGTGTGCGACATTAGAGACGCTAATTCTTTCATTTAATGAAATATCCGAAATAGAAGGGTTAACTCGAAATGTTCATTTGAAAAGGTTAGACCTCGGTTTCAACATAATAAAAAACATTCAAGGATTGGACTCTTTGATGTGCCTGGAACATTTGGAACTCAACAACAATCTCATCCATCGCATTGAAGAATTGAAGTTGTTGCAAAACAATCAAGTTTTACACCAACTGAATCTCCACAATAACGCCATTTGCGAATGCTCCAACTATATGGCTCAAGTCATTCGTGTATTACCCAAGTTATCAAACATCGACAATGTCGAAATCATCGATTCGGCAAAGACGCAATACCTTGAGGGATGCATTCAAATGACCCCAGAATTCATATTATCAAAGTCAAAATGTATCAACAATTTGGATAAGAATCAACTGGCAGTTGTGGAAACCCTATCCATAAACATGGCTGGAATTACCGAGATTAAGAACACTGAAAAACTGGTGAATTTGCGTCGGGCCTTTTTAACGGATAACCGAATCACTGAAATAAATGGATTTCTCGGATGTCTATTCTTGGAAGAGTTATCCTTGGAAGGCAATCAAATCACCAAGATAACAGGCCTCGACAATTGTACATTTTTGAAAAAACTGGATCTTAGCAAGAACCATTTAAGGACAATAGAAGGACTGGAGAATCTGAGGAGTCTTGCGCAGTTATCAATGGAAGACAATGCCATTGATTGTCTCGATGGATTGAGTTCTCTGAATTCTCTGATGGAACTATACATCGGAAATAACAATGTGCAGAACTTGAAGCAGATCAAAAAGTTGTGCAACTTGCCTAGGTTAGTCATTATGGATTTAGTTGGAAACCCTGTGGCAGAAAATCCTGATTATCGAACATATTCGACGTACTATGTTAGAAAACTTAAGGTATTAGATGGAACCAGCATTGATCACCAGCAAGTTTTAGCAGCAAACAACATGTATGTCGGAAAATTGAATTCAGATATGCTGCAGGAGAAAGTTGGACACTGCACATATGAACACGTCCACGAATTGGACTTGTGCTCATCAAATATACGAAGTATTCAACCTCACACTATCACCGGTTCGTTATTCACCAGCCTACGTGAGTTGAATCTCAGCAACAATTCATTGACCAGTATCGCTGGATTCAGCTACCTGCCATCACTGCAAGTGTTACGCCTGAATAACAATTCCATCAAATCGTTTTCTGATTCATTGCAAGGTGAAAACCATACTGGAATATTTGCTCTTTCGAATCTAGAAGTCTTGCAGCTAGGATTCAACAAAATCGCGGATCTGTCGAACTTGCATCTGGGACATTTGACCAATTTGAAAATTCTTTTTCTGCAGGGAAATGAAATAAATTCTATTTCTGGAATCGGTGCATGTACACAACTTCGAGAGCTGGTATTGGATAAAAACAAGTTTCGGACATTGGAAAATATGGAGGATGACTTTTCAATGCTTGTCAATTTGAGAACACTCAGATTGGAAGATAATGGCATCAAAACGTTGGGATATTTGAATCATCTTTCAAATTTGCATTCATTGTACCTCGGTCTTAACCGCATATCAGATATATCAGAGATTCAAAAACTCTGCGTGATCCCCTTCCTGCTAGAGCTCCACGTTCCAAACAACCCTGTGTCGAGGAAGCAGATGTATCGCCCTATGTTAGTGCAGAACATGCCGTCTCTCAAACTAATCGATGGAAAAGAGATCACTGTGGAAGAAAGAGAAAGAATTGAGCTGATGTTTACACCTGACACAGCAGCTTACTCATCGCACACTATTGTATCAATTCCAATTGTGAACCAGTCTCCGAATACTGCCGTCTTCATCAAGCCGATTGAACCAAGTTTAGGCAAAGGAATACCATTAGAAATTACAGGCAACCTGCATGCAACAAAACCTCAACTTTCAAAGTCCAAGCCCAAATTCAAACCCAAAGGGAAGAAGCATAGTGGGAGTTTTAGCAAGCAATTCGGGTCGGCTAGCTCGTTGCCTCAGGTATTTATCTCTTCAACCAATCAAAAACCTGAGAGCGAACAGAACAGAAAATACAAGATGAACAAAACATCATCCTTGGTCTCAATCACGTGAGAACGGTTTCATTTTCTTCCTTTCTTTGGATTTCTTTTTGACCAGACTCAGAATCTTGGCAGATTTTGAAATAGGCTTATTCGTTTTTGAACTCCCACCTGATAGCCTCCTGCTGCTACTACAAGGCAGCTTTTTTGCTGAGTCGGAATTTTCTATCATCATGATACTGGAGGTAGAATTCTGTCTTTGTAATTTCGTCTTTTGAATTTTCTCCTGAGTCTTTCGGATTTTTTCTTCTTTCTTCAGCACAAAGTCTTTATATAACTTGGAATACGACTTGTTATTATCTTCACCGATATCGGCTCCTTTGAACTCTCTTCTGAACAGATCCTCCCAAAGTTGGTTGAACTCCTTTTTATCCTCTTCATCCATGTAGAATGATATTTCAATAGTTTCCAACAATTCTTGAGAAAGTCTGCTTTTGGCAACTGCAGGATATACTTGAGTCCATGTAAGCCCTTTTTTAAGTGCACGTTCCCACGAACTTGGATGCCGGACAACGATCTCACCTACGTTGTGACGTAACGAAACGTCACAATACTCGCGCAGCGACCAAACCATCTGATGGAGGAAGCCTTTATCAAATACTCAATAAGAATGCAAAGTATGTTGTTCTCCACGTGAAAGCGTAGCTCGCACGTACTGCTACAACTTAAACGAGAGGATAGTCCCGAAATTAGCTAGTTACAACTTCAACTCTTGAAACTTCAAATTTGACTTTTTCAGTTTTACCATGATACTAATAAGAATGAAGTTCCCATTTCAAAATTATACCTTCCTATAAGCAAAAGATATTGAGTTAAGTGAATATTTACATATGGCAAGCAACTATTTTAAACTTATGTGTCCATTTAATATTAAAATTTCTAAATGACACGAACACAAGCGATTCGATGTCCATGTTTTTAAGATATCCTTCGGCCTCTCTTTTGCTTATCATAAAATGAAATGAAATACATCAGCATAGTTAATTCATCCTTTAAGAGTAGCCCCCCTCGCTTTTTTTCCTAGCATGGCAACTCCTGTGACTGTCAACTTCTCAGCAGCGAACGCACCGATTATCAAACAGAAAACCATGAAATTTAATTCAACAGCGACGATATTTGAAATTCAAAGATTCTTGAAAGATAAGCTGAAGCAGGAATCCGTAGTCATTATAATTGACAAGTGCTTTGTGCCTACTTTGGATCAAGATTTAGGGACTTTGATGAGGTGTTTTGGCACCGGACCTAATAAGGTCCTCAATATAACTTACGGCCCTCAAGCGGTTTTTGGATGACACTAAACAATTCAAATTTTATTTGTTCTATTCTCAATCCAGAATACAAGCAGTGGGATTACTTCGTATTCGAAGTGCCATCTCAAATCGGAGGTAAAATATAAAAGAAATAGAAATACACTCAGTATGGTGATGATGATTATTCTTAGAATTTGAAAGATTAAGAAATGCCAGGTATCCTTTCATTTTGAATCGAGATTTTAAATATATCAAGTTTGTTGGAATTCATCTCAACCCAAATATTTTCAAGGTTTTATTTAAATAAAAATGAGGCTTTTGTTGTTTGGCCAAAGAAAAACTGAACATGGCGATTGATAAATGAATTGTGTTTATCGCACCATGGGATAACACCTTTCAATAATTAATCAATTTAATCTAGAAATATCTTTTCAATGCCATCCAGAATATAATTTTGGACGGTTTTCATCTCAGATAGTTCTCCCAATCTCCTGGAACGTTAAAAGCGATGCTTATACGGT
>Ga0105054_10012787_pt1 | contig 10219 bp, 14 predicted proteins | sample BON02_FD_78091 | JGI IMG/M metagenome (GOLD analysis project Ga0105054, IMG submission 78091) | Freshwater microbial communities from Lake Bonney liftoff mats and glacier meltwater in Antarctica - BON-02 (megahit assembly) | ecosystem: Environmental > Aquatic > Freshwater > Ice > Glacier... | reverse complement strand
TAATGAAACCTACGCCCCGTCGTTAAGTACCATTTACGACGGGGCGTAGGTTTCATTAAATTTCTTGAAAATGGTACTCGACCCCAGCCCCCCACCTCTCAGAGAGAGAGACACCGTCACAAGTACGTACGAACCTAGATACAAATCTCAATACAACACTGCTCAAGTGAACATTCATGATCCGTCGAATTCTACTCGTGGATGTACACATACGTCACTCACCAATACAGTACTAATATGCACTCCTAAACCCTAAACCCTAAACCCTAAACTCACCAATACAGTACTAATCTACACACACAACATTACTCGCCAATACAGTACTAATATACACACATCTTTATATATACATATGTACACATGCACATATATTACAGCTTTTTGTGAATGTGGGTCCGCGAGGTTTTGTGATGTACACATACATTACTCAACTATACACTATACCGTACACACACATATTACGCCTACATTACTGAACAATGCACTGCTAACTTGCACAGACACATTGCGCATCTAAATCTTTATTCACGAACTCATATATACACATGCATATATGCATAAGTATACACGTTACAGCTTTTTGGGAGTGGGGCTCCCCGATGTTTCTTGATGTACGCATACCTCACTCAACGATAAAATTTGAATGTGCACAAACGAATTTTTCATCTAACCCTTTATTCACGAACCCATGTATGTATATATATATGCATATATATATATATATGCATGTACATATATATATGTACATATATATGTGACAGCTTTTTGGGAATGGGGCTTCCCGAGGCACCTTCAGAGCAGGAGGCCAAGGCTGCTAAGTTGGCTAAGGAGGATACACAGGTACGTGTGTATAACGTATACACATTTGTGTGTATAAATAAATACGCTACACGATGTACATACACATATATTATATGAATATACTCACGCAAGAGGAGCCCAAGGCTGGTAAGTTGGCTATGGGGGATGCACTGGTGCATATGTATATATATGTACACAATTTTGCGTGTATTGCGTGTATATAGATATATGTATACACAGTATTGATGTGCATTTATACAGTGGATATATATGCACAAGAGGAGTCCAAGGCTGGTACGATGGCGAGGGGGATACGCAGGTCCATATGTATATGTATGTGTGGGTTTGTGTGCACATAAACATACTATTTATAAGAGGAGGCCATATATATGTGCATATATATATATAAGGAGGATACGCAGGAATATATGTACATGAACGGGTTTGAGAGTGTGTACGTGAGTGTCTGTGTACAGAAACGTATTATTTATAAGAGGAGGCCATAGGAGGATACACAGATACACATGTATATATATGGGTGCGAGAATGTGTGTGTTGGTGTGTGTGTTGGTGTGTGTGTGTTCATAAACGTATTATTGATAAGAGGAGGCCATATATACATATGCAAATATATATTTAAGGAGGATACGCAGGTACATGCAGTGAGTTGAAGTGTCTTCGGTGATTGAGGGGATATGCGCCGCTCGTCTAGGAGTTTGGAGCCAAGAAGGAGACTAAACGCATACGTCTCTTTTGCGGATACATAGGTCTCTTTTGCGGATACATAGGCCTCTTTTGTCAGTGAGACGATATGTAAGTCTCTCTGCAAATGACTACATGTGTAGGGCTCTTTTGCGGATATACAGGGCTTTTTCAGATATTTAGCTATGTCTCACTTCGGGTGAACATTTGAATCAGGACGAGACTAAATATACAGGGCTCTTATGTGGATATGTAAGGCTCTTTGGCGGATATGTACGGCTCTTTGGCGGATATATAGGCTCTTTTGTGAATGTCACGATAGGTATGTCTCTCTGCAGGTGAACATTTGAATCAAGGACCAGACTACATATGCAGGGCTCTGTTGCAGACAAATAGGGCTGTATTTCAGATATACAGGGCTCTTTTGCGGATATATAGAGCTCTATTTCAGATATATAGGGCTCTTTTGCGGATATGTAGGCTCTTTGGTGAATGACACGATATGTATGTCTCTCTTCAGGTGAATCTGTCACCGCTCGACAAGGAGTTTTGGATCAAGGACGAGACTAAAGCGGGCCGTCTAGAGCAGACTGAGAAGGATGATATTCGCGCCAAATTCCTTGCTGCCAAGGTCCGTACATATGTGGCTCTTTTTTTCCTTTTCTTGCGGATATGCAGGGCTCTTTTTAACATAAGAAGAAAGTGGGTGCAGCTGGAGCGGGCAGAGAATGAATTTCGCGAAAAGTCTTTTGCATCTGTATGCATTGCTGCATGTTGCCTTGTGTTGAGTTGTTGCCTTGTGTTGAGTGGGGGTGCTGAAAGCAGATTGAGACAGACAGTATTCGCGCCAAGTCTCTTGCTTCTAATGTCGTGCTGGATACATAGGGCTCTGATGCGGATGTGTAGAAAAATCACACTACAGGGTGGCGAAGACCCATAAAATGCCTTGAGTTCAGATGGTTTTCCGCAAAAGAGCCACTACTTATAGGGCCCTTTCGTGGAAAATGACCTGTACAGATAAGGCATCCTATGGTTCGTGGCCACCCTGTATTATCAAGAGTCTTGGCACGAATGTCATTTTCCTCAAACTATTTTACGCGCCCCCTCTCAATACAGCGCAGCACACGGCAATGCATACAGATGCAATCGACTTGTCGCACACTATTAAGAGACTGGGCGCGAGGCGCAAGGGAGATAACACGAGATGACATAATACAGGGTGGCCACGAACCATAGGATGCCTTATGTGTACAGGTCATTTTCCACGAAAGGGCCCTATAATTAGTGGCTCTTTTGCGGAATGTTATCTCCCTTTTCCTCGGTCTGCTTTTGACATTCGCCTCGCGCCAAATCTCTGCCTAGTGTGCGACAAGTCTTCTGCATCTATAGGCGCGAGGCGAATGTCATTTCCATTTCCCTCGGTCTGCTTTTGACGTCCCCGTTCTGATGTATGAAAGACGCACATGTGTTGTGCAGTGTGTTGAATGGGGATGTCAAGAGCAGATCGAGGAAAAAATCACATTCGTGTGTATGCAAGACTCACAGCTGTTGTGCAGTGTGTTGACAAGTAGTGGGCGATAGTGTGCGACGCACGCTGTCAGGAGACTTGGGCGAATGTCGTTTTCCTCGATGTGCTCTTGACGCGCCCTTTCAACACACTGCACAATACTGCAACACGTGCAAACGCAAGAGGCTCTCGTGTAGATGTATAGAAGACTCGCATTTGTATGTGACTCACGTTCTTATGTGACTCGCATTCTTGTGTGATTTGCATTCTTATGTGTAGGTGTATACAAGACTCGCATTTGTATGTGGCTGGCATTCGTATGTGACTCGCATTCTTGTGTGATTTGACTTCTTATGTGACTCGCATTCTTGCGTGACTCGCATAGTATGTGACTCGCATTCTTATGTGACTCGCATTTTTGTGTGATTTGCATTTTTATGTGACTTCCATTTGTATGTGACTCGCATTCGTATGTGGCTCGCATTCTTGTGTGATTTGCATTCTTACGTGACATGCATTTTTTATGTGACTCGCATTCTCATGTGACTCGCATGCTTGTGTGGATTGCATTTTTGTGTGACTCGCATTCTTATGTGATTTGCATTTTTGTGTGACTCGCATTCTTATGTGACTTGCATTGGTATGTGACTCGCATTCTCATGTGACTCGCATTCCTGTGTGAATTACATTCTTATCTCACTCGCATTCGTGTATGACTTGCATTCTTACGTGACCCGCATTTTTATGTGACCTGCATTGTTATGTCACTCGCATTCTTTTGTATATGACTGTTTCCTCTAAAAACGCTCCCCCCCCCCAATCCACCAAATCCAGAAACTCAATTTCTTCAGTACAAATTCAAACTAAATCAAATTCTCACTTTAAATTTGTACCGCGAGATTCCGAGGCATCAGAGTTTCGATTTGGGGTGTCGCAATTTCAGAGGAAACTGTCATAACGGACTCACATTCTTATGTATAAAAGACTCACATTCGCAGGTGCTCTTTTCCGGATATATAGTTGTATAGAAGACCCACATTCTTACATAGGGCTCTTTTTCGGATATATCGATGTATACAAGTTTCGCATTATTCATTCTCACAAAGGGCTCTTTTTGGATATAGTGATGTATTCAAGACTCACATTCTTGGGTGTTTTTTTTCGGATCTATAGATAGATGTACAAAGACTCATGTCCTACATAGGGCTCTTTTTCGGATATATCGATGTATAGGGGACTCACATTCGTATGCGGATGATGATGTATAGAAGACTCACTCGTCACCCATGGATGTACTCACACATGGATGTATAAAATACTCACACAGGGGGCTACACCACCCTTTTTATCCTCCCGTGCCGCCTGCCAAATGCGGATGCATGTATAGAATACTCCCACAATACTCACTCATGTGCGTTTGGCAGGCGGCACGGGAGGTTAAAAAGGGTGGTGCAGCCCTCGCCTCCGCCTCCTCCTCCTCCTCCGAGCCTGTATCCGTTGGCGCCAAGGATTCTGCTGACGAACTTGACGTTTAAATGTTGGATTCTGTGGGGTGTCTGTGGACGTTTCTGTGGAGTGAAAAAAGACTCATCTGTGGGGTTGAGAAGATACCTATCTGTGTGGGTGAAAAGTGACAGATAAGAGAGACGTCAAGATGAATACGTGCGCATAGAAATCTACGGGAGTCTGCTGATATATATAAATATATATATATATGTGTGTGTGTAAATATGCATTTATATATACTTATTTATTGCTGACGAACTGGACGTTTTCATGTTGGATTCTGTGGGGTTGGTCTCTCAGGGATTGGCTGGGAATGTGGGTGTTTTTGAATGTGTGATGCTGCACGTAGATGGTGCTTGGCACATATCAATGAGGCGTGTCGCTGGTTTTGGCAACATGTGTATAAACATGTATATATTTATACATATTATACATATATATTTATGTACATATACACATATATACATACATACATATACAAATTTATATATATATATATATATACACACATATTGTATATATACATACATATATATATAAACACTCGTCGCCCTCCTTCCTGAGAGACTGGGCGTACAAGAGGGGCGGAGAGAAAGAAGGAGCTTCCAATTCTCCAGGAGACAATCATTTATTTGAACAAGGGAACAGTATGCGAGAGAGAGAGCGAGACAGAAGGAGTAAAGAAAGGGCATCCTCAAATGAAGTCAAACTGCGTGATGTATTTGTGTGCAGGCTGTGTGTTATAATAAGGTTGAGCACACGGTTGCAGTCACCTCGAATACAGAACATGTAAAAGGAGAAAATGTTGCTTTTATTGAAATAGGAGAACCTGTTCTCCGCATAGAAATGCACGTGTGTGCGCGTGTGTGCAAACACGTGCATATGTTGGTGTATATCTCAAAAGGACAACATATATTCTCCAGATTGTAAAAGGACTTGGAGAACACATTCTCCTTGTGACAACACACATGTTTATGCGTGCGTGCATTCACACATGTAAATGCAGATTGCAAGGCACCGGAAAGGAAAAAAAAATAATTCATACCGAGGGAAACAAAGAACAGGGCGAACGCACACACACACATCTATATGCCTACTAGTACATACCAACATACATGATCATAATCCCACAAAACCAACATACTCCAATAGACAGACCTACAAACTAATGTGTTAAAGCAACAAACTCAGGCCAACCACTATCATTTGCAATGGAAATGTGAAATAAGATCGTGTTTGTATGTCACATGTGTAAGCCTCCTGTAGAAGGCAGGGCTGTAGTGCCACTCCGAAGACACACCATTGTGGTGTGTGTGTGTGTGTGTGTGTGTGCCACAATGGAAGGTTTGCAGTACACTAAAATGGAGCTGTACGCTCATCAAGGCACTAGCCATGTACATTCAAGTTCCCGCCTTCATCAGTGTTCATTCCGGGAGGTCCATAGAAGCAGGAACCCGGCGGTGCAGCAGGAAAGCATAAGTCTCCTGTGCGATGCGCTTCAACGCCCAGGGTGTGTTTCTGTGTGTCTGTCTGTCTGTCTGTCATTCTGTGTGTAGCGGGGCTCAGGTTCTCGAATTCTGCCTCAGGCAACTGTGGAACTTGCATGTGTCTGTAGGTCTCTTTTCAGTGTACAAAATTCTCTTTTGACTCACATATCTTTGGGGTGGGCTTTGCGATTGGCTCCAGCGCCCAGTCCTGCGTTTGTTGGGATTGTAGGAGTGGGCTGTTTGTTCTCGCTGCTCTTGTGTGTGTGTGTGTGTGTGTGTGTGTGTCATGCGTATTTGGATACTCGAGTGTATGAAAACTGTAGTTGACTTGGTTTTCCGGAACGGAAAATATTTGTTTCTTAAATGTTCAACGGTTGTCCGGGTATAATCAATTTTTGTCTGATTGGTTGCCAGTGGAAAATCTCGACAACCACAAAAACCAAAACGTGCCAAGCGTGTGTGCTGGCGCGCGCAGGAATAGGCACAAGAAAAAGCCTAGACGAGCCGTGGGCCAACTCGTGGAAAAAAAAGTCGATCCCCCCAATCAAATTGTGAAAAAATGTCATTTTTGAACTTTCAAAAATAAAAGTATTACTCTAGGAAGGAAAGAGGGGAAAGAAGCTGTTGGATTATTACGATTGAATCTCAATAAGAATCCATCTCTCTTATCTTTGAATACCAGAGTTCCATTTCTGATCGAATCCGAGTCTCAAAAATGCCCAGTTTCTTACACAGTCATGGCAAGTGTCCTCTTTGGTCACCTCACGATGAATCAACTAGGTTTGATCACTCCTGAAAACTTGTGTCCCCAAAAATTTTGCTTTTGTCAATTCTTTAATCTCAAAACTGGAACTGACGCTCTGATTTCTGACTACCATCCGTTCCTGGTTTTGGGACTCAAAAAATTGTCCAGAAAAATGTCGTGGAAAAAATAACAGTTTGTTTGGTGTTTACTTCACAGATGATATATATTGAGAGGAATGGGGTATTTTTGAGATTCGAGCAATCAATTGCTGCACGATAATTTCATACTGTGTGGGTGTTGTCTTCCCCCACTCCTCATGCCCCCCCTCAACAGCACCCCTACGTACACCTATCCTCCTACGCCTGTTGAACCCTCCTCTTCCTCTTTACCACCCAATTTCTCCTCCCCACCAACCCCACCCACTCTACTCCTAGGGTAACTTTGAAGAAACACAGAGCGAAGCGAAAAGGTAAGAGACACAGAGCGCAGCGAGTACAACATCTATTCGTCTTGCCCGATTCCCTCCCGGGCCCCCGGGCCCACCCCACCTTCTCACAACAATTGGAACAATCCAGGTTGTGAAGATAACTGTTCCGCGAAAGAGAAATATTTTTGTACTGCAAAAACCTCGTTTGTAGATTTCTTGTATTTTTTACTAGATCTCAGAAGTCGGAAAAGAGTTATCAGAAAGAAGAATTACTTTCTACGTTACTTTGACGGATTCAAGTAGCAGTAGACCAGCTGTTCTTCGAAATCTATGTATATATGTATGTGTGCGTGTATATGAATACTTTGAATACATGCATCATACACGCATGTATGTCATGTATGAATGTCGTGAACGTTTGTATATATGCATGCGTATATGTATGCATTTGCTGATGTATGCACCCATGCATATATGTATGTTTGTATGTGTGTACAGATATACCCTGAATGCATGAATTTACATGGATGTATGTCATGTGCAAATGTCGTGTACGTATGTATGTACGCATGATAGCATGTATGTATTTACTGATGTATAAATCAGGTCATACTGTGGGAGTATAGTATTACCTCCCACAAGATATATTGATGTTCAACATCTTTCTGGATAATGGCGTTTCAGATATATTTTGACAAATACTGGAATTGAAAACACAAGCACGTACGTACGTTCGTGTGGATTCAAGTTCATATAAACAAAGTACAGTTGACTATGATGCAACCGCCACCATGGACCTTGTTCGTGTAAGTTTCGGGAAAAATACTTAGGTTGTTTAGTTGTCATCTGAGCCTGAGAACCCATGGTGCAGCGTGCATCACGCGAAGCTTATGCACTGAAGGATGCAGAAGATGTCATCACTATGTTGAGTGCGTTTGATACTCACACAATCAATGAAAACGACAAAACAAGAGTTGCAACACAGATTGCTGAAACAGCCATTGCATACTCGGATGCCGACTAGGACTCGATGATGGAGTAGAGATTTATATCTTGATGACAGAGCTTCGAATCCACTCTTCTTCTAAAATATCAACATCACTCAGAGCGCACAATAGTTTTGGAGTCAAGGTTGGATGCAGTGACTCAGATCTGGAAAATAATTCTTCTTTCTGATATCTCTTTTCCGACTTTTGAAATCGTTTTTTATGTTTTGTGCCACCACACAGCTAGCGCGCCAATTACATCAGGAACGCACACAGGTGATGTGCAGTAATGTGGAAGCCCGGAAGCGCCAGGCTCGAAGTTTTTTTTTTTTGGGCTTGGGATCCACAAGTTAGCGTGCCTAGTCACGGTACAGCAGAAACGCACACAGGTGGAAACGCAGTACTGGGGAAACCTGGAGGTAGCCCGGCTCGATGGCACTCCCGCAATTCATGTCACATGTTTGTATGTATCGTGGTATGTGCGTGTAGTCGACACGCACTCGAGTTTGAGAGTAGAGTTTTTATCTATATTTAATTTATTTATTTATTTGAAATGGTCTGAAAATGCCAATTTGTTTTTTTTTTGGTTTTGAATCCACACTGCTAGCACGCCAATTACATTAGGAACGCACACAGATGGAGACGCAGTCAAAATTCTAAAATCAGGGTTCGTGCACATACGGGGTTCGTGCACATACGAGGTTCGTGGAAGCTGTCTCACCTTGAGTCAAAAACGATCAAAAGGCGTGGAGAGAGGGGAGGAAGCGAGTGTGGAACGAGTGCCACGTGTTGCAAACAGGGGCGCGCGTCTCTTGCACGGTTACACAGCATTTTGTGAGCGGCTGGGACATTGCCCTGGGAACTAGCATTGCATCACGTCAAACGAAAGTGAATTGAGAACAGTTTGGTGAAAGGGGGAGGGCTGCAGAACGAAGTGGTGAGAAGAAAGTGTTGGCAAGATGAGTCAGTTTGAATACATCTTCAAGTACATTATAATCGGTGCGTACTTGTATGTTGGTACAGTGTCATCACGTTGTGTTACATGTGTATACTTGTGTATGTGGGTGTGCGTGCTTGTGTGTGTGTGTGTGCACGCACATGTATGCGTGTCTGATCTGTGTGTGTCTATATATCTAATGTGCGTGTGCCTGTGGCTATGCCTGTGTCTGTTCTGCGTCTATGCCTGTGTCTATGCCTGTGCCTGTACCTGTGCCTGTGCCTGTGCCTGTGCCTATGCCTGTGCGCCAGTCTGTTTCTCTGCCGCTGTTTCTGTCTCTGTATCGGTGTCTGTGTATGTTATATGATTCAATTTCACAATGAGGAATCAAAATGGATGCGTATGCATATACACAGAAAGAATACTCTCTCACACGTGTACAACGCAGACACTCAAAGCGAATGTCTCTGCCATCCTCTATCTGTCTATTTCTCTCTGTTGCTCTCTCTCTTTCTCTCTCTCCCCCCCCCATGTTTCTAGCTCTCTCTCTATCTATCTTTATCTTTCTCACTTCTTCTTTCTCTCTCTCCTCCTTTCTCTCTCTCCCCCTGTCTCTCTCTCTCTTGCTCTCTCTTTCTCCCTCTTTCTTTCTTTCTCTCTTTCTTCCTCTTACTTTCTCTCTCGCTTTCTCTCTCATCTCGCTCACACACACGCACTCTCTCTCTCCATCTTGCTATCTCTCTCACTCGCCCTCTCTCGTTCTTTCCATCTCTCTCTCTCTCTCCCTCCCTCTCTTGCTCTCTCGCACGCCTGGTGACATGGGTGTCAAGAAATCATGTCTCCTGACAGTTTACAGAAGATAGCTCCATCACTCGTTCATCCTCTTTCCATTTCTCTTTCTCTCTCTTTCGCTCTCTATTTCTCTCTCTTACACACACACACAAATGCATGGTCTCACACACTCACACACACACACACACACACACACACACACACACACAGCCGAGTGCTAGAGAAAATCTATGTCATCGCACACACACACGCACACACACACGCTCACACACATACACACACACACACATGCCAGGTGACATGGACATCGGGAAATTTTGTCTCCTGCG
>Ga0105054_10012786_pt1 | contig 10219 bp, 14 predicted proteins | sample BON02_FD_78091 | JGI IMG/M metagenome (GOLD analysis project Ga0105054, IMG submission 78091) | Freshwater microbial communities from Lake Bonney liftoff mats and glacier meltwater in Antarctica - BON-02 (megahit assembly) | ecosystem: Environmental > Aquatic > Freshwater > Ice > Glacier... | reverse complement strand
TGCGGATCATGGCGCATGATCTCGCGGTCCTTGCAGGTGCCCGGCTCGGATTCGTCGGCATTGACCACCAGATAGGACGGGCGGCCGTCGCTCTCCTTCGGCATGAAAGACCAATTCATCCCGGTGGGAAAGCCCGCACCGCCGCGCCCGCGCAGGCCCGATGCCTTCATCTCGGTGACGATCCAGTCGCGTCCCTTGGCCAGAATGTCGGCGGTACCATCCCAATGGCCGCGCATCTGCGCGCCTTTGAGCGAACGGTCATGCATCCCGTAAAGATTGGTAAAAATCCGGTCCTGATCCTTGAGCATCCGCTCACTCCCTGTCGGTCTGGCGCAGCCGCCAGACCTTAAATGTCAACCATAGCGCCAAGCCGAAACCTGCCAACGCGAACAATTCGAGCAGCGCCGCAGTCCGGTTTGATAGCCCAAGTCTGACTTCTGCTACACGCATAGCGATCCAAAATAGGGCAGTTCCCGCCATTACCAGCGCCGCGCGCCGACTCGCCTTGGCAATTTCCAGATCATTCGCTTTTGTCATGTGAAACGATGCCTAGACGACATCACCCCTTTCGATCCGCTGCGAAAATGCGGTCTCGCCCCCGGCGGCAAGAATCCGGGCCTGCGAGACCCAGTCATCACGCACCACCCGGCCCTTGAAACCTTCGAGGTTGGCATCGACCCATGCCACCTCTTCCGCCCGCCAGCTTCCCACCTGCGCAAAATGCCAGATGCCCATGCGGTTCAGCATGGCTTCCATCTTGGGGCCAATACCCCTGATCTGCTTGAGATCATCGGGCAAACCGCCTTGCGGCGCATCATACAGTGCGGGCTTTCCATCCGGAGCGACAGGGCGAAGCTCGGTCACACTCACAGATATCGGCTCAGATAACGCTGCAGATGCTGGCATTGCGACGGAAGCAGGCTCTGCCATCGGTGCAACCGGCACAGCAACAACCGGTGCCACGGCAACTGGCGCAACAGCAACCGGTGCCACGGCAACTGGCGCAACAGCAACTGTCACAACAGAAGCGGGCACAACAGAAGCGGGCACAACAACAACCGGTATTGGCGCGGCTTGGGGCCTCGAAGACACGCTACGCGCAGCAGGCAACGGCGGCATGAACAGCGCGAAAAACAGCGCGGCCAGCACCACAAATACCAGAACTCCGACAAAGATCGAACCGGGCCAGCTCAGCCCACCGAACATCAGGGACAGAACCGTAGCGATCCCGCCCGCAATAAAGGCCATGCCCCCGACTTCCAGCATTTTGCCCGTTGTATCCACACTCTCACGCATGACGATCACTCCCTCGTGTTATCCACAGGTGCAGCAGCGCCCCTTACGCCAAACTGCCCCGGCGGACACAAAGCCCGCCACGCCCACAGGATAAAGGATTCGTGGCGCAGGTCATCCATTCTCTTCGCGAGCCTCCGGTCAGTCAGCCGCAAAGGCGCGGGCCTGCCCGATCCAGTCATCCCGGGTTATGCGGCCCTTGAACGGAATACGGGCATCGACCCAGGCGATCTCGGCCGGGCCCCAGGCGGCAATCTGGTCAAAATGCCAGAAGCCAAGCGTATTGAGGACTTGTTCGAGCTTTGGACCCACGCCTGAAATCCGCTTCAGATCATCGGGCGCACCGGCACGGGCCGTCTCAAGCAACTCTGGTTTCCGCTCGGCAACCGGCTCTGCGGCGGGACCATCAGCAGACGCACCCGGCTCCGCTACCGGGGCACCCGGCTCCGCCACAGCGACCACCGCAGGCGCATCAGGCGCCTCCGCAGGGGCAACCTGTTCCCGCGCCGGATCGTCGGGCGACACCGGCTTGGCGGCGGACCCCGCCTGCGCCTCCTGCTCGGTCACACCGGTCGCATCGACGGGCTCGCCTTCGGATGGTCTCGGCTCTTCCGGCTGCGCGGGGGTCTGATCGGCCTCAGGCAGTTCCGCCGCGGCGTGCTGCCATGGGGCATGCAGCGGCTCCTCCGTACCATCAATCCGCTTCACTGTATCAGCCAGATCAACCGCCAACTGGACGCTCGCATTATACTGCGTGCGGCCACTCTCATGCGCGGTCAGGCTGGTCAGACCCTTCAGCGGTTCTGCGGCATAGCGGCCATTCTGCGGCCCGGGCACGGGCACGCGGCCAGCGGCCAGTTCATCAATGATCCAGCCAAGGCGCTCTGCAGTCAGATCCTCGTAATAATCCTTGCCGATCTGGACCATCGGCGCATTGGCACAAGACCCCAGACACTCGACCTCTTCCCAAGAGAATTTGCCATCGGCAGACAGATCATGCGCATGCCGGGCAATCTTGTTGCGACAGACCGAGACAAGTTCCTCAGCGCCACAGATCATGCAGGACAATGTGCCGCAGACCTGCACATGCGCGACAGCACCAACCGGCTGCAACTGAAACATGAAATAGAATGTCGCCACTTCCAGCGCGCGGATATAGGCCATGCCCAACATCCCGGCAACATGCTCGATCGCCGGGCGGCTCAGCCAGCCCTCCTGCTCCTGCGCGCGCCAGAGCAGCGGAATAATGGCACTCGCCTCGCGGCCCTCGGGGTATTTGGTGATCTGCACCGCAGCCCAGGCATCATTCGCCGGGGTAAAGGCAAATCCTGCAGGTTGCGTGTGGTAAAGTCTGCGAAGCATTTTTCTACATTCCGCTCAGGATGATGCCGCCAGCCACGGCAGCAAAGATCGACATCGGCACCAGGTGAAACACCAATCCCACAGCGGGGACCAGTCCGATCACCAGTCCAGTCATCGTCATCAAATACAGTTTTCCGACAGTAACCGGATCGCACCCGACCCCGCCACTTCGACCCGGCCTTCGGCTTGCAGTTGCGGTGTCAACGCGGTCAGATCGGCCTGTGTCAGATTGGCGCGCGCCATCACGGCACCGACATTCTCCGCCGTCAGCACACAATCGTTGAACTCGATCGCCGCGACCAGCCGGTCCTTGGGCGAAGCGGTGGCCGCGACCGCGCTCGGGGCTGCAGGGCGCGACATGGGCACGGTACAGGCCGACAGGAGCGACAGCACCAACCCGGCCAAAACGAAGTTTCTCAACATAAGCAGACCTCCAGACGCAGCATGCACCCACGCCTACCGGTTTGCCGCCCTTCGGCGCGAATGTCCAGACATGGAAGCAAGCACGACGCACGCATTGGCCCCTATGTATGTGTCGGCCGCTGTTCGCAATTGAGGAAAGCACAACTTCGGAAATCGCTCAAATGTATCCGGCCTGTTGATCGGTTCAATTCTGGTTTGGCGATGACGGATTCCTAGGAGCGACTGTTTCCACCCGTTGAATATTCCGCAGGAACTGACCCAAGTGCGATCCCGTCCAAATCCTCCCAAGTCCATGACCTGGCAGATTGCTCGTATCCGTATATACCTTGAGTACCTCGAACCCTGCAGCTGGCGGCTGGTTGAGGGCAGTGTGTTTCGGCGTGAAACATTGGCTCTGGCACACTTTTGATGATACCCGCGAGGTGGCGTCGCCGGCTTTTCCCATGAAGTCAAGGGGAGAGGTTCGATGCCGCGGCTGAACATGTAGGAGCTTCTGCCTGCCGGGCTGGTGGTCGACCATGTGAGTTGCGACCGTAGACAGATCGACATTTCTGCAAGGCCTGCAAAAGTTTGGGCGGAGTGCCTTGGGTGTGGGTCACGATCCGGAAGGGTTCACAGCCGTTATCGCCGTTACCTCGCTGATTTGCCGGCGCATGGCATTGACGTTGACGTGCGTCTTGTAGTGCAGGTCAGGCGATTTTGGTGCGGCACCGGCAGTTGCTGGCGTGCGATCTTTGCCGAGCGGCTCGAACCTGGTCTGACCCGTCCCTCTGCAAGAAGAACGGCGCGCATGCAGGGATTGATCCACCATCTTGCGCTGGCGCTCGGCGGACGTGCAGCACCGGCGCTCGGGCAAAGGCTATTGCTCTGCGTAAGCAAGGATATCATCCTGTTCGATACCGTGGCTGCAATGCTGACGACCATCGCCGCCGATCCCAGGCATCTCGGCGGCGAGATCGGCTTCATTGGCATCCTTCATACATCGTGCCAAAGGCGCGTCTTCGACACGACAAAGGCGCGTCTTCGACACGACGGGCCAGACGCTCACCCACCATCCGCACGTCCATTGCCTCGTCCCCGGCGGGGTACTCGTCGACGGGCGGCGCTGGCGCGCCTGCCGGCCGCGCTTCTTCCTGCCCGTCCATGTCCTCTCCCGCCTGTTCCGCCGCCTGTTCCTCGAACGGCTCAAGGCGGCATACGCGGCTGGACGCCTGCGCTTCTCCGGCACTCTCGACAGCCTCGGGAATGCCGGGGCCTTCGCTGTGGCGACGCAGCAGCTTCGCCGCAAGAGGTGGATCGTCTATGCCACGCCGCCGTTCGGGTCGCCCGAACATGTCCTCGCTTACCTCGGCCGCTTCACCCACCCCTGTCGCCATTGCCAACAGCCGCCTGGTCGGCGCCGACGAGACCGGTGTGACCTTCCGCTGGCGCGACTATACCGGTTAGTGTCCACTTCTTTGGATGCCGCCCATGACGCAAGAAGTTTTGACTGTCTTGGAGTGTGATCGAGTGCGGAATTCTTTCATGCCTCGTTGTGCGGCATTTCCAGAAGCCGCAGGCCGGTATGGGACAAATTTGACGGCGCAACAGCTGCGTGCAGCGGCGGCGAAGAGCAAGGACGCCAGGGCCGCTCGGCGCATGTTGGCGATTGCGCTTGTGCTTTATAGCGCTGACCGGAAGATGGCGACGGAAAGTTGCGGCATGGATCGGCAGACCCTGCGGGATTGGGTTCATCGTTACAACGCTGAAGGTCTGCCAGGTTTGTCGAACCGCCGTCCGTGTGGGTCGTCCTGCCTTTTGAGCCCGACGCAGAACGAAGACCTGGCGACTGGGGTTCCCAACGGGCCTGACCCCGCGACGGACGACAGTTGTGCGGTGCGTGGCAAGCCACTCGAAGTCTGGTTCCAAGAGTGAGCCGGGCCAGAAAACGATCTGGGGGACCGTTTTCCCGGTGAACGCCCGGGTCGGCCAACAAGGCACACTGACCCGTGTCTGGGCCGATCGCGGTGCCCGCCCACGCGCGCCGCGCGTCAGCAGATACCAATCGGCCTACATTTTCTGTGCTGTCTGTGCCGACCGCGGCGCGACCGCGGCACTTGTCATGCCGCAGGCCGATACGGCGGCTATGAGCGCCCATCTCGTGGAAATTTCAAAGACTGTCGCGAAGGGCGCTCATGCCGTCCTGGTGCTGGATGGCGCTGGCTGGCATGGCGCAAAAGCATTGCAGATCCCCGACAACATGACGCTTTTGCCTCTGCCACCCCATGCGCCTGAACTCAACCCCGTCGAAAATATCTGAGCCTGTCTGCCCGCCAACAAGCTAGCCATCTCCGTCTTTGACACATAGGAAGAAATCGTCGAGGCGTGCTGTCAGGCTTGGAACTTCTTTGCAAACGACCCCAAAGCAATCTGCTCTGTCGCTTCGCGGGAATATGCGAAACGGTCAATCCCCGAGGCTTTTGGTATCAGAAGGAATCTACCGGCCCGCTGGATTCGATGAGTCAAGGAACATTTCGCAGTAGTCAGCTACTTCATGACAAGTGGTGGGTCGTGACGGGCTCGAACCGCCGACATTTTCGGTGTAAACGAAACGCTCTACCAACTGAGCTAACGACCCCTCAGACCCCGGCTTTACCCTGCGCCGCAGCATCCTGCAAGCCGGGCAGCACATGCTGCACGCCGTCCCTGATGTGAAACAGCACACCTTGCCCGCCCTGCACCACATCGAGCCGGTCCAGATCCCAGCCAAGCGCGCGGGTGCGCAGAAACCGCGATGTCATGCCATGGGTCACGATCACCGTGGGGCCGGTCAGCCCGGACAGCACGCGCCCGACACGGTCCCACAGCGCATCAAACCCCTCACCCCCCGGCGCACGCGCATAAGTCTCCAGAAAATGCTCATCCTGCGGCCCGGGCCAACCATTGGTAATCTCCGCGCGGCTCAACCCGGCCCAGTCGCCCATCGCAATCTCGCGCAGGTCCGGATCCGGCAGCGCCTGCATCCCCAATGTCATCAGCGCCAGCCGCGCCGTCTCGACCGCGCGCCCCTGCGGTGATGTCAGCGCCGACCAGACCCCCGCCAGTACGCCGACCTCCCGCAACGCGCGCGCCATCGCCCGCGACTGCGCGCGCCCCAGATCGGTAAGCGGCGAATCGAGCCCGCCCTGCATCCGGCCCGCACGGTTCCACTCCGTCTCGCCATGACGGATCACACAAATCTCGGGCAGAACCATCCGCAGTCAGCCTATTTCAATTGCTTGAGCACACTCGCCACTGTCCCCATGAATGTCCCCGAATCCGACGACACTTTGGTCACCTTGGCCATGAAGGCATCCCACCCTTTGCGCTCCGCCTCAACCAGCGTATCGGCCTCTGCAACTGCTTTCTGCGCCGCCTGCACCGCGCGGCTCACCGCGTCGATCTTCTTGATCTCACCGCGCAGCGCGTCCAGCGCCTTGGCATTGGTCGTCACCTTGGTCTGCAGATCGGCCAGATACCCCCCCTCACGCACGGCCGCCTCGGCCTTCGCCCGCTTCTCCAGCCGGGCCAGTTCCGCGTTCAGCGCGGTCAACTCGGCACTCGCCGCGATGATATCCGCCTCCAGCGCCGCACGAGCAGAGGTGATGCGGTCCAGACTGGGACCCAGCGTCACCATGATCTTCTGCGCCTCGGTCAGGCGGTCATCCAGATGGTTGAGGCTCGATTGCACATCGCCCGCGCGGCGTTTGGCAATGTCCCAGGCCCCTTGATAGCCCTTGAGCAGCGCCGCCATCCCGCCAATCGCCGCCGTGATCCAGCCGATCGGACCAGCGGCCGCCGTGAGCGTCACCGCCGCCAGAATGCTCGACAATATATTGACTCGCGACGCTTTGAGTTCATCGGCACTGAACGCGATCCGCGCCTTGCTCAGATCGGTCTTCTTGTCCTTCTGCACCGATTTGGACACGCTCTCGAAGGAGGATTGGGCATAGGTCTTGCCGGTCTTGGCGGCAAAATCATTCCACTCCGCCAGCACCTTCTTCTGAAATCCCTCCCCCGCCTTCTGTACCGCATCCTTGTCCTTGGCCGCGGCCATCGCCTTGCCCAGCGTGGCCCAGGCCGCAATGAAGTCATTGTCCTGCTTGGTGCCAAAGCGTTTGAGTTCAAAGAAATAGACATTCTCGAAACCGCTCAGCACCGCCTTGCCCACATCCGTGGCAGGTTTTACCCCGCCCAGATCGAACTTGACCTTGAACGTGCTCTCCAGCGGCACAGAAGGCAGCGGCCCCGCCTTGGGCAGGGTCAATGAACGCGTGACAGTACAAGTATCGCCCTGCGTCTTGAGCTTGAACATGCTGAAAATCCTGACCGGGAAAATATGGCCAACAGGATGAACCAGCCACATCAAAGGTCAAGCATGGAATACCTGTCCTTTACCGGCACAGCCCCGGCACAGCCCCGGCACAGCCCCGGCACAGCCCCGGCACAGCCCCGGCACAACCTCGGCACGGCCCCGCCGTGCATGACGAAAACGCCGTCCTCCTACGTCTCCGGCCAGGACCGCTATGACTGGAAAGCCGCAACATTCTCGCCAAAAAATCGCGTCACTTCATACTTGATATGGATCAATTCTAATATGTTGATATTGCCTTGAGGTGACCTATCACACCGCAAAGGAAGAGGAACAAAGGACCAGTTTTCAAAGAATCATGGCGACCACCGCACTGGTGCCATTGATGAGTATTTTTGGTACCCTGGTACACGCGGATACGATCAGCGAGTTTGCGGGTGCCTTTGGTGACGGGATCGTGTTTGCCGATCCAGCCGAAGGTGTCGAACCGCCAGGAATCAAGATCATCACCGGCGCGCCAGGTCTTGAATTCACTCGCCGAACGGCTTTGCGCCCAATGGCGTCGAGAACTGCATCATGGCGAACAATGTGCTGGATATCGTCTGCGACTCGGAACCCGGCTCGGGCAAGCGGTACAAGACTCGACTGACCGGACCCGACGGCCTTGATCTTGTCTATCGCACAGTTGCAGGCGACGGCGTCACCGAATATTTCAACTGCCGCAAAACCACCAACCTGACCGGCAACCGGATGCTCGGCATGCAGGTCATCGTCGGAACCGGAACCGGCGATGACTTCACCCCGGTTTCAGCGACCAGCGGCGTCTTGTTTGCCGAGACTGAACCGGTGACGGGTCGCGCGGTCAACCATGAAGGGCTCGGTGGTGAAACCACCGGTCAGAACCCGCTTCAGCGCGCCTTCATGACCGACGGTCGGTTTGGCAGTGGCGGTCAGGAAGGCGAGGTCGGGTTCTTCGATTCGGAGAATGCCGGATTTGTCATCGTCCAGTCCGGCGATAATACCACGATGTCGGGCACAGTGCTGTTCAACGACACCCACATCGAACTCTTTGGCGACGGTCTGTTGGACCGCAGCCAGATCCCCGACGCCTATTTCTGGGATGATAACGCGGACCCGCTGGACGAAAGCGCGCTTGTCGCATGGTTAAACCCCAGCGCCGGCGGCTGGACCTATGGCACACTCGGGATCGATGATCCGGACACGGTCGAAAACGAACTCGACCTGCGGCTTGCAGAATTGGCCACAGCTTTGGGTCTGTCGGATGTGGCCGCACTGGGCTATGTACCGGGTGAACCGGTCCCGGCGTCGGTCGTGGCACTCATGCAGGCCGATCCGCTGTTCGCGATCGACGTGATCGAGGATCTCTCGAACCTCAATCTCAACTTCTCGCTCGATGTCGGCGACAATGCGGTGGGCGGCTTTACGGTCAGGATCATCCCGATCTTTGCGCCGCTGATCGAAGTGGCTGCGACTGAATATCAGTATCAGGTCGCGTCCACCCTCGATATCACCAACATCCCCTACCTCGGCTTCAGCACCGAATATGTCACCGTCCTTGATGCAATCGAGGCTCTGCCAACCGCTGCCCAGCAACAACTGGCGATCGAACAGCTCGGCTACAGTTTCCTTGGTGCCTATGGCGGGCTCTCTTACGCTCTGGGTACCGGGCAGGTCGCGGCACTGGGCAATAGGCCGACCTGGGGTCTCGACAATAATCTCGACGCCTGGGTGTCCTTTGGCGTTGCCAGTTCCATCGAAAGCGCAACAGAAAACGGCGCCGGATTCACTGCCGAAACGACAGTGATCTGGGCCGGTGTAGAAAGCCATATCTCGCCCACAACAACGCTGGGTGTCATGGTCGGCGGCGGCCACGGGACGGCCACCATCGACGACACCCCGGCGAACTTGATGCTTCGGGCTTTGGCGTGGCTGCCTATGGCCGCACCAAAATCGGCGCGGGCGGTCTGCTCGAAGCGATGGTCGGCATGCAGGACCTCAGCTTTGACAGCACCCGCTTTGTCGTCCCGGCCGGACAGACCGCACTCGGTTCGACCGACGGGCAGACGACATTTGCAGCACTGGATGCATCCTGGATGTTCGAGACCGGTGCAATCTCCTACGGTCCGATGGCAAGTCTGGCCGTCTTCAATCAGGAAACGTCAGGCTTCACCGAAACCGGCGCCGATATCTGGAACATGACGGTGGACGGGACCAGCAGCAGCTACGCCCTCGCCAGCGTCGGTGTCACCGCCGAGATGGACATCACTTCGGGCAGCTCAGTCTTTACGCCCTACGGCCTTCTTGCCTATACCACACGGTCCAGCGACGCATATAGCGTCGAGACAGCCTTTGCAGGCATGGACCCGATGCTGACCCCGGTCGACGCGCGCGACGATACCTGGGTCGATCTGGGTCTGGGGGTCGAAACGATCCTGTCTCAGACCAACGGCAGAGAAACCCGCATCGGCGGCGAATACCGCGGCGCCTTCTTTTCTGAAGACTACGAAAGCCACAGCGTCAGGCTCTTCGTAGAAATGACCTTCTGACCGGAACATCACCCATTGCGCCAAAAACCAGCCGCTCCGACCCCGTCGGGGCGGCCTTTTCATTTCAAATCGAGCGCGGTCATCTGGTCAGCGGAGGCAATCTGCGAAGTCGTATCACGTCCGACACCGCTCTCGGCAACATCAAGGCCGCCATTACCGGAACCTGCCGGTCCGTCAGCCCCAGGCACGTGCCGCGCTACCTCGCCGGGTTCGAATACCGCTTCAACAGGCGCTACGATCTCGC
>Ga0105054_10012783_pt1 | contig 10220 bp, 9 predicted proteins | sample BON02_FD_78091 | JGI IMG/M metagenome (GOLD analysis project Ga0105054, IMG submission 78091) | Freshwater microbial communities from Lake Bonney liftoff mats and glacier meltwater in Antarctica - BON-02 (megahit assembly) | ecosystem: Environmental > Aquatic > Freshwater > Ice > Glacier... | reverse complement strand
GGAATAACCCTGCCGCCAGATCGAGACAAAGGCGGCGAGCGCCAACAGGATCGCCAGCGTGGCAAAGCCAAGCGCGCCCGCGAAAGTCGCCAATGCCGGGCCGGTTTCGAGCAGGCGGGTGCGCAGGATCAACACCGACAGCGCCGCCGCCGCGAGCGCGAACAGCGCCAGCCGCGACGACCAGGCCGCCAGTCGGGATAATGGCTCATCGATGAAAGAGCGGCGCACCATTCTAAAGGTAAATCCTCGGCGTAGCCGCCGATGAGCGAGCCCGCAGGGTTGGCAAAGCGGCCAAAGGAACTAAGGGATACTGGCTGGCGCGCCGCCGTGCAATCGCGCAGTTCCCCGCCCGGACCCGGTCGGCGGCGCGGCGCGCTTCATTGCTGCATTTGTGGAAGAATGCCGGCAAAGGACACGGAACAGGGCGGGCAGGTCGGCATTGGCCGTGGCTGTTCCGGGATCGCCAACCACATTGCCGCTTTCCGGGCCGTTAGCGCGTATGAAAGATCGGGGTCATGAAACTTTTCAAATGTCAGTTTTGCGGCAATGTCGTTTATTTCGAAAACCGTTCCTGCGAGGTCTGCGGTCATCGGCTTGCCTATCGGCCCGCCCAGGCGGAAATGACCGCGACCGAGCCGCTCGGAGACAATTGGTGGAAGCCGCTCAATGCGCCCGAGCAGAAACGCTTGCTCTGCATCAACGCCGAACATGACGTCTGCAACTGGTTCGTGCCGGACGACACCTCCGACGCGTTCTGTCTCGCCTGCCGCCACAATGCCGTGGTGCCGGATCTGAGCCAGCCGGCCAATCTGGCGGCCTGGCAGTCCTTGGAATTGGCCAAGCACCGGCTGTTCTACACCCTGCTGCGCTTGCGTCTGCCGCTCAAAACCGTGCTCGACGACCCCGAGCACGGATTATCGTTTGAATTCCTTGCCGACCCGCCCGCGCGCACCGGCCCGAGAATCCTGACCGGCCATGACGAGGGCAAGATCACCATCGCGCTGGTCGAAGCGAACGACGCCGAGCGCGAGAAGCGCCGTATCGCCATGGGCGAGCCGTACCGCACGCTGCTCGGCCACTTCCGTCACGAAGTCGGTCATCATTATTGGGACGTTCTGGTGCGCGACGGCGGCAAGCTCGACGAGTGCCGCGCCGTGTTCGGTGACGACAGCCAGGACTACGGCGAGGCGCTGGAGCGCCATTATGAAAACGGTGCGCCTGCCGACTGGCAGAACAACTTCGTCTCGCAATATGCCAGCACGCATCCGTGGGAAGATTTCGCCGAAACCTGGGCGCACTACCTGCACATCGTCGATACGCTGGAGATGGTGGCGGCTTCCGGCATGTCGGTAAAGCCGAAAGTCGACAAGTCCGGCGACTTCGCGGCGCGTGTCGATTTCGACCCTTATGACGCGCGCAGCATCGAACAAATCATCGACGCCTGGCTGCCTTACGTCTTCGCCATGAACAATGTCAGCCGCGCGATGGGCGCGCGCGACCTCTATCCGTTCGTGCTATCGCCGCCGGTGATTGCGAAGCTGGGTTTCATCCATGATCTGGTGCATGGCGACAAACAAAAGGCCGAGCCTGAGCGGCCCGGCCTGTTGCGCAGTTTCTTTGGGTGAGTTGACGTTACTTCACGCCCAGCAATTCGACGTCGAACATCAGCACGGCGTTTGGCGGGATGACACCACCGGCGCCGGATGCGCCATAGCCGAGCGCGGGCGGAATGATCAGGGTGCGCTTGCCGCCGACCTTCATCGAGGCGACGCCTTCGTCCCAGCCCTTGATGACCCGGCCGACGCCGATCGGGAATTCGAACGGCTCGCCGCGATCGACCGACGAGTCGAATTTCTTGCCCTTGATGCCATTGGTGTAGAGCCAGCCGGTGTAGTGCATGACGCAGGTCTGGCCGGTCTTGGGCGAAACGCCGGTGCCGACGACGGTGTCCGTGATTTGCAGTCCAGATGCTGTGGTCATTTTCTTTCCGGCGGTTTGTGCGATAGCGGGGGTCAAGGCCATGCCGGCTGCCAATGTCATGACAGTCAGTAAAGCTGCCCGGCGGGTGAAGAGCATTCCGGTCTCCTTGGTGGGATGACCGGGCATGGCCGGTCATCAGGATGGCCGGGTTCTAGCCGAACCGCGCACCATTCCCAATCGATTTATTTGGCGGGAAATCAGATGCCCTTTCGCGTTCCGCTGCGCTTGGTCCTGCCGGCGAAATGGCTCTCGGCCGCGCCGACCGCGCGCGGGTATTCGAGCGCGCATGGCGCGCAGAAAAAGAAGCACATGAAGCCGTCTTCTTTAGCCAGTTTGTGCATTTCCTTGAACACCGTTGTCCTGGCGCAATTCGGGCAGGGCGGTGTCAGCGTCTGTTCTGTCATCAATCCCTCCTTTGAGACAAAGACATGCCGTGCGCGCAAAACGATGTGCGCACGATTGAAGCGGCCTTGAATGCGAACGATGGAAAGTGGTGAGCGGAAGCGCTCGTGGATCGTCATGGAACAACGCGCGCCGCCAGCGGCGGTGCCGTCACGTTGCGTTGCATTTACCGAAATTGGTGATGGTGATGGATGGAACCGGAGGAAACTTGCGGGTTCCGAAAGATGGCGCCGATGTGGCAGGAGAAAACGTCACACCAAACGCCGGCGCGTCTCAGCCGACCGCAATACATCTCTATTTCGGCGATGGTACCGGTTGTTTTTTCTTCAATGACGGCGGCGGTAGCGAGAAATGAATGCCGATTTCGTGGGCCGATCGCCAAACGACGCTGCACCACCGCGCCAGGTCATTATTGAGAAGAATCAAGAATTCCTGCGGCGCGACTTTTGGATCGCCGACGGTGATGCGTGCGCCGGTTTCCGAAACGTCCTTCATGTGGCATTTCAAAGGTTCGCCGATCCCGGTTGTCAGAAAAACAGTGTGCTCAATCTCCCGTCGCGGGCTGGCGCGCCGTTCTTGCTTGGACATGGGCAACTCGCTGAAGGGACGGATGCACGAATCGGGACGGCAGGAGCGCGGCACCGAGAATTCGATTCGAAGCATAGAGCATTGCATCGTGCGGAAGCAGGTGTGGAATTACCGGCCGAAGGTTCGCGGCACACCGATTGGCGGTCGGGCTTCGCAGAGCGATGGAGCGAAAGGCGGAAACCGCGCCGTCAATGCCGCGCGTCGAGCGGCACCGGCTGATCGTCCAGCATGGCCCTGATCACCGTGCGGGTGGTGTCGGCGTCGAGCCCATGTTTCGTGGCGAGATCCCGGCAGTCGGCGGCAATGGCGTCGACATCCTGCATCAGCTTGAGCCGCTTGTATTCGTCGCTGCGCCGCAATCCCATGCTGGCGCCGACAATGTCGAACACATTCAGGATGCGGAAGGTCTGATCGCCCTCATGCGCGCATAGTTCGCGATGATCGGGATGAAAGACCGCGACCAGAGCGTCGATCCCGGCCGCGGTTGCCGCCGCGAACTCGTTGCGAATGAGGTCGCGTTTGAAATCGGGCAGGGGCGCGAGATAGTTGCTCATCAGGCCGGCCGCCGGCTGGTGCAGCTCGACCAGTTCGATGCCGGGCACGGCCTGGAGAATCTCGGCTGCCGCCTCCATCGCGCCGGTCAGGCCGGGATGACGGTGCAGCGCGATCCGCATCTCGACGCGCTCGCGCAGCAACGGACGCAACTGATCCAGTCTGTCACGCAGGAACAGCATGAACGGCGTCATTTCGAACGGGCGCGAGCCCTTGATCTTCTCGATTTCCGGCATCGCGATTTCGTTGATCTGGACGTGGCAGGATGGGCACCAGGACAACACCTTGCCGCTTTTGCTCTGCGCCAGCTTGTCGATTGTGGCGCCCGCCACCCGGCCGTAGGTTTCGGTGTCGCCGGCGCGCATCCGCATCACGCCGCAGCAATGCGTCGGCCCGCCCATCACCTGATAGGTGACGCCGAGCGCGTCCATGACGTCGAGCGCGAGCAGCGCGATATGCGGCGTCTTGAGCACGTTGCAGCCGGTGTAGAACACGAAGTCCGGCACGCCTTCCGGCGCCTTGCCGGTACCGAGGCTGTCGCGGCCGTCGGCTTTCTGGCCGAGCCGTTCGAGCAATGAATCGTCGAGCTGCATGCGCGCCAGATGGGTGACGTCGCGGTTGGTGGTGCGGAAGGCATTGACGCCCTGCTTGCGGATATCCGCCGCCGGGGTCTTGGCCTTGGCGATGACGGTGCGCGCGACCGCGAGCAGGAAGCGCGGATTGACGCCGTAGTCGCAGGCGCGCACGCAATCGCCGCTCATGACGCAGGCATTCGCCCAGGCGCGCGCCGAGGCGTTGCCGTCGCCCAAGCGCAGGATATCGATCAGACCGTCGATCACCGTCTTCGGTTCGGCGGTGACGCCGCCGGGCATGGTCACCGGGCAGACCTCGACGCATTTGCCGCAGCGGACGCAGGCGTCGGTCATGGCCGCGACGCGGTCCTGCATCGCCTGCTCGAAAGTCTCGCTCATCGACCGCTCCGATTTGCGCCGAATTTGTTGACGCCAGTCTCGCCTTTCTGCGGCGCGATCACAAGCGCCGCATGGAGCGCCGCCGGGCGAAGCTCCGCAGCTTGAAGCGCTGCGATTTCTCTCCGCTCATGCCCGCGGACGCGGGCATCCAGCTCATTAGCCAAAGTGCTGGGTCCCCGCTTCCACGCGGACGAACGGCAATATTACAGGCCGGGTGAGCGCAGCGAAGTCCGGGTTACACTTGCTTCGCTGACGCCTCGAACTTCGATTCCCGCACCACTTCGCACACCTGCAGGTGATAGGCCGAATCGAATTTCTCGCGTCCAGGTTTTTTGGTCGGCACGTGCTCGGGATGCTGCGCCCAGGCTTTCAAGGTCTCGGCGCGAAAGACGATGACCATCATCGCAGAGGTTCCTTTTGCTTCCGCGCGGACGAACGGAAATCATGAATCCCGGTTTTCGCGGGTTTTATCCCTCGGGCGCGGGTATGACGCCCGCCGTGGACCCAATTTTGGCCCAGTTTACCATGCCATATTGTCCGGAAGTTCCGAATTTCCACCGGCCCCGTGGCGGGCTAAGATGGCCGCCATGAGGTTTGGACCGCACCAGTTTATAGGCAGCGGATGTCTGATGTGACGATAGCGGCAGGAAGGGGGCGTCCGGTGCGTGTGGCGTCCGCGCGGCCGGCCTCCATGGTGCGCATGTCGTTCGGCATCGCGTGGGTTTGCCTTGGCGTCGCCGGCCTCAGTGCGGTCGCCGCGGCGGCGATATATCTGCCGCTTCCCGCTGGCCGTTCCGTCTTCGCACCGGAGTTACGGTCGTCGTTCGTTCCGACAAGCCCGGATGTCGATTTCATCCAGACCTGGCGCGAGCGCGGACAGCCGGCGAGGCTTGCCGCGCTCGGCCCGCGCCCGGGCCAGGACACGGCCTGGATGCCGGACGGCGGCCTCTCGACGTTGCTGGCGACGCGCTTCCCGCACGCCGGCAGGGTGCGGTTGCCCGCCACTGAAGTCGCCGTGTCTCTGCCTCTGCCAATGCCGAGGCCCGAAGGAACTGCGCGTCAAGACATCGCCCGTCCCAGCATCGTTCGCACAACGCCGGTGACGGCTGAACCGCAGCTCGCGTCGCTGCCGCCGCAGCCAGAGCCCAGGTCCGGCGAGCCCAGCATCTTCGATAAATTGTTTGGCGATCCGGATCGTGCCGCCAAGGCCGTGCTCGCCGCCAATCCGAAGACCGTGCTGTACGACATCGTCAAGCGCGTGGCCTACATGCCAGACGGCGAAAAGCTGGAAGCGCATTCCGGTTTCGGCAAGTGGATGGACGATCCGGATTCGATGCACCGCAAGGATGTCGGCGTGACACCGCCCAATGTCTATACCGTTCGCTTCCGCGAGAAGTTGTTTCACGGCGTGCGCGCGCTGCGCATGACGCCGGTCGGCGGCGCCGACATGTATGGCCGCGACGGCTTCCTGACGCATTCCTTCCTGCTCGGCACCAATGGCGAGTCGAACGGCTGCATCTCGCTGCGGGAATACGACAAGTTCCTGCAGGCTTTCGAGGACGGCAAGTTCGACCGCATCATCGTGCTGCGCAATGTCGATGAGCCGGGGCCGTCGCTGGTCGCGAGCGCGCAAGGGCAGGGGACGTAAAGCTCTCCGTCATTCCGGGGCGCGCCGCGAAACCATACTCCGTTCGTCCCCGCGAAAGCGGGGACCCAGGGGCCATTTAGTAAAGAGCCAAAGACCTGGATTCTCGCTGGAGCCTGTCCCCGCGTAGGCGGGGACGGGAATGACCGGAGTGTGTGACTCCTGCAATCTAGCGCCGGTGAGATTTCTTCTTCGGTTGCGCATGCGCGTGAGCCATCGTCAGCGCCGCCTTCAACTCAGCCACGCTAAGTTTAGCCAGCATCGCGGTGGTCCAGCCTTGCTTGCCCCATGCGTTCGGCACCGGCGCGAAGGCATCGGCTGCCACTGTGCATTTGAGTTCCTGCTCGTCGGGCACGAATTTGAAATTGGCGGTGCGGCCGTCGGCGGCAAGCGTGACGTAAATGCGCGCGGCCTTGAAGGCGGCGCGGTCGAAGTGCGGCGCTTCGCTCGTACCCTCAAGCGCCAGCGCCAATCGGCGCAAGTCTGTTGCGGTGGCCATGGTCCCTAGGAACTCCCGAACTTCGATTCCCGCACCACCTCGCACACCTGCAAATGATAGGCCGAGTAGAATTTCTCGCGACCGAGCTTCTTGGTCGGCACATGCTCCGGGTGCTGCGCCCAGGCTTTCAAGGTCTCCGCGGACTCCCATTCGAACAGCGACAACCGCTCGCCGTCCTCGGCGACGTAGCCCTTGTGCGAAATATAGCCGGGCATGGTGACGGCGATGTCGCTCATGCGCTTGAACCAGTACTGATACTCATCGCCGAGCCCTTCCGGTGTGCGGCGGGCGCGAAATACGATCACCATCATGAGCGGTTATCTCCGTACCAATGTCGGACGGAATAGTATTTCTCCGTTCGTCCCCGCGAAAGCGGGGACCCAGGATTATTTGGTAAGGAGCAAAGAACTGGATTCCCGCTTGCGCGGGAATGAACGGGATGTGGCTCTGGCCGTTACCCACGGCCCGTAGCCCGGATGGAGCGCAGCGAAATCCGGCTACCAGGAAGCGAGGTCTCGGGAGTTTTTGGGTGACGCCGAGTCCGAGTGCCCACCTCACGCGTGCCGCTATGTTCGATGTACTTGCTTACTTATCGTCGACTTGGAAAGCGTTACAGCCGAAGGACTGATCGCGATGCGCAAGCACCCAACGAATCCAGTCGATGTTGTCGGACGCGACCAGCCCCGAGATCCGGCCGCCGGTAAAGACCGGAAACATCGCAAGCGTGTTTTGGATCGTGGTCTTGTTCTCTTCGGGCTTCGCCTTGAAGGCTAGAAAAAGAACGTTGGTGTCGTGGGCGTATTTCCCGGTCGCATCGGTGTTCTGGGCGAAGCAACCGAAATGATAAAAGCCCTTCCTCATCAGGCCATCGAGAAAGGCGGGAAGACCGCCGGGCACGCCGCCTTGCAGCAATGTCGTTGACTGCGTCAGATTAGAAAAAACGATGTCCGTGGAAATCAGCGTCGGCAACGCCTTGACGGCTTCAGGCAATGGCGGCGAGTTCTTAGCGTATTGGCCCATGCGCACCATCAAGAGGTCCATGGAGCCGCGAATCCGATTGAAGGGTGGCTGATTGGCAATCACGACCGTGTCCTCAGGCCAATTGTCAACGTCGGGCTGCCTGATCCGGATGTCGTCCGGAACGCCGCGCCACAGCATGTCGCCAAGGTTGAGAGCCAGTTGCGCGCGCGTTTTGCCGAGGCACTCGAGGATGCTATTTTTGTCGTTGTAGGACTTCATTGCCGCATAGGTCAGCGCGAAGGCTTGGTCCTTGGGCGAGACGAACCCGGCGTTTCCGAGTTCCTTTGCAATGCCTGTACAGGCCTCATGGATGCCGGTGGTGGGGAGCTTCTGAGGAGCTCCGTCGATCTGCTTTTTCAAGTCAGCGAGATACTTCGGCACATCGACGATGGCGGGAACCGGCTGCACGCTCACAGTAACGCGGCTGAATTGCGTGTCGATGATGGTCGGTCCGACGGACGAGAGCTTGTAGGTCCGGGCAAAGCTCTGGTTCTTATTGAAGAGCGCCAGCAGCTTACCGAACGGGTCCTGCGTCGATGCAACACTGCTCACCTTGCTCAGCACGGCGGCCGGAATGGAGGCGCCGAAGAACACCGATGCCAGCGGTGTGATGATCTTCATGATCGGATCGATAGCGGCGAAGAATGGTCCAGGCTGGACCGTCTTGCCATAGTTCAGCGCCGCAATAACAAACAGTGTATCGGTCTGTTTCACCAGGAATGTCTGATCGCAAGCACTGCGGTTATCGATTTCCGTGCCCTTGTCGCCGTCGCTCACATAGACGAGCGCCATGCCGAGTGCGCCGTCAGGCAATTTCGCCGTTCCGTCCGTTATTTGCGTTGCGGTTTTGGTCGAGACGAAGACTGCATGCGCCGTGGTGTATTTCTCGGTCCTGATCAGGCCGAAATTGTTGGAAATCGGAGCGATATCGCCGCCCCGCGGTTCGCAGGTGAAGGTGACGGCATAAAGCTGGTTCGGGTCGAAAGCCTTATAGGACGGTAATTGGCGCTGAAATGTTGGCTTATCGATCGCCGCATGGGCTACGGACGGGATAAGCAGAATGAGAAAAAGCAGCCGGAACCAATGCGACTTCGCCATGACCAGTCCCCCATTTGAAAAGAGAATGTTAGGCGAACCGTATTAAAATGCAACCGGTGGCTTTAGCACCTCCTCACTCCGCCGCCTCGACCCCCGGCAACAGATAGCCCGCAAACTGCTTCCTAAGCGTCATCTTCTGAATCTTCCCCGTTGCCGTGTGCGGGATTTCATCGACGAAGGCGACATCGTCCGGCATCCACCACTTGGCGACCTTGCCTTGCATGAAGGCTAAAATTTCTTCCTTGGTCGCGGTCTCGCCTTTCTTCAGCACAATCACCAGCAAGGGCCGCTCGTCCCATTTCGGATGCGTGATGCCGATGGCCGCGGCTTCCGCCACCTTCGGATGGCCGACCGCGAGGTTTTCCAGATCGATGGTCGAGATCCATTCGCCGCCGGACTTGATGACGTCCTTGGCGCGGTCGGTGATCTGCATGTAGCCGTAGGGGTCCATGGTGGCGACGTCGCCGGTGTCGAACCAGCCGTCGTCCTCGAACACCGCGTCGCTCGCGACCTTGTAATAGGCTTTCGCCACCGCCGGCCCGCGCACCTTGAGGCGGCCGAAGGTCTTGCCGTCCCACGGCAACGCCTTGCCGGCGTCGTCGGTGATCTTCATGTCGACGCCATAAGGCGGGTGGCCCTGCTTCATCTGCACATCGAGCCGCGCCTCGCCCGAGAGCTGTTCGTATTCCGGCTTCATGGTGCAGAGCGAGCCGAGCGGGCTCATCTCGGTCATGCCCCAGGCATGCACGACCTCGACGCCGTAATGCTCCTGGAAAGTCTTGGTCATGGCGCGCGGGCAGGCCGAACCGCCGATCACCACGCGCTTCAAATAAGGCAGCTTGCCGCCGGTCTTTTCCAGGTCCTGCAACAGCATGAGCCAGATCGTCGGCACCGCGGCGGTGAAGGTAACCTTGTAGGTGCTGAGCAGTTCGTAGATCGAGGCGCCGTCCATCCTGGCGCCGGGCAGCACCAGTGTCGCCCCGACCATCGGCGTCGAGAAGGCGAGCGACCAGCCATTGGCGTGGAAGAATGGCACCACCGGCATGCAGACATCGCGCGAAGCGAGGTTTTTCGAATCCGGCAGCGACGCCATGAAGGCGTGCAGGGTATTGGAGCGGTGCGAGTAGAGCACGCCCTTCGGATTGCCGGTGGTGCCGGAGGTGTAGCACATGCCGGCGGCGGTATTCTCGTCGAACTGACGCCAGGCGAAGTCGCCGTCGACTTCTCCGATCCAGTCCTCGTAGGCGACCGCGTTTTTCAGCGTGGTCTTCGGCATGTGCGTACCGTCGGTCAGCAAGATGTACTTCTCGATGGTCGGCAGTTTGTCGGCGATTTTTTCCAGAATCGGTATGAAGGTGAGGTCGACGAACATCATGCGGTCGCCGGCATGATTGACGATCCAGATGATCTGGTCGGGAAACAGGCGCGGATTGACGGTGTGATAGATCGCGCCGATCCCAAGAAT
>Ga0105054_10012772_pt1 | contig 10227 bp, 7 predicted proteins | sample BON02_FD_78091 | JGI IMG/M metagenome (GOLD analysis project Ga0105054, IMG submission 78091) | Freshwater microbial communities from Lake Bonney liftoff mats and glacier meltwater in Antarctica - BON-02 (megahit assembly) | ecosystem: Environmental > Aquatic > Freshwater > Ice > Glacier... | reverse complement strand
GAGCCTTGATCCCCGACCCGAAATCCCCCCGCTTTCCCCGCCTCCTCCCCCGCCGCCCCCGCCGCCGCCCTCCAGCAGCAAAAGGCGCTTCTGCTGCTCCGCCGCGGAATCCAGCGCGAGGCGGTACTGCGCCTCGAGCGCCGCCACCTCGCCCGCCGCCACGGGCCGCACGAACAGCGTGAGGTACGAGTACGGAAAGGCCACGGCCGCGTATCCCGACAGCAGGGCGATGGCCCACGTGCCGAGCACGCCGACGCGCGCGACGAGGGCCGCGACGAGCGGCGGCGGCGGCGCGGGCGGCGGCGGCGCGGCGGGCACGCCGGGCAGCCGGCCGCCGAGCGTCCAAAACGCCGCCAGAAAGCCGGCGGCGAGCGCGAGGGCGCCGGACGAGGCGCGGCGGGCCAGCCAGGCCGGCCCGCACCGCCGCAGGGCCGCGCGCGCGTGGCTGTAGGGCAGCAGCGCCAGCAGGAGCAGCAGCAGCAGTCGGACCGTCAGCCGCCAGTCCAGCGCCCTGGCCGCGGGTTGCATGACGCCCTCCGCCTCGTAGACCACCAGTAGCAGGAGGTTGCAGCTGAGGGCAAAGGTCGACGACCACAGGGCCTGTTGTGCGTTGGTCGTTGGTGGTGGTGGCGGGCGTTTTTGGTGTATTGCATGTTTGTCTCATCTCGTTTTTTGGTCGAGGCGGCTGCCCTGCGCTGCGCGCCCTGCAACAGCACACAAAGGGAACGCACCTGCACGGAGATCTCGGCGTCCTCGTTCCCCTTGAGCAGGCTCGAGTTGAGGAAGAGCCACCCGCCGACGAAGAAGGCCGCGAGGGAGCCCACGCCGATGGCGGCGTCGAGGAGGGGCATGGCGTTTCGTTCTGTTTTTTTGCCGCTGCGGGCGGGAGTTGGAGCGGCGTCGATGGCGACGGCGCGCGAACGAAACGATCGAGAGCGAGGGGCTCTGTTGTGAGTTGCGCAGGGCGCGTGGCCCCCTGCGCGCTACGCCATGATCGCGGGGCGTGCGGGCTCAAACGCGGGCGCAAAGGAGAGCTTGGCTCTCCCGTCGTGGCCGCGGGTGCGAGTTTTCTCTTTCGGGTTGAGGGACGTGAGAGGAAAAAGGTGGGTGGGGACGAAACAAGAGAGGGACCAGGGCGATCGTGGGATTGAACAAGGGGTCCTGCTGCCGCGGTCGGTGTGTTTGTGCGTTTGGGATCGAGGTGGTCGGTGTGAGGGCAGTCGACACAAACGCGTTCGTTTGCCGCGGTTTTTGGTGCGGGCGCCAGACGCCGGCCGGACGCCCGTGCTCTCTCGCCCCGACGCCGACGCCGACGCCGACGCCGACGCCGACGCCGTTGACACCGCATAGCCTGTGCTCTTGATCGGTCACTCGACCGATGCACTCGCAAGGGCATCCACTCGTCTCAGCGGCAGCAAGCACCGGGACGCGCTGAGCGGTTCGTTCTCTTCAGCCACTCACGCAAACTTCAAGTTTACACTTTCTCTCGCGCGCCTCCTCTACTCCTCCATCCGACACTGCGCCTTCAACCAATCCCTATTTGATGCAGGCCGCAGCGCCCGCGCGCTGCCGGCCGACCGGGCGCGCGCGCCCCTCGCGCCCCACCCTGGTCGCGCGGCGCGCCTCCTCCTGCTCTGCTTCTCCCTCCCCCCTCTCTCCCACCACTACCACTCCCCTCCTCTTCCGCGTCCTCCGCCGCCGTGGCCCCTCGTTCGCGATCGCTGCAGCGGCCTCCGGTGCGCTCGCGGCCAACGCGTCCTCAAGCCGCCCTAGGCCCCACCTCCTCGGCCGCCGCCGGGGCCGCCCGCCGCTGTCCGCGCCGCCGCCCCGCGCATCGTCGTCGTCGCGCGGCGGCGGCGCCAACGACGGCGGCGGCGCGGACGGGGGCGGCCGGGGAGGAGGAGGCGCGGGGCGGGCGCCCGACTGGGACGAGGAGATGAGCATCTTCAAGGCGCGCACCATGCGGCCCAACCAGCTGGCCACCCTCCGCGACATGGAGTCCCGCGCCTCCCTCGGAAAGGTCCTCCACGTCGCCGACGGCCTCGCCATCGTGAGCGGCGTCAACCCCGACGCCCCGCTCGGCACCGCCTTGGCTTTCGTGAGCGGCGCCGCCGGCGTGCTGCTCTGGCACCGGTCGGACGACCTCGCGTTCGCCATCGTCCTGGGCGGGGCCCGCGGCGTGCGCGTGGGGGAGGGGGTCGAGTGCCGCGTGCGCGGCGTGCTGCAGCTGGTGGACGCGGCCGTCGGACCCGTCACCCGAAAGGAATTTGAGCTTTGGATGTCGCCGGCGGACGACGCCGCGCTCGCCGGGCGGGCGGTCGATTTCCTGGGCAGGCCGCTCGCCGGGTTCGACCCCGTGGCGCTGCGCGAGGGCTTGAAAGGCGGGGGATTGGGGGCGGGCGCCGCGGGCAGCTTTGGCGACGACGACGGGCGAGAGGGCGGCGCCGAGGCGGCAAGCGGCGGCGGCGGCGGCGGCGGCGGCGGCGGCGGCGGCGGCGGCGAGGCGGCAGGCGGCGGCGGCGGCGGCGGCGGCGGCGGCGGCGGCGGCGGCGGCGGCGGCGGCGCGGACCCGTTTTCTCCGACGGGGCCGCCGATCGGCATGGGCCGCACTCGGCCCCTCGTCAACGAGCAGGCGCCGATGAAGTCGCGCGAGCAGATCGGCGAGGCGCTCGTGACGGGCGTGCGCGGGGTCGACGCGCTCACGCCACTCGGCAGGGGCGCCTCTCTCCTGGTGGTGGGCCCCGCGGGCAGCGGCAAGACGGCCCTCGCGCGCGACGCCGTCCTCGGGCAGTCGCTCCCGGGCGCGGGCGGCAGTGGCGGCGGCCTGACGTGGGCTAGGGCCGGCGCCGCGGCGCCCTCGGGCCCGCCGCGCGCGTCGGCGCCGGGCGCGGCGGCGGCGGGGGCGGCGGCAGGGGCCGCGGGCGCGTCGCCGTCGTCGTCGCCCGGGGGAGGAGGAGGAGCAGGCGGCCGGCGCAGCAGCAGCAGCAAGGCCGACGCCAACAGCGTCAACCGCGTGCGCTGCTTCTACGCCTCGACCACCCAGGACGCCGACCGCCTGCGCGCCACGGCCGCCGCCCTCTTGTGTCTGGACGGAGTCGCCGGCGACGCGAGCGCGGGCGGCGGCGGCGGCGGCTCTGGCCGCGCCGCCCGCCCCCCCGCCTATCACGACCCGTCGAACGTGACCCTCTTCGCCGCCTCCCCCGACGCCCCCCTGGGCGAGCGCCTCGCCGCCCTCTGCGCCGCCTGCGCTGCCGCCGAGCGCGTGCGCGACAAGGGCGGGCACGCGCTCGTCGTGCTCGACGACGTCTCGGCGCTCTCGAGCGCCTGGGAGCGGCTCGTCGCCGCCTTGGCCGCGCTCGGCCCCTCGCGCCTGCGCGAGGGCCTCGTCAAGGACGCGGGCGGACGGGACCTGCCGGTGGTGCCCCTCCCCGGGCCGGCGGACGTGGGGGCGGCGGCGGCCGGCAAGGGCGCGGCAAAGGCGGCGGCGGGCGAGGCGGGCGGGGCGGCGGCGGCGGGCGCAGTCGGGGCGGGCGGTGGGGGCGAGGAGGACGGCGGCGGCAGCGGCGGCAACGGCGGCCTCGTCGAGTACGAGGGGATGCTCGTGTCCGGCGCCGTGGCCCAGCGCCGCGGCTTCTACTCGACCCTGTTCATGCGCGCGGCCAAGCTGCACCGCGCGCTGGGCGGCGGCACCATGACCCTCATGCCGCTCGTGCCCGGCCGCCCGGCGACGGGCTCGCGCGCGCCGGGCGCCGCCGCCGCCGCTCCTGCCGACGGAATCAATGTCGGCGGCGACGGCGAGGGCGAGGGTGACGGGCGCGGCGGCGGCGACCGGGCGTCGTCCCCTGCCGGCGCGCTGTCCGCCGAGGCGCTCGCGGCGCGCTACCCGTCGCTCAGCCAGGAGCAGAGGCGCAAGCTGGGGCAGGCGCTGGCAGCGCGCGCGGCCGGCGCTCAGACGGCGGCGGCGGCCGTGGCGGCGGGCGCGGCCGCGCACGAGCTGCGCACCGAGATCGTCGAGGAGTTCATCTCGATCTCGGACGGGCAGGCGGTCATGGATCCGGCGTTTGGCGCAGGCGTGTCGGGGGCTGCTGGAGGCGGTGGGCTGGGGAGGGCGCGGGCAGCGGCAGGCGAGGAGGGCGGCGGCAGCGGCAGCAGCGAGGCGGCCGACGGCGCCCCAGCCTCCTCCCCCTCGGCGCCCTCCCTGTCCGGCCCGCCCTTTTACGCGCTCAACCCGCGCCTGTCGGTCACGCGCATCGGCGCCCGCGCCTACGAGCGCGCCCTCGCCGACCTCGCCCCCCAGGCCCGCCTCGAGCTCGCGCAGGCCGACGACGCCGCCGCCTTTGGCGCCGCCGGCGCCGACGCCTCGTCGGCCGCCGCCCGCGCCGACGGCGCCCTCGCCGCGCGCGCGCGCCGCCTGGCCGCCGCCCTGGTGCAGCCCTCGGGCGCCCCCACCCCTCTGGAGGAGCTTGCGCTCCTGCTGTTCGCCGTCAAGCGCGGGTACGCGGACGCCGTGCCGCCCGAGGAGATGGGCGCATGGGCGGACCGCGCCGTGTCGTTCGTGCGACAGGTGGCCCCCCGGGCGCTCCGCGAGATCGCCTCGACCCGCCAGATGACGGCGGCGGCGGAAAAAAGCGTGGCGGACGCGCTCGAGGCGATGGCGAGCGCGGGCGGAGGGCGCGGGGGGGTGGCGGCGGCGGCGGCGGCGCGGGTGGGGGGCGTCGGGGTGGGCGGCGGCAAGTGAGCAGGCGTAAGTGTACAAGAAAGAGGGAGGCGGGCGTTGCCGTGCTTTTTTGTTGTCTTCTCCTCGCGCTTTGCCGCTCGTCTTTTTGTTTTTTGGCGCCCTGTGTGAATGTTGTTTTTTTGCCTCTTCGCTCGTACAAAAGCAGTGTACCAAAACCTGTATACAAGCGCTCCCCTGCATCCCTGTCATTCACGCCCCGGATAGCAGCGCCGCGTACGAGTCGATCCACACGCGCCGCTGCTGAATCTGCTGCTGCTGCTCCTCCTGCCGCCGCTGCTGACGCTGCTGCTCGCGCCGCCAGGCCGGCGGCCTGCCGTCGCCCCCGTCGCCGCTGATCACCACCGCCGCCTCGACCATCGCGTCCGCCTCGCCGTCCGTCAGCCGCGGCGTCGGGCTCGCCACCATCAGCGCGCGCAAAAGCCCGCGTCCAGCCATTCTTGGCCGCCGTCGCCGCCGCCGTCCGCCCCCGCGACCGCCGCGGCGACGGCCCCGAGCGCCGCGCGGACCTGAAGCAGTCCCCCGTCGCCGCGGGCGGCTTGAGCCTCGAGCTCCAACAAGAGGGGGGCGGCGGCGGGGCACAGAGCTGACTGGATGGAGACGCTGTCGACGACTGCTGCCGCCGTGGCCGGGCGAGGCGGGTCGGCAGGAGGCGGCGGCGTCGCGAGGGCGGGCTTGGGCGTTCCTGGGTCGCCGTCCTCATCCTCGTCGTTGTCGCCGTCCGCCGCCAACGGAGAGTCCGGCGCCTCGTCCGCTCCGATCGCGCTCTCTGCCGCCTCCTCCGCCGCGGTGTCGATCGTTGCCCCTTCTTTAGCATGTGCCTCCGCCGGGAGCATTGGCGCTGCCGAACCCACTGCTGCTGCTGCCGCGATTGCCGCCGCCTCGGCCGCAGCTGCCGCGGCAGTCACGCGCCCTTCGTGGTCCTCCAGGTGCGCCGGTGAGGGGTTGACGCCGAGAGGCCGCAAGACGGTCGGCAGGTCCGAGAGCGGCACGAGCAGAGTTCCGGCGCCGGGCGACGCAAAGGGCGCCGCGGCGGCCGAGAGGCGCGCGGACGCCGAGGCGAGCTTCGGAGGAGCGCGGAGAGAACGACGGCGCGTCCATTGGCGGCGGCGCGACGGCCTTTTCTCCCCGCCCCCCCGCGCTTCGCTTCTTGGACGCGGGTGCCGACCCCCTTCTTGCCGCCCTGTTTCGTCGACGCGCGCATTTTTACTCTTGTTGGGGGAGACGCCGGCGGCCGCTGCATTGGGCGCCGCCATGGCGGGCGGCGTGGCCGTTTAAAAAAGGAGGTCAAATCATCGCCGCCGGAAAAAAAAAGACCTGGAAAAACACAGAGAATACGCTGTTTTGGTCGTCTGTCGTCGTTTGCCCGGATCAGTTGCAGAGCAAAAGTATGGACGCTATTCTAACGCGCGCGCGTGTCACCGGACGAACGACGTTGGTTCCGTCGCGAAGAAAGAGAAAGCGAGTTTTCCAAAAATTGGTTTTTCCGCCGTTTCCATTCGCCAGGCGGCGGCGGCGCCTCCCGCCCTTGACGAGAACGCCGCCCGCCTCCGCCTACGCCTCCTCCTCCTCCTCCTCCTGCCGCCCGATATCGATCAATACCCCCCCTCCAGCATCGCCGCCTGCTCCGCGTCCACGTCCGCCTCCAGCAGCGCCCGCACGTCCCGCTGCAGCGCCGCCAGCTTCCGCTTCAGCACGTCGAGCGCGCTCGCCACCACCGCCGCCGCCGGCAGCGCGCCCGTGCCCTCGACCCGAAACACGAACCTGTCCTGCTGCGCGACGATCTCGACGCAGCCGGGCTTCCCCAGCTCCTCCGCCTTCGCCAGGACCTCCCCGTCGTAGGCGTAGGCCTCCGGGTCCGCCACCAGGACGCGGCGCGTCACCGGGTCGTAGCGGAAGGCGTTGCGCCCGCCGCCGTCGCCCGCCGTCGCGGGGTTGGCGTCCACGAGGGCGCGGCGCTCCGCTTCTGTCAGTTCAGAGACCAGCGCGTCGTTGATCGTGATCTTCGGCACGAACGCGTACGAGGCCGTGGCCACGGGGATCCACTTGGCGTGGTCCTTGCCCACGCCCTTGCGCGCGATGGCGCGCAGCTTGAGCGCCTGCCCGCGGCGCATCTTTGCAATGACGACGGGGCGCGGCGCGGCGGCGGCGGCTGATCCTGGCGCGCCGCCGCCGCCGATGCCGCCGCCGCCGCCGCCCGCCGCCGCCGCCGCCGCGTCGAGCGCGCGCTGCTTGCTGACGGGCAGGCACATGCGCGCGTTCTCGTCCACGGGGATGAGGTCCAGGTCCGTCACCTCCATGGTCCCCCCCCCTTCGTCCGTGCACCGCACGTCGAGCGTGAACACCACCTCGGCCTCCTCGTCGCGCTCGTACACCTCGTACGGGTGCTTCATCTCCTGCGCGCGCCTGCTGATCAGCGGGATGAGGCCCAGGCGGTGCGCGATGAACTCGTCGTTGAGCACCGTGGTGTTGTCCTCGAACTCGACGAGGTCGATGGCCACGGTGGGCACCTCGGCGATCATGATGCGGCGGAGGGCGTTCGCGACGCTCGCGTCCGTGTCGGTCAGCAAAAACTCGCAGTAGTCGTCGTCGGCGCGGCGCAGCTGCACGACCGGCTGCCTGGGGCGCGCCGGGGGCAGCTGCTGGGGCGCCTGGTGCGACTGCGGGTCCATGGCTGCTGCTGCGGCGGGCGCGCAGCGCGCGCGCGCGGCACCACCACCACCCTTTCCCCCTCTGCCTCCTCCTCCTTTTGTCCTTGTGTTTGCGCGCGCGCGCTCCTAGCTGATCAAAGATCGTCGAGAAAGGGCTGCTGATGTGGTGATGCGTGTGTGCGTGAGTCTGTACGGTAAGGTGTTGCGTCAAGTGGCGAGTCGGTCGAGTGTGACGCGACGAGGGCCGCTTTTGATCGGCGATGCGCGCCGGCGTCGGCGTCGGCGTCGGCGTCGGCGTCGGCGGTCCCTCCTCTTTTTTCGCTTTCTTTGCTGCACACAACAAGAGAGCTCGCTGCCTTATTCCCGGTGCTAGTGTACATCTGGAGCCGATCTCAAAGCAATACGGAGCTCCGTCCCATCAAGAAAACATCACCGCTGCGCCCCCCCGCCGTCCACGCTGCTGCTGGCGCCGTTGAACCCGGCAACCGACGCCCCGCCGCCGCCCGCGCCCTCGGCCGCCGCCGCGCCCGCCCTCCCGCGCCTCGCCCGCGGCACGAACGCGCCCAGGCTCTCGTCCAGGCTCGCCGTCGCCGCCGCGGGCGGCACCCCGGCCCCGGCGGCGCCAAAGCCCCGGCCGGCCAGGTCGAAGCCGTCGCTCTCGTCGCCGCCCGAGGAGGAGGGCGCGCCGCCCGCCGCCCGCCGCTCCTCCTGCTGCCGGACCGCCTCTTCGGCAAATCCGACGACCGAGGCGGCGGGCCGCAGGCCCGAGATGATCTCGTGCACGCGCCAGAAGAGCGGGTAGTCGCGGCGCCACCCTTTGGCGGCGACGATCTCGGCCACCTGGATGGTTTTATGGTTGGTGTGCAATTGTTTTTGTTTTGAGAGGGGGGCAAGAGGCCGGGGTGTGAACCGCCGCGCCAAGGGAAGGGAACTGCGGGGGGGCGGGGCGCTCGGACGCGCCAACCCCCCACAACAAAACAAAACAAAACAAAACAAAACAAAACAAAACAAAACAAAACAAAACAAAACAAAACAGCGGTCTCTCTCTCTCTCTACTCCTCACCTCGATGGTCGTCAGCACCCCCTGCAGCTTCTGCCCGCCCAGCAGCTCCGCCTCGAGCTCCCCAAACGTCCTGGGCCGCCCGTCCCCCTGCGCGCGCGCGAACGCCTCGGCGACCTTGCGGTTGCGCCCGCCAAAGCAGGTCGCCACGAGATCCGCCACCCCGCACGGCAGGAAAAACGTCTCGTCCCGCACCGTCGGATACAGGGCTTTTGCGAGGCGGCGCATCTCGTCCAGGCCGCGGCGCATGACCGTGGCCTTGGCGTTGACGCCCATGCCGGCGCCGTCGACGAACCCGGCCGCGAGCGCGACGATGTTTTTGAGCGTGCCGCAGACCTCGGCGCCGGCGGCGTCGGGCGTCGGCGTCACGAGGAAGGAGGGCGTCTCGAACAGCTGCCGGAGCAGGCGGGCGTTCTCGGGCTGCTGGTAGCCCAGGACGGCCTCGGTGAGCTCGCCCTCGCCGACGTCGCGCGCGATGTTAGGGCCCTGCGAGGGTTTTTGTTCGTTGCGATTTGGTCGGTTGTTGTCGTGGGCGAGCGAACGCCGCGCAAAAAAAAAGCGACGCAAAACGAAGCAAAGCGAAAGCAAAACGAAAGCAAAACGATGCGCAGAAAAGAGACAAGCAGCAAAGCGCGCGCGCACCATCAGGACCGAGCAGTCGATGCCCAGGTACTTGGTCACCATCTGCGAGATGAGCTGCGGCCCCTCGGCCGTCACGCGCATGCCCTTCACCAGCGACACGGCGACCGCGCCCGGCTTTGTGCGCCCCATCATCCGTTTCAGGGTGGCGCGGATGAACTGGTGCGGCACGCAGAGGACGAGCACGTCGGCGTCCGCGGTGGCCGACTCGAGGTCGGGGTCTTGTGTTGTGTTTGGGGGGGGGGGGTGGGGGGGGGGTGGGGGTTTTGGGTTTGGGGGGGGTGCGGTGGGTGGGGGGGGGCTGGGTATTTTGGGGGCGTGGGGGGGGGGCGGGCGGAAGAGAGAAAGGGGGCAAAAAAAAAAAAAAAGGGGGGGGAGCGCTTGATTTTTTGGGTTTCGCCGGCGTGGGTTCCCCCGACAAAAATGCCAAAAAGAAACAGGAACGCACCCGCGACGACGTTGGGCCCAAGCCCCACCCCCGGCAGGTACACCGGGTTCTCGTGCGTCGCGTTGATCGCGTCGCACAGCTCCTGGCCGTCGTAAACCCACATGCGGATCTCGTCGACGAAGCGGTCCGCGGCGTCGCGCTCGCCCGCCGTGTTCTGCGCCAGCAGCCGCGCCGCCGCGGACGCCCACGCGCCCGCGCCCACCATGGCCACGCGGTAGCGCGTGAGGGCGCGCGACAGCTCGGCGTGGCTCAGCACGTACCAGTCGGCGCCCGCGGCCACGGCGGCGCGCTGCGCCACGCCGCCATACCCGATGAAGAGGTCGGCGCCGCCCTCGGCGCACTGGACGGCCTTTTGTTTTGTTTTTTTGCGTTTGTTGTTTTGTTGGAGTTGTTGTCGGTTCGAGGAGGGTTGGGGTTCGTTGGGAGCGGGGAGGGATCGAGGAGGTTTTGTTGGGTCCGGAAACTCTGAAAACTCTGAGAAACACAGGCGTGCCAAGAGCGCCCGCGCAAAGGCAAACGGAACCAAAAAGCAAAGGCAAACGCAACCGAGGAATTGGAAATCGTCTCCCTCCACCCCCCCCCCCCCCCCCCACCCCCCCCCCCCCCCCCCCCCCCCCCACCACAACACACAACCCGGGCACGGGGGGGGGCGCCTGGGTTTTTTCTAATACGCGCACACCCAAAGGGGGGGGGG
>Ga0105054_10012770_pt1 | contig 10229 bp, 6 predicted proteins | sample BON02_FD_78091 | JGI IMG/M metagenome (GOLD analysis project Ga0105054, IMG submission 78091) | Freshwater microbial communities from Lake Bonney liftoff mats and glacier meltwater in Antarctica - BON-02 (megahit assembly) | ecosystem: Environmental > Aquatic > Freshwater > Ice > Glacier... | reverse complement strand
TCGAGCATAGCCTTCACAGTGGCCGCTTGTAGGTTCAGAGACGAGACATTGCATTTTCTGTGCTCTACTGACATCTGGCTCGCCTCTAGTTGGTGCGTTTGTTGTTGGCACGTACTGTAGATTGGCTGCTTTCGACTCAGCTCATCTGTGCTTCACTGTGCATGTGCAGATTTGGCCCCCCTCACGCCGGACGCCAGAGTGTGTACGAGATTCCACCAGTTTGTTTGTACACTTGTGTCTCGTCCATCTGCAGGGAGCAGAACCGGCTCTCTTGTCATGCTGGTACGAGCGGATGTTGAGCAGGTCCGTTCTACAGATTGCGGGCGTGGTCATGGCGGTGTGGCTTACCTCGTTCCTCTTGCAGCACGGCCCTGCGTTCTCTGGGCTTGCCAAGCAGCCCTTCGTCACCCAACAGCATTTGGTGCCCTCCTGCAGTGCATGTGAGTGCATGACCCATCCAGAAAATCACTGTAATGGCTTCATAAAAGAGAAAATCATAATTCAGATGACAACAAAAGAACCGTCCAGTTCGGGCGCGCGGCGGCGCGCACAGGTAATGATGGCGTGCAGAAGTGGCGCTCCACGCGTTTCTGCATGGGTCATGCACTCAGCATGCACCATGACGTGTGTGTGTGTGTTTGAAAGAGTGCACATGTGCATGCGTGCGTGCGCGTGTGACAGCGCGCGTGTGTGCGTGTGTGCGTGCAGCACAACGCTCGCCCGAGAAACATCCTTCTCCACTGTATCAGGATCCCAAGCTCGCCCCGAATTTCCAGGGCTGGCATGAGGCCAGGCTGAGCGTGCAGCAGCAGGGAGGCGGGCACCAGGGCACCCCGGGGCACCCTCAATCAGGCTCTAGGTGAGGTGATCCGCACCTCACCTGGTGCATTTGGCGGCGTGCTGGCTTGCCTGCCCATTTAACAAGCTTCTCTGTATTTCGCCCTCTTTGTTGCGCAGGGTTGCAGCGAGACCGTGCGGGGCGGCATGCACAAGCGCGCCCGGGGGCGAGCTCGCCCAGACCCTAGGTGAAGTCCGCTGACTATCACTTTTGGCCATTTGCGCCATCTTAAGGCGGCCGCCACGTATGTGAATGCTCATTTGCGCCAAAGTGCTCTCGCGTTGCTGCTGCCGTCTCGTATGGCTCTCAGCTGCACATTTAGAAGTGCAAATATGACCATAGAAGTCAATGTGATGAGATTGTCCCGCAGACATGGCCTTGTGCGTGTTTTTTTTCGTCTTGTGCGCCCCACAACCCGCGACATGGGCCAATTCAGTGCCAAAGCGCTCTCGCGCAGCTGCTACTGCTGGCGTAGGGCTCCCAGCTGCACATATAGAAGTGAAGATATGTGCATAGAGGCTCGTGTGATGAGATTGTCCCGTAGACAGAGCCCTGCTGCGTGTTTGTGGCGCCTCTTGCGCCCTACGACGTGTCTCTTGCGTCTTGTGGGCCGTGGGAGCCCCAAACCACGGGGCACCACGTCCCCCACGACGGATGGCGCGCGGCTAACACGCCTTCTGCCCGAATGCGGGAGACAGATTAGACGCCGCGCGAGCAGCAAGCGTATCTATTTCACCACAGGTATAACAGGCTGCTCTGGGCATCGCCGTGCGCCCGAACTGGACAGTCCTTTTGTTGTCATCTGAATCATGATTTGCTCTGGTATAAAGCCATTACAGTGATTTGGTTGTGTGATTACCTATAATAGTAATATGTGTGGCCAAAAATAGCATATTGTGATGTTAATACACACAAAATGCAATATACATTACCTTATATAAAAAATAGTGATTTGTTAATTTAACTATACAAAATAGTATTTTGATGTGAAAAACCTATAATATAGTGATGTCAACAAACATGTACAGTATTTATGTATGTGGCACAGAAAATATAGTGAAAGATGGTTTTGCAAACAAAGATTAGTGATGTGTCTGACCAGTGATCCCTACTAACAGATGTCCAATATTTTAATCAGCAAATTGCATATGCCTGACACTCGGCGAGACTGACATATGGGCGCAGGTCAACCAAGTGTTGAGTACTGAGATCTACGCCGACAAACCACCAACAAGTGAGTGATTTTTTTTTTTGCATACACACTCGTGCCCTTGCTGACCGACCATCTTTTCCCCTGCGTGTGTATCTGTCACGAGCGTTCAGGAAATGCCTATTTGAATACATGTATAATCCGCAGCGCACAATCCTCGGCATGCGCTTGCAAGGTACTGCACATTCGTCAGAGGAGATTGAATTGCAAGGAGTGATGATATGGTTCCTCATCAATAGTCGGATAAGAGTTTTGATTGGAGAGTCATGATCATTCTTGCGTTGGTGACGTCAAAAGATACCCTGTGGGAAAGACACGTGTTGTAATCTCTGTTGTTGACTGTGTTGAATGTGTGTGACGGGTAAATCCAGGAGCGTGAGGCTTTCTATATTCTCACCAGGCAGATCTTTCGGAAGGTGATCCTGTCGAATGAAAGCCGGCTATTGGCTCGGTGGCCAAAGTCAAGTGCAGTGCTGTGCATGATGTTCAACAGCGCCGACAAACTCATCAAGAATTGGGAGGCAAAAAGACTCCCTGAAAGAATAGTTGTTTGTGCCGAGTTCCTGATCATACGCCCATGGCAAATCACATCCACACGCACACGCATACACATACCACAAATACATACATGTTCGAATTTGGTTTGGTTCAGCGAAATTAGTACACGTGACACTTTGATTTCCCGCAGGAGTCAGATGAAGTCCTGTTCTTCTTAATAAACACGCCCAATCCATGCAGTTGTCTTGAGAAAGCCCGTCAATGTATTGTACTGGAATACAGGCTATTCAAACAATTACTGCAAAAATTGAACCGAGGGTGTAAAAGTGATTTGTAAAAGTGAAATTGTCATTATAGCGATTCGAAAAATATTGAAAAAGTGGTTTGAAAATATTGGAAAAGTATACACTACTGAAATCACATGAGTGATCAGTAAGAAATTACTATTTAACAATTGTATTTTTCTGATGTATACACACACACGTACAACATGTTCATATGCACGCACGCAAGCACGTCTGAAACAACGGCGCGGCAGCGACTGCGCACAAAGTCCGACTTGACGCCAAGAAGGTCCGCCCCTCTCCCTGTCTGCTGCAATCTGGGAGGGAATTACCCTCCGTGGCCAGGCCAGCAGCCCAATTGCCCATCCACGAGGAACGACGGATAACCGCAGAACAACTACAACCAACAGCAGCTCATCCAACCATCACGACAGCGCGCCGCCTAGACTACAACCACTCATCTGCGGCCGATCCACCCAGTTCATGGCCCGCCCAAGCTGCAAGCCACGGAGGCCCCCCCCCTGCCATTTTGGCGGGTTCTCCTTTTCTGAAACTCAATTGCAACTGTCTTGGGAGCAGATCACAGACCATCGCACTTGATGGCAGAATTCCAAACGACACACGTACGGAAGAAACAAGCAAGAAAACAATGTACACGCAGTAAACATGGCGAGACTCGAATGGGTGGGGGTGCCGCACCTGGGGAGCGCGTCAGACAGTGTCTGGCCGTGTGAAGGGGCGCATCATATCAAGTACAATTTAATACAATTTTATTCAATTCAAATTTACAACATCTGACAAGGGGTAAGTCAGTTTGACTTACTGCCGGGGGAGTAGCGTCGTAATACTCGACACACAATATTTTTCTTCCGGGATACTATTTACAGCAAGCACGCTGAAGCACAGGACGCCACTGGCAGGCAAGATGGGTAGGAAGGCGCACCGGGGCGCGAGCAGATAGAGTCTGAGTTCAACAGCTGGAAAGCACCATTTTTTTTTTTTGCTTGTGACTTCTTTTTTCAATTCATGGTCACATCGCTGATTTCCCATTTCAATTGAGGATTTCGAGTTGGTCAAGATAAGACGACGAAGAGCTAACCAAGATCTCTCGAGTAGCAAATATTCTTGCCTGATAATCCTTATGCCTGAAATCCGAATCCAAGAAACTCACATGATTCCTACAGAAGTAATTTGAGCCCGCTCAGGGTGGTTTTAATAGGTCATAGATATGCGAGCTGGCCATTCCTGAGGCTCGGACATCCTCGGGGCTGATTGATTCCAGACGAACAGAACTTCCTAGCTCCTAGGACGTCACATGTCTTAGCAGAGATTGTCTTGTCCGTTGGAGAATGTCCTTGTCCCATAAATCTGCACGCCTTTAGTCAAGTTGCTTGCAAGCTGAATGCAGGGGCAAACAAACAAAGCCGCAGCAAACCAGCAAGAGGTTAGGCTTGTTTTTTCTGTTTTTCCCTTTCTTTCTTTCGAATTGAAGAAAGCTCGCAGCCTGGTGGCACCAGATATACGACCCATCGGACATGTCCTTTTTTAGAGCTACGTTTATTCCTTTCGTTTCCTTTCTTCTTTTGAAGTTCGAGTCTTGGTCACGATTCTATTTCCTGATTCGTTTCAATATCGTCAATTAAGTCTATTTGAAGCTACACTCGATTAGCCTGAGAACCGTGCACAGACAGAATATACTAGTAGAACAGAAACAAATCAAACTGCAAAACTTAAGCAGCAAAGACACACAGCACAAGACGCTGGTTGTTTCTTTTTTCCAATCTCGGAGGAGCTCTGGACACAAATATATCTCAACGTCAAGATCAAGAAAGTACTGAAAATGTCGCCCCACGCCGGGGCTCTATTGTTTGTTCTTCTCTTTTCAAGGTGTCTCTTTCAGAACTTGTGTTTTTTGATGTTCACAATTCCATGTTTCCAGTCGTCGCACTCAGCGCTACACATTGATAAGCGACTCGAGCAGCCCAAAGGCCTACTTGCGCTCGCCTTTTGAATCAGCAGGGCAAAATTCCTGTTTCGTGCCAGCGCTCCAATCATACTAGCTGTGCAAGCTAAAGCAAGACTAGGACTGAAGTAACCCTTTCAGAACCAGCTTAGTATCATGTGATTGCTAGCAACAATTTGAGGCACCACCGTGACGAATACCCAACGTCTTCTGTCGCGCCGCGGCCGGTCCCAGCTTCAATGTTTGCCGCACCAGTCCCAATGTTCAAGTTTACATCGCACATTTTTTGGGGGAGAACCCCCGACTTGTCAATTAGGACCCAAGGAACTGCCCGGCCCAGTGGACTGTTGCCTACAAGTTCATCAAATAACCGGCTAGTCACCAGGGGATAGTTTCCACTGTTTTTTCCTTTTCCTCTTTCTTTGTTCGAGTCATAGTCTCGCTTCCATTTCAGTTTCCTGTTTCAGCAAACCAATAAAGCTTCTAGCAAAGCTACTAGACTATTTCTTATGAAGTAATTAAAGCAACATCAATCAATGGATCCGACTGAGGTTCCACCTAGTCGTCGTAATCTGGCGTTACACAACGAAGAGCTACTCAATGACAGTTACAGTTGCCCACACATGCTGCACGAAAGCCAAAAAGCAAGCTCAAGTTTGTCACACTTGACAAAGAAAGTAATATGAGCATGCTGTGGCGACGAGAAGAGTTTCTAAGATTCTGCAGCAAGGACTCGGAAGATCTGGCGGAGAATGCACAGGATGCAGAGGTGACAATACCAGTCAAAAAAAGTCAGGAGACACGGTACAATTGCGATCCAGCGTCTTTCTTCGTGACTCATTCCTGGGGCAGGCGACCGGATGGGGTTGCAGTCAACGAGGCTCTGCTGATCGTAATTTTTTGAGAATTTAAACGGCCAACAGACAGGGACGAGGGGTTCCTAGAGGTGACAGAAGCAACAAACAAATGAGCAGCACAAAAGCATCACTGGCATCAGTGCGCTCAGAGCAGCTGCTCCGAAGTGAGAATTTGAGCAGATTGACTTTGTGGTGGGTAACCGCGGATCGGTTGTTGTAATTAACTTCGACACCAAACTCAAAAAGCTTGATGTACGAGAAGGAAAAAAAGAGAAACTCTTCGCAGATCATGTGACACAGGTACGCGAAGCGCACGATCAGGTGATTCTGTCCTTCCACCAGTAGGTGCAAGGGCTTGCGAGGCCAACCACAAAGAGATCGAGGGAGAACATTGAGCACAATGTGCATGTGTAAGGAGATGTAAAGAGGAACACACGCTCACAGAGCAGCAAAGCTGGGAACACACGCTCACAGAGCAGCAAAGCTGGGGCCCGTCAAACGATAGAGGACACAGGATGGTAACTCTGGGAATCACAATCCAGAACCCCCCCCAGAGTCCAGGAGTCTGACACATTGATAGTATTTTACTTATTCATATTGTATTCTGTCACGTGTCTAAAAACTTGTTATTTCACTGCTTGTTTCACTTCACTTGAACATCTATTTATGTTTCTGCTTTTTATGGCACGTCACGTCGAAACGATTTTGCTTATATTTGTTGATATTTATCACTTTAATCACACATATTCGCACGCAGATATTGAGGCACACACACACAAGCACACAAGCACACATGCATGATTAGCACACACGAGGAATGGTGACAACCAGGCACATGAGCCTGGTTGGGAGGGGCGGAAGAGGGGTTTTTTGGTTAGAGACAAAGGCCCAGCTCACACACACACTGACAAAAAAAAAATAGCAGCACACCGAAATCTCAAATCCAAAAAAAAGATTCGAGCAAATAGAGCTTCCAGCAAAGCTACTAGACCATTTCTTATGGAGTAATAAAAGCAACATCAATCAATAGCCTGAGCCCAAAGGTGCGTCTGCACCTTCCTGGCCTCTTGCTTTTCGCGTGGCCGTCTCGAAAGGGGCGAGTTTTTCAATCCCTTTTCGATCGTGGGTTCAATAAGAAAGACTGACTCCAGTGTGTGCAGTACATTGGTCTCGCTCCGTGTCTCCCAATACATTACCGGCTGGGTCCACCATCAACCCTTCCCTGACACCCTTCGAGGTAGGATGGAAATAGTCACCCCATCATGCCTCGAACTTGGGGGCACCGAGTTCTTGATTCTTGTCACGAACTGGAACATGGGATCGGTTGCTTTGGTGGGGGGTAATGAGCAATGCGCTGACGGGGTCTACAGTCTCATGTTACTGAGATTAAACCAGCAAAATTTATGTCTTTCTCCATGTCGATTGCATATGTGAAGAACCGCAACTTGCACTATCAAGCATTGGGTCCATCCATCGACTCATTCATTCCCAACCCATGTACATCATCACAGTACATGTTGCCGGTCAGGGTAGCAGGAAAAATTATACCATGACTCAAGGACTGCAACTCACTCTATCAAGCAATGGGTCCATCCATCGACTCATTCGTTCCCAACCCATGTACATACTGCCGGTCAGGGTACGAGGATGAAATTGGACCATGACTCATAACCTTCCACTAAAATAGAATTTATGCCGATGCATATTGTTCGGGATGCCAAGCAGGCCCATTGGATGCTTTTTTACGCTGGTCAAAGTCCAGCGGTGATGGTGCTATCGCATGTGTGCAATGGCGGACCCGCTGGGTAAAAACAATCCACAATGTTTGTGGGCTAGCATGCATGTAACAAAGTCCCAACAATCTTTCTTGGCGAATACCCAACGTAATGACTGGACTAAGCCGGCGGATGGTGTACATCCGGTGAATCACATAAGACCCAAGAAACTGTCCCGGACCGTTGCAAGCCTACTACTGAGATTACCTTTTTTTTTTTGGTCTTGCCGCCACACACCTAGCGCGCCAATTACATCAGGAACGCACACAGGTGGTGTACAGTAATAGGGAAGCCCGGAAGCGCCCGGCTCGAAGGCACTCCCGCAGTTCATATCACATGTGCGTAGGTATCGTGGTATGTGCGTGTAGTCGACACGCACTCGATTTTGAAATATTATTTTTAGATCTTTCGTGACACGAAAGGGCTACTGCGTGAACTATTTCACGTAGGAGCAAGTCAAAACTACTGCGTGAGTCACTTGAGTTCAATTAGGAGCGACTGTTCTAACAATGCAAGTGTCTTGTTCGAAAGACAAACCTAATATGAGGGCAGTTGCAAAGGGGGACACACCTAAGGTCGTCGGTTGGTACATCAGTATTATACGTAGTTGTGCACAATCCAGTCTCACCAAGTCCCTTACGCAAACCATTTTTTTCCTTTTTCGTTATAAATTCTTTTTTTCGAGTCATGGTCATACCAGGATTCCATTTCTCCATTTCAGTTCAGGATTCAAGGAGCTGAGACACACAACGAGAAGCTAAACGAGCTGTCTGGAGTGAACGACGTGTCCGCATTGTGCTTGTGCTCATTTCTTGATTTAGCAGGGCTTCAACACTCGTCTCCCTGTTTCGCTCTACAATCCTACAAGGTTGGCAGGCCAGGACACTGCAAGGGCAAGACAGCAGCGAGGCTCACCGAGACACGCCCTGTGAATCATGCGAACAAAACGATCGCTGGCAATGGTTGGGGGCACCACGAATACTGAGCGTGTACTGCCACGCCCAACTTTGCCGCCGCAGCCTGTGATTCCCTCTCGGAAGGTAATTGAATTGATCTCAGCTGCACAGAGCTATCACAGTGATTTTGAAAGATGCAAGCGCTGACTCATGGGAGGGCCACCCATACATGCGATGAGCAGGAAACGACGCCAGCCCATTATGTAAATCCCATGGCTGCTGCATCTTCACCTGGCAACACTCAGCTGCAGAGACCTGTTCGTGCTTCACGTCAGGTCTTTAACCAGGCGATAACAGTGAAATAAATGATTGATATTATGAACAATGTTGCACAACACTCTGTGCACCCGGCGTGTAGATGGTGATCAGGATATGTTCACAGGATGCTTTCGCTATTTCTTTGCTCGTTTGCTCACAACGTTGCCACAGTTCCAGTTTCTGGTGTGCGTGAGTCACCGGGCGGAGCCCCACTGAGTAGATCAGAGCATATTTTTTTGCCCTATAACACCCACGAACGTTTTAAAAGGGAGTGTTTGCCTGTGTCATGTTTTTGTGTCTGCTGCAGTAATGCAGTGGAAGAGGAGATAGAGACTGATCATATTTTGTCTGTCTCTGTTTGCCCGAGCACTTCCAGTTGACACAAGACAGAGACCTCGCAGCAAAAGTTCAGAAATCATGGCGCGTACAGCAAGACACAGGAATAGGAGTTGGAGCAGTTATGCCTGCGGCTATGATCTCAAGCAACACGCACTTCAAGTCCAAGCTTTTGCCTGCTCCAGTGCAGGTGGAGGACCTCGATGCGTGCCAGGAACAGAGTGGTTATGCCTTCAGCCCAACGACTAGCAGCTCAAGGTATGTCAAATCTTTGACATGTGTATGTATGCACCAGCGATGATGCATCTCTACTTGTTTCACCAGAATCGTTGGCTACAGTTTTGTTAAGCGCATCTTCAGTGCAAGTATATGTTGCGGACATTTGCTTTTTCGAGTCAGAAATTAATGGTTGATTGATGTTGCTTATATTACTTAATCAGAAATAGTCTAGTAGCTTTGCTGGAAGCTCTATTTGCTCGATCTTTGAATCTTTTTAGCGCAGCGCGTTGCAGATCCACTTGTCGAAATTTGGAAGGGGGAGGCTATAGAACTGATCAACATTGAAATGGTGCGGGAAGCGACCACGCGGCGGCCGCAAGCGAGGCATACCCCGCTCCCGCAATCGGGTGCTTGCAGGAGCGATTCAAATACACCAGTACCCGCTCGCTCCCCCAAGCGTTGTGGGAGCGGAGTATGCCTCCCTTACGGCCATCTTGGGAGGGGATCGCACGCGCCGGCGCATTTAGAAAGTTGTACTTCTACCGAAACCTCGATTGTGGCAGCATGCTTGGACCAGAATTTCGAGCCAAAACTCCAGGGTTTCCTTCTCCCCAAGAGGGCTGTTATTCTCATTGACAACCCTATACTGGCTGGTGAACTGGTCCAGTACCACAGTTGCTCCCCACCATTTCAGTGTTGGCCGCACAGTTGCTCCCCACCATTTCAGTGTTGAATTTCTTTTACCAAAATTGAAATTCAAAGTTTGGTAACTTGCTGCTCTGTCCAAATTTTGGTAAGGGCATCTGCAACGCGCGGGTTTGTTTTTGTGCTGTCATGTTTTCCCCCTTTTTTTTAATATATACATTTCCTTCGTATGCATGGTAGTAGCAGCTCAACTTCTGGCAGGTCAGGCAAGAACAAGACCAGCGCAAAGGACAAAGAGGAAAAGAAGCTGAATGAGCGAATGTCTTATTTGAGGCAGTCACTCATCAAGTCTTTTCATGGGCATGGCAACTTCGAGGGCTGGGTACAGGA
>Ga0105054_10012768_pt1 | contig 10230 bp, 7 predicted proteins | sample BON02_FD_78091 | JGI IMG/M metagenome (GOLD analysis project Ga0105054, IMG submission 78091) | Freshwater microbial communities from Lake Bonney liftoff mats and glacier meltwater in Antarctica - BON-02 (megahit assembly) | ecosystem: Environmental > Aquatic > Freshwater > Ice > Glacier... | reverse complement strand
GACTCCGTGTTCGTAGGCAGGGGCGATCTTCACCGCGGTGTGGGCCGGGGAAGTGGTCGCTCCGCCGATCAAGAGGGGGATGGTGAACTTTTCGCGGGTCATCTCCTTGGAGACGTGCGCCATCTCATCGAGTGAGGGTGTGATCAATCCGGAGACGCCAATAATGTCGGCCTTTAGTTCACGCGCAGTGGCGAGAATTTTAGTGGCGGGCACCATTACGCCGAGATCGATGACTTCGTAATTGTTACACGCGAGCACGACGCCGACGATGTTTTTGCCGATGTCGTGCACATCGCCTTTGACCGTCGCGAGGACGATCTTTCCCTGCGCTTTGGCAGTGCCGCCCGCTGCGATGTGTTTACGCTTCTCCTCTTCCATAAACGGCGTGAGGTAGGCGACGGCTTTCTTCATCACACGGGCGGATTTGACGACTTGGGGGAGAAACATTTTTCCCGCACCGAAGAGATCGCCGACGATCCGCATGCCATCCATGAGCGGGCCTTCGATGACTTGGAGTGGTCGTGCAAAGAGTTGGCGGCATTCCTCGGTGTCGGCTACGATGTGCGAATCGATACCTTTGACGAGGGCGTGGCTCATGCGCTCTTTAACCGGGAGCTCGCGCCAGGCATGGACGGCAGCTTTGGGAGTTTTCAGGCCACCCGCCTTGGCGTCATCGGCGTCGTCTTTGAGTTTCTCGGCATGTTCGATCAGTCGGTCGGTAGCGTCGGGACGACGGTTGAGGAGCACATCATCGGCGAGGTCGCGGAGAGTGGGTTCGATCTCATCGTAAACACCCAGCATGCCAGCATTGACGATGGCCATGTCGAGTCCGGCCGAGATAGCGTAGTAAAGGAAGACCGTGTGCATCGCTTCGCGCACGGGATTGTTTCCGCGAAACGAAAACGAGACGTTAGATACGCCGCCGGATACTTTGGCGCCGGGGAGGTTTTTCTTAATCAGCGCGGTGGCCTCAAAGAAATCCTTGGCATAGTTGTTATGTTCTTCGATTCCAGTCGCGACGGTCAGGATGTTGGGATCGAAAATGATGTCCTCGGGAGGAAAGCCGACTTGCTGCGTGAGTAGTTCGTAGCAGCGCGTGCAGATGCGCACCTTTTCATCGCGGGTGGCGGCTTGACCGTTCTCGTCGAAGGCCATGACGACGGCGGCAGCTCCGTAACGGCGGAGCAGCTTTGCGCGGTTCAGAAACTCTTCCTCGCCATCCTTGAGCGAGATCGAGTTGACGATTCCTTTTCCTTGGAGGCATTTCAAACCGGCTTCGAGCACGGACCATTTCGACGAATCGAGCATGATCGGAACGCGAGCGATGTCGGGCTCGGCGGCGATCAGGTCGAGGAATTTAACGATGGTGGCTTCGCCATCGATGAGGGCTTCATCGACATTGATGTCGATGATCGCTGCACCGTTTTCGACCTGCTGTTTGGCAACCGCGAGGCAAGCATCCCAATCGCTGGCCTTGAGCATCTTGGCGAAGCGAGGAGAGCCGGTGATGTTGGTGCGCTCACCGACGACGATGAATTGTGATCCGGAGGAAGTCATTTAACCACGAAGAGCACGAAGTTCACAAAGAAGATCAGATCCGGACTTAGTGCCGTTGGTGATGAATGAGACTTTGAATTGATTCATAAGATTTTTAGGGCTTCGAGCCCGCTGAGATTCATCGTCGTTGAATCGGGTTGGGGTTGGCGGGGAGGCAAGTCGTGCACGGCTTCAGCGATGGCGCGGATGTGATCGGGGGTGGAACCGCAACAGCCGCCGACGAGGTTCACGAATCCGGAGCGGGCAAATTCGCCGAGAATTTCGGCCATATCATCGGGGGTTTCATCGTATCCTCCAAAGGCGTTGGGTAGGCCGGCATTGGGATGGCAGCTGATGAAACACTCGGCGATTCCGGAGAGTTCTTCGATGTAAGGGCGCATCTGCTTTCCGCCGAGCGCGCAATTGATGCCAACCGAAAAGGGGCGGGTGTGCCGAATGCTGTTATAAAATGCACCGATCGTTTGTCCCGAGAGCGTGCGACCCGATGCGTCCGTGATCGTAACCGAGATCATTACGGGAACGCGTCGCCCGATTTCTTCGAAGAGGACTTCGAGGGCGAAGAGGGCGGCCTTGGCGTTGAGCGTATCGAAAATGGTTTCGAGCAGAAAGCCGTCGATGCCTTCGTCGAGCAGGGCCCCTGCTTGTTCACGATAGGCTGCCGCGAGTTGATCGAAGGTGGTCGCGCGGTAATCGGGGCGATTCACATCGGGCGACATTGAGGCGGTGCGATTGGTGGGGCCGAGTCCGCCGAGCACAAAACAACGGCGACCGGGGGTGAAGGCTTCGGCGGCGCGAGCAGCTCGATGGGCGACTTGGGCTGCCGCGCGGTTGATGGCGGGCACGTGGCTTTCGAGCACGTAATCGGCCTGCGCGATTGTGGTGCTGCTGAAAGTATTGGTGGTGGCAAAATCAGAACCGGATTGGAAGTAGTCGAAATGGATTTTTTCGATCACGTCCGGGTTAGTGAGGGAGAGCAGATCGTTATTGCCCTGCAGGTCGTGGGTGTGATCGCGGAGCACCTCACCACGGAAGGCCGCTTCGTCGAGTTGCAGATTCTGAATCATCGTGCCGAAACCGCCATCGAGGATGGCGATGCGCTCTTTGAATAGAGCGGTGAATTCGGCGGTGGGGTCGGATGGCGGAATCGCGGGCATGAAGTCGGAATCTAGTCGGGGGAGAACGTATATTACAATAACATATCAATAAATCAGAGGGTAGAGATATGATATTTTCAGCATTTCCATGATATGCGAAGAAATGGACAAAATACGCGTAATGATTCGCGTTGCGTCGAGTTGAGATGACGCGTGAGTTCTGATCTGTTCTTTTGACACTTTCGGTAACGAGGGAAGGCCGTGAAAACCGGCCACAGTTGCGCTGCGGTTACGCATCAGACCAGACCCCCATCTCGCATAGGCGGGAGCAAAGCCAATCGGAAATTCGTTTCCGGTGAAGGCGGAGGCAAGGCAACTCCAGGGAATTGCTCCCCTGTGGGTAACAAATGCGGAGTCCGAACACCTGGCCCGAAAATCTCACACGTTTGGTGCGAATCTCTTTTGTTCGCACCATTTCACGAAACCTTCATCGCAAAAATGAAGCGTGAGAGCAGCTATGCCATTGGTTGAGCCGACCGTTCGAAAGAACGCGCGGGGCGATCGGTTGGTCTGCTCTTGCCCTTAACAGCAGCAGACAACCATGACATCATTATTCCGATTCCGCTCGACGGTATCGATCTTCTCCTTGGCCCTCGGAGGCGCATTGGCGTCGCCGCTTGCACTAGTCGCTCAAACGACAGTGGAGCAGCTTAATCCCTATTTAACTACCGCGACGCGCACGACCAATTCGGTGGGGACCTTGGGCACAGTGACTGATCAGTTCAGTGTCGCGGAACTCCATCGTTATCAACTGAACTCATTTGCGGATGCGTTGAGTCTGGCGACTGGAACACCTATCTTGCGCTCAGGTGCGCTCGGCAGTTCGGCGGCGATCTTCTTGCGTGGCGCCAATTCCAACCAGACTCTCTTTCTGGTCGATGGATTGCGCATGAACGATCCCAATACCGATTACGCGGTGATGCTCGGAGGAGCCTGCCTGACGGCGTGTGATAGTTTGGAAGTTTCTCATGGGCCGCAGAGCACCCTCTATGGTGGCGAAGCGGTTGGTGGGGTGGTCTCGCTGCGATCACAACGCGGGGAAGGTGAACCCTCCGCGCAAATTGGCATCGAAGTGGGTTCATTTGGCACGGTGCAGGGTGCACTTAGTGCGCAAGGTGAGAAGGGAGCGATGGCCTATAATTTCGCTGCACAGGGTGGGCACACCGACAACGATCGGGAGCACAATGCGTTTGATAGTTTAAATACGACCTTGCGCCTGGATCACGATTTCACAGATCGCATCAGCGTCGGCGCTACTCTGCGTTGGTTTCACGGTGAGTATGAATCGCCGGGAGACCGCTTCACTAATGATCCCGACAATGTGGAAAACGAGGATAACCTGATCGTAACGGTGTTTGCCAATTTTAAAAATGGCGACGAGTGGCACACCCATGTGACCTTGGGTGGGCAGGATCGACGCTTCGTTTCAGACACGCCCAGTGCCTTTGGACCGTCAGTGGTTGTGGTAAAAAATCGCCGAAGTGTGCTTGATTGGCAGACCACATTTTCCAGTATCGAGAGACATCGGCTAACCGGTGGTTTCACGGGTGAGGTCAATCATACGAGCAATAGCGGCTTTGGGAGTATTGATGAAAACCAGCAGTTGCTCGCGTTTTTCTTGCAGGACGAAATCAACCCAATTGAAAATCTTTACCTAACTTTTGGTCTACGTAGAGATGATTTCGATACGTTTGGACTAGCCACCACCGGCCGCGCCACAGTCGCCTGGTTGTGGGCCGAGCAGAGGTTGAAACTACGTGCGAGCTACGGCACGGGATTTCGTTCGCCGAGCTTTCTCGATCTTTATGGCAAAAGCGCTTTTTACCAAGGCAATCCAAACCTACGATCCGAGGAATCTCGTGGTTGGGATGCGGGCGTGGATTACTATCTGTCCGCACAACGGGGTAGTCTTAGCGCGACGTGGTTTGAAAACCGCATCAGCGATTTGATCATTTTCGATTTCGGGGTGTTTCCCGGCACGACTGCCAATGTGGAAAATGCACGAACACGCGGGGTGGAATTGAAGGCAGACTTGCGCTTCGGTCAGACCACGCGTGCGCAAATAGCCTACACCTATCTTGAAGCGATTAATCAGACGAAAAGCATCCGACTGCTTCGTCGCCCAAGCCACAACGCGACGGCGAATCTCTGGCACGATTTTGGCGGTGGCTTCAATGCAGGGGCTGGCGCGAGCTGGGTGGCTGGTCGCGAAGATGTGCACGCGCGCACCTTCGGAACGATTGATGGGGAAGACTATTTCGTCGCCCGACTTTACGGTGCTTGGGAAATTAACGAGCAACTTACCCTGACAGCCCGGATCGAAAACTTATTCGATGAAAGTTATGAGCAAGTTCACGGTTATCCACAACCCGGCGTCGGTGTGTTCGGCGGCGTGCAGTGGGAATTTTAATCTGTCGCGTATGAACGATTCAAAACATTGCACTGAAAACACGCCCGCGATCGAGGGAGTTTGGCAACGGCGGTGTAGTCTTGCGCGATTCTCCCTCGCTTCCGTCGGCTGTTCACAATGGCATTGGATGACGTTTCTAAACTACTCCATCTGGCATCGAATAGACACAGAGCATAACTTATGAAATCGGCTGATCACATTATTCCCGGCACCTTAATATTGCTCAGAACGATCGGAGTAGCGGTGGGTTTTTTGGCGGGATTTCTTTCGACGATTCACGCGGAGGAAGTGCAGATCGTTTCGCAGACGGTGGGCACGGATGAGTTGTTGCTCGCGTTGGCCGAACCGGAGCAAATCGCTGCATTGAGCCATTTGGCCCGGGACGAGAATTTCTCAGCCGTGGCAGAGGAGGCCAAGTCTTACCCTCAACTGGTATCGGGTGATGCGGAAACGATTCTCAAATATCAGCCGACCCTAGTTCTGGGCGCGGACTTTAGTCGGGTTGAATTACTGCAGCAGGTAGAGAATGCGGGGGTGCGCGTAATCAGATTCACGCGGTATGAGTCGCTGGAGGATTCGTATGCCAATCTGCGATTACTTGCTCGAGAATTGGGGCCGCGAGCTGAGAGCAAAGCGGAGGAGATTATCTCGGCGTGTGAAAAACGAGTTACTAAGCTTCAGAGTCGACTGGTGGGGCGCGAGCTGGTGCGGGTGATTGCCCCTTCGACTTACGGTGTGATCGGAGGAGCCGGGACCACGTTTCAAGATTTGTGTGATCACGCGGGGGCGGAGAATCTGGCCTCGACCTTGGGCGGTTTGGTTGGACATGCGGCCCCGCCGATTGAGCAGATGTTGAACTGGCCCATCGAAAAAGTGGTCCTCGCGGCGGAGAGTGTTGAGCAGGCCCTCCGACCTTATGAGAAACTACCTCCGTATCCGTTCATGGAGGCGATCAAGGAGCGGAGAGTAGCGCTGATAAAACCCTATATGTTGAGCAGTGTTACGCACCATCGGATCGATGGCTACGAAGCGCTGGCGAGAGGGTTGCATCCGGAGGCATTTGACGATCCACGAGGCATCTCCCCCATGGCCAATGTAGCTGGGGTCGGTGACCCCGGCCCGGACTCACCGAGGCCGGCTACAGCCAAGCCAAGTAATCTTCGAGGAATTAGCCCCAAGGATATCTCAGAATGAAAGCGTGGATGAGAAGTCATGCGATGTGGATTGCCAGTGGGGGGCTGGTGGTCGCGATGCTGGCTTCGTTGGGGATCGGGGACATGGCGCTTTCATTGGATCGGATCTGGGCCGGGCTGTGGAATGAGGATGAGATGGCGGCAATCATCCTGTGGCAGATTCGGGTTCCCCGGATGTTGGTCGCGATTGAGATTGGCGCTGCGTTGGCCGCGAGCGGCGTGGTGATGCAGGCTTATTTTCGTAACAGTCTCGCGAGTCCGGGCTTGTTGGGCGTGAGCAGCGGAGGTGCCGCGGGCGCGGTTGTGGCGATTGGTGCGGGGTGGACCATGGTGTCGTTTTATATTCTGCCGCTCATGGCGATCGTAGGTGCACTTGGAGCGACCTTGGCGGTGGTGGGATTGGCTCGCAGAGGAGCCAGCACGGAAAGGCTGCTGCTCGCGGGAGTGGCGCTAAATGCGCTGCTGGGCGCCGTGACGAGTTACGTGCTTTCAGATTTCACGCTGAGTTATGAGCGCAACGCGCAGATCATTTTCTGGCTGTTGGGTGGCTTGGAAGATCGCAATTGGGATCACGTGCTGATGGCCGCTCCGGTGTTGTTGTGCGCTGCACTGCTATGGCCGTTGGGGCGCTCGATGGATTTGCTTAGTTTGGGGGCAACCGAGGCGCAAAGCTTGGGTGTGAATGTGCGGGTGTTACGTCGCAAAATGCTGGCCTTGTCGACCGTGATGACCGCGCTCGCCACCGCCGTGGCAGGCACAGTGGGTTTTGTGGGCTTAGTGGTGCCGCATATCTTTCGATTGATGGTTGGGCCGGAACATAAGCAGTTGGTGCCACTTTCGTTGATCGGTGGTGCGACGTTTGTTCTGGCGTGCGATCTGATTGGGCGGTCGATGGGCAATATCCGTTTGGGAATCGTGACGGCTGTCCTTGGCGGACCATTTTTTCTGTGGATGTTAAGGAGGCGCGTATGACCGGATTGAAACTGAAAGGTATATCGGTTTCGGACCGTTTGAATCGGCTGAATTTGGAAGTCGAAGCAGGGCAGTTGGTCGGCTTGATCGGGCCTAACGGGAGCGGGAAATCTACGCTGCTTTCGGTGGCGGCGGGTTTATTACCCGGAAGTGGAACCGTTGAATGGAGTGGGCGGGATTTGGACGAGATAGATCCGTTGGAAAGAGGACGACTGGCCGCGTGGGTGCCTCAAGATGCGATGTTTAGCTTTGGTTTTTCGGTTCGCGCCGTTGTGGGTCATGGCCGCTTCGCTCACGGCGATGATGAGCAAGGGATTGATGAAGCTCTGGAGCGAATGGATCTGACCTCTTTGGCGGATCGCCGGGTAAATGAATTGTCGGGAGGTGAGCGTCAGCGGGTGATCCTAGCGCGCGCTCTGGCCACCGTGGCACCGCTTCAGTTTTGGGATGAGCCGCTCGCCGCGTTGGATGTGCGACACGGATTGGAAGTCTTACGTTTAGCCCGCGAGTTGACCAAGGTCGGCAAGACGGTGTTTTTCTCGCTGCACGATCTGCGGCTCGCCCACAGTTTGGATCGCGTGGTGCTGCTCAAGGATGGCGATTTGTATGCAGAGGGTTCGCCCGATGAAGTGCTGACTGAAACTAATTTACAGGATGTATTCGGAGTTCGAATGCGCACAGCTCCCGGCCTAATTTTAGAACTAACATGAAAACGAACGAAACCACTAACGACGAGTCCAGCCACCGTGAAAATATGGAGGCATTGCAGGCTGAAATGAAAAAGAAGATGAATGCAGCCCAAGAAAAACGTGGTCTGCTGATTGTAAATACGGGCGACGGAAAGGGGAAGAGCACCGCAGCATTCGGCGTGCTCGCGCGCACGTTGGCGTATGGCGGCAAGGCGGTCGTGATTCAGTTCATCAAGCAATCACCTGATGCGGTTGAGAAGGTATTACGAAGTGACAAGCTAACTTGGCACGCCGTGGGTGGTGGTTTCACTTGGGATACGCAGGACAAGGTGGGCGATATCGCGCTGTGCGAAAAGGGCTGGACTTTGGCCGAGGTCGCGATGGCCGATCCCGAGGTGAAACTTGTGGTGCTGGACGAGTTGAATATCGTGGTGGGTTGCGACTATCTGGCGACGGATCGCGTGCTTGCGGGATTGGCTAAGAAACAAACCGATCAGCATGTGATCGTGACCGGGCGTGGTGCGCCGGCTGGGCTGATCGAGATGGCAGATCTCGTCACCGAAATGAAAGAGGTGAAGCATCCCTTCACGCAGGGGGTCAAAGCACAGCGCGGTATTGAATTTTGAGGCGGCCTCCCTGCTACGTTCCCGCTAGTGAGTTGGCGGTGTTGAGGTGCTCGACCCCCGTGTATTTTTGCGACTGTTCGTCGGCGTGATAGCTGGAGCGGACCATGGCGCCGCTTTCGACGACGCCGAGACCGATACTCAGGCCGAATTCCTTCCAATGCGCGAACTCGTCGGGATGCACCCAGCGATCGACCGGCAGGTGTTGCTGCGTGGGTTGCAGGTATTGGCCGAGCGTCACGATGTCGGTTTGATCGGCAACAATGTCGCGAAGCGTTTGCTCGATCTCGTGTTTCTCTTCGCCAAGGCCGAGCATGATGCCGGTCTTGGTCGTGAAGCCGCGCGATTTCGCATGCTGAAGAACCGAGCGGCTGCGTTCGTAGCGAGCTTGCACGCGCACAGGTTTTTGAAGGCGCTCGACGGTTTCTAGATTGTGATTAAAAATGTCTGGTTTGGCGTCAAGGACGGTGTCGAGATCGTGCATGCGTCCCTTCCAATCGGGGGTCAGCACTTCGATGGCACAGTCGGGATTGCGATTCCGGATCGCTCGAATGGTCGCAGCCCAAACTGAGGCGCCACCATCCTTCAATTCATCTCGGGCGACCGAGGTGATCACGCAATGGCGCAGTCCCATTTTCTGAACCGCATCAGCGACGCGAACAGGTTCGCCGAGGTCTAGTTCGGTGGGACGGCCGGTTTGGATCGCGCAGAAGTTGCAGGAGCGGGTGCAGATGTTGCCGAGAATCATCACCGTGGCAGTGCCACGCGACCAGCATTCGCCGAGATTGGGGCACTGGGCGCTTTGGCAGACGGTGTGAAGCTTGTGGGTGTCAACCAGCTCGCGCACGGCTTGATAGCCGGGGCCTGAAGGGAGCTTGGCACGGAGCCAGGAAGGTTTGCGCGTGGTATCCATCAGAGGGCAAGGAAGCACACATTATGGTGAATGACACGGTAGAATGGGAAAACTTTTGGAAATCAATACTGCTGATAGGGCCCAGCTTCCGGGTTAATCCGGATGGGTTGAATAAATTCTGTTGCCGGTAAGTCGAAGGGGTAGGCGTAGATTTCACTATTTATTCTGATGATAACGTTTCTCTTTATTTACCTATGTCATATATCCCTTCTGCTTTCCCTTTTTGCGTCGTTCGAGCCTGTGTGCGGTGATGATTGCGTTATCATGTCGGTGTCAGCGGGTGGGACCAAAGCGTGGGTGTTAATGATGCAAAATCCGGAGGCCACTCAGAGTCACATTTCGATTACCGCGCACGAGAAGGACCAGTTACTTCGGGCGGGATTGCTGATCTCGCCCTGCAGCACCCTTTGTCAGCGTTCCGGACTATTCTCCGCCAGAAACTCCGGTAACAGATCCCAGAATTCTCGGGCGAGGATGGTTTTGACTTCGGCGAGATCGAGTTCGTGACCGAGCATTTCCTGAAGTGAAGTCACAGTGCCGTCGTTGGATGCAATTCCGCAGGGCACAATGCCTTGGAAGTGAGCAAGATTGGCATTCACGTTGAGGGCGAAGCCGTGGTAGGCGACCCAACGTCGCACGGCGACGCCGATCGCGGCGACCTTGCGAGTGCCTAACCAAATTCCGGTGAGCCCCTCGCGTCGTGTAGCGGCGAGGCCGAG
>Ga0105054_10012766_pt1 | contig 10232 bp, 8 predicted proteins | sample BON02_FD_78091 | JGI IMG/M metagenome (GOLD analysis project Ga0105054, IMG submission 78091) | Freshwater microbial communities from Lake Bonney liftoff mats and glacier meltwater in Antarctica - BON-02 (megahit assembly) | ecosystem: Environmental > Aquatic > Freshwater > Ice > Glacier... | reverse complement strand
GGCCGACGGCGCGGCCACCTGCTGCGCCATCGAGGGCAGGGCCGCGGCCACGGTCGCCGCGAGCGCCACGCGCACGGCGACGGACGGCCCGCCCAGCAGCTCGCGCCACTTGAGCGGGCCGACGGATCGGACAGCGGATCGACGGATCGACGGATCGACGGATCGATCGGTCCAGTGGGTCGACCAATCGGTCACTTGTCAGTCTAGGAACAAGAAATCGCCCGATGAACTGGCGATCGACTTGCTCCTGCCTTCGTACGATGACTCGGAACTCGGCAGGAGATATGGCGCGAATTGTACGGTCAATCCTCAGGGCAAAGCGGGACAGAAGGCGGGAGTCGATCTCTCAGTAAGAGACCGACTCACGCTGCCGGCAATGCACCCATAATCCGGCTGAAGCTTCTCGATCGCCACGCGACGGCCAGCAGGAATTGTCGGCCCACTTGCAGCTCGGTAAATTGTATTACGCCTGCAGCGAGAAACAGTAATAAGTGACCCGGTGACCAATTAACCTACGTTTGCCTGCATTTGCCTGCATTTGCCAGCATTTGCCAGCATTTTCACCGGCACGACCTGCATTTTCACCTGGTAAATGCAGGTCACAAGCCAGCTTCAAGTTAGAAATATCAAGCACTTGTTACCTGCACGAGGTAGACGTGCCGTTGAAACGACAGTTTAGCCGGCTAGGTGGTAAATGCACCAACGCGTTCTGCTCATTTACTCGTTGACGCCCAAATGCTGAGCCGCACGTAACATTGCCTCAAAAGTTGCTGTTGTGCTGACACGCTGCCGCAGCTAAAGACTTGCGACGCCTCGCTCTTGAAACTGAAAACTCAGCAGTTCATATAAATTTCCGTTCGATTCGCGATCGATCGACGAAATTCAGTCGAGCAAGGGAGCCCGCTAACTCGATCGATAGAATCATCGACACGAGGAACGCGGGTCGATCGATCGATCGACAAGAGAAAGGCAGGATCGATGGCTCGGCCGGTCGACGAGCGCAAGGCGTGCTCGATCGATCGATCGATCGACGAGAGAAAGGCAGGATCGATCGATCGACGGGTCGACAAGCGGAAGGCGGGCTCGATGTGTCGATCGATCGATCGATCGACGAGAGAAAGGCAGGATCGATCGACGAGTGGAAGGCGGGCTCGATCGATGGATCGACAAGCGAGAGGCAGGCTCGAAGGACGGATCGATCGATCGACGAGAGAAAGGCAGGCTCGGTCGATCAAATTGCCCGACGAGACGGCTCGATCGACAAACGGAAGGCGGGCGCGATCGATCGATCAATGGATCGACAAGCGAGAGGCAGGCTCGATGGATTGTTCGATCGACAAGCGAAAGGCGGGCTCGATCGACAAGCGAGAGGGAGGCTCGAAGGATGGATCGATCGATCGACGAGAGAAAGGCAGGCTCGGTTTTTTCAAATGGACCGACGAGACGGCTTGATCGACAAGACAAGTGGACGATGCTGCTCGAGCCGTCGAGGGTCAGGATCGCCTTGCATTAGAATGTCGCGGTCTTCTCCAGCGCGCAGCATCTGTGCGGCGCACGCTGCCGACCGAGCCGGGCCGCTCTCGCCTCGTGCACATAGGTAAGTTGGACGGGCCCCGACCCTTTGTCTGCGCGAGCGCGCGCGTCAGGGGACCGGATCGACGCTCGGTGAGTGACTTCATGCTCACTTAGCACCCTTTTAACGATCGCGGGCGTCATCATCGACGACGGGGGCCGCGCGCCGCCGTCGCCGCCACTGGACGGCCAGGAGGGGTGGGGCGGCGAGGCGGCGCGGGAAAGCTTTGGCGGGCGGCTCGCCTGTCCGACATCGAGGCAGGGTGGCAGGCCGCCGCCGAGAGCGCGGACGGGCCGCCGCCTGCGCCGCTCGTCCCAGCCGCTTGAGACGGGGATGTCACGCTCCGCCCGGCGGCCATGTCTGCGGCAAAGGCGGTGATGGCGGCGGCGGTGGCGGCGGCGGCAGCAGGAGCAGGAGGGGCGGCGGCGGCGGCGGCGGCAGGCGGAGGAGGGGCTGCGGCGGCGACTGCGGCGGAGGCGGCGCCAGCGGCAGCGTCGCCGTCGGCCGTTTTCGGATCCGCGCGCGCTCGCTGGCGCTCGGTTCTCTGCGGCGCGCGCCGCGCTACTGCGTGGTTGATGTGCAGATCGGTGCGTGAGTCGATTGAGTCGCGCGCGCAAAAAGGAACTAGGCGCGCACTGCACGAAAAAAAGACGGCTCTGATGCCTCTCTCGAGAGCCCCCCCTTCTGTTTTTTCTGTTTTTTCTGTTTTTTCTGCTTCTCGCCATCAATCATCCACCTGACGCCCCGCGAGCATCCGACCCAAGGCACCCCTCCCTGGTAAATGACCTCGTACTGACCCACGGCGAGCCCCTGGTCGCGCCCGGCCAGGCGCACGCGGGCAAACATCGGCGCCACGTCGGCGCGCTGATTGGCGGCGCGAGCGGCCGCCGCCGACGTTGCCGCCGTTGCCGCCGCCGACAACGTTGCCGCCGCTCTCGGCTCCCCTTCCTCGCGCTGGTCCTCTGCCTTTGCCGCGGCCTCGGCCGCGTGGATGGCCGCGAGCTCGGCCTCGGCCAGAACGCGCTCCTGGCCGGTCGGCCGCCCCGACCGCTGCAGCGCCTCGCCGCTCGCCGCATGTGCCACCGTTGCCGCCGCCGCCGCCGCGCCGGCCGCCGACAATGCGCCCGCCGCTCGTGCCGCCGCCGCCTCGTGTTGAGCGCGCTGCGCACCGTGTCCGAGTTGAGGAACGCCTCGTACACGTGGCGCTGCAGGGGCTGAAGGCGCAGCCACACGATGAGGTCGGTCTTGCGGCCGAGGCGCGCGGGGACGGCGGCGCCCGCGGGCGGGGCTGGGGACGCGGCGCTGCCGCCGTTGCTGGGGCCCCCCGCAGCAGAGGCAATGGCGGCAGCAGCAGCGGGGGCGGCGGCCGCCGCCGATGAAGACAAGGACGACTCTGGCGCGGGGCTCGGCCCGCCGCGGCCGACGGTCAGGACCTCGTCGCGCTCGCGCCGCAGCATGTGCGGCGCCACGAGCCCGCGCAGCTCATGCGCGGGCGCCGCCGCCTGCTGCCGGTCCACCAGACCCGCCGAACGGTCCTGCCCCGCCGCGATGGGCCGCGCGAACCGCGCCTTGAACTCGGCGGCGCCGCCGTGCAGGCCAGGCGCCGCCCAGTCGAGCAGCGCGTGCATCTCGGCAAGGTCGTTGAGGACGAGCGTGCCCGTGATGGCCAGGCGCAGGCCGGGCGCGCGCAGGCACCGCACGCCGCGCGCCGTCAGCGAGGCGGGGTTCTTGGCCTTGTGCGCCTCGTCCAGCACGACGACGTCCCAGGGAACACGCGCGGCGGCGGCAGCGGCGCCCGCTTCGTCGTCGCCGCCGCCGCCGTCCTTGCTGGTGCTGCTGGTGCTTTTGCCGTTGCCTTTGGTCGCAGCGGCGCCGGTGCCGTACACCGGGCTGTCGGCGTTGTACTGCATCATGCCGTACGTCGTCAGCCGGAAGCCGCCGCCGCGGTCGCGGTCGCACACGGCGCGCAGGGCCTGCTCGCGGGCCGACGGCGCGCCGTCGTAAAAGCGCCAGACGCGAGCGGCGGCAGGAGGGCCGCCCGCGCCTCCTGCTCTGCGCGACGCGGCGTCGGCGTCGGCCGCGAGGCGCTCGCCGCTCGCCAAGGGAGAGGCACCCCCGCGTGCCCTTTCGCGCGGCCGGGGCAGAGGGCGCAGCGTGGCTCGAGAAGGAGAACGGCGACGGAATGTCGGTAGAGGTGGCGCCTGAGCGCGCGCTGGTCGCCGCCGCCGCCGCTGCCGCGGGCGTCTTGCGTCGGGCCGACGGCGGCGCCGCCCCGCTCGCTCTCGTCGATCTCCGACGCTCCTCCTCGCGCACGCCAGCGGCGGCACGATCGACCAGATGTCCCCGAGCGAGATCAAGCGCGTTTTCCTCGACCGCAGCTCGGGAGAGCCCTTGCTCTACGGGGCCGCGCGTCGGGGCAGCCAGGACTTGGCGCAGGCCCTGCTATGTGTGGCGCACAAGCACGTGCCTGCCGCCGTGCGTTAGCCTGACGAGGCGGGCCTGACACCGCTGCACGTGGCCGACGCCAACCTTCAGCACCAGTACTCCTTGTGCTGGCGCCACCCCAAGGAGCTGCTCGCGCCCGTGGAGGGCTCGGAACGGGCGTCGGTCTGGCACCTGCTGGTCGACGTCGCCGCGGCGCTGAGGGCGGGCCAGCAGGGCGAGGTCGCCGCTGTGTCGTCGTCGCCGTCAGTTTCGGCGACCGCGCCTCGAGTCAGTGGCGGCGGCAGCGGACGCAAGGCGAAAATGCCGGAAAAGGGCGCCGCCGAGCCCGGCGGGCCCTCTCCCGCCACGCCCACCACCTTTGCCTACAGCATCAAAGACATCGATGAAGAGGGACTCTTTGGTTATTTGATAGGGCACGATGAGTACGGCGCCAAGGAGCGCGCGCAGGCGGCGCTCTGCGGCCATGATAGGCCTTACGATCCCCGCGTGACGCTGCAGCTGGCTCGGGCGAGCAGCGCCTGCGACCGTCGAATGCGCGTCCTCATGGCGCAGCCGCGCGCGGCCGCCGAGCCTAAACGCCGCGCCGGCGCCCGCGCTCAGCGGCCGCCTCGCTCCAGGCGCGCGACAGAGAGAGCCACAGCGTCGGCCTGCCGGCGCGGCTTGCCGGCGCCGCCTGAAGCGCTGGCGTGCCCGTGGAGCGCATGACCGAGGGCGACCGCGAGCGGCTCGCGCGCCTGGGCCCGCACCTGCGCGGCGGGTGGTCGGGCAGCGCCGCGCCGCCGACGCCGTGGCGGCCGCCCTCGCGCGCGCGCGGTGCGGCCTGGGCGACCTGCGCCGGCCCGTGGCGTCGCTGCTGTTCGTGGGGCCGACGGGCATGGGGGGCGGTGGGCGGCGTGGCCATTAGGATCCGGACGTTCGCGGCGCGGGGGGCGTCTCGATCCTCGACACGGCGCGCGCTCGTCTCCCGCCAGGGACAGCGGCAGGGCAGCCGTCCGTGGCCGACGCGCTCGTTTCGGGCGTCCCTCCGCCTCGCGGCGCCGCTCGACGGCGCGCCGCCGACGCCGCCGCCGCCGCTGCGGGCGCCGCTCGCGCGTGGCGCCCGCGACCAAAGCAGGCCCACGCGGCATCTTTTTCGCATACATACGTGCATACAACCACTCGACGCCGCGCTCCGCGCCGGCCACTACTGGTGCTGCCGCCTGCTCTTTCTCGCCGCGCCCCGGCGCGCCGACGCGCCCCTCGGCCGCGGCGGCGTCGGACTCGACGTCCTCGACGCCGACGGCCGCTCGCTGCTCGCGGCGGCGATCATGTACGAGGACTGGCCGCTCGCGCTCTGCTTGGCGCGCCACGGCGCCCGCCTCTGCTCCGGCACTGGCAGCGACCTGGACGCCCGGAGCCGATCGCGAAGGCGGTGGGAGGAACGCGGGCAGGAAAATCGAGCCACTGGTATCACACTCGCGAGCGCGCCGAGTTCGTCCGGACGGTCCTGTCGCGGCCTGACGGCGCCGCGTGCGTGCGCAAGGGCCGTAGGCTGCGGGGCGGGTCCGGCGCGACGCTCCTCCACCTGGCGGTCCACGAGCGGCACTGGGGCGTGGTGCAAGAGGCCTAGGTGGCGGCCACAGCCCTCGCGCCGGACATGGCGGTGGCGCTGCGGGCGTCGACGGACCTGGCAAATCTGTCGACACGGGCTGCCGAAGCGGCCGAGGCCGCCGCCGGCGGGCGCCGCGCGGCGGCCCCGTCGCCGTGCGAGCCCCGGGGGGCGCTGGGCACCATGCCGGCGGCGTTCATCCTCAACCTGACCATTCACCAGCTTCTGCTCGCGGGTGCCGACCCCGACGCGCCCGACTCGTCCAATCAGTCGGCGCTGGAGTACGCGCGCGTGGTGCTCGGCGGGCCGACGTCCGAGGCGGGCGGCAAGAGCAGTAGTAGCAGTGGCGGCGGCAGCAGCAGCAGCAGCAGCAGCGGGGGCGGCGGCACGGGCGGTGGCGGCACGCGCGTTTCCGCCCCGTACCCTTCCTCCTCCGTCAACGCGGGCGCCGGTGATGAGGACCTCGACTACCTCGAGATGGACGTGGTGAGCGTGCTCGAGCGCTACAGCAAGCGCGAGCGCGCGGCGGTTCAGGCGGCCGAGGCGGCCGCGCGCGCGTCGCTCCAGCAGTCGGCGGCCGAGGCCGAGGAGGCTCGGGCGGTGGCCGCGGGGGCCCGGACGGTCGAGGCCGAGGAGGCGCGGGCGGCTGCAGGCGTACAAGCGGCACGAGCGGCGGCCGCGGACGAGCAGCAGCAGCACAGGGCGGCCGAAACGGGGGCCAAGCCGGCGGCGCGTCCGGACGACGAGGCCGAGGAGGCGGCACGGGTCGCGGCGCAGCAGGCGCGAGTGGCGGCGGCGGCGGCGACCAAGGCGAGCGAGGCGGGCCAGGCGGCAGAGGCGGAGGCGACGCTACAGGCGGCGGCGGCCGACGCGAACGAGGCGCGGGCGGCAACGAATACGGCAAAAGAAACGAGCGCAAGAACCCGCAAGAACCAGCAGCGGGCGCGGCAAAAGGCCGCATCGGCGGCGGCGGCGACAGAGGATTAGCAAGACGCGTCGCGGGAGTCGTCGGGCGGCTGCAGCGCAGGCGCCGCCTCTCTTCCGCCCACCCCCGCCGTTGCCGATGCCGCAGTTGCGCCTCCTCCTCCTCCCCCGCCGCCGCCGCCGCCGCCGCCGCCGCTGCCGCCGCCCGCTTCCTCCCCCGCCCCCGCCCCCGCGCCCAGCGAGAGCGAGCGCCGCCTACCGCCGCACCTGCGCCTGGCCGTGTCGCGCCGCGCCGCTGCCGTGGCTGCCGCGGCCGCCGCGGCCGTCGCATGTGCCCGCCTGTCGTCTGCGCCGGCCGTCCCGTCTGCTTCTGCCGCCGCCCCCGCCCCCGCCCCCGCCCCCGCCGCCCCCGGCAAGGAGGCGTTCTGCGTGTGCTGCCTCGACGCCCGCCCGAGCGTGACGCTCCCCTGCGGCCACCGCGTCCTGTGCGGCGAGTGCGCGCCGGCCGTGCAGACGCGGTTCGGGGGCGGCGAGGGCGGCGCATTCTGCCCTGTGTGCGGCACCACAACGAACTAAGCGACGAGAGCACAAATAGGAGATACGACGCGAGAGAGAGGCCGTCGAAAGCGGCGGCGGCGGCGGCAGCGGCGGCGTGCGTTGGTGCTCTGCGCCGGAGAGAGAGCGAGAGAGAGACCGAGCCGCCAGAGAGCACGGGTGTTACATGCTGCGTACTGTGACCGCGTGCTGATCAGACCACAGTAAGATGGACGCCCAAGGCGCGACCACCTCCCCAATTTCGCAATGAGAAAGAGCGGCGTCGGCAAAAATGCGCCGCCGCGGTGCAGCCACCGGGCAAGCGGTCGCCGCCAGTTCCGCGCTCGCGCCTCTGCCGCCGACGCCTCTCTAAGGGCGTCCCCCCTGCCTCCCGCCAGCGATGAGCCCAGGCCCGCGTCCGACAAGACGGACAGGTCGCCGCGATCACTTCAAAGGCCGGGCGCGGCGAGAGGGGCGCGGCGCGGGGAAAGCGAAGCGCCACGGGCACCTCCGCCGCGAGACGCGCTCCCTGCCGCCGCCGCTGCCGCCGCCGGACGATCAGGAGGGGTGGCACGGCGAGGAGGCGAGGGACGGCTTTGGCGGGCGGTTCGCCGCGCTGCCTGACAACGAGGCAGGGTCGGTGGGCACCGCCGGCGCCGGCCGAGGCGGCCGGATCCAAAAACAACGCCGTCGCCCTTCTCTCTCGACAGCGCCGCACTGGCTCACATCTCCTGGAGGCAGTACAACTGCGCAATCCCTCCGCGCCCAGGACCACGACCATCGCAGCCACCATGTTCCTGCGCAGCCGCCACCAACTCGTCGCGAACAGCCCTCCGCGCTCGCGGACCTTTCCTCCGGCAGCACACCTGTCGCGCCCCAACCCGCGATCCCGCTCTCTGACCGCGCAAGCCCACGCCTCAGCATCGCGGCCGCATGATACTCCCTCAACACTCGTCCTCACCCAGAGGCGGCGGCGGCACCCGACAGCGTCCTCGCTCGCGAGCGTCGTTCGAGTGACAACTCGTTTGCGGCGACGCCCTGCGCCGACCGCACCGCCCGCCGCCGCCGCTGCTGCCTCCTCGCCGTTTGGGTGCTCCTCTCGCGCGCCCGTGATCGAGTACCTCCTGCTCATCACGGCGCGTCCCGACGCCGATCCGGACGAGCTGCTCGAGGGCATCGAGACGGTGTGGTCGCTGCAGTACATGGTGCCCGGCGCGGGCGTCATTTGCGCGTCGGCTGGGCGCGTCCTGGTGGGCGGCGGCGGGGGCTCACAAAGCGACGACCGCCACGACCTCGAGCCACGACCAGCAACCCCGCCTACCAGCACCGGCACCCGCACCGGCACCAGCGGCCTTCCGTCCGCCGCCGCCGCCAAACCTATCGAGGCCCGGCCGCTGTCGCACGTGGTCCACTTTCGCCTGGCCAACCGGGCGGCGCTCGAGCGGTTTGTCAGCCACCCGCTGTTTGCGCAGACGCTCAAAGACACGCTCGGCCCGCTGACCGTCGCTGGTGGTGCCGATTCTGCAGCCGTCGCTACCGCCACCGCCGCCACTGCTGCCGCCGCGGACGACGACGCACGCAACAACATTACCGACCGCCAAAAGGGCTACGCCGAGCTCGTCTTCGAGGGCTGCGCCGGCCGAGCCCTCGAGCCCATGTTCCGGCGCGGCCCGGACTTTGAGCAGCCGGGCGGCGTCGAGCAGCTGTGGCTGCTGGGCTCCTCGGGCGAAGACAGGGGCGGCGACAGGGGCGCCGACAGGGGGGGCGGCGACAGGGGCGCCGGCTCGGCCGGCGACGCCTCGGCGGCGGCGTCGTTCCTGTCGCGGCTGGGCGAGCTCGCCGAGAGCAGCGCGGCGGGCGCCGTGCAGGCGACCTTCGGCCCCGTCATCGCCGCCTCCCCGCCCTCTGCGCTCACCCACGTCCTCATGGCGCGTTTCGCGGGCCTAGGCCAGGCCGCGGCCTTTGCGGCGCTGCCACCGTGCGCCGCCATCAGCGGAGGCGGCAGGGCGGGCCGGGCCGACGCATCGGCGGGCCGGGCCGACGCATCGGCGGCCCGGTCTCTGCCGCTGCTCGCGCGCCGGCGCGTGCTCGTTCGGGCGGGCAAGCTCGACGACGAGGCCGAAAGCGACGACCAGAATCTGTAAAAATAAAAACATCAGACGTTGCAATCTCGAGATAGAGAGAAACGAGGCGCCGCGCTGTCCGTGGGGCAATGGTGATTACACGTCGTCGGTGGATGGTTGTTGTGATGGATGCGGTCTAATATGGTGAGAGCAGCCATCGATCGGCATGGGGCGTTTCTTACGTTGAAGGGGAAAAAAGGCGGGGGGGAGGGAGTGGGCGGGGGAGTCTGGGGTGAGAATGGGGGGGGCAAACGCGCGCGCGAAAGAGAGAGGAGGAGAGAGAAGAAGCGAGGACAGCGGCGACTCCATACTAGGTCGAAAAAAAGCGCGGACGAGGAAGAAAACGAGGCCCCCCCGGCGCCCTGCGCGCGTTTGAAACGTTGCAGCGGTGCGTGGGAGGAGGGTGGGCGGGGGAGGCAAAATGAAAATCATCAAACCCCAGTTCCCTTTGGCTCGTCGTGTCTGGGCGCGCGCCTCGACTCTCTCTCTATCTCTCTCTCTCTTCTCCAAAAATTTTTGCTGTGGTAAGGCTTGACCGCGGGCTAGCAGGACTCGGCGGTCCGCGCGCCGAGGGTTGGGGTGGGCAGAATGGCAAGCAGAAGAAGAAGAATAAAAACATCAAACATCAAACATCAAACATCAAACACCAAAACGAATGTTGCTTTGTTGTCTGTTTGTGGGCGATTGGCGCGCGCGCGAGGCTCCTGGCATGAGGCCCGAGAAGGAAAAAAAAGCGGCATCGTGGCACGGGGTCGGCGGGGACACGCGCGCGCGGCTTCTAGGGACAGTAGGGTGTTTGAAGGCGGGGGGGGGGCAGGCAAGGCAGGCCAGCGAAAAAGAGGGGAAGTGCCGCGCGCCTCGCAAAGAGCGGGCTGGGCACGAAATGGGGGGGTGTTTTTCGAGCATGTTTTTTTTCCCTCCTTGGGTGAAGAACGACCGACCGATGGGGAGGGAGGGGGGGGGGGGGGGGGAAGAAAAATGGGGGGGGGGCGTCGGGAGGGGTTTTTGTTTGGGGGGTGGGGGCGCGGGCGGGGGGGGGGGGGAG
>Ga0105054_10012761_pt1 | contig 10234 bp, 7 predicted proteins | sample BON02_FD_78091 | JGI IMG/M metagenome (GOLD analysis project Ga0105054, IMG submission 78091) | Freshwater microbial communities from Lake Bonney liftoff mats and glacier meltwater in Antarctica - BON-02 (megahit assembly) | ecosystem: Environmental > Aquatic > Freshwater > Ice > Glacier... | reverse complement strand
TTCGCCCTCCCTCCCTCCCCTCCCCCCCTCCCCCCCCCCCTCCCCTCCTCCTCCTCCTCCTCCTCCCCTCCCTCCTCCTCATCCGTCACCTCCACCTCCTCCTCCTTCTTCTCCCCTGACCGCTGTAGCAACTCAGCGATCTTTGCTCTCTTCGTATTGAGTAATAGATTAAATTTAGACATTAATTCCTCTTGCACCTTTTCCTTATCCGCCACCCTCATATCAAGCACCTTCTGCATTTTTTCATGCTCTTCCTGGTATAAACCATTCTGGTTCTCTGCTGCCAGTAAGGCACGTTGGGCCTGGGCGAGTTGTGTGGCTGTGCGTGATAGGGCCGTGGCGAGGGAGCGGGCGGGGGCGTCTGTGACGTGCAAGACTACTGCTTTTAAGAGCACTCTCTTGCCCCTGTCCTCCAACTGTTTGATGGTCAACGTGGCTTCCTCCTCTGTCGATGACGACTCAAAAGCCACTTCCAGCGATTTTAAGGCTTCGGGACGACGCAAAAGCTTTGCCAGGGTAGCCATCTTCCTAGCAGTGTCCCCCGCAGGGATGGTGGCAGTCTTCCCAGCAGTCTCCTTCGCAGGAATCCTTGCGGTCCAGACCCGTGGCTCCTCCCTCCCTTCCTCCCCCTGCTGCTGATAGTGCACCTGCACGAGAAACGACGTGTCCTTGTCCTCCTCCTCGTCGTCTAGGCTGCCACCGCCGTGCTTCTCGAGGTACAGCGTCAAGACAGCCTTGTCTGGCGTGGTGGTCACATTGGCCGCCACGGGGAAGAGGGTGGACTGGGGCTGGGGCTGGGGCTGCTGTTGGTGTGGAGGGTCGATGTCCATTGCGGCGGCCACACCGCTGCTGCTGCTTGCCATGCCGGCGCTAGCGATGTGCGCGTGTCTGCGTAGTGTGTAGGTGGGAAAGAGGCACGTGCAGTCATAATGATGCCAGGCAGTGAAAGAATTGTGTGCTTTATTGCTCGCGTTTCATGCCGTTGCTGCAGGATGACGGCGTCGATGGTGGGGAGGTCGATCGACTTGCTTCGTTTTTTGGCATTTACATTTACATTTTACTCAAGCACTCACAGCTCTTCACATACAATACACACCCACAGGAGCGACGTCTAGATCACGCCTTCTAGCTTCCCTAAGCCCGCAAAGCGCACGACCAAAGCCAGCCACGCCCACAAACCACCAAGCAACCTCCTCCCTCCATCCCGGCGGCGGGCTACGACACAGCAAGAGCAATAGCAATGGCGTTGGTCAGACCCAAGCACCTGGCCCCCTTGGGGCCCGTGGCGCTCGACGGCGTGGTGCGGGACCTGGCGGCGTTGCGGCTTGGGGAAAGTGAGGGAGACCACGACGATCCCTTGGGTGTGCGGCGCTTGGTGCGGGAGGGCATACTCACGGCCCGGAACGGCAAGGAGCAAGCAGACTTGCTGGACACATTCAAGGAGAAAATCAAGACCATGACCACCACACAACCCCCAACGCCCGCGCCAATGCAAGCTGTGGAAGAGGCCTACACGCTCATGCTACAGCTCTATCTGCACCCGCAGACGGCCTTGCTAAAAAAAGCAGCCCATCGCATCCTCCTCCAACTCGTCGCCCTCGCCACCGCCCTCGGCTACCCCACCCTCGAAACAACACAAGCCCAAGCATTCAAACAGCAATGGACGCAGGAGAAAGGGCTGCTATTGGCGGAACGCACGCACACCCGGGCGGAGACATCGACCAACTTGCAGCTAATTGACGAGATGGCATTTTTTGGTCCCACCCGCGCGGCGTTGTGCCGTGGCCGTGGCGGGTCTGATCGCGATTACCCTATCCAGCCCCTCATGCGCTACACTATTGAGGCTCTAGCCGAGGCAGCGACACCTTTTCAGGAGCAAAGGCTACCCGGCCAGCAGCAGCAGCAGCAGGAGAAGCAGCAGCAACGGCAGCACGAGGGTTCGGTCAGCTTGGCACAGGAGGCTCTAAAAGCTTGGACGACGCTGCTGGCGGCTTGGCGCAGCGAGACAGAAGAGGAGACAGAACGACAGAATTTATTAACATGGTTGCATGAAGACAAAGACGGGGAACATTCCTCCTCCTTATCTGCTCCTTTCTCCTCCTCCTCCTCCTCGTCATTGTTTGCCTCCCTCCTCAACTCCACCGTCTGTTTCCTAGGCGCCACATCGGTGCCTTCCGAAATCAAAGGCCAAGCAGCCTTAGGCCTCATCCTCGCAATCCTCCAAGCCTGCCCTGCAGATGAAGCAGCACACACACTCAACGCACAAGCACGCGCCTTGCAGTCCTGCTTCCTCCCCACCTCCCTCCCTTCCTCCTCCTCTACTACATCCGAGCACTTTCCCTCCTTCCCTGCCCTCAATGGTGTGGCACCCCTCCTCGCTTCCCTCGCCCAGATTTACCCCGAAGGTCGCCTTTCCCTAGCCAAGGCCCTGCTGATCGCTACGCCCATCAGCATCCTCACCACTCCTCTCATCCTTAGCAGCAGCAGCAGCACCACCACCACCATCACCACTCTTTTGGGTGGACCCGCTCTAGACCTGCTCCTGACAGAGTGCCAATCCCCCTTCCCACCCGCTCGTCTCCTGGCCTTCATGAGCTTGGAAACGTGGCTGCTACGAGCGGCAGAGCACGTCCACGCTGTTACTGCTACTGCTACTGCTGCTTCAGCTGATTCTGCTGCTACTGCTGCTCCTGCTGCCCCTGCTACTGCTGCTACTCTTGCTGAAGTCATCGACGCCCTCTCCCTCAAAAGCGCCCTCCCTACCGCCGCCAACTTCCTCTTCTGGAACTGGGAGACAACCAACAGACGGGTCGCCACCGTCGTCCCTTCTGCGTTTGAACGCCTCGTCCAGCTGCTACAGGCTTTGGAAAAACTCGAAACAGCAGAGCAAGGCAAGGTAAGAACCGAAAACGTCCATCCTCCCTCCCTCCCTCCCTCCCTCCCTCCCCCTCCTTCCGTCACCGACCCCTCCCTCCTTCCCTTCCTCCTTCCCTCCCTCTCCTCCTCCCCCAGCAGCTGTCATCAGGCCTCCTCTCCACCACTCAACTCGCCACCATGCTAGCAAAGCAACCCGCCTCTCGGCGCTCGCGCTACGCGGGCCTCAAGCTTCTCTTACCCGTCGTGGGGGCTGCGCAACTCCTGAAGCAAAGCCCCTCCCTCGTTCCCTCCCTCCTTGATGCTATCACTGGCTCCAGCAGCACGGCCGCCTCGGCCAGTCGCCTCCTTCTACAGCTGCTGCGGAGCTTGAGCAGCAGCAGCACTAGCACCAGCAGCTCTTCGAGCATAGGACAGGGGAAGAAGAGCAGCAGCAGCAGCAGCAGCAGCAGCAGCATTAGCAGCAGCAGCAGCAGCAGTCATGACGAGGTGCGAGCGTTGTGGTTACGACCGGTGGCAGCGGCGTTGGTGGACAGGAGAGATAAGGCACGACGGGTGCGTGTTGCTGATTACTTGTTAGAAGAACTGTTGAGCTTGGACGCGGGAGGAAACATTTTGGCCTTACTCCACGAGCTACGCCGGCTTGCAAAGGAGGAGGAGGAGGAGCAGCAGCAGCAGCAGCAGCAGCAGCAGCAGCAGCAGCAGCAGCAGGAGGGGGACAGCACGGTCCTCTGGGCTTTGTTGGTCGTGGCTGAGGTGGCTCGCCGGCTGGGTGGAGGGCAGCTGACCACCACTAAAGTAGGTGCCAAAAAGGCGGGAAAAACAGCTACGATTGTCGATGTGGAAGTCGGGGCAGCCTTCCCAATGCTAAGTGTGGCCGGAGCAAGACAAGGCTGTCTCTCGGGGTTTTCCGAGGTCAGAATGGCAGCGCTCCGCATGCTGGTCGCCTCCCCCAAGACCACCACCTTACCCACGCCAGCCGAGCAAGCTTTGCTGGAGGAGGGCTTACCTATCGCTCTCAAAGCCCCTCTCTCCAGCCAACGTCATGGACTGGAACGAGCCCTTCGTCCCCTCTTCCTCCGCTACCAAGAAGCATTACGAGTAGGCCTACGCAAGCTCCACGCACAAGCCCAACGACAACACGACGAGGCAGCCCTCCCTCCCTCCATCCCAACACAAGAAGCAGCAGCAGCAGCAGCAGCAGTACAACGCATCGAAGCCTGCATCGCCCGCATCGGCCAAATTCTCTGTGAGGGTTTTTATCCCGGTACCAACGTCTCTCGAAACGCACCTACTCTGGACGTGCTCGCCCTCTTCCTCGCCATCCTCCAACCCCCCCTCCCTCCTTCCCTCCCTCCCTCCACCGCTGCCTCCTATACTCGTGCCTTGCGACCTGTCCATGCCTCCACAACAGTACACACCCTCCTCAACCTTTTCCTAGCACCTTGGGAACGCACGCGTAGAACAGCCTTTGACTTGCTCGCTTCTTTCCCTGCTCCCTTGAGTGGTCTAGGGGAGACACCTGAAGCCTTGGCTCCTGCTGTGGCATGGGCGCTGCAATTGACCCTGTCCGCGAGGAGAGGGGAGAGCGAGGCGGGTGCTTTGATGTTGCGGCTTGTATTTAAGGTGTATGTGGTGGAGTTGGGTTGGGAGGGGATACCGTTGTTGGGCTGCAGTAGTAGCAGTAGCAGCAGTTGTAGAAGTAGTAGGAGGAGGAGTGGGAAGGGGGAGAGTCGTACATTGTTTTTGCTGCAGCTGATAGAATTGATCAAGGTGCGATTGGCGGCTTTCCAGGCAGGGCTGGCAGCGTGGGGGCACAAGAAACCAGCACAGGGAGGGAGGGAGAACGGTACTACTGTTGGTGGTGGTGGGGAGGGAGGAGGAGGAGGAGGAGGAGGAGGGGTGGTAATGGTGTACGGTGCCATCCAAACAGCCAAGTACGTGTTAGAGGAAGCGGCGTTGAATTACAGTACTACTGCTGCTACTGCTGCTGCTGGTGCTGCTGCTGCTGATGAGGGGTGGAATGAGGCAGTGGTTTCATTGATGGCTGTGTTAGAACAGGCCTTGGAGGTCTCTCTGGGGGTGATTGGCACGGCAGAAGAGGGGCTGCCAGAGTCCTTGTTGTTTGAGCAGGGAGACGAGAATGAAGGGAGGGGAGGGAGGGAGGGAGGGGAGGAGGAGTATCGGGAGGAAGCGGCGCTGCACACGGCGGGGCCGGGCTTGGTGGTGGATTGTCGAGGGCACTTGATTCGACGGGGAAAGGGGAAGGGGGGGGAGGAAGGGAGGGAGGAGGGGTTGAATGGCAAGAGCACTAGCGAGGAGGAGGGGAAGGAGGAGGAGGAGGAAGACGAGGACGACGACACGCGGCAGCGACTGATTGTGGGTGGGTGGATGATGGTAAAGGAAGTGGGGGCCTGCTTGGCCGAGATTGTGCGGCAGGCCGTCGCTCCCTACTCGACCGCCATCAGCAGCAACACCAAGTTTGCAAAAAAGAAGCAGCAGCAGCAGCAGCAGCAGCAGCAGCAGCAGCAGCAGCAGCTTTCATCAGGTGCCACCACCACCAATGGGCAAGCAAATTCAAACGTATCGGACCTACTAACCTCTTTGGGGGGAAGCAGCAAGATCGACGCCATCGGCCGCAGCTTGCTCCAGGCCCTTGGACGAATGAAACACATGGGTGCAATTCAAGTCACCCAAGCAGCACTCCTCGCCGTCTCCAAAGCCCTGCTCCTCTGTTCCTCCCACCCTTCCCTCGCCCTCCTCCCTCCCACCTGGATGGAATGCCTCTTAGACCGGCTCCGTAACCCTCGGCAGCACTTCGTCCTCCGGCGTTCCGCGGGGCTAGCCTCAGGTTTCCTCTCCATCGTAGGCGCCGAGCCTACCAATCGCCCACCCGTCCTCCTCCCTACCCTGATGACTGAGCTCCTATCCCTTGCAAGCAACAGTAGCAGCAGCAGCAGCAGCAGCAGCAGCAGCAGCAGCAGCAGCAGCAGCAGCAGCAACAACAGCAACCCTGACGGCTGGCGCACACGCATCCACGCCCTAAACGTCCTGCGGCTCCTCCTTCTCGACTCGGGCCCTTCTCGCGATGTCGCCCAACGATTTATGGCACCAGCGATGGAGGTGGTTTTAGACGGGTTCCGTGACTCTAGGTGGGTCGTCCGTAATTCCGCCCTAATGGTATTCGGTGCGCTGATCAACTCTGTGGTAGGCAGCGGGAAGAACAGCTTGGGGGCTCCGGGGAGTGGTGGTGGGGGGGAGGGGGAAGGGGGAGGAGGAGGGGTGGCTGAGCAGGCGGGACCGTCGAGCGCGCATGATTTTTTGAGGCGGCATCCGCATTTTTTATATATTGTCGCCGCAGCGTTGAAGAGGGGGATGGGAGGAAGTGAGGGAGGGAGGGGTGATGCAGTGCTAGCTCTTGCTTTGGATAATTTGGCTAGGATAGGGGTGGCGGCAGTGGCTTCTTTTGAAGAGAAGAAGGAGGGGAAGGCAACGGCTACGACGACCTCGCCGTCGCTTTTTCCCTTGATTTTGCTCTTGTCCCGCCTGAGGCCTCCTTCTGAACAGCTGGCCGAAGATGAGACGAGTAGTGCATTGGACTTGTCCTTGAAAGAGTGTCTTCCCTCTGTTGCGCAGTGTGCTTGTTTACCTGATGGCCTGATGCGACTGACGGCCGCGCGTGCCTTTGCCTCTTTGGTAGGGCCGTCCCGGGCCCCGTTGGTGGTGGCTGCGTTGGTCTCTGCTCTTCCTTCTTCTTCTTTGGGTGGTGCTGTTGCTGCTGCTTCCTCTCCCGCTGCTACTGACACTGCTTCTCTGGATTGTAATGTCCTTCATGGCCTCTTACTCATGACCAACGCCTTGCTTCGAGGGGCCTTAGGCGTGGCCCGGCGTCTGCGTATTGAAGAGGGAGAAGGAGAGGGGGAAGAAGTCAAGAGCCTCCTTTTCTCCTACCTAACTCCTCTCTTTTTTTCAGCAGAAAGAGGAAGGGTGCCTGTGTGGGAGGCTAAGACGTGGTTAGCTGGGCCGGGGATGGCTTGCCCGCCTGTGAGAGAGGAAGCGTTGCAGATGTTTTTGCATTTCCATTATTTGTTTGCTTTGGTCCGGCCTTCGTCGTCGTCGTTCCCGCAAGGAGGAGAAGCACCGCAGCAGCAGCAGCGGCAGCGGCAGCAGCAGCAGCAGCAGCAGCAGCAGCAGCAGCAGTTTTTACTGCACAGTGTCCTCACTACTTCTCTCACTGACCTGCTGGACTTGACCCGCAGCGGCGAGACGCGCCTTCCCCCCCTTCCTGGTTTTGCTGGCCTTTTGGCTTGGGCCACGAGGTGGGGTCTCTTGCTTTCTCTTCAGAACGGAGGGAGGGAGAGAGGGAGGGAGGGAGGGCCTTGTTTATTGGAGGAGGTGTTGACGACCTGGTTGAGGCATGGCGTGGTGGAGGTCCGACAGGAGACCCTGCGTGTACTGCTGTTGCTGTTGAATAAACGGGGGGTAGACCTGGGGGAGGGGAAGACGGAAGAGGACGAGGCGGATGATTACCAGTTGATGAACGAGACAGTGCGGCGGGCGGCGCAGCAGCAGCGCTTGCCGAGCAATGTCTTGTGGGAAGAAGCGGAGGTGGCCTTGGTTGTACAGGCGGAGGGTTGTGAACGTAATCCGAATTTGGTTAAGGGTCAAATGACGGCTTTGTGTTTGTTGTTAGAGAGGAAGGAAGGTCAGGGAGGGAGGGAGGGAGGGAAGGAGAGAGGTGCCTCGGGAAGTAAGCCGGGATACTTGTGGCGTTTGGTCTCGGATGCCTCCTCCTCCTCCCTTGTTCGTTCTGCATCTGCGTCGTCGTCTTCTGTCGCAGCAATTTCGGGGGGTGGAGGTGACACTGCTGCTCGAGGATTAGAATTGATGGGTCACTTGGTGCGGCAGGGGGGGGGGAGGGAGCAAGGGGTGGTTTACCCTCTGCCTTCCGCTTCCTCGTCTCTTCACTCCTTCCCTGAGGTTTTGGAAGGATGGGTGGGGTTAGTGGAAGCAGCAGCAGTGCCTGAACAGACACCGGTTATGCGTCTAGCGGCCTTGCAGTCTGTGCGGGCTTCAGGGTTATTGACACAACTCAGGCCGAGAAACACCAGCAACGATATTATTGATTGGCAAGGCCCTTTCCTTGTCCGTGTCCTTTTTACCATTTCTCTGCTAGCCCAAGACGATGAAGACGATGTCAGGGAAGCAGCCCGCGCGGCCTTGGCCGAAAATACAACAATCCCCACCATCCCTCCCGCAGTAGCAGCGAGATCTTCTCCCGCCACCCCTTGCCTCGACCTTCTCGCTGGCCGTGCCCTGGCTCAACTAGCAGCGCGTAATCCTGCTGCTGCTCGTGAGTGGACTCGTGCCGTTGTTCAATTTGTGGTCTTGCGGACACAGGGGCTGGCAACGACGCTGGAGGAGACAATCACCCCTCCTTGCCTTGGGTTACCTCAACAGATTTTTAGGCCAGAGCCGGATAATGTGTATGAGGAACAGGCGGTGGTTTGCTATTGGACTATGCGGTCGTTGTTAGTGGCCTTGGCGAAGGGAGGGAAGGAAGAGGAGGAGGGGGTGGGGGTGGGGAGCAGCAGCAGTAGCCTTCTGAAGGGCGGGGAGGGAGTGGAGGTGGAGGGATTGTTTGCTCTCCAGAAGCATGCCGGGCTTCTTGCTAGAGCGTATGAGTCGTCCGCGTGGATTGGAGGGTTGACGAATCATCCTTATGTTTTTTCGAAGATCTTTGCTGCTGCTTTGGGAGGGATGCTTGGGGCGGTGCTGCTGACTCTACCAGCAGGGGGAGGGAGTGATGATGATAACGCAGTGCTTTTGAAAGTGCTGGAAGAGCGGGCAACGGACCATCCACTCATGGCGTGGGCCCTGAGAAGTTTGCGGGTGATTTTGATGAGGATGAAGAGTTGGGGTGGTGGTGATAGTGTCCAAGCACGGGCTAGAATGGTTTTAGAGACGGTTGATTGGGAGGTGGTGGAGAACTATGCGCCTTTTGTGCGGCCGTCGTGTGATGAGTAAGCGGGGCCTGTGGGTGGCTTTGATTGAAAGAAGAGTGGGGAAAGAGGAGGAGGTGTCCAAGCACGGGCTAAGATGGTTTTGGAGACGGTGGATTGGGAGTTGGTGGAGAACTATGCGCCCTTTGTACGGCCGTCGCTGTGATGAGTGAGTAAGCGAGGCGAGGTAGGAATGAGTGAGAGGTAGGAAAGGTAGCTTGAAAATCACGGAAAAGGCACCAATCGATCGATGGAATTTAAGGCAAGAAAGTAAAACGACAGAACTAAGAAATGAAAGCACTCGAGACTCGTCATTGTTATCATAATCTTTCCTTTTTCACAAATGTGTTCCTTTCGTTTCTTTCCCAATCCTTTGTTTTTTGTCCCCTTCCCATGTTTATTGCTTGCCTGCCGCTCAAAATAGAATGTGGCCGAGAAAGACGAATTCTTTCCCATTCCAAATGAAACAAAATAAAACACCCCCAATACAAGCACAACACAACACGCGCAATTGCCACCAAAAATCGCCAAGCAGAAACCCAAGCAAGCAAAAACTGGTCAATCAATACAAAAAGAGAATGATGCTTCATTCTCTCCACTCCTCTCACCACCCCTCCTTTACTCCTCCACCACCTTACTCAACCACGTCAGCAAATCCGCCTCCTTCTCCTTCAAAAAGAAATGCCCACCCGGGAACGTCTTGATTTGCACAGTACTGGTAGTATAGCGCTCCCACTCCGGCAGCTGCTCAGGAGGAGAACGGGGGTCGTCTACGCCTCCGATCACCCACAGAGGCATCTCCACCTTATCGGCAGATTCGTCTAAGACGTACTTGTCCATGCAGAGGTGGTCCATCTTTATTCCGGCGAGCACTGAAGAGATGAGCAGCTGTGTAAGGAAGGAAGGGGGGGGATGGCGTGTGAGTATCAAATATTGTTTTTGCTCTTACATTCTCACTTCTCCACAAGCAGCTACCCTACATCATTTTTCATCCTTCCTCCTACCTTGTCCTTCGCCATCTCCTTGGTCATCCCCCCACAGTCGACCATGCTTTGAATCATCTCGTCGTCGTCCTCCTTGTGGTAGGACATGGGGAAGCCCCACCTATATATTTTTTAATAGGAAGGGAAAGAGAGAGTATTGAGAAGGCGCGGCCTTTTCAAGCTTTATTTGTTTTCCTGCATTCGACTCTCTCCCTCTGCTTTATCATTCCCGCCCTCCCTTCTTCCTTCCCCTCCCTTCCTTTCTAAAATCAACCTACCGATGCAACGGCCTGCACCCCCCAAACACGCACACCTTGGGCACATAATTATACTCCTGCTTCATCACCCTCGCCAAATGCAGCCCAATCATCGCCC
>Ga0105054_10012760_pt1 | contig 10234 bp, 7 predicted proteins | sample BON02_FD_78091 | JGI IMG/M metagenome (GOLD analysis project Ga0105054, IMG submission 78091) | Freshwater microbial communities from Lake Bonney liftoff mats and glacier meltwater in Antarctica - BON-02 (megahit assembly) | ecosystem: Environmental > Aquatic > Freshwater > Ice > Glacier... | reverse complement strand
TACACCACCACGGTGTGGTACTCCTCGCGCCACGACTTGAGCCGCATATACACGCGCGACGTCTGCGTGATCGAAAAGCCCATCGTCTTGCCGTCGGCAAACGCGAGCCCCGCGGGGTCCGCGGGGAAGCTGAGCTCGACGTGCGCATACCGCACCGCGCGCCGCTCGCCGCCGGGCAGAAAGAGCGTCTGCCGCGTCAGGGTCGCCACGGCCCTATTGATCAGAAAGTCGTCGTCCTGCGCGCGCGGCGCGTCGCTCGCGTCAGGCGGCGTGCGCCAGCGCAATGCATGCACAAAATCACCGCATGGCGCGCGCACCTGCGGGCAGTAGAACATAAAGTGCAGCGCCATCTCGCTCGCGCCGCGGTCTGCCGCGCGTGCGCGCGCGTGCGCGTCGTCCGCCGCGTCGCGCCGCAGCGACGCGGACAGCGCGTCGGCCACGCGGCCGCGCTCCTGCTGCCGGAGGCTGCTCGCGGTGGACAGCACGCGGTCCATGCATCGTGCCCAGGCCGCACCCCGCGCCCGAGATATACGCCGCGGACGCCCGCGGCGGCGAATCCGCGCTGCGCGCACGAGAGTCCCAGGCGGTGTGATGCGGGTCTGTACTCAAAAAACTTAGGGCGTCTCCGCGGCGGCCGCCGCCAGCGTGCGCAGAAAGCCCGCCGCCGTCTGCGCGAACGCGGCGCGCTCCGCGACGCCGGCGGGCGCCAGCAGCAGGCGGCGCGCGCCCGCGGCCTGGTGCGCGGCCGACGCGCGCACGAACGCGCGCAGCGCGCCAAGCGCGCCGGGAGGGTCGGGCGCGCCCGCGGGCAGCAGCGCCGCGCGGCGCAGCCGCGCGAGGAGCGGCCACGCCGCGCGCACGCGCGCAAAGAGGTTGCGCTGCACGTCCGCCTCCAGGACGCTGCGCAGCAGCGCGTCGTGCCGCTCGTGCGCGGCGCCGGGGTGCAGCCCGCGCGCGCGGAGCTCGCCGTTGAGCGTGCCGATCGAGGCGCGCGCCACGGCCAGCGGCTCCAGGGCGTCGGCGTCGCCGAGGTCCATCACCAGCGCGCCGCCGCCAAACATGCTCACGGCGCAGTCGCCGAGGATCTCCCGCTGCAGCACGCCCCGCAGCACCGCCGAGAGATCGCCGAGGGCGCCCGCGGGCGGCGCCGCGCCCGGCGCGAGCGCCTCGTGCTGCGTCGCGACCCGCTGCAGGCACGCGGCGAGCCGCGCGCGCCGCGCGGCGCCGGCGTCGCCGCAGCAGAACCAGCCGGCCTCCCACACGAGGTCCGCCGCGGCGTCGTGCAGCTCCTGCAGCGCGGGCGTGAACCCGAGGTACAGCGCGAAGAGGTGGTCCTGCAGCGCCTCCGCGTCCGTGCGCAGCGCAAAGGCCTGCGCGCGCGCCGAGCCCTGCTGCTGCGTGAGGTCCAGGAAGGCCTGCAGCGCGCCGCTGCGCAGCAGCGCGCTGAGCCCGTACAGCTGGTGCGGCGGCGCGCGCGCGCTGTGCCACGGCATGCGCTCCGCGGCCGCCTGCATATGCGCGGCGTCGCGCGGGGCCGCCTGCGGGCGCTCCGCCACCACATACCTGCGCGCACGCGCCGCGCGTCAGTGGCGTCGCGCTGCGCGGCAGAACAGGCGCTGCGCGGCAGAACAGGCGCTCACCGCTGCAGGAACGAGGGCCACCCGGGCGGCGGCGCTGGCGGCGCCCGCTGGGGCGGCGGGTGCAGGCGGTCGAGCGACAGCGCGCTCGTCCTCATCTCGCTGTGCGGGCCGAAGGCGCTGTTCTTGCGCGCGTTCACGACCGCGACGCGCCGCGGCGCGCGCCGCGTCTTCGCGCCCGCGGTGCGCACCATCGTGCGCAGCGGGCGCCCGGCCTGCAGCGGCCCGACGCGCACGTAGCCGTGCGGCGCGCTGCCCGCGATGTCGTGCAGCGGCAGCACAACCGTGCGCTCGCAGCCGTCGCACGCAAACACCAGCGCGGCCACGCTGGCGAGCACCACGGTGAGCTTGCCGCTCGCAAGCTCGACGGCGCCGCCCTCCGTGCACTGGTGGTCCGCAAAGGGCGGCGAGTAGCCGGGCAGCGCCGCCGCGATCCGCGGCGCGCCGTCGCCCTGCGCCCACGCGCCGATGCCCGGCCGCATGAGGTCGCAGCTCACCACGCCGAGGGTCTGCGGCGCGAGCGGCGCCGCCGCCATGCTCCGGGCGGCCTCCGCGCCCGGGGGCGCGCGGGCGAGCCGGTCGAGCGCGTGCCGCGCGATGAAGCGCGCGAGCTGGTGCTCGCACAGCCGCCCAAAGTCGGGATGCACGCCCCGCAGCAGCGCGTCCTCGCACTGCGCGTCGGGGCAGTCGACGAGCCGCAGGACGTGCTCGACGCGCTCGACCACGCACCCGCCCGCGCTGCGCGGCGCGCTGCGCCGCGTGACGCAGAAGACGACGACCAGCGCGGACAGGCCGCCCGCGGGCGCGAGGTGCTCCTCGAGCTGGCGCATGACCCGGCACTCGTCGCAGCACGGGTGCGCGCCCGCCGCGTGCACCGCGCACCCGAGCGCGACCTGCGGGAACACCTGGTCGACGTAGTAGGCCCCGGGGCTCCCGCCCGTGGCCGTCCACGTGTAGCCCAGCGCGCGCAGCATGCGCGCCTCTGCGGCGCCGCGGGCCCGGGCCCCGGGGCTGCAGCCGGGGCCGACTGTTGCGGGAAGCACGCGGAGTCGCGCGTTTTTTTTTTTGCGTTTTATTGAACCGTCTGTGCGTTTTATCGAATCGAATGTCTCACGCACATACCGAGCCCCGCGTTCATGGCAGCCGGCCCAGCAGTCTCCCGAGCCCGTCCAGCGTGCCCGGCGCGCGCGCGCGCGCGAACACGAGGACGAGGAGCTCGCACAGCAGGCCCTGGAACACGCACCGCTCCCCGAGCCTCCTGTGCGTGGCCATCGCAAAGGCGAGGACGAAGTCCTCGCGCACGTCGTGCCAGCCCCCGATGCGCGCGCCGCCCAGCGCCGCGGGCGGGACCTTCCTCGGCAGCCACTGGACGTGGAAATTGTTGAGTCCGAGCGCGCTGAAGCTGTCCTGGTCGGCCCTGGTGTAGTTGGCACCTTCGCCCCACGTGTACAGGCCGCCCGCGGAGGTGACCGCCGCCGAGTGCGACACGCCCGCCGCAAACACGGCGACGCCGTCGCCGTGGAAGCGGGCGTGGCGGATCCGCGCGGGCCGTTTCACGCGCTCGCCGGGGCGGTCGTGCGTGCCGCACAGCGGCCCCGTGGCCAGCCCGCAGCTCCAGAGCTCGCTGTCCTCCGTCAGGATCACAGAGTGCACCGACCCGCACCGCACGGAGCGCACCCGCTGGTCTTTGAACGCGCCCGTGCCGCCCACGCGCTTCAGGTCGGCGCTGCACTCTTGGTTGCCCAGGCCCAGCTGGCAGTCGATGTTCATGCCGCCGGCGTACAAGGCGCCGTCGGCGGTCACCACCATGCTGAAGTCGTCCCCGGCGTCCACGAACACGGGCTCGGAGCCCCCGAAGCTCTCGGGGGGCACCGCCGTGGGAACAAGCAGCGTGGACGGCCCGAGCCTGGCGCAGGCCCTCCGTCCCCACGCCGAGAGCGCTCCGGGCGTGCCGGACAGGGCCAGGCTGTGCCGCTCTCCCGCCGCGACGAGCGAGACTGCGCCGCCTGCGAAACACGCGGGGTCGATCTGCGCGAACAGATGGCGCGGCTCGGTGTCGTTGAGGCCGAGCTGGCCGCACTCGTTCTGCCCCGCGCCCCACACCCCCCCGCGCGCTGTCAGCAGGAGCGTAAAGTGCCTGCCGCACGCCACCATCCGCGCGGGCGCGCGGTGGAGCACGGCGCGCGGCACGGCGAGCGGGCGCACGACGTTGCGCGAGTCCGGGGCGGTCGGCGCCGAGGAGCCCCGCGGGCGCCAGCACGACGACCAGGGCGGCGGGAGCGCGCCCGACGCAGCGAGAGCCGCGCACGCGGTCGGCGCGGCGGCCGCGGCCGTCTCAAAGGCTGCCGCCGGCTGCGCCGACATGTCCAGCCCCAGCTGCCCGTGCTTGTTGCACCCCCACACAAACACGTCACCGCCACGCGTCACGCAGGCCGCGTGCTCGCGCCCGCAGCACACGCTGGCGACCGCCTCTCCAGCAAAGGCATGCGCCTTGTCCACGAGGGCCGGCAGCAGCTGGTTGCTGGTGGTGCCGAGCCCCAGCTGGCCGTTGCGGTTGGTGCCGAACGCGTACAAGTCGCCGTGCTCCGTCACCACAAGCGTGAAGCCGGCGCCCAGCGACAGAGCCATCGCGCTGCCTCCCGGACGCGCGACGCCCGGAGGGCAGTCCGGGCTTCCGGGATGCATCCCCGGCCAGCGCATATCCGCAGACCCGTCCTTTCCGCCCTCTGCCGGGCGGTTCGTGACGGCGCGGGGCACGCCCAGCACGTGCACACAGCCCCGCGAGCACAGACTGCGCGGGCCCCGCAGACCTCCTCGGCGCGGCCGCGGCCTCGCGACAGGCCGCACGCGCGTGCGCATTAATGTACAGCCCATTTATTACTTGCACCTCGAGAGTTCGAGACAAAACTACTGCATTACTTCTCGAGAGTTCGAGACAACACTGCTGCATTACTTCTCGAGAGTTCGAGACAAAACTACTGCATTACTTCTCGAGAGTTCGAGACAAAACTACTGCATTACTTCTGAGCAATAACAAAGGCAACCGTCACTCCCCATCCAGCGCTCGCAAACAGCGCGCCGCGCCTCACAGCAGCTGCACGAGCATGGCGACGGCGTGCTCGTCGTGCGCGGAGCCGTCGCGCACGAGCCCGCGCACGCACAGGAGCAGGCCCACGGCGTGGTCGCGCGCGCGCGGCGAGCACACGGGGAGCACCGCCTGCACCAGCGCGAGCGCGAGCTCGGCGTAGGGCGCGCCCGCGTCCGAGCCGCTGCCGGCGCCGCAGCACTGCAGCTCGCTGTGCAGCCGGCACAGCCCGCCGTCCTCGGCAAAGGCCGCGGCGCGCGCGGCGTGTGGCGGGGCCGCCGCGGCGGCACACGCCGCGCCGAGAAACGCAAGCCGCAGCACGCACCCGCCGCGGCACGCGCGCAGCACGCGCAGCAGCGCGGCCCACGACGCGCCGTGCGCCAGCGCGGCGGCGCCGCCGGGCATGCCGCGCAGCCAGCACACGCACGCCTGCACGCCCGCGTCGGGCAGGCCGCGCGCGCCCGCGGCGCGCGCGGCCGCCGCGGGCGTCAGCCCCGGCGGCGGGGCCCCCGGCGGCGACGCCGCGAGCAGGCAGGCCACTGCGACGCCGGCGGTGCCCGCGTGCATGCGCGGCTGCGCGTTGAGCGCGCGCGCGAGCACGCCGCAGCACGCTGCCAGGTCGATCGCCGCCGCGGGGCTCGCGGCGCGCGCCACGTCCGCGAGGACCACCATGCTGAGGGCCAGGGACTCGCACACGGCCGCGCCCTCGGGGTCGCCGGGCGGCGCGGGCGCGGCCTCCTCCGCGCGCAGCCAGCGCTCGAGCTCCGCGGAGAGGCTGGTGTAGAGCTTCGCGGGCGGCGTGCCGTGTCCGTGGGGGTCCGCGAGGCACAGCAGCAGGCGCACAAACAGGAGGCACTGCAGCAGCCCTTCGCGCGACAGCTCCGGCTGGCGCAGCAGCGCGAGCCCGCGGCGCACGCCGCCGCCGCGCGCGAGCCCGGCCGCGAGCGCCGGCCGCCGCAGGCAGGCCGCGGCAAAGTACGCCGCGCACAGCTCCTGCGCCGCGCACAGCCCGCTGCTGCGCATGACGCCCATCATCCCGCGCGCCTCCTCGCCGCAGTCCACGCCGCCGCGCTTCAGGCGCGCCCTGGCGACCACCAGCGCCGCGGCAAACGCGCACACGTCGCAGCGCGGCCAGCGCCGCTGCACCGCGAAGCAGAGCTGCGCAAACTGGTCCGAGCACACCGCGCTGTCGTAGAGCGCGTCGGCCTCGCCCGGCACCAGCACGCCGAGCGCCTCCACGCACACCTCGCGGCTGTCCATGCGCTGCTGCAGGATCTTCGTGAGCAGCGGCCCGACGCACAGCGCGCGCAGCCGCGGCAGCCCCGCGAGGAAGGCGACGAGGAAGGCCGGCGGGCAGTCGCGCAGCACGCTGGTCTGCTCGATCGCGCGCCTCGCGTCGCGCATCTGCTGCAGCGAGAGCTGCATCGCCGCGCGCAGCTGGCGCGCCCGCATCCCCGGGCCCGCGCCTCACGCGAAGTCGAGGAAGCCGGCGATCACCTGCCACGCGTCGAGGTCGAGCACCCGTCCGGGCGACGCCGCGCCGAGGCGCGGGTGCTGCATCGACGCCGCCGCGACCAGGTGCTCGAGCGCGGCGCGGCGCGGGAGGTACGCGCGCAGGCACCCGCGCGCGGGCTCGCGGAAGTGCGCGAAGCAGCGCGCGTGCAGCGCGCCGGTGATGCGCGGCCCGAGCTCGCGCACGCTGGCGCAGCCCATGCCCGCGCCCAGGCTGTGGTAGAACTGCCGGCGGTGCATCTGCAGCTCGCGCCCCGCCACGGGCACGGCCATGAGCCACGCGAGGTTCATCACGCAGCTGCGCCGGAAGAAGGCCGCCGCCGCCGCGAGCGCGTGCTCGTTCGCGATCGCCGCCCACCAGCGCCCCCGCCCAAAGGTCAGGCGCAGCAGCATCGCGAGCCCCCGCGCGCGCAGGGGCGCGCAGTCGAGCTCGCGCACGGCCACGCCCGCGCCCGCCGCGGGCGTCTGGCGCACGGCCGCCTGCGCGAACAGCATCACCGTCTCCCCGTACTCCTGCAGCGCGCGCTCGGCCATGTCGAGGAACGCCTGCCGCGACGCGTACTCGACGACCGGAGCCATCGCGCGCGCCGCGGCGCGCGCGCCGCGCTCCCTGCGCACAGACTTGGTTTTACCGGGCGAACGAGTGCTCTAATAAAAATTTATTGAAAATCGCTATGCTCGCCGCCTACAAGAGCACAAAGCCCGCGTCCATGCACAGCGCCGCGTCCCGCGGCTCCACGAGCACAAAATCGTCGTCGACGCCCGGGGCGTGCGCAGCGTGCCGCCGGAAGGGGATCGATGCAGCGCTGAACACGAAGAAGCAGCGGTCGAGCCTGGGCCCCCTCGCCGCGGCGCCGGGCATCACTCGCACGAACATGGCTCCTGCCGGGCAGCGCGCGCGGCCCCGCGCCGCGTGTCCGTGTATTTGTTTTTTCGCACGCTCGGCCGCGCCCCGCGCTAGAGCGTCTCGTCGTGCCAGTGCTGATAGGCCAGCCGCGGCGAGCGCGAGTGCGGGCAGACCGGCCGCGGCGCGCGCGCGTGCGCACCCGCGGCGGGCGGACGCACAGCTGGCGGCGCGCGCGGCTGCGGCGTGTCTTCCGACATGAACACCCGCGCGGCTCCGCGCGCCCGTTGCGTATATACCCGCCGGCGCACGCCCGCACGACAGCAGCCGCCGCACAGGTCGCAGCAGCGCGCGCCCGCCACCCGCCCCGGGCGGGGGTTCCGGGCTGGCTTTTCAGCGGGCGCGCCCCAAGTCGAGCCAGAGATTGCGAGAGCTGGGGGTGCTCGCGTCCGGCGTGTCGGCGCAACACCCCAAAACCCCGGGCCCGGGGTTCCGGGCTGGTTTTTCAGCGGGCGCGCCCCAAGTCGAGCCAGAGATTGCGAGAGCTGGGGGTGCTCGCGTCCGGCGTGTCGGCGCAACACCCCCAAACCCCGGGCCCGGGGTTCCGGGCTGTATTTTCAGCGACACGGCTCTATATACGAACGAGAGCGAGGGGGCGCCGCGAAACATGGCGTTTGGCGGAGGGTATGATTTTGCGGCGCTCCTGACGGCGCGCGGCACGCTCTGGAAATTCGACCGTGACGGCCCGGGCTCTGGTATCATGCCATATTTGGGCCCCGGGACAGCGGACGCGACGGACGGATACGACCCGGCCTGGAATGACCCGCACGCCGGCGCGCCTCCGCCTGGCCATGCAGGCCTTTGGTCGTGGTGCAGGGAGCCGGTGGTCATGCTGTCGGTAGCCTCCTGTCATGCGGCCTGTGTGACCGACGATGGCGTCGTGTGGGTGTGGGGCACCGACATGCATGGTGGGATGGGGCTCGACGATAAGAACACCAAATACTTTCCACAGCAGTGGCCCGAAACACACTGCGGCGGTGCCCCTGTGCAGATGGTGGCGTGCGGACCCAACCTCACGCTCGCGCTGACCCGCAACGGAGATGTATGGGCCTGCGGCTCGGGCAAGTTCTGCCAAAACGGGTCGCGCGAGCATGCGGATCTGAGCGTCCCGGCGCGCGTGCCCGGCCTGCCCTGCATTGTGATGGTCGCAGCAGGCAAGGAGCACGCGGCGGCCGTCGATTTCGCCGGTGAGGTGTGGACGTGGGGCAAGGTCTCACAGTCCTGCTGGTCCGACGAGCCCGTGTGCGTGGGCGCAGCAGCGTTTGCGGGCGAGGCAGTGGTGCTGGTGTCCACGGGCTACGGCGCAGTGGCGGCGGTGACCGCGCTCGGGGCGCTCTGGATGTGGGGCTCGGGCAGCCATGGCCAGCTGGGCGCGGGTCATCTGGACGACCTGGCCGCGCCGTCGCTGGTGTGCGGCGGCGCGGCGCCCGCGTGGGGCGGCTCGCGCGTGCTGATGGCGAGCTGCGGCGAACACCAAACCATGGCTGTGACAGAGGCCGGCGCGGTCTTCATGTGGGGCTTTGGATGGTTCAACAGGCTGGGGCAGAGAGACCCCTGCGACCGGCACGTGCCGACGCGCGTCGACGCGCCCGCTTTCGGCAACGGCGTCCGGATAGTCTCAGGGTGCGTGGGATGGGGACCTACATCCATGGCGCTGTCCGATGAGGGCGTCCTGTACTCGTGGGGCGGCGGTATCATGTCATGCACCCCCTGCCCCGTCGCCGCACGCGTGGGGCGCGCCTGCGCGCTGCCGCGGCTGCATGCGCTGGCCTTCTGCATGGGCTCCCACAAACGCCTCGGCGGCGGGGATCCGCGGCAGGGGCGCGCTGCCGCACCATGTCCGTACGAGCGCCTGCCCGACGACGTACTGAGGCGCGTCGTTGAACGGCTACGGGTCCCCGCAGGCGCGCATGCAGACATGGGCGAGGGCCTGCTGCGCCTGCTCGCGGTGCGCACGCTGGTGCACTGAGCGCCCCGACGCAGCAGAGGCACCCGCGATGCCGTCCGCCGTGTTGCTTGCAAAATAAACCCCCCTGCTCGTTGAAAATACACACACTCGTGTTTTACCCGCTGCATGCATCGGCGCGCGCTCTCTGTGGTGGTTGGCATATGTGTGTACAGCAAATCCTTAAGAAATGCCCCCTATGCGGTGGTTGGCGCCGATTGTGTGCAGCAAATCCTTAAGAAAGGCCCCCTATGCGGTGGTTGGCGCCGATTGTGTGCAGCAAATCCTTAAGAAAGGCCCCCTATGCGGTGGTTGGCGCCAATTGTGTGCAGCAAATCCTTAAGAAATGCCCCCTATGCGGTGGTTGGCGCCAATTGTGTGCAGTAAATCCTTAAGAAATGCCCGCTATGCGGTGGTTGGCGCCAATTGTGTGCAGCAAATCCTTAAGAAATGCCCGCTATGCGGTGGTTGGCGCCAATTGGGTGCAGCAAATCCTTAAGAAATGCCCGCTATGCGGTGGTTGGCGCCAATTGGGTGCAGCAAATCCTGACAAATGCGCTTTATATGGCAAATGACATAATGTATATTCATCAAAACATTGACATATGCGCTATTTGTTATGGCGCTATTAGTTGCAACTCAGGGATTGCATTGAGCGTGTTTTTTAAGGATTGCTTTCATTAAACTCAAGCACTACCAGGCGCGTAGTTTGAGCCTGCTCCGCAGAGCACGCGTGAGACGAGATGCACCGGCAATCTGCGTGCACACGCCGCGCGCCTGTATCATGCGCGCATGCACGCGGTCTGCGGGCCTGAAACAGGTGCACAGCGATGGGCGTGCTCAGGTAGAGTTCGTGGGCTTTGCTGCGCAGCCCGGAACACTGGGCCCGGGGTTCGGGGGTGTTGCGCCGACACGCAGCGCCAGCCAGGCCTTCCTCCTCGTAATGGAATCGGGCCGGGAGCGGGCGCGCCCCAAGTCCTGCTGTAAAAAAATCCATCCCGGAAACGTGTTTTAAGGATTGCTTTCACTGTACTCAAAGATTGCATTAGGCGTGTTTTTTAAGGATTGCTTTCATTTCACCAAAGGATTGCATTGGGCGTGTTTTTTAAGGATTGCTTTCATTTCACCAAAGGATTGCATTGGGCGTGTTT
>Ga0105054_10012759_pt1 | contig 10234 bp, 9 predicted proteins | sample BON02_FD_78091 | JGI IMG/M metagenome (GOLD analysis project Ga0105054, IMG submission 78091) | Freshwater microbial communities from Lake Bonney liftoff mats and glacier meltwater in Antarctica - BON-02 (megahit assembly) | ecosystem: Environmental > Aquatic > Freshwater > Ice > Glacier... | reverse complement strand
CGCGATATTCGCGCTGCGGCGCGCTCAATGCATCACGTCCTAAAGGCGCATGGTGCAGCGATGACCCGTTTGCGTGAGATGGGGCAACAAAACCTTGGTATTGTGCTGAACTTTGATCATATTAGCGCCGCTGAAAATACGACCGCAGCCCTGCACGCCGCAACCTTACAAGATGCCACCCATAACCGGTGGTTTATTGAGGCTATCACCCGCGGCACCTATCCGGCTGAAGCCATGGAAGGATTCGAGCCGCATATGCCCAAAGGCTGGCAAGATGATATGGCCGAAATTTCACAGCCGCTCGACTGGCTGGGCGTCAATTACTACACCCGCCACTTGGTAAAAGAAGATAAGAATGCGACTTGGCCAGCCGTGTTGGATGTACCCGGCGATCTCCCCAAAAACTCGATGGGATGGGAAGTTTACCCCCAAGGCATTTACGATTTCCTGACCCGTATGCAACGCGACTATGTCGGCAACTTGCCAATCTACGTCACTGAAAATGGTATGCCGCGGGATGATTCAATCGAAAACGGCGCCGTTCATGACCCAGAACGCCAATCCTTCATCAATGGCCATATTGATGCCGTTCACCGCGCAATTGCGGATAGGGCTAACGTCCAAGGCTTTTTCTACTGGTCGCTTCTGGACAATTATGAATGGGCGTTTGGTTATGAAAAACGCTTTGGACTGGTGCATGTAGATTTTGACACCCTAAAGCGCACCCCAAAGGGCTCTTATTACGCGCTAAAAGCTGCGCTCGCGCGCTAATATTCAAAGGCTTGTTGATTTCGCTGACGGCTTCGAACCTGCCGCGCTAGGATGGGTTAACAGGACCGGCATCGGCTTTTCTAAGTCCAAAATAGCGCCAATTGGGGTGAAGTTGCAAAGCTGCACAGCAATTCTATCTACCATTAGCGACGGCTAAGATTATGTATCCGGCGCCTCAGTATGGGAATGCAGATAAATTGATCAATACGCCACATATATATGCCGACCCCATTGATGCGGTCGTTACTTGGGTCAACGGGAACACGGTCTCCCACCGCCGCAAGCGCGCTAAATACATGGCAAAAGCTGGTGCCATACTTCATGAAAATGGGATCAACCCACATCGGTGGAATAGCAATGATGAAATCCTGTATTGCCTCCAATCCATTGAGAATTTCGCGCCTTGGACACGAAAAATCTGGATTGTTGTCGATAGCGAGCTCCCAAACCTATCACAGCTTTCTGATGAGCTGCGTGCGAAGGTCAGCTTCGCGTTTCACCGCGATATCTTCGATGAATTCAGCGCAGTTCTTCCAACATTCAATTCGTTGGCAATTGAAAGCATGATGTGGCGGATTGAGGGGCTCAGCGAGCGCTTCATGTATTTCAACGACGACGTATTTCTTTCCGCGCCATTGCTGCCAACAGATGTGTTTGAAGGCCTTTTCCCTGTCCTTCGTGGTCAATGGGTAGATTACAGTGGGTTACTTCACCAGCCAGAGATGCGTGACGACCCAGCTAAATTTAATCATTTCATGCAGATAAACGCTGCGCGCATTGCGGGGATTGATGCGAACAGGCTTTTTTCTTCAGCCCATATTGTCCATCCGCTGAGGCGCTCAGTCATGGCGCTGTTGTTTGATAAGCACAGGGATGCTTTCATTGAGAATATCCGCCATCGCTTTCGGGACCTGAGCCAGTTCCTACCGCAGGGCTTGCATAATCACGCCTGCATTGTAGCTGGGAATGCCGTTGTAAACACGGCGGACGATCATCTTCATATTGAGAGCGGCCAGGGCATTGGTCGCCCACCAGCCGAAACCTGGGCGCTTTTGCAAAGTGCAGACAATCCTGAGATCAAATTTCTTTGTGTCAACGATTTGCCCCAATTGGAATTGGTGATCCCGAACGCACGTGAATGGCTGCGTCGGGTGGTGGGCGGATTTCCAAGCCTTGCAGGTTAGGAGTAACAATAGCTGTTTTATCCGCATCAAATGAGTCGATGCTTGTGGCAGCGCATGGCTAGTTACGGCGCGGATCTTTGAACGGCGCTTTGTGTGATTTTAAGTCGGCTTTAAAAGGCTCATCGGTTGACCCGTCCAAAAATATGGACCGAGTCCAGTACGCTAGCCGCAAAGTATCGAAGCGGTAAAATCGCGCTGCGCTCGGAATATTTATGCCGTCGTCTGTTGTCGTCGCCCGACCTTGTAACCCTCACCATCTGTCCGGAAAATTTACGTCGGCATGCGATATTGTTTAAGGCGCCGGGCAGCGGCGCGATGGCAGCGCGGGTAAAATCCGTAGGCTAAACGATGGCCCGGCGTCCAAATAAGCTCAAGACCCTGCCAATTTGAACGAGGTTAGGGACATATCCTGAACCAAGTCGAGAGAGGAATTTCAACCCTCTATTGTTAGATCACGCGCCCAAATACTGACACAGGTCAATGCGCCCAGTTGCGATGGGTGAGAGGGTTCTGGTGTTCAAGCAAATTTGAGGAGATCGTCATGCAATTGGATTTTAGCAACAGGACTGCAATCGTAACGGGTGCGGCATCGGGCATCGGGGCGGCAATTGCGCGCGATCTGGCGCGCTTTGGGGCCACCGTTGTTCTGGCAGATATGGACGAAGCAGGAATGTCCGCTGTCACCTCCGAGATTGAGGGGGCTGGTGGCAAGGTTCTGCACCACAAAACTGACACCAGCGTTGCAGCCGAGGTGGCAGATTTGGTAGCTTTCGCCGTGGCCCAGACAGGTGGCTTGCATTTGCTTGTAAACAACGCGGGCATTGGCGGCCCCGCCGCACCGGTTGGAGAATACCCGCTCGACGGTTGGCACAAGGTGGTTGACGTTAACCTGAACGGCGTTTTTTACGGATTGCGCTATGGCATTCCAGAAATCGTCAAGGCAGGTGGTGGTGCCATCGTCAATATGGCGTCGATTTTGGGCTCCGTTGGTTTTGCGACGGCAAGCGCCTATGTCGCAGCCAAACATGCGGTCGTCGGCTTAACGAAAGTCGCCGCAATGGAATATGCCAAGGTCGGCGTTCGTGTAAATTCCGTTGGGCCGGGCTTCATCGCCACGCCACTTTTGGAGAAAAACCTAGACGAGGCCGCGCTAAATGGCATTGCCGGAATGCACCCGATTAACCGTCTCGGCAAAGCTGAGGAAGTTTCGGCGCTTACCTGTTTCCTGCTTTCAGATCAGGCCAGCTTCATCACCGGAAGCTACCACCTTGTCGATGGCGGTTATACTGCGCAATAAAGCCAATCGCGCTGGCGGCTATGTCTGCCAGCTTGATGACATGTTATCCCAAACGACCCTCATGCCCCCTTATGGGCCCGAGCCTGCCGCAACAGCGCGCAACGGCTTGGGTCTGGTGGTTTGCGACGCAGTGTTGGGGTGGTCTTGCAGGCGGCGAGCAGTGCTGATTTTGGCCAATCAACCCAATAACCACAGACTCAAGAAAGGCCATTAGGGCAAATTGAGGCGTCACCTTGGCCGTATGCTTAGCACCATAGCTAGAAATAGTTGCGGTCGCCACTCTAACATGCAGCGCATGGCGGCTTCGGGCCTAGAACTGGAATCAAGCACCCACATCGTTGCGATTGCAGCATCAGAGAATTATCAGGAATGGCTCTTTTCTGGTTCAAACCCGTGCTTATTGTCGCACCGGCTTCTCTAATACCACAAATGCCATACCTAACGCCTGCAAGATAATTATTTGAAGGCAGAGCTTTCGATGGATACACTTCTACTCTCGCGCATTCAGTTTGGCGCCAACATTTCATTCCATATCCTCTTTCCTACGATCACCATTGCACTGGGGTGGATGCTATTATTCTTCAAGCTTAGATTTGCCGCTACCCAGGATCGGAAGTGGATGGACGCCTACATGTTCTGGGTGAAGGTTTTTGCGCTGTCCTTCGCCATGGGCGTTGTTTCAGGCATCACAATGTCCTTCCAGTTCGGGACGAACTGGCCTGGATTTATGGAGACCGTGGGAAACGTCGCTGGCCCTTTGCTGGCTTACGAAGTTTTGACTGCATTCTTCCTTGAGGCGGTGTTTCTGGGGATCATGCTTTTTGGTGCATCGCGCGTAAGGCCGTGGGTCCATACATTGGCGACGTTCTTGGTGGCTTTCGGGACAACGATGTCTACTTTCTGGATCATTGTGCTGAACTCATGGATGCATACGCCGCAGGGGTATGAATTGATTGACGGCGTTGTATTTGCAACCAGTTGGTATGAAATCGTTTTTAACCCATCCATGCCCTACCGTTTTGTGCATATGCTGTTGGCGTCGGGTCTCACGGTTGCCTTTCTTATTGCTGGCATTTCGGCCTTGCGGATGCTTTGGGGCGACCGCGCAGAGGATGTGAAGTCAGCACTAAGGGTTGGCATTATTGCAGCCGCAGGTCTGATCCCACTTCAAATCGTGGCCGGTGATTTTCATGGATTGAACACGCTGGAATATCAGCCTGCAAAAGTCGCTGCAATGGAAGGCAATTGGGAGACGGGCCCAAATGTGCCGCTGGTATTGTTTGCGATACCAGATGAAAGCGCACGCGAAAATCGGTTCGAAATTGCCATCCCAAATGGCGCCTCGATAATCCTGACGCACAAAGCCGATGGCGTAGTGCCGGGACTGAACGACTTTGTTACCGATGACGGCGAGGTGTTGCACCCCCGTGTCGCCCCAGTGTTTTTCAGTTTCCGTATCATGGTTGGGACAGGCATGGTTATGTTGCTGTTGTCTTGGACCGGCCTTGTTCTGCTGCGTAAATATGGTGCGCAGGGCATGCCAAGGCTGCCGCTCTACGCCTTTTGCGCGATGAGCTTTAGTGGCTGGATTGCGACACTGGCAGGTTGGTACACAACAGAAATTGGCCGTCAACCTTGGCTCGTACACGGTGTTTTGGCGACAAAGGATGCCGTCAGCAATGTCCCTGCCGGCATGGTGCTCAGCACGTTGATTGGCTACCTCGTTATCTATGGAGCACTGATTTTGGCCTATATTGGGGTCATCACCTATCTTGCGCTCAAAGCAACACGCGGTGAGCCCTATTCAAATCGCAGCTACCCGCGCCGCGGTGAAGCCAAAATTGCCGCTTCACTGCCAGGAGAATGACTATGGACTATTTTGGAGACCCCGCCATTTGGTTGCCTTGGACATTTGCGGCCCTTATGGGTGCATCAATCCTGATTTACGTGGTGCTGGATGGGTTTGATTTGGGCGTTGGCCTGCTGATGCCGCTTGCAGATGATGATCAGAAGGACCGGCTTGTTGCCTCTATCGGGCCATTTTGGGACGCGAATGAAACATGGCTGGTGCTCGCTGTCGGCTTGCTCCTTGTGGCCTTCCCGCCTGCGCATGGCGTTATTCTAACAGCGCTTTATCTACCAGTCTTTGTCATGTTGGTCGGGCTGATACTGCGGGGTGTTTCCTTTGAGATGCGTGCCAAAGCGCCGCTCGCACAAAAACCGCTATGGAATGGTGCCTTTTTCGCAGGATCTCTGATGGCGTCACTAAGCCAAGGATTCATGCTTGGCATGTATATCATGGGGCTAACATGGACTTGGCCACATATCGCCTTCGCGCTCCTGACAGCTGTCTTTCTGACCGTTGGTTACAGCTTTATCGGGGCGGCTTGGTTGATATGGAAAACAGACGGAAAGCTACAAATTCGTGCAATCGGCTGGGCGAAAGGCGGGATTTGGGGACTTGTTTTAGGGATAGGGGCCATTTCCTTGGCCACGCCGTTCGTAAGCACGCGGATTTATGACAAGTGGTTCAGCTGGCCTGAGATTGTGTATTTGTCCCCGCTTCCCGTCATATCAGGCGTATTTGTCATTTTTCTGTGGTGGCAACTCGCGCGGCTGCCACTGTTAAATGACCGCTGGTCATGGACCCCCTTTGTCGCCGCCACAGCGCTGTTTACTTTGGCCTATGGGGGCATGGCTTATTCATTCTACCCATATGTCGTGCCGGAAAAGATCACAATTTATGAAGCGGCTGCCGCGCCAGAAAGCCTGTTTATCATATTACTTGGAACGGCATTCGTGCTGCCTGCCATCTTGGGATATACTATTCTGTCTTATTATATCTTCCGCGGCAAAACGACGGCCCTGCGATATGACTGAGTAAGCGCCGCAGTAACACGGAGCGCCGCACCAACACTAAAATACGTTTCAAATGAACTTAGCGCGTTTTTCATCAGCAGGTTTGACAACCTCAAGGGCGGCCTCAAAGTCGAAGCTTCCATCGAACAAGGCGCGTCCAATCAGTGCCCCGGAGACGGAAGGCACGTATTTCAGGCGCGACAGATCATCGAGTGACCGTGACAGCCCCCTTGCTAAAACCTGGGTTCTGGCTTCGCCAGCCAGTTGCGCGATGAGGGCTATGCTGTCTTCAGCATCGCCGATGTCAGCGCCGATATCGGTTATGATGATCGCCGCAAAGGGGTCTTTTTCAAAGGCCTTTAGAAATGCCGAGGGCGTAAAAGCGCTTTTCTGTCGCCAACCATCGCTGACGACAAGGCCTTCAAAAACATCAACCGCAAGCACAATCTGATCGGGGAATAGTTTTGTTGCCTTTTTGACTAGGTCGGGTTGATTCAGGGCCAGAGTGCCAACAACGATGCGCCCGACACCGTGATCTATCCATTCAGCGATGCGTTCCAAGCTGCGAAATCCACCTCCCAACTGCACCGGAATACCCACAGTCCGGATGATTTCACGAATGAGATCCGCGTTGCGTTCATCGCCGGACATGGCATCAAAATCGGTGATTTGCAGCCATTCTGCGCCAGATTTGGCAAAACTCTTCGCCTTTTCAATAGGGTCGATATGCCAAATATGCGGCTCGTCGGTGCGGCCCCGAAACAGGCTAACACATCGACCGTCAAGCAGTTCAATCATTGGATAGAGGATCATGGCAAGCTTCCTTTTAATCGGATTCTGAATGCTGGCTCCGCGCCTGTTGTAACAGCGCAGCGAATCCAGAAATCTTGAGAAGACGCCCCTAGTTTCGCATAGTTTGAGGCGGAATTGGTAAAATCTATGCTGGCGACCACGAAAATGACGATGCAACGATGCCAAATGTGCACAAACTCCAATCTACGAGCCCAACGCTCAAGTCGCCCAATTTGGGTTGTGTCGTTTTAAACTTTGGCGGCAAATGAAGCGTGAGGCCTTTTTTTAGAGTGTCGGATAATCTGGGCGGCGCTGCCCGTTCATCACCGATAAACGACAAACTGCGGCGCCCACCCGTCTAAATCAGGTCACAAGTATTTCTGGATCGGCAGATGTCCGACGAACCATGATAAGGCCCGTCGCGGCCAAGTGGCCTCCGGTTCGACCGTCATTACTTTTGGCAAACCCAGACGTTCAACAGCCCAGTGCAGCGCGCGGCCTTTTCTTGTAACCTGATACGCCTGTTGAGGAGAGCAGAGCGCCTCAAACATTGTGGTTAATTCGGCCAAAAGAGGCGGTGATTCAAACAATAGCCCCAATTCAGTATTTGTATAAGCCGACCGCAGATCAAAGTTCAATGACCCTACAAAACCTTGGCGGCCATCAATCAAAAATACTTTGGAATGTAAAATATCGCGTTTGCGCCCAGTCAGTGCAGGCTTTGAAAATTCGAATATTTTACCCCCAGCAGCCAGCAAAGGCCCACGATAGTAGCGGTATGCCCCATGCACGGTAATCAAATCCGTCGCCGATAATGCATTTGTAACTAGCGAAAGCTTAATCCCGCGTGCCGCCAATCCGGTCAGCCATGCAAGCCCCACTTTGCCCGGCACAAAATAGGGGGTCGCCAATTGCACTTCAGTTTTAGCGCCACCGACAACCGAGGTTATAATCGCATCCATCCAAGGCGTGGTGCGTAGATCATAGGCTTTGTCGGGTGGGTCGGCCAACAGTTGCACCTTATCCGTCCAAATAACACGCTCGGTCAGGAACCTGTCGGGCAATCTGCCATTTTGGACTTTTTCGGTATAGTCGCGTGACGGGGCGGAGCGGACATGCCGCGCAAGCCTTCTGCGAAATGCGGCTGTGTTTACACGAAACCCCGGCCATAATGCGGCAATCGGCAGGGACAGACCGAGATTCCAGTAGCTGTCGAACACCGCGGATACTTCGCTTACCTTTTGGCCTTGCAGCATAACATCTGCATCAACCGAAATGCGGATGTTTTCACCGGCGCCAAAATAGGTATCCCCAATATTGCGGCCACCAATGATTGCTAACCGCCCATCGGCGATCCAAAGTTTACCATGCATACGTCGGTCGAAGCGCGATAGTCCTAACAGCATTTCGATCATGCGGCGGAACGCCTGACCACGATTACGGGTTGGATTAAACAAGCGCACCTCAATCATCGGATGCTGAGTCAGTGCCAGAAACGTGCGGTCAAACCCCTGCACGTTAACGTCATCCAATAGTAACCGGATGCGAACACCCCGATCTGCGGCAGCCACAAGGGCGTCGATCAGCAACCACCCCGCGGTATCAGTGCTCCAGATGTAATACATCAGATCAAGGCTGCGCCCTGCCTTTGCGACCGACTGCGCGCGCGCGGCAAAAGCATCAATATTGTCTAAGAGCAGCATGAGACCGCTTTGTCCCGGATGCGCATGCTCAAGCGGTTCCAGTAGCGCGTCAAGCGGCGTGGCCGGCCCTGTGCAAGGCAATGCATCTGATGCAACCCCGTGTGATGCATGCGCAAAACGGCGATACGACCAATGCGCCAGCCATGAAGCGGCATATACAAACACCGCAACAGAAAAAACCCATGCAAGGCTCGTAAGAACAGCTGACATCATGCTGGGTCTGCCTGAAAGGAAGGGTCAAAGCGCAATGTTGCTTTAATCGGCAAATGGTCGGACGCCTTGCGCGATAACGGGCTGTCATGGGTCGCAACGTCCATCAGACGCCCATGTTGCGAAACCATCATGCGATCAAGCGCGAGCAACGGATATCGCGCAGGAAAGCTGGGGCGCGCTGGCGCTATCGTGAAATGTTGCGCCAAAGTCTGCATCGCGCCGCCGCCGCCGCGCCATTCATTCAAGTCCCCCATCAGCAGGGTTGGACGTGCCTCCAGCCCGCTAAGCTTGTCGAGCATGGCCCGCATCTGTGCGCGCCGGGATGCGGGCAAAAGGCCCAGATGTGCGTTCACCACGCGCAGGCGCTGTCCTGCGAGAACCAGATCTGTCACGATTGCGCCGCGCGGTTCCAGCCCCGGGAGGATAAGCTGATGCACTTCTTGCACCAGCGCATTTCTGACCAGCAATAAATTTCCATGCCATCCATGTGCATCACCCACGCTGTCCAATGGCACTGCGATTAGCCCTAAATTGCGGCGGATGGCATCCAGATCCAACAGGCCCATGCGGGTGCCAAATCGCCGATCCACTTCTTGAAGTGCCAAAATATCCGCACCAATTTCGGCAATAACCGCCGTTGTCCGCGCGAGATCGCGTCGGTAATCGGTGCCAACCCCTTTATGGATATTGAAAGACGCTACAGAAAGATCGAACGGTTTGGACATCGCTTACACCAATTGTGGAACGCAGCAATGCCGCGCGGCGTTGCTGGTGGTAGCCCCCAGAACAGGCTCTAACGCCGTCATCAGCACAGGTATTTTACCGATGCTGCAATGAAGAAAAACGCCCGCAGCAGAATGGGTCACAACCATGGCCCACCGTAACCCATGCTATTTCCGTTCGCCATAGCCCCGCCCTACTTGTTTTTGACTTGCGATTAAGGCTTGTGAATGGTGCATTGTCGTTGATGTAGATCAGTCGAGCCCATACGGAGCCTGCCCGTAAGAGTATGGGCTTGGAAGATACGACCTTAGCCGCGCGTGCTGAGCCGATGCACGAATTCGTTCCAACCGACGCGTTGGCGCATGGTTTCAGTCAAAACCGCTTACAGCCAGCAACCCAGCCGATGGTCCTATTACACGGGCTATCCGCCAGCCTACGCCGCGTCGCGATGAAAAAATTTGCGGCGCTGGGTGATTTGTAGCTGTTCGGATGCAACGGATGGCCGCTCGGAGCCCAAACTTACGACGGATTGGCGCAAATTTTGTGTTTGTGATACTCTACTTCCATGACTGAACTTCGTCCCTGAAACCGGACAGTTTAGTTATTGACCCTATGCGGCCATTTTCCAAGTCATATTATTGAAGGCCTGTTGCGGCGTTTGATATCCGACGCCGGAATGGCGACGCTGGCGG
>Ga0105054_10012758_pt1 | contig 10234 bp, 14 predicted proteins | sample BON02_FD_78091 | JGI IMG/M metagenome (GOLD analysis project Ga0105054, IMG submission 78091) | Freshwater microbial communities from Lake Bonney liftoff mats and glacier meltwater in Antarctica - BON-02 (megahit assembly) | ecosystem: Environmental > Aquatic > Freshwater > Ice > Glacier... | reverse complement strand
GGCGGCGGCGGCGGCGGCGGCGGCAGCGGCTGCGGCCCGCCGCTGCTGCTACTGCTGCTGTTGCTCCTGCTGCTCCTCTGGCTGTTGTTGGTGGTGGTGCTTTCGGTTTCTTCCTCCGCCTCGTCTACGGACGGGCGGCGTCGCTTGGTTGGGGCCCGCTGCCTGGTGCTGTGTGTGTGTATTTGTTCGATGGGGTGGAGGGATGGGAGGAGGAAGCCATGGTCAGTTGTTGGTCGCGTCTCCTCCTGGCATGATAGCAACACACACACGCACACACAGAGAGAGGCGCTACGAGCCGTCGTTGCTTGCCCTGCACTCCTGGCAGCAGCACGCACACAAACACAGATGCCCTCCTCGCATGCGCTCCCCTGCCCCTCTCCCCCCTCCCTCTCACGCACCTCTCGTTGTCACTAATGGTTTCCTCCGCCCCTAAGGCAACACTCCAAGTCCCTCGGCCTGGCTGTGGTGGGGATGGTGGGGGAGGGCAAGAAGGGGGTGTGACTTTGGTTGCTGTAGAAGCAGCCAGGATGCATGTTGCTGCTGCTGCCTAGTGGGAGGAAGGGGAGGCCGGGGTAGGGGAGGCCGAGGGGAGCGTGTGAGAAGGGGTTCTCAAGCCAGGGCTTTCGCCTGGGCACAATTAGCCCGCTCTTTCTCTGCACGTCCCTCACCGCCTCCTCATCCACCTCCTCCTCCTCCTCCTCGGCTTGTAAATGTGCCACTGCTGGCAAAGAAGAAGCGCAAGAAGCATGACGGAGAGCTTCTTCGCTCGTCGCCTCCTCTCCCCCTCCTCCTCCTCCCTTCTAGGCCAAAGTCAGCCGCGCGATTTTCTCACAATCGCCACCACCACACCCCATACACAGGCAACAGGACGTGCACAAGCCAAGCAATGTTGCCGCGTCTCGTAAGACGGGTCAGGCCGCCCTCTATGATCACTTCGCCGCAGCAACGGCCCGCCTCATCATCCTCGTTCCTCCTCCTGTCCTCCTCGTCGTCGAGCTCAAGACACCAGCAGCAGCAAAGACGTGGCCTGGCAGATTTGGGCAAGGGCTTTGATCTTCTAGCGTCGGGGGACGAGGAAACGGGGAGGGATCGAACGTTCTTGCTGGGCTATGACGGAGGAGGCTTCGAGGTCCGAGACATCAACTACCGGGGGTCCATCCTGGCCTTGCCCTCGGCCTGCTTCTTGTGGAAGCCGCGGAAGGTGGAAGAGATCACGCCCGAGTCCTTGGCGCCCTTGCTGGTGGTCAAGCCCCCGATTGAGATCTTGGTGGTTGGCACGTGGGAAGAGTTTGTCGATCGCCCTCTGGCCCCTGCCACGCTGGCGTTCCTCGCTGCGAATGGCGTGGCGGTCGAGCATATGGACACGACGTCCGCGTGTTCTACCTTTAACATTTTGAATCAGGAGGACCGGCGGGTAGCGGCTGCTTTGTTGGCAGTGGATGCTGCTGCGGAGGAGATGGAGGAGTAGGAGCAGCAGCAGCAGGAGCAGCAGCAGTATGTGTAAATAGATGGAGAGACGAGGATGAAGAAAGTTTTATTCAACGAACGAAATGATCAAGCAAATGACAGTTACGCAATTGGAGTCTTCTTCGTGATTAGCCTGTTTCTATCTTTCTCTTTTGTTGCTGTTGCTGTTGCTGTTGCTTTGGCTTTTTCTTTGGTGCCGCCCTCCCCTCTTCCTCGTTTCTCGCTCCTTTTTTCCCGCTTCTTCTCCGTGTTCGTCCTCTTTTAATCCGCGCGCGCGCAGATGCCGTGGGCAGGCAGGCGCAGCAGCGATGGTTGGTGGGTTGGAGCGATAATGGTGACGGCTTGCTTGTTGCTTACTGTCTGTGTTGTTATTGTTGTCCTCCGGACCCCTTTTTTTTTGTGTTGGTCCTGATGCTTCTTGTGGGTGGGATGGGGTTTTCTTCTTGCTCTGGTGCCTCTTCTCCTCTCTTTTTCTCTCGCTCGCTCTCTCGTACACGCCGTCACGTACTCCCACTACTTCTTGGTTTTTCTTTTCGCATTTCGCATAAACTACTTTTTGGTGTCAGCCACGTACTGCTGCTGCTGCTACTCCTCGCTCGCTTCTTCTTCCTCTCTCGGCGTCAACACGGACAAACACACTCTCACGCACAGAAACACATCACACAAATACTACTACACTCCCTCTTTTTTTCAATCATTTCCCCATTCTACCACCACTCTCTCCCTCCTTCCCTCCCTCCCTTCCTCCCTCCCTCCTTTCCTTGCCCACCGTCACAGCACAGCCTGCGCGCCACGCGTGGTGCTGCTGCTACTACCGCTGCTGCTCCTGCTGCTACTGCTGCTGCTCCCACCTGCCATCAACCCCGGCTTGGCCGACGCCCCCCCTCCATTCGCAGACGAGGCACGACCACCACCATACACCATAGGGCTCAACGTGCACTTGCTCTCCTCCGGTCCCTTCTGAAACGACGACAACAAACTATCATCCGTCCTCGCCGAATCCGGAGAGATAATCCCCCCCCGCTTTGCCGCCGGCCCACCCTCCATTCCCCCCTCCGTCGCCCCTCGTTTCTCCCCACGAGACACGTCCTCATTCTCCTCCACATCCCCCCCCACCTCAATCTCCATTCTCATCTCCCCCTCCCCCAGCCCTGCTGCTGCTGCTGCTGCTCCTGCTGCCCGCTTTGCCTCCCGTGCCGCCTCCTTGCCCGCCGCCTTCCCTTCCCGCCGGGCCTCCTTCCTAGATTCATGCCCCTTCTCCCACTCCTCCCTTCGCACCGCTCGCTCCTTCCGCCGTTGCACCTGCTCCTTCCTCGCGACCTCCTTCTCGGCCTCCCTCACCTTCCGTAGCTCCACCAGCTCCAGATTCAACCGCTTCAGCTTCGCTTGGACCCACTTCATTTTCTCCGCGTCTTTCAACGCACGCACCTCCATTCGGACGCTCCCCCTGTTCTGAATGAGCCACACATCCCGCAGCACCGGCGCGGTGAACTCCTCTACCAAACGGAAACGCAACGCAGCCACTCGCGGCTTATACTGCTCAGGGCAGGTCAACCGCACGCGTTTCAACAGCCGGTACAGATCAAACAAGGGAATGAAAAAAGCTTCCCCTCCATGGATTCCGGAGAGGAGGTAGTGCATCGGCTCAAAGTCCACGTCGGCCAACCCATTCAATATTCGCTCAAACTCCCCCAGTTGCTTCGCGATCACCTCCGCGGTACGTTGCTGCTCGATGGCAACGAGCAAACGACGGTTGTGCCCCGAAAGGGTGTTCATAAGCTTGGGGACTTCGCTCGACAAGTTCAAGAACGAGCAGCCGGGCAAAGTCAGTAATGCGTCTTCTTCCGTGTTGCTGTTTTGGGGAGGAGGGGGCTCGGTGTGGTGCTGGTGGTGGTGTCCGCTCGACGAGGAAGAGGAAGCAGCGCCGTGACTTGAAGACGAAGCGGCATGCGCCGACGACAACCCCCCAGCCCCGCTCCCACCAGCCTCAGCCTTGCGCCGCCTTCTTCTCTGCTTCTTCTTGGGCGCCTCAGCCTCCTCCTCCTCCTCAACCTCGCTGGCGGGTCCTTCGTCCATCCCTGCCGAACCCGCCGCCGCGTTCGCGTCAATGCTCCCTTCTCCTGGCGACGCCACCGCTGCCGCCCTGGCCGTGAGCGCCACGCGCGCTGCGCGCGCCTCCGACGGGGAGGGCTTGCCGCTCGCGCTGCTACCATGGGTGGCGCGATTGCTACTGCTGCTGTTGCTGCTGCTGCTGCTGCTGCTGGCGTGGATAGCAGCGGCACCACCGGCGGAGGAGGAAGAGGAGGAGGAAGTAGAGGCCACGACGGCGGGCGTGCGCATCTTGCTGAGCTCAAGCATGAACTTGAACTTCTTGTTCATCATCAGATCCCGCAACAGATCATAGAGTGCCGAGCCGTTTTGGCGAATGAAGGCCATGTCGAGGTTCTGCTCAGTCATCATGCCCATCAACATCTCCAAATCCATCATCTGGTCGTCCTCCGCGTCGTCGACGCCAATCACGTCCGTGACAAACAAGTGGATCGCCACAGCATATCGGACACAACGGGCAAAGTCCTGGGCGTACGGCGCGTACTCAGCCGAGGGCGCCGTGAGCCGGTACTCGCCAAGCTTGGAATGAAGCCACAGGCCTTGGTACTGCGCTTGCGGGTGCGCGTAGATGCTCCAGGTCTGCACGGGCACTTCAACCGCCAACTTGGAGGGCGTGCTCGCCGGGGCGCCGGGCGCAGGGACGATGTTGCTGTGAGAGTGTTTGTGTGTAGGGGGAAACGCGCGGTGAGTGAAATGGCTGAGGAAGGCATATTGTTCAGAAAACCTGCACTGGAAGAAAAAGGAGAGGGCGATCGACAAACAAACAAGAACGCACGCACACTTACCCGTAAAGCATCATATTCAGCTTGCTCCGCTTGTGCAACTGATTCAGGCTCTCAAGATTGCCCTGTTAGTGTCGCGGGGTGTGTGTGTGTTTGCGCGCGGTGAGTTAAACTGTTTTATGCCGGCAAATGGTGGTTCAAATGTAAGGCACCACATCAGTAACTCCTAAAACACAAGACACAGACAAAGACATACATAGAAACGCAGAGAACCCGCCCCATGCACATACGCGCGCGCGAATTCACGCATATCGGGCTTTTTAGGCTTTTCAGCTTTGGCCTTGCGACATGCCCCCAACCTTTCATCTATGCAGCCGTCCCCTACCCCTCCTCTCAACCAGACAAATCCATACCTTGACGCCCTTGAGCGAATAGTTTTCAATATAGCGGTAGGGCTTGTTGGAGACGCCGCTGCCTTTGCCGCCAACCGCGGCCCGCATGACGGTCTCGGGGTCCTTGTCGTGCTCAAACGCCTTGGACAGCTTCGTGTCCTTCGCTAAGGCCTCTTCTTTCATCATGCTTGCGTGTTGGAGGGTGAGGAGGGTGGTGGCGGTGGTTTTGGCGGCTTGGTTGGTCCGTTGGGACGCGGGCGTGAGCACTTCTTCGTTGGGGTTTTCCGCGCGCTTTGTCGGCTGTGTGTGTGTGCGGTGGGAAGGAGAAGAGAGTGAAAATCGCGAGCAGACTATGACACGCTACGCCTCACTGCCCTCGTGACTGGCCAGGCTGGCGTGGTGGTGCCTAGGGCCTGCGATGCAAGGTGGTCGAGCCTGCAGAGGCAGGCAGTACGGGCGGAGAAGAAAAGAGGGGTCCGAGAAGCAAGGAGGGGAGAAAACGACCACGGCTGAAAGGGCCGTAAGAAATATAGCGACCCGTAACCAAACCGCGGCTTCGAGGCCTGGCACATTTAGGTATGCACACCCGTACCCCAGAGCCTGTGCCCAAGGCTGTGTTATGGCGTGGTCCTGCATTGTGGTCGGTATGAGAGACGCAAGAAAGTTGAGAGAGCCTTCGCTCCCCGCCCCCCAAAAAAAGGAGGGAAGAGGTTTTCTTTCAAGGGTGATGCTCGTAGCGGACCCTTTTTGTGTTAGTAGGTGATCGATTGCATGAAAACCTTTTGAGGACAAGCCTCTGATAGTCCTGGTTTGATTGGCCTGGTTTGTGGGTGGGGGCAGTGACTCTCTTTAGTTTTCATCCCTTCTCTTTTTCTTTCTCTCCTGGGCAGAGAATAGAGGGGAAATGCCCCTATTCACACTCAGCAACCCCTGTGAAGCCGAACATGGATACGGCAACCTTGTCGATAAATGTGCCTGGAACGCATTATATGGTTGCCCACTTCCTACGCGGCTTTTCTTATTCAATCCCGATTGGAGGAGGGCTGTTACTCATCAGAGTGAGTGGAAAGGAAAGAAAAGGGCCAAAAATCAGAAGACCCAAGCAGGACACGAATTTTCAGTTTGCATTATTTTTTATGTCTATTTAAATGCCGTTTGTTTACTACAACAGTCTCCATTCCTTATCAAAATGCAAAGTTTCGCGCCTGGCGTGCCCGCAAGAGTCCGCGCAATTGGCGATTGTGCTCGTCCTCGTCCTCTGCTCCTGCCCTCCCCCCCGGTTCGACCCCGTCGCGCTCGTCAAGCTCGTCCTCGTCTTCCTCAATCAGATCATACATGCGCCTTCCGTTGGGCCGCAAACCAATGTTGCGCAGTTGTGCCGGCTCTGGCATGGGGTTCCGCTCCATTCCCGCAAGCCCTGGCCGTTTACCACGTCTCTCTTTTGAGAAATGCCAAAAGAAAACCAAGCCCAACGCCAGACACATAAGCGGAAGACGGATCCAGCTAAATTCCAAACCCCTGGGCCTGCGATAGGGTAAGATGGCCTCAAACAGCACCAAATGTCCATCGTCGTTGCTTCTACTTGTTTGCTTATCTGGTGATGGGGTCCCCCTTCCACCTTCTCCCATGTGCACAACAAAGGTGGGAGACATGCGAGTGAGTGCCGCGGCGGCTCCAACATTCATCGCCCTCCCGAGCGACGCCGAGAAGAGAATGCCGGGACTCCCCTTGTCGTCCAACGGAGGAGGCGGAGGAGGGTAGTTGAGGTGAAAGACCAACGGCATGGGCGAGGCAGTGTCGCGCAGTCCGGTGGTGTTGTACGCGAAGATGTCCCCACGCGTGGAAACCGCCAGCAAGTACCCACCGGGCACAGTGGCGAGGGAGAGGGGCGCGGAACCTGTTGTGTCGCGTGGTTTGTGTTTGTTGGGGGAATAATGTGATTAATTTTATCAAAAGACACTATCATACTCGCAAATTAGCGTTCATAGTCTCAAATGATTCACAGATAAAAATACATAAAATCTCTTCCCTTCCCTGCTCTTACCTCCAGTGCGTGATGCCAGCTTCTTGACCAAGGCGCAGTTGCCCTCAACGGCACCTCCGCCATACATCTGCTGTTGTTGCTTTTGCGGTTGGCCCCGCCGCGCGTGAGGTGGGCTGGTATCAAAGGTCAAGAGGTCGCCGTGAGCTGTGGAGGCGTATAGCACCTGCGGGGCAAGCGAGTCCCAAGCAAGACTTCGCAGGGGTCCGTGTCGTCCACCGCAATAGGCTGTGCTGAAGGGTGCCAGTGTCATGGCGCTCAGAAAGTGCACGTCCCTGTGATTGAGAAAGGAGGTAGATGAGAAAGGGGCGCAGTCTACAAATGTGCGCGCACGCCCTTCTAGCTTCAGAATAGAATTTTGCCTTACCTGTCAGCAGTGAAAAGAATAGTCTTGCCGTTGCGCGTTAGGTCGTGGATAGGGTGGCCCGTGTAGATCGCCTGTGCGTGAGCGAGTTTGGAGTCAGTTAGGTGCGCGCTATGTGGTGTTGCGGTAAATAGTAAACTTTGATATCCAGCTATCTTGTCTTTGTAAGCAGAGGGCAATACATTTGGGGAGAAACTTCGCGAGCCTGCACAGCCTCTCTGGAGTCCCTACCTTAAACAAAGTCCCGTTTCGGAAATGGCACTGAATGTTGCCGGCTACATCCCCGGAAAACACCATCCAGCCATAGCCTCGATGCTGATAGAGAAGCGCGCTTAACACCGGTGAGCCGAGACTGCCTGCTGCTGTGGCTGCGGTTGCTGCTGGTGGTGGTACTTTTGCTGCTATGTCATCGTGGGTGTAAGAGTCCGACGAGAGCAAAATGGCCTCGTGAACGATCTGAATGCCGAAGCCCTCCGAAGACGTAATATTGGGCGGCACAACAAAGGAGGGAGGCTTTGAGGACGAGACAGACGAAACAGCGGGTCGTTGCCCTGCTACAATCTTTCCGTCTTTCCATAACTGCACATTGTGTAGGCTCAGGGATCCGTCCCGCGCGCCCGTGACAAGCAAAGCGTCCTCGCCACCGATGGCCTCAAACGCCAAAGTAGTAATGACCGCACTGGCGTGGCCAGGTGACGTGTACTGACCCAGGAGCTGGCCTTGTAGATCGTAGAAGGACAGCCAAGGAGCGCGACCGGTGCTGGTGCTGGTGCTGCTATCGCTGCTCCGCTTCTTTTTCTTTCCTTCCTTCATGCTGCTGCCTAGGTCGGCGCGTGCCACAACCAGCACGTTCATGGCCTTGCTGTTTTGCATATGGCTACCCCGTGGCACTACCTTGTCTCGGACCCGCTGGAACGTCAGCATCTTTACCGCCGTCACTCGTCCATCCTCTCTTGCCTCCGCGCCTGCTGTGCCCTCCGCACCCTCGCTCACACGCCCGGTCGCAGGCAAAACAGCCAAGCGCACGAGGTAGTCTTCGGCCAGGGCGTTGCTTTTGCTGCCACCGTCAATGCTGCTGCTGATCGACAAAGATGGTGGCATAAAGACGGGTGCTGCGCATTGCGAGGCTACGGAACCATCTCCTTTGACTTCAACGGCCCCGGCGGCGACTTGCCTTCGGTAGGCCTCGAGTAGGCGGAGCTTCTCGGTCTGCAAGCGAATGAGTTCTGCCAGCTCGACCAGCTCTTGATCCAAGGCTTGAAGGGACGGGTTGCCGCTGGTTCTGCTGCTGGTGCTAGTGGCAGATTTACTACCCCCGCCGAGTTTCTGTGAGGGTACGGAAGGAGAGAGAGAGTAGAGGGGGTGAGTCTGGGAGAGGTGGGCTGCCTTGAGTATGCGTCGCACTTACTTACCCAGGCTGACGATTGAGGCAGAAAGATGATGGTAAGGACCAGAAGCTGGACAAAGAACGGAACGCAGATGTGCTTGGCCATGGCCGTCGTAGGACTCCTTAGGGCATCCGCCTCAGGGCTTTTGATCCTTGGGACGTGCGGTGGTTATGCGAGGCAAACAATGGCAACAACGGCTCGTAAAAAGGCGGGGCCGGCTCAAGAACTCCTTTCCCTGCTCGTCGTCGTCCTCGTTCTGTGCGTGGTGGTCAAATAGTGGTTAAGTGACTTGAGTTCCTGATGCTTGTGTGATCACAAGACAAGGGAGACATGGGCAGGAGGTCGAAATCGGCGATGACGCGCACGCATCACGCGGCGTTCTGTGAAATATTATTGCCCCCCCCGCTTGTCCAGATGCCCACGACAACATCATCCCCACCCTCACACAGGTTATGCTGGTCAAGGCCCTGGTGGTGTTGCCCTCGTTGCTGGCCCTGGGGTGGAGCTGCGCCTAATTCAAAGCTTTATCATCGTCGTCATCAGCAGCAGCAGCATTCTGCTTCTTCACGACGTTTCGGCCCAAGACACCACATGCATGAATGTACCGCTGCTTCAGACGCTGTACAAAGACGCCAGAGATGCAGGATTCACAGTTGTAATGCATTTTCCGTATTCTCTTATCACAATCACCATAGGAAGACCCGGTCGGACCTGTCCCAGACGAACACGACACGGCGTCTAGACCTTTGCTGCTGCCCACAACCCCGCCGACACATTTACCTTCACGGTCGTCGTTGCCTGTCCTAGCAGCAGCCTTCCTCATCATGTCCAGCACCACCGGTCCACGCTTCCCCCTCCTGCCAATCCTGGTGGCTTGCGCCTCGGCCCTAACGCACAAGCATTTGTCGTCGTCCTTCCCCGAGCATTGCCATTTCGCCGTCGCTGCCCTCATGATAGCCCTAGGCTTTGGTACGTTTCTCCCCCTCTTCACAATTCAAGAGACTCAGATGATTTCTTTTTTCTACGCGGTTTTAAGATGACTCCACTGACCTATATGGGTCTGTAAATACATATTGTCAACCCCGTGGGCCGCTCCTCTTCCTCTTCCCGATAATTCTGCCGGCTTTGCGTATGTCCCTGATCCTCCCTCCTTCCCTCCCGTAGGTGACTACGCCTTCCTCTCCCTCCTCCTTCTCACCACCTGCGAGTCCGATCCCTTGTGGGAAACCCGGAAATTATTGGCAAAATTTACGTGTCAAGAAGAGAAGCATGATAACCCTCCCTCCCTCCCTCCCTCCCTCCCTTTTTACCCTAATAGGTGGTTATGCCCTCCTCACCCTCCTCCTTCTCACCGCGTGTGAATTCGACCCTCTTTCGGAGACAAGGAAATCAATGGCAACATTTACGTGTCAAGAAGCAAAGCAAGGCATCATCGTGGACAGTGTCATTGACAATCCTCCCTCCCTCCCTCCCTCCCTAGGTGGCTACGCCCTCCTCTCCCTTCTCCTCCTCACCACCTGTGAGTCTGACCCTTTGTCGGAAACCCGAAAACTGATGGCAAAATTTACCTGCCAAGAAGCAAAGCAAGGGATCAAGGTCGATAGTGTCATTGATAATTATAATCGGTTGCAAAGCGACGCGCACACCACCCAAAAAGATCGTAATAGCAGTTATTCCGCGTTGGTGAATGCGTATTATGGTGAGTGAGTAGAAAGAGGGAGGAAGGGAGGGAGGGAAAGAGAAAAATAGTT
>Ga0105054_10012756_pt1 | contig 10235 bp, 11 predicted proteins | sample BON02_FD_78091 | JGI IMG/M metagenome (GOLD analysis project Ga0105054, IMG submission 78091) | Freshwater microbial communities from Lake Bonney liftoff mats and glacier meltwater in Antarctica - BON-02 (megahit assembly) | ecosystem: Environmental > Aquatic > Freshwater > Ice > Glacier... | reverse complement strand
CGCGCCGCAGGAAAACCAGCCAAAGTCGCCTACATCGCAGTCGCTCGAAAACTAGTCGTTTTCCTCAACCGCATCCTCACTGAGGCCCCCGTTATGACCAATTAATCAAGACAGTTGCTACAACTAAACCCTTTCAATCCAATCACCAGCGATGGCTTAGCTCCGCTTCTGCTCAATCACTTTCTCAAGTTTGACGATATCCTTGGCGAATCCACGAATGCCTTCGGCGGTTTTCTCAGTGGCCATGGCGTCTTCATTCATCGCGAGGCGGAATGATTTTTCATCAAAACTCACTGGTGCGATATCAGATTCAGAGGCTTTCGCGGGATCGAGTTTACGGGAAACCGCACCGTTGGCATTTTGCAACTCGCCAAGTAACGAGGGGGAAATCGTGAGCAGGTCACAACCCGCGAGTTCAAGGATTTCGCCAGTATTGCGGAAGCTCGCTCCCATGACCTCGGTTTCGTGCCCGAACTTTTTGTAATAGGTGTAGATCTCCGTGACGGATATCACGCCGGGATCTTCCGCGCCGGTGTATTCTTTGCCGGTGCTTTTCTTATGCCAATCGAGGATGCGTCCAACAAAAGGTGAGATGAGCTGCACCTTAGCTTCTGCACAGGCGACGGCTTGAGCGAAAGAGAACAGGAGGGTGAGATTACAATGGATACCTTCCTTCTCGAGCGTCTCGGCCGCCTTAATGCCTTCCCAGGTGGACGCGATTTTGATCAGGATACGATCCTTGGAAATACCTGCTTTTTCGTAGAGGGCGATGATCTCGCGGGCTTTGGCGATGGTGCCTTCGGTATCGAAGGATAGACGGGCATCCACTTCGGTGGAGACGCGCCCAGGCACGATTTTCAGAATTTCGATTCCGAACAGCACGAGCAGTTGATCGATCACGGTGCCGAGAGAGGCATCGGCCCCTGCTTCAGCTATCGCCTTATCGAGGAGATAGGCGTAGTCCGGCATCTCGGCCGCTTTGAGAATCAGGCTGGGATTCGTCGTCGCGTCTTGCGGCGCATATTGCTTCATGCTGGCGAAATCGCCGGTATCGGCGACGACCTTGGTGAATTGCTTGAGTTGATCGAGTTGGTTGGAGGACATGATAAATGAGAGTAAAGCTTAACCTAGTTCTAGTGGGTGCTCACGCAAATGCTTTTGCAACCAGGCGATCCCGGAAGCTTCGTCAGAGAAAGCTCCATCGAGCTGGGCTTCGAAGGCAGTTGCGAGAATGGGTTTAAATTGAGGACAGGGTGCGTATCCGAGAGTTAACAAATGTCGCCCGAGAATAATGGGTTTGGGTGCGTTGTTTTGGAGCTCTAATTGGTGAGCTTTCGCCGCGAGTTCGCCGATGCGGTTGAGGGTGTCTTCGGAATGCAGCGGGGGTCGGCCATCGTGATCAGCCCGCATTACCAGACAAAGATCGCTGATGGTAGCCGGAGCAAGTTTACGTGCGAGGCGACGCACGCTGCTGTCGCTAAACGGAGGTTCTCCGTGATGGTGGTAGAGGTGAAACTGCACGAGAGGGCGCACGTGATCTTTCAGATCGTGAGGCGCTCCGAGCCTGCTTAGAAACGCATCCGTCAGCGGTGCCCCAGCTGCTTCGTGGCCTGGGCTGATCCAGCGGAGTTCTCCGCGACGTTCGCCTTTTTCGGTGGTGGCGGGCTTGCCGAAATCATGTGCGAGCACGGCGAAGGTGAGCTGACGTCGATGAGCGGGGGGGGCGTTTTGCCATTCCGGCAAATTCACGAGCGCGTCGAGGCAGTATTGGGTGTGCACCAACGCATCACCTTCGGGATGCCACTCGGGATCCTGTGGGGTGCCATGCAGAGCGGCTACTTCCGGAAAATGCCGCAACCAATCCGTGACGCGCAGCACATCGAGGCCGCGCGATGGCTTGATCGATTGAGTGGCCCATTTGTCCCATTCGGCCCAAACGCGTTCCACTGCCAGCTCGCTAAATGCCGACGAGATTGAACGGCACAGGGCAATAGTTTCGGGTGCGAGGGTAAGATCAAGGCGGGCGGCGAACTGGAAGGCGCGCAAGACCCGCAATGGATCTTCGGCGAACGCATCGCTCGTGTGGCGGAGAATTCGACGCTCCAGGTCCTCACGGCCACCGTGTGGATCAATTAGCGTATCTTCGAACGGATCGTAAGCGATGGCGTTGATCGTGAAATCGCGTCGGGCTGCGGCCTCGGCATCGCTGAGCTGTGGATCTGGCTCGACCGCGAAGCCGCGATGTCCGGCGCCAGTTTTCGATTCGCGGCGAGGGAGACTGAAATCGTGTTCGCCCGCGGCGGTGTGAAGTTTAATGACGCCAAAACTCCGCCCAACGATGTTGGTTGCTCCAAAAGGCGCGAGCGCACGCTGGAGGGTGTCGAAATTAACGCCCGCGACCTCGAGATCGAAATCTTTGGGTTTCAATCCGAGCAGCCAATCGCGCACGCCACCACCAACGATACGGGGTCGGCCGACTTTTCGCACGGATTCCAAGACCGTGCGCAATTTTGACGGAATTACCATGGCGCTATTTTTTGCCATGCTTGATTCCCGCGATCAGGATAAAAATCCAACCCAGCATGAAGACCACGCCACCTAGCGGAGTGATGGGACCGAAAATTCTCGGACCGCCCAAAGCTAAGATGTAGAGCGAACCGGAAAAGAGGATTACGCCGGCGACCCAGAATCGGGCGACCCAGCTCAGGTAACGTTGCGCGGCGGTCTCTGAGGATTGGATCAAGGCCGCTAAGCCGATCAGAGCGACTGCGTGGACCAGTTGGTAGAGCACAGCGGTTGTCCATGTATTGAGGGTGCCTTGAGCTCGTAATGTTCCCTGGAGGGCGTGGGCTCCAAACGCGCCTAGGGCGACGCCGGTGAGACCGAAAATAGCTGCGCTGATGAGGGTGAATCGTAAAAACATGATATTTTCTTAGAACTGGCCTGAGGTCTGCTAAACTAAACACAAAGTTGTCTGATTATTGAAATCAGCGTAAGTCAACTTGGCAAAGATAGTCTTTAGCCCGGTTGGCAGACGCAGAATGGATCAGACAGCTCATCTAACCTAGAAAATTACCTATTATGAAAAAGACAGTTCTGATCATTACCGCCTTGTTGGCCAGCTTGAGCCTCCGTGCGGAAGAAGAATCCTCCTATTCGGCGACAGTCGATGTTACCTATGCCACAACGTATGTGTTCCGTGGGGTGGAATTAGCCAATGGCACTTTGATGCCTTCGGTTGAAATCGCCTCCGGGAACTTTGCTGCTGGTATCTGGAGCGCACAGCCTATTACGGACAACATTGACAACGAGATCGACTTTTACGCCGGTTTCTCCGTTCCCATGAACGATTCGTGGGCGTTTGATGCTGGCGCGACCGTTTACTACTATCCTGAGCTCGATACGGCAGGGGGCACGATTGACGACGCTACTTGGGAGCCTTACGTCAGTATTAGTGGTGATGTAAACGGCTTTGCTCCAGGAATTTCAGCGTTCTACGATATCACTTTGAAAGTCCTTACTCTCGAAGGATCATTGGGATACAGCGTTCCTTTGGAAGGAGCAGCGTCCTCACTCGATTTCGGGGCAAGCCTCGGTCGCGTGGATCCGAAGTCGGGAAGCGGTTACACCTACTACAATCTAGGTGTTAGTCTTCCATTTGCGATCTCGGACACCGCTACCGTCAGCGTGAGTCTTGATTATGCGCATAACGACATTTCTGGTGCCGACAACGACTTCCTGTTCGGCACGATTGGTATGTCTATCGGATTCTAAGGAAATCGATTTCTAAGCTATTGTTTTGGTGTAAGGAATACCCGCTTCTGGTCTCGAGGCGGGCATTCTTCTTTAAACTGTTTGACACGGCATTGAGAGACCCTAGCTATTGGCCTCTTTTCTCATGAAAACCTTCCTCGCAAATAAGGAGACCGTGCAACCCAAGTGGCATCTTATCGATGCTGAAGGGCAAGTGCTAGGACGTCTCGCAGTCAAAGCAGCCAACATTATCCGTGGCCGCAACAACGCTCATTACACACCACACGTCGATACCGGCGATTTTTTGGTGATCATCAATGCCGATAAGGTTGCGCTGACAGGCAAGAAGGAGGAACAGAATAAGTATATGTTCTTCTCTGGCTACGTTGGAGGCGAAAGCTACCGTAGTTTGGCCGAAATGCGTAAGAAGAAACCTGAGTTTATTATTCAACACGCGGTCAAGGGTATGCTCCCGAAGAACCGTCTGGCCGTCAAGATGCTCACCAAGCTGCGCGTCTTTGCTGGTCCTACTCACACACACGAGGCTCAAAACCCCGTCCAAATCACCCTTTGATTAGATCATGAGCACTGAAACAAACGTTTACGCGGCCACTGGTCGCCGCAAGACCGCCACCGCTCGGGTGCGCATCACTGAAGGTTCTGGCAAGTATACCGCCAATGGTCGTGACTTTGAGAAGCACTTCACGCACGAGAATTTTTCCAAGCAGGCATATGCTCCTCTGCTTACAGTTGAAATGGGCGACAAGATCGACGTGACCGCCAATGTGCGCGGCGGCGGTGTTGCTGGTCAGGCTGTAGCGGTAGCTCATGGTATCGCCCGTGCGCTCGAGAAACTCGATCCTGAGCTTCGTATTCCTTTGAAGCAAGCGGGTCACCTGACCCGCGATCCTCGCGAAAAAGAACGCAAAAAGCCCGGTCAACCTGGCGCCCGCAAACGCTTCCAGTTCTCCAAGCGTTAAACGAGCTGCCTCACGCAATTTCAGCGGACCGGTTTTACCGGTCCGCTTTTTTTATGCCCTTTTTCTAGTGACTCCTGATCTTCTCAAACTCTGAATCTCTAATATTATGAAAGTCGGTGTTGTTGGTGCAGCCGGATATTCCGGCGAAGTTCTCGTTAAGCTCCTGCTCGCTCATCCGCAGGTTGAGCTCACAGCCGTAACCTCACGCACGCATGCGGGGAAACCGCTTTCCACCGTCGTGCCAGCCCTGCGGGGAATTGATCAAGGGTTGAAATTCATAAACTCAGATCCGGACGCCTTGTCCGCAAGTGATGTGGCGCTGTATTTCCTCGCGCTGCCTCATGGCACTGCCGCGATCTATGCTCGCGCGTTGGTTGCCGCTGGTAAGAAAGTGATCGATTTGAGTGCCGATTTTCGGATCGCGGATTTAGCCGCCTACCAAAACTACTACGGAGAGCATTCGGCTCCGGAACTGTTGCCGCAGGCGCGGTTCGTATTGCCGGAAATCACGGCGGAGTCATGGAAGACTGAAGCTAAGCTGGTCGCCGCACCAGGTTGTTATCCCACCAGTATGCTCGTGCCCCTCGTCCCGCTATTGCAGGCCGGCGTGATTTCACGAGATCACATTGTGGTGAATTCATTTAGCGGTGTCAGTGGCGCTGGTAAAAAATTGGCCGAGGATTTCCTTTATGCCGAACGCGCGGAAAGCACGAAAGCCTACGGGCTGACTAAACATCGGCACCTCGCGGAAGTTGAAGAGCAGCTCGCGCTACTCACCGGTGCGCCAACGATTATTCAGTTTAATCCTCATCTAGCGCCTATGCGTCGTGGCATCGCGACGACGATCACAGTTCCCGCTGCGAATGCGGATATCACGCAGCTCTATGCGGCCTGGAAAGCGGCTTACGCGAAGTCGCCCTTCGTCACGATTCTGCCTTCCGGCGAGACTCCTGATACCGCACATGTGGTGGGCTCAAACCGGATTGATATTTCGGCAGTCTACGATGCGCGCACCAAAAATTTCGTGATTACTTCCGCTGAAGATAACCTGATGAAAGGCGCAAGCGGCCAAGCGGTGCAGATCATGAACCTCTGGTGCGGTTTTTCCGAAACTGCCGGTTTGGTCTGAGTCGAACATAACTGTTATTGCGAAGGACTTCCGCCTCGGCGGAGCGATTGCGGCAATCCACGAATTTACTTTGCTTGCATTTGCCAATTCGTGGATCGGCCACGCCCGCCTCCGGCGGACTCGCGATGACAAACCTATAGGGGTATGTGGATGGGCCACGTCGCTCCCGCTCCTCGCCATGACAAGGAAGCTTGAGGGAATGCTTAGCTCCGGTAGTCGGCGTTTTCAGTCACGTATTCGTGAGTGAGGTCGCCGCCGATGACCGTTGCGTTGGCGTCACCCAACCCCAAGTCGATTTCGATTTCGACGCACCGTTCGTGAGTAGGATAGTCCACGGGCGGGCTGAAATCTCCGTCTGCAGTTGGCGCGCTCTGATACAACTCGGCGCTGAGCAGATGATCGGTGAGAGCCGCTTCTTTTTTCGGATTCAACTGGAAGACTCCCTGCGCGAAAATGTCGATTCCTCCCAGCTTGAGTTTGAGCGAGCTGAGATCGATTGGCGTGGCTGCTTCGCCGATGTGTTTACCGATCACCTGAACGAGTCGGCCCACATTGGCATCGTTGCCCGCAACTGCGCATTTAAACAAAGGGGCATTGACGACGGCTTTTCCCAGCGAGCGCGCGATGGCGGTGTCAGGCGCGTGGATCACGGCGACGCGGATCACATGCCTCACGCCTTCACCATTGCGCACGATATCTTCAGCGAGATCAGCGCATAGGGTGGTGAGTCCTGCTTCGAACACAGCAAGATCATCGCACGGCACTTTGCCCGACGAGAGCACTGCAACGGTATCCGATGTGCTCGTGTCGCTATCAATACTGATGCTGTTGAAACTCGGTTCGACGGCTCGCGTGAGCATGGCCCGCAAGTTATCTCGCGGCACATCAATATCTGTCAAAATATATACGAGCATCGTCGCGAGGTTGGGCTCAACCATCCCCGCTCCCTTGGCCATACCCACAATACTCCCGTCGCCAATCTGCACGCGGCGCACCTTCGGATAGAGATCAGTCGTTACGATACCTTCGGCCGCCGGTAGAATGGAGTCGCCTTGCAGATTCGGAAGAATCGCCGGCAAAGCCGCCGCCATTTTCTCGTGTGGCAGCCCCCACCCGATGATACCGGTGGAAGAGGGGAGCACTTCCGCGGGAGTAATCTTTAAGAGTTCAGCTGCTTGTGCACAGATACGCTCGGCGGTCGCTTCACCATTCGGCGCGCAGACATTGGAAATCTTGTTGTTGATGATAACTGCGCTCCAATGGCTTTCCTTGAGCCGCTCGCGTCCGATCTTAATCGGCGAGCCGGGCAGGGCGCTGCGGGTAAACATGGCGCCAAAGTTTGGCGTGGGCTGATCGAGTGCGATCAGAGTAAGCGTCATTTTCGCCGGTTTGGGTGTTTCCTGAGGAATGAACTCAAAAGTTGTCGTGCCCACTTGGAATCCACGTGGCAGGGTGGCTTGGCTGGAAAGCCAATTCCGATGAGCGACGCGCGAGGTGAAGGTAAGTGATGTGCTGGCCACGGTAAGATAGAACTGAGGCGGAGAGGCTAATGAGTGAAGCGCAAAAGGCGTCGCTTGAATCCAAGCATCAAATGCCGCAAGCATCTCTAACTTGCTTGTCCACGATCTAACGTCAGTAATATCCCTGCGATGTCTAAGGTATCTTCAGGGGCGGTTTGTTCGTCGGATAAAAATGCCATCTACGACTACGATTCGGATCGTCGCATATCTGAAATTCAGCGTTCACCCGCAGAAGCCGTCCACGGACAGCCACTTTCCTTCTATCACTACGACGACCCGCCAGTGTCATTTTACGGCCACAGATATTACTCACCGTCACTAGGCCGCTTCATCAACCGCGATCCCATTGAGGAACAGGGTGGTATCAACCTCTACTCCTTCGTCGGAAACAATGCGGTCAACGCTTGGGATTATCTGGGGATGGATGCCTTCATGACCACCTACATGACCAGTGATGGTGGAGTCCATTGGGTCGAAGGTGACGGGATGTCCGGGCAAGATTATCTCGATGCGTCAACATGGGCGTCGAATTACGCTGTTACATCAACAGGCGTCTATGATGCGACGAATTCTGGTGCAGGACACAAATCCGAGTATATGAAAACTCATAACGAGTATCTAGCCGGTCTAGCCGGTGGTGCTCCAGACTTACATATAACTGGCAGTGAAAAATCGGGCATTATTTCTGTTAAGGATGGAGAGAAACTGCTTGGAGAATTGGCTAAGGATCCAATAACGGGCGAATGGGCGCGGTATAATGAAATCACAGGTAATTGGGACCTTATAAGTGGATCAGTGAGAGATGCGGCCTCTGGTTTTCGGGCCCCAAACAGTGGAGCGGCCTCAAGCAACCAACTGTTGATTGGTATTGACGGAACCGGTTCGTCGAGTTGGCGCAGAACTGATGCGTCAGGTGCCTCAACGAACAGCCATGTCTTCAATATGGTGCGAGATTTTGACGGGCAGGGTTTGTATCTGAATGGACCCAATACGATTGGGACGAATGTCGGGCTGATTGCAGACGAAGCGCTTTCCTTTATTCACAGCCAACTTCGGGCCGATCCGAATTTGCAGGTCAATATTGTTGGTCACAGCCGCGGCGGACTAATCGGCATCAATATCGCCAACCAACTCAGCGGCGGTTTTGCTGATGTGAATGGCGGAGCTTCAATCCGGGTTAACTTTCTTGGCCTGTTCGACGCAGTTGATCGCGCCATTGGCATGAGCGGATCCACGATCAATAACGTCAATAATGTCCTACACATCGTGCGCGACCCTGCAGGCGGATCTCGCCCTTCGTTCGGAAACACCGGGCGGCAAGCAGGCCCGAGTGTATCCTACCAAGAAGTGCTCTTGATGGGAACTCATTCGGCTATCGGAGGTGGCCCTGGCGCTGGCGACTTCTTGCGCACAAACATCTCGTTGCGTGTCGAAACGAACACGGCCGCGCAGGCCAATAGGCTAATGCGGGAGGCTGCAACGGGATCGGGTTTATCTTTTTAATTCAATGCAAACCTTGAAAATTACCCTGTTCCTAGTTGTCTGTTTCTGTATGTCGAGCTGTGCCAACTGCGCTGAAACGCCAACGACGATCAACTTGAATCTTCCGGAGTCGTTCCGTGGAGAAATCTTTATCTTGGAGGATCAAGTGAATGGGCAAGACTGGAAAAGCGGCAGCATTTCAGTCAGCGTCCGAGGCGTTGCCCTTGTAAAGGATCTAGAAGGCTTGGCTAAAGTCGTCCCAGACGAGTTTCGAGCGGCCTACCCGAGTGGCCGCAGATTGAAAAACTCGGTGCTAAAGACGGGCGAAGAAATCAGTCTTTGGTCTGTGACCTACGTTGAGGATCTAACACTTTACTTCGTTGTAGGAACGTTTCACGAAAAGACCCAGAGAGAGAATGAGAAAATGCGGGTTAATTGGAAGGAGCTGATCGCTATGGTGCGGCGGGGGGCAGAATAAAGAGGTAATACGACATTCGTGCGGTCTCTGTTTAACCTGATCCGAGCGGCACACGTCGCGCCAGCCTTCGCTTCGCTTAGTCTGATCACGCCGTCTGCTCGTTCCCTCCGCTCCTGTGAGTCGCTCCAGTCCACAAGCTAGAATACGGGCCGGGAGGCCGAAAATGGGGTCAATACGACATTCCTGCGGTCTCAGATTAACTAGACTCAAGCGGCACACGTCGCGCCAGCCTTCGCTTGGCTCAGTCTGATCACGCCGTCTGCATCCTCCCTTCGTTCCTAAAAGTCACTCCAGTCCGGAGGAATTTAAAAGGGACAGGTTAATAATGATTGACATTAAGGCGAAAGGAATTTAAAAGGGACAGGTTAATAATGATTGACATTAAGGCGAAAGATAAGGACGTTTCGGACCATGAGAGGAGCTCGGATCAAAGTAGATGCAGTTGAGGGTGAAGCGGTTTACCACTGCATGTCTCGGACGGTGAACGGGGAGATGCTGTTTGATGATGTGGCCAAGGAGATCTTGCGGAAGCAATTGCGACAGGTGGCGGAATACTGCGGCGTGCAGATCGTGACTTATGCGCTGATGAGTAATCACTTCCATGTTCTACTCCGTGTGCCTCAGAAGACAGCCGTATCTGATCACGAACTGCTTCGCCGCTATGCGGTGCTCTATCCGAAACCGACCAAATATCAGGTGGCGCGAGTGGAAGCTTTGGCGGGAAAACTGAAGGATGCTGAAGACAAAGACGCCCAAGAGTGGCGGGAGCGGCAGCTCGCGCTGATGGGAGACGTTTCCCAGTTCATGAAACTAGTGAAACAACGATTCTCGGTCTGGTATAACCGTTCTCATAACCGCTACGGCACGCTCTGGGCCGAACGTTTCAAAAGCGT
>Ga0105054_10012753_pt1 | contig 10236 bp, 11 predicted proteins | sample BON02_FD_78091 | JGI IMG/M metagenome (GOLD analysis project Ga0105054, IMG submission 78091) | Freshwater microbial communities from Lake Bonney liftoff mats and glacier meltwater in Antarctica - BON-02 (megahit assembly) | ecosystem: Environmental > Aquatic > Freshwater > Ice > Glacier... | reverse complement strand
CATACACACACACACACACACACCCACACGCACACACACACACTTGCACATACAAACACAAACACGCACACACACACAAACACACACACACACACACCCACACACACACGCACACACACACACGCACACACACTCACACACTCACACACTCACACACACACACACACACACACATACATACACACACACCAACAGATTGACGCGTTTTTCAAACTGCTGATTTTGCAGTTTCAGTTCGCGCGTGAGAACTTCCGACGCCAATCGTTGCGTTTGCTCATCCTCACACCGCTGCTGCTTGTCTGCAGCCTGCCGTCGTAGATTGGCGGGTTCATTTGCATATTTGAAATTGTGAAACGTGACGCATGGATGTGACGTGACTCGTTACCGCATGTGACCGGGTGCATCCATGTGCGAGACATGACCCATTCGAGTGTGTCAAGTGAATCAACTGTGTCCTTTTTCCGATCCACACAAATTCGACGTTTTCCGGTTTTGGGAACAAATTCCGACTCTTGATTTTTTGATTATTGTCTGCTCGGGCTCACGTCGAAGAAAGTCGGAAAAGAAGATATTTTTTTAGCTGTTTTCCAAAAAATCCCTCCGCACAAGAAACACTCGGAGAACAGTCGATTTTAAGAGTCCCCAAATACATCCAGTTGCGTACTCAAGGGTGAGTAATACAATAATGGTCAACCCAATTTCACCCTACCTGACGCGAAGGTAATCGGATGGCGCGCGGCAGCTGCGGGGTTGAAGCCCGTCCGCCACCACGCGCCCTCGACTGCGGCTGATTTTGTGTGGTGAACAGCGGTGTTGGCCATGCGACTCCTAAGGGGTGGCTACAGTCAGTAGGATCGATAAAATTATACGTCTCTTTTACAGAATATCGTCTCTTTTGTAGGTCTCTTTTGCAAAAGAGACCTATCATTTAATCGATACTACTAACCAAAGCCACCCCATAAGGCGACCTCCGCCTGCGCCTCCACCTCCAGTCTCGCCGACGCGAGCCACATTTGTGAGCTGGCCCTCGCCGACACGAGCCCGAAATTTTGTGGGCTGTTTTTGACCTAACCTCCCCGGTTTGTTTGCAAAATCCTTCAGTCTCGGTTCAGCCGCCTTGCTGAGGGTGGGTGTGTTTTGCAATGCACACGTTCAAAGGCTGGAGCCTGTGCCCGGCCTGCGGTTCTGTCCCAATCCAGTGGTTGAGGAAGGGTAAAACAAACCTGTTCATAGGAACGTTGGGCCTCGTTTTGTTGTCGCAACAGCTCTGCACGCAAGTGTTCCTTTTCGCTCTCTAGGACCTGCGCTCTCTCGCGAGTGCTGTCTAGATCTGATGACATTGTTTCATGTTCCATCTGATGGATCCATATGGATACGTATTTGACCACGCACACATAGTGCATTTGCGTGTGCGTGTGTGTGGCGTGCGTGTGTGAGTGTGTGCGAGTGTGTGTATGTATGTGTGAGTGTGTGTATGTACTTGCAAATTTTAAATTGGGTTACATGTTATGCATCAATTGATTTTGATCATAGCGCTATACATATGTGTATTCAGGGTGTGTGATGAATACATCCTCAAGTATAAACATACGTACGTTTTTTAATACGCAACATCCTCATTACTCTGATCCGATTCAGCGGGCGCGCTGCGACGTCGGGCTAAATCCCTCCGCCGTCGCGCGCCCCCGCTTGCAAATTATGTGTAGATATATGTGCACACGCGTGGTCAGGTAATATGAGCGTGTGAATATTGAGATGCACGTGCGCTCGTGTCATATGCATGCCCTCGCACATGCCCTCGCTACCCTCGCGCAGAAGCAGACACATGTGTCTGTGTACACAGACACATCCCTCTCCAGAATATATATATTCAATAACCTGCAGAAGACCGAGCTTGGCCTCGAGCGTCTGCTCATCAGCCACTTTGGCCTGCATCGCCTTCTCTGCTGCAGCAAGCTGTTTCTGCGTGTCTTTTAATAGCTTTGACAAGCCTGCATCGTTGTCTGCCTTGTCATGGCGCCGCGGCTGATGTTTTCGGCGCAAGTTATGTATAGGGTGTGCGATTATGCCCACTGCAAATCTCGCACGGCAGTGCAAACATGCACACAGATGCAGCACACGCGCACACGCACCGGCGTTGGCGGCGGACCCCTGCCCGATTGCGAGGCCGATCCGTTTGGCGTGGAGTAAGCTGACGGCGCCACTGGCGGCTTGTGATCGCGACGCAGCCAGGGCGCGCCGGGGCTCGGGTTGGAGCTATTCATGCCGGTGAGCCGCGGCGACACTGACAGGTGGAGGCATGCGCAACCATATGTGGGGAAATATACACACACACATACAGGGTTAGTATTTCCAGGGGCAAGCCGGATTGGAAAGTCGCGAGGGAACGAGCAAGCCGCCAGCAACATACTGCACAAAGTGGGGCAAAGACCTAAGCCTTATCCAATGCCTCCATATGCCTGAGGCTGTTTGAAATATTTGGCGGCAAACAATCTAGGTGGGGATCTTGATTCGGCCCGGACGGCCGAGGCAAAGAGGGTGGACCTTACCATCCTTTCCTTTCCTTCCTCTTTCCCCGTGGGGAACAACACGATGACTATGTGGGGAGGCAGACAGAATATCGGTGAGGCTGTGCTGACACAACATTTCGAGAGGGAGTTCAACGACGCTGCCATGCACCAGTTTACTTACAGGTAATACTCACACATACGCACGGTGGCTCACACGGCGGCCTACCGCGTGACAACGTGTGCTATTTTTTGTGAGATTTCTCCTGCTCATTCACCCCCCCCCTTTTCCTCTCCATTGCCCGCAGCCTCGACGACTGGAAGGCGAGCGACAAGTACGCCTTTCCGCATGAGCGTGTCAACTACGCGATTGTCGATTCCATCGGGCCCAAGCCGGCATTGTTACCATCCATGCAAAGTCGCAGTAGATACAGTGCGGGTTCGCACTCCAGAAGCACGCTGCAGTCGCGCGGGCACACGGCAGCTCTCGGCCCACGCGGTCTGCGGTTAACTCCGCCCCAGCAGGAAATGGCCATGCGAGCCACCCAGCTACTCAACTCAATCTCATGGACCAGCGTGGCCAAGGACGGTGCGCCTGAGGCTTGGCAGGTGAGGCGCAAGAGCACCAAAAAAAGCAACAGTATGCTGAGGAAGGAGTTGGCGCACATCTCTCACCTGCGCGACACCCAGCGTCAGAGTGGTGCACAGTCAGCACCGCCGCCCGCTTGGAATGGGCCTGCTTTGCCTGCGAGTGGGGAATATGCAGGCGATATCCTCGGGGGCGGCATGCAAGGCCGCAACGCCCAAATGACAGCAGAGTTACCGGCAAGAGGAGGACGAAATCACCACGGTTTACACCGTTCATGCTCCAGTACGCCGTCGCACGTGCCGTCGCGCCCTGCTACGTCTATGAGTGTCAAGGGCCACATCCCTGCGTGCTTTGCGCTATCAAATTTGCATGACGGAGCAATGACGCCAAATACGATCCGTGTACAACGTCGCATTGAGCTTCTTGGGACCGAATCGCGACCAAACTCAGGCTACAAGGTGCTAAAACGGAGGCAGCCGCAGGCAGAGATGCACATGGTGTGGTCAGCGGGCCCAAAGAAGTTCGATGAGTACAACGAAGAGGTGCAAGAGGAGCTGTTTGCTGAGCAAAAGGCTGCCACTATCAAACGAAAATCACTCATCAAGACTGTCTGTCCCCACCCGTATCCCCTGCTGTCACTGTGAGGGAATGAGAGAGGAGTAGGCAAAGGGTAAGGTTGCCTATATCACACCTTTGTGCGCTCTGGGCGTGCCGAGTGCACGGCGGTTTGACCGCCGTGCGCCTGGCACGCCCAATGACAAATATGTATGTATATGTATTTACATACACTCATACATATACATGTACATATTTTGGCTGTCAAAGTTGCGCTATAAAACGCAGGCAGCATGTAAAAATACCAAGACGCTGTCTACTGATTTGTGGAACAGATTCAAAACCGCGGACGATGATGGTTCTGGACGTCTTGAGGTCACACCCCTCCCCCTCTACTTCCTCCCCTCTCTCCTCACTGCGTGACTTAATGCGTCGGACCTACAATCTGTGACCGGGCGCGCGGCATGCGGAGGGGCTATAGCTCCGGAGCCACCGCGCACCATTCGCAGCACGCCAGAGACCATGCGGATTTCTTTTATTCTTTTTTACGTTTTTACAATTTTTTTTGGTAGAATCGGACATGAGTCCGATTTCATGTCCGATTTCAGGTGTTGTGCCCTTCGGCCCAAAAAGGGAGCCATCCGTATTTGAAGCGGAGCATCTCGGAAGAAGCGGTGAATTTTGGCCTGACGAGTGCATGTGTGTTGTGTTTATTTTTCGAAACATGCATGTTTCAGTTCGACGAGTACTGTCAAGTAATGGAAGGAGTGGGTCTGGGCGTCAATGAACTCGGGGTACAGTCGCTAAAGACGCTCTACCGCATTGCAGACAGAGACGGAAATGGAAATATCGATTTCAATGAGTTTCTTGTCGCCGTTGTTGGTAATCTCGTTTCCATTTAGGTATCTGTCGAATACAACAGATGTAAGGAAACTCTAAACACCTTGTCACAAGCAAGGTCGGCACGTTAAATAGAATCTCAGGGTAGAGAAGAAGGAATGGATAACGGTGGTCGGTGTCTCGAATATGTCATAAATTATCAAGTTGATCTCGCGAGTGTCGATCGCGCTCAACCATGTTACATTGTTATGATTTGAATTATTGGGCGCGCAGTGGCAAGGAACACCACGCCGAATCTATTCGCCACGACAACCAAAGACAGAACTCTCCACAACCGCTTTCTGTTTTCGGAAAAAGACAGTAGGAAAAGTTCCCACACTGGGAGTGAGAGGATTTCAGATCCCTTGTACCGCACCTGGAAACGGACGTCTTTTTCCACATGACTGAGACGCCCTGTAAAGCGCCGGGGAAAAAAAATTTCGCAGGCTTTTTCTGGGTACTCCCCTATCCGGAAAGAAACAGGGTGTAGGGGATCTCAAATTCACAATTCTCCCCCGCCCCACCTCCGGACCTGCAGTATCCAAGTGGTTCACTACACGTGATGGGATCCAAGGTGACTCTTGAGTTCCTGATTATCTCGATTTCATTGTGACGTGAAATCGTCGTCCAGGGGGACTGAACCACTAGGCGGTTCGTGGGTGTTTTCGTGGTAATTGATAGGAGGGGGGGTCTTGGGTACGCGGCGGCGAGACACAGGTGGATGAGACTTGATCTGCCGCGCGCCAGGGTAGGTCCCAATTTATACGACTCAAGAATTGGGGATCCCAGGGTTGTATATTCTCCCCCTATTTCAGGGTGGTGTATTCCTGGGCCATCGTATCAATTCAATGAATTATATCTAGTATATCAAGAATCGACCCTGAAGACAGGGAGGGAATACACAATCCTCACTACCAGCGAAATCATGGTACCTCTGTGTACACTAGATTGAAAATGGGAGGAGACACTTAATCACCAATGGAAATGTGATGAAGGCTTGATTAAACCGCACCGTTTTATGATTCGTGAGTGATTACGTACCACTAATAGGGGGGGGGGGGGCTTGTTTTGGGGGACGTTCAGTGGCGGAAAACCCGACGCCGTCGCGTGTTAGGGGCGCGTGGCGACGGAGCGCTTTAGCGCCTGGTTACCACGCGCCCACTGGATCGGACCAGAGTTGTGCGGATAATAGGGAAGTGTATTGATTCATGGCCTCCGTGTCTAGTCTAGTGTTCCAATTTCGACCAAGGAAAACTTGCAGAGATTTTAAGATCAACCATTACTTCGGTGTGCCGATTTTTTTGTATTTTATTAAAATGATTAAACCCTCATTAAAATGATTAAACCCTCCAACCGTGGTCACGGCACTGCCAACACGCGCCTCCAAACTGAGCGTGCGACGATCATTTGGGGGGGGGGGTGCGTTTAGTTTTCAACCCAATCTGCTTCCTTCTGACATGCCTCGTGCACGTACCGTCCTGACACTTTATAACGCGCACAGTCAGTCGTCACAACGTCATTGCAATGGCGACAAACTCCCTTCACTGTGTCCTGGCTGGTATTTGCATCCTCCGTCGAATTGGTCTCTTTAAATTGTGTGTCGAGTACTTTGCGTGTCTCACCTGTTCCAGGAACAGCTTGCATTCCACTTGGTGGCATCCACTTCTCCTCCGTCACATTTTGTGATGCAGACGAGTCACTTGATTCCTGATCCGACAAAGAATCTGGCCTGTGCCTCTTCGAGCTGGATGTTTCATTGAGTGTCATCTCAGACTTTCGCTTTTGTGGTGTCGTGCACGTTGGCTCGGGCGCCTGATGGAGATGGCACGCGTATCTCCTGACCACCGGCAGCTGGTTTCGCTCGCTTTCGAAGTGGCGCTTTTCGCACTCGGCTCGCGCCTTGCTCTGCTGCAAAATGCGGCGGTAGTTGCGCTGGATCCTGAGCGCCGCGAAGTCCTCACGGACCTCCTGGATCGGCTGGCACGTCTCGCAACACAGGATGGCCAGCTTTTCGTTCTTGGCGCAGCAGCAACATAGCGCCATCAAAAAGTGCTCACCAGGCTTCACCCACGCTTTCTTTGTGTGCTTGATCGAGAATCTGCGACACTGGTCGTCCGCGGTGCCAACGACGCAACGGCACTCTTCGCAACACGATAGCATCTCCAGATCGTGTAGCTGTCGTGCACCCGATCGTGTGGCAGGCGTGAGTGTTCGAGTAATGGGGCTGGTGGTGTTTGTTTGCTTCATGAAGGCTTCCTCGATCGACCCGCATTTGTCAAAGTCAAATGATTTGACTTTGCGGGTGAACACTTTTTTGTTTTTTTTATTCTATCCTCAGAGGACTCTTCCCGCCATACATATGCAAGAAGTGAAAGTGAGGTTCGTGGACAAACCAAGAATCGAAAAATTCCCGCGATGAAGCCTCTTGCAATCCTCATCGCGGGTCCAAAGCCTCTCTTTGCCCACTATCTCTCGCTCTCTCGCTCTCTCCCTTTTGTGCTCTTGCTGTTTTGCTCTCCCGCGCTCTCTCATGATTGCGCACTCTCTTTGTCGCTGTCTCTCGCTCATTTGCTCCCTTTCTCTCGTGTTCTCTCGCTCTGTCTATCTGTCTCGTTCGCTCCCTATCACCCGCCGTGCCCCTGTCTCTTGCACGCTCGCGTACTCTCTCGCATACACAAACGGTATGTGCATCCATCAATACATACATGCGTGTGCTAGTATGAACACAGACAGACAAACACACCGACGGTTTGTTTGTCGGTTTATTAGACAGACAAATAAATCGATGACAACGAAATTGACAGACAAGTAACATGCACGCGTGCACAATACCTGCATGTACGACACACACGCACACGCATATGTGCTTACACATGTCGTGTGCACCAAACGCCGTCGACTCACGCATGCACACCAACACTCGGTCGCCGACTTCCACAGCGTGCACAGCGCGAGCGGGGCTGGTGCCCACGCCAGCCGTCTCGGTGTGGTTCCTCAGCCCGCGCAAGTTCGAAGTGCTGCACAGTAGCGACGTTCAAGCGACGTTTCGGCTCGAGAACGCACCTGAGCGGGGGACGAGCGCTGTGCTCCTGGTCAACGACACCGAGGCCCTGCGCACCTCGACGAGGCAGCCATCGGTGTTGCTGTCGGGCCTCATGCCGGGTATCTGTGAATTGACGGTGCAGGTGCTGCGCGACGGTGAAGTCGTCGCAAGTGCCTCGACGCTGTTCCTCATCTCAAGCGCCGCTGCAGATCCGCGCGGACTCGGTTCCGTTGCTGAGCCCGATCCCGACGGCGAGTGGCGGGCAGCAGTGGCCTTTGGCAGCGACGATTGGGGGCGCACTGCGGACATGATTCCCATTTTCCCGCACCTGGACGAGCTCCACCGCACGGAAAAGGAGGGCTGGGACCCTGGCTCGTGGGGACGTGCGACAGTAGAAACTGCTGCAGATGTCGAACGTCTTTTCGACGTTATCGAGGGTCTCAACGTGGACGGCGTCACCCCCGCACACCAAGATCTGGTACTGTCGCCCTACTGGATGGTGGGCGGGCCCGACTACTCGGCCATGTCCAACTCTGGTTGCCCGTCTGGTGACGGATGCAAATACAAGGAGACGATGCTCCATGATTCGCCCGGAGCTCCGTCGGGTTGGCCGCACTGCCGCGGGGATCTGCGGCAGCTCTACTACTCAGGCTATCGATCGCGGTTGTGGCACCCGCAGGTATTCATGCCAGTACAGAGAGTGTGATAGTTGGTTCATAGAGTTGATACATTTAGAGGATCGAGTTCGCGAGACACATATGTGCTGTCTCATCTGCAAGGTATTCATGTCAGAGTAGTTGATCATAGAGTTCGTGAGATTTCAGGTAAAAGAGTCGGTGATATTTAGAGGATCGAGTTCGCGAGACACATATGTGCTGTCTCAGAATCGAGTTCGCGAGACACATATGTGCTGTCTCATCTACAAGGTATTCATGTCAGAGTAGTTGATCATAGAGTTTGTGAGATTCCAGGTAAAACAGTCGGTGATATTTAGAGGATCGAGTTCGCGAAACACATATGTGCTGTCTCATCTGCAAGGTATTCATGTCAGAAGAGAGTAGTTGAAATTTGGATCATAGAGTTTGTGAGATTCCAGTTGGAAGAGTCGGTGATATTTCGAGGATCAAGTGCGTCGAAATATAGATGTGGTGTCTCACCTGCAGATATTTATATCAGAAGAGAGTTAGGGATATTTAATATCACATATGTGTTTCACGAACTCACATATATGTTTTACGAACTCGATCATCTAAATATAACCAACTCTATCAACTGCAGGTATGGGGTGGCTACGGTTAGTAGGATCGATAAAATTATAGGTCTCTTTTGCAGAATAGCGTCTCTTTTATAGGGCTCTTTTGCAAAAGAGACCTATAATTCAATCGATCCTACTAACCGAAGCCACCCCATATCTATGTTAGAAGAGAGTTGTTGATATTTGAGTTGATAGAGTTGGTTATATTCAGTTGATCGCGACATGACTCATTCATATGTGACATGACTCATTCATATGTGACATGACTCATTCATATGTGACATGACTCGTTCATATGGGACATGACTCATTTATATGGGAGACGATTTATTCGTACCAAGAGAATCGGTTATATTTAAGTTGATAGAGTTTGGTTATATTTAGACGATCGAGTTCGTGATAGAGCTGATGATATTTCGTTGATCGAGTTCGTGAAACATATATATGTGCTGCAGGTATTCATGTCAGAAGAGGGTTGGCGATATGTAAATTGATAGAGTAGATTATTTTTAGATGATCGAGTTCGTGGAACACATATGTGCTATCTTACCCGCACTATCACGGACACGCTCACACTGTGATGTCAACGCGTGAGAATTGTATTTGCAAGACAGAGTTCGTGAAACACGTATGTACTGTCTCACCCGCAGTATCACGGACGCTCGCACTTTGATATCAACGCGTGGCTATCATATCTGAAAACCGACCCGGTCGCGAAAAAGTACTTTGGGCGCGGCATGGTGTTTTGCAACGACACGTCGCTCGATGTTAACAACCACCCACGAACCCTGCTCAGTGAGCACGTGCGCGAACACGCGATCCCAAACATCTCCGACAACAACGCCTCGCACATTCGTGCGTGGCTTACCGAGGGCGTATCTTCGTTTGAGACCTTTTGGGGCTTTTCACCTATTGTCTCTTCGATGCCGCATCATGCTTGCCTTGCGGCAGTCGGTCAGTTCTCTCTCTCGCGTGTTCTCTCTCTCTCGTTCTCGCTTTCTCTCTCTCTCGCACACACCCTCTCTCTCTCTCTCTCTCTCTCTCTCACACACACACACACACACACACACGCTTTTTCTCTCTCATGTACACACGCACACGCACACACACAAGCACACACAAACACAAACACATTCTCTCGCTCTCTCTCTTTCCCTGTATTTCTCTCTCCCTGTCTCTCTCCCTGTCTCTCTCTCTGTCTCTCTCTCTGTCTCCCACTTTCTCTCTCACACACACACACCCTCTCTTGTCTCTCTCCCTCTCTTTCTCACTCTCTCTCTCTCTCTCTCTCTCTCTACCCGTAGAGTGTGCTCTCTATGTTCAGGCGAACTGCAACTACCTGCTGTGTGTGTGTGTGTGTGTGTGTGTGTGTGTGTGTGTGCGTGTGTGTGTGTGCGTGTGTGCGTGT
>Ga0105054_10012748_pt1 | contig 10239 bp, 13 predicted proteins | sample BON02_FD_78091 | JGI IMG/M metagenome (GOLD analysis project Ga0105054, IMG submission 78091) | Freshwater microbial communities from Lake Bonney liftoff mats and glacier meltwater in Antarctica - BON-02 (megahit assembly) | ecosystem: Environmental > Aquatic > Freshwater > Ice > Glacier... | reverse complement strand
TGCGTACACTCCGTTTATAGGCGTGCAGCGCGGCCGTAAATGCTTGGCTTCAGGCCCACGTGGAGAAGTCCGTTTATAGGAATCAATAGGTTTGAAGCGTCTGCAGAAGAGAATGTCCCGTACAGTAAAATAAACGTACGGCCGAGGTCATCGTCCGATGTGAATAGCAATCCAAAGCAAACACAGCGGTCGAACATGGGCTCAATACTAGGGAAACATAGGCCTAAACGCGGTGGCGTGAACTGCAAGAGCAGAGACTAAGAGTCGAGAAGATGGCGAATATTCGACATGAATTTGAAAGAGATTGCCTCTTCGCCGCTTTATGTGGAACACAATAATAAAATAGAAAGGAGTCTTTTCAGAGACATGACGTGGAGGGGTCTTGTAGGGACGTGACTACTAACTTTCCGTGTATCAAGAATGACAATCCCCACTATCTGTACAACAAACCCCAGCAATGGGGGGCGCTGCAGAAAGCTAGCAACTCAGCAAAAGCCAAGTGTTCTAGTGTGAATTCCCAGGCAACTTGAGGCCCAGAGTCCAATCTTCCACATCCTTGAGTTTTATCGAACATTTGTCAAACAGTGGATCAAAGCGGAATGTTCTGTTGCAGGTCCTCGACTACTAGAGGCACCGGGCCCAATTTTTTACTGACATCCTCATTCAATTAAAGAAAGTGCAGCACACACTCTCATGATGATGATGATTGCGTGTATTATCGTTCTGAAATCAAGTAGTAATTGTTTTTGGAAATTGGGACTCGCTGTGTGTCTTTTTGTCTCTTTATTGCGACTTTGAATGAAATGTATACAGTAATTATTCCCATCTAGAGCGTCATTGGAATAAGGTCCTGCCTATCCCCTTAGTGCCTACATTTTCCAACTCATTGACCCTGATAAACCGGGCTCTTTCCTCTTTCCCTCCTGTTTCGTTTCTGACGCCTTTATGCTCCTCCCTGTCATGCTTTGGCGCGTTACCCCTTACGTGTCTGAGTGTTTGCTTGAACTTTGCCAGTGTGAACCCTCGATCACGTAATTGTTGATCTTGCCACGGTGAACTTGCATGTTCGATGTTTACATCAGCATCTCCAATCATGACATCGCCGATTGGCAACAACTGTTTTGTTGAAAATGTGTTTAATAAATGGAAGGATGAACAAGCACTTCGCTGTCAGCATTCTGTAGTGTGCGCGTGAGCGTATATGTTTTTCTCACCGTGGCAGGACAGGAGCAGCAGATTTACTTGGACTTGGAGTCAAGTCTCTGGGCTGTTTTATTGCTCTGCTCGGTTTAGTGCTAGCAAATGTCAGTGCATGACTTCAGTCATTCGAGCGGCAGATACCTGGCACCATGCGCCAAGCACAACAATATACACCGCACATACGATAAATCAAGACACGTGCTCTTACCTACGCGTGTAACGACGCAATGGCGGCAATGAACGTTGAAACGCTCGTGCGTGTCTGGCATCGCGTTCGTGCTTGCTCTCCACAACTTTGTGTTCGATGGCGGGCACAATTGTTTCATCTTGCTCTTCTGCATCCATTTGCCCAAGTAGGGCTTTTCTCCATGCCGGCCCAGGGCCCAGCGCAACAAAGAAATTTGCCTGCCTAGTTGCAAAAACTGTTTGTCGCCAGCTCTCAGTGTCACCTCCTGCTTTTCTGCCCTCCACTGCAGTATCACTCCCGTGTGCCTGCGTCCTGAACACTCCGAGCAGCTCTGGCAGCCCGTCGGTGACACAGCGACTGTCTGAACCAGCACGACAAAATGGGGCTATTCCTGCAGTCTGGCCAAGTCTTTTCTCTGTGTTCTGAGTCGTATCGCGTGCTCCAGGGTTCGACGACGCCCTGAAAAAAGGGAGCATCTTGTATGAGTGGCTCTCACTCAACCTCATCCCTATTCATTTATTCCTCTCCTCCAGCTCCACAATCTCCCTTACAGATCTAGTACGAGCACGCTGTCCCGTACGTTTTTAAAGGGGCCCGGACGCGGTCCGGTCACTTGAGTATGACTCTTAACTTTTGTGTGCGGAACATAAATTCCAATGCATTATGTTGTTCAAAACACAATAGTTCCAAGTTTTACAGTTTGTGGGAGACCTTTTCGAATATTTTCTCATACATTTGCCCCCCCTCGGCCTGGCCCCTTCCTTTCCGGCTGACCACAATTTCTCGAAAGTGGCAAGTTTACCCCACAACTTTTTTACAAAAATGTGTCATTGTTTTTTTCAACTGATTACTACTCATCTCCGTCCTCTCAGCTGCATGCCGAATCATCTTTACCACGTGTGTTCCCATCATCAAGGCCGTTCCCAACAAGATGAGATGGAATGGAATTGTCGATTCGAAGTTCATGTTTCTTTTCAAAATGAGACCCTTCAAAAAAGACCTTTGATGACCATTCTTACTCATTTCGAATTCTTTTGACTCTTTGTGGGTTAACGCACGTGTAAGTTTATTTAGCCTCAAGTTCGCAGACTAAGTAGTAAAGTCGGAAAAATTCATACTCATGAATCGTGAGGTCAAATAAGGTTCGGCCAGTTGCGACAATTTCTCGCCCGTGAAATTCTGGCAATCTCGAGATCTGAGAGGGTTTGCACCAAATTCAAATGAAACTTCAAATTTTCGAATAACATGTCAGAATTTATTGAAATGTCTAAGTGATTTGCATGTGTGGTAAATTAGGTACATATAGACTGATTTTGATTGCGGGCTTGACTAAATAATAAGGGAGCACTTTGCTCCCTTATTAGTTCTGGTCGAGGGTGCTCGTCTCCTTATTCGAAATTGCATCTCAGTGGTGTCTTGTGGGAACATGAGCATGCAACACTTATGAGGGCCTGGTCGCCACGCGAGGCCGCCGGAGGCTAATTTTTTTGGAGATGTCGTAGCGCATCGAAAAGCGTGTTTCCTGGAATTTTGGATCAAATTTTCCGGGGTTTCATTGACTCAAAAAACGTGTTTCAAGAAGGGTTGAAGATTTGACAAATTTACGTTCTGGGAGTCAAATACTTGACAAATGTATGTGTCACGTATGTCATGATGTATATGGTGTGTGCGGGGAGGACCAACAGGTAGGTCACTATGAAGATAAATCATTTTGTAGATTCAAATCAACTTTCTATTATTCCTCCTCCTCCGCGTTATCCTCCGCTTGGAGTATGCCAAATTCGAACTGTTCGTCGGTGACTTGTGGGTAGTTCTTGCGCATGAATACTATAAAGTCCTGATTCATGCGACACAGGACTAATTTTTGCATCTCACCATCACCGAGGAGTGTGTTTCCTAAGGTAAGGATTTGATTGGCACAAGAATTGATGCGCTCACAGAAACTTGATGCCAACACAGACCCAATGGATCCCTTGCAACAGGTGGCCATCTTGGGTAACCACCCGTACTTACTACGATCCTTGTCCTTTTCAATGAAATCCTCGTTCATAATGGAGACTGCATCAATCTCCTACATCTCGCGCCGAGTGAGTTTGGAGTCTTCTGCTACAGGTATGTCTGTAGTTCGCATGACAGTACGCATCTCAGTCGTCAATGACTTCGAGGTACCTTGACCACCTTGTATGACTGTGCGGACACTCAGGAAAATCATATAGGAAGTCAAGGTAACAGAGAGAGAGAGACACACACACACACAAAGACACACACGCAGTGCAATCTGCGCTGTCTGCATGACAAGACACACACATTTGAAATATATTATAACACACACACACGCACACACACGCACACACACGCACACACACACATTCACACACACACACACAGTGCAATCTGTACTGTCTAAATGGCAAGGTGCACACATTTGAAATACATCATAACACACACACACACATACACACACACACACACACACGCACGCACACGCACACACACCTTGTCCTCCTTCCACTAAATTTTCCGTGTGTCTGGCACCCAGTCGGAAAAGCTCACTTGAAACTCAACCTTCATGGAGTTGGTCATCTTTTCTTCCTCCTCGGCTTCTTTGGCTTCTTTCTGTGATTTTGTCACAGAGAAAAGTCTCCTTGTCACCACTTGCATCACCATACTGATGAACTTGAAGAGGTGCAATTGTTTTCCATAGGAACCTCTTCGTCCTGTTCTTTCTCCTGTGTGATAGTGTTTGGCACCTGCAGAGTCCGTGCCGCATCCATGGCACCCATGGCCAATCCGCAACTAGCGAGCCCATACTGCTGTCCGAGCGGAAGCGCCCAGACCTGTGCAAAACTGTGCGTTCCACCACCTGCAGAAGATGCACCTGCAGAAGCTCCCTGGTCCATCAGTGTGGTGTACCACTGCTGGTTGTGCTGCCGCTGTTGCGCCTGCGCTGGGTGTTACTCAACAATCCTAGCAAAAAAAAGGTGTTCGTGATTCATTCCATGGCATTCCAAGGGCCAGAAGGAGGATGGAGTATGACAATATGCAGTCTGTGTATGGTGACCCTCAGGCAGCCTGCGGCTGGCGGGAATTTCTTTTCTTGAGTTTTTGTTTTAAGAAAGGAAGGAACTAAGGGGGGGGGATCCTTACGGGAACAGGGAAAAGGAACAGGAACACACGTCGACAGCGCCTGTTCCCCAATGCACGTTCCCGGAACACTAAGGGAAAAACCATCGGTTGTCCATGTCCTCAAGTCAGGCCTCAAAGTCGCAAAAATGAGATTTCAGAGATTTCTCCAGTGCAAAAGTGTGTCCATCACAATAGATTTGTCAAATACGAGAATTTCGTGCAGGGTGAATGGAGAGAAGAGAAGTTCTTGAAAGGTAGTGTGGGTGGCAACATGAGACTACGCTTTTGAAATAAGCACTGAAAGATACACCTTGCATTCATACAGCTGACGCGCTACAATATTTACTCATGCAGATGTTTTCAAGTATCAAACATCACTTCCAGAAATTTTGGATAATGAATAATATGTTTCTATTTGAAATGTTCATATTTAAATTCTCTTGCTAGCACTTTTTTATAACTCACCAAAACGATCATTTGACGCTTGTTTCAGATGTGTAGCCTCATTGAATTGCCGCCATCTACTATTCAAGAATTTCTCCTCTCTCCCTTCACCCTGCATGAAATTCTCCGATTTGACATTTTGAGTTCAGAAAAACACTTTTGCAACGAAGAAATCTCTGAAATCTTGTGTCGGAAAGAGGTTGGCTGACGAATGGCAAATAAGATTTTCCCTCTCGTACTCCTTGCTTGTCTGCACTACCTCCTTCTCTGCATACGTGAGTCGAGATCCTCTCTGATCCTCCTCGACATGGGCCTTCACTGTGTGTCTGTGTGTATGTTCCTCTTCTCCCTTCCGGGCGCGCGGCAAGCAGAGGGGCTTTCTGGAGCCGCCGCGCACCACTCGCAATCAGCCAGAGCCCATACGGTTTTTTTTTTTCGAACAATCTTTTTTGTTCCTGTAAAACCCGGACGTGAGATGTCCGGTCTGCTCACTAAACATTTGCTCCGTTTTACACTTTTGTCTATACACATTTGTCCCGCCATACAATTTTGTCCTTACCCATGTAATTAGATGAGGCTGAGGCGGCGCAGTGATGGGGATTGTCTGCACGCGCTGGGTGTATGGTACGTGCAAGCATGATCAAAAGGTAAAACTGGTTTATTCTCAGTTTTGCACGCGTTTCATGAACGCGTGAACTAGAAGATGTTCTCTTACAATGGGAGTGACAGTGTCTCGTGACACTTTCTCACACTTACATTCGCACATAATGCCCCGCACCCTTTCTCTCATAACTGTCATGCGCAGTCGAAAGTAGTATTCTCAACTAATTAAAAATCACTACGTGATAAAAATCAAGACACACACAAAACAAAATCATGTCACACTAATGTACTTTGTTGCGTGTGTACTCCTACGTGTGTGCGTACCTACCATGGTACCCGTCGCGCTCGCCACAGGTGCAACTCACGGTTCTCGACAATGTCAACACACATACCCGTAGGTCTCTACAAAAAAACGAATGATGCGAAAAAAATTCGCGCAACATATACACCATCGCGTAGCAGATAGATGGGCAGACGAAGGGAGACAGAGTGAAAATATTCGCTGGTCCCTTCCCTCAAACAGACCCATCTTCTCCTGGACTGATAACGGGACAACGCACCGAAGCCCCATGAACCCAACGGTCCCAACGGTCAAAAAAAGAATTGACTTTCAGGTAGCACGGCAACAACTCAAGACCCAAACGGAGTCAACAGCAAATTTCTTGACTAGGGAGGACAACTCAAGAGACTTTTTAGGCAAATTTCACAAGGACAGAAGTGTATGGATACGGGCAAGACGAAGGGTCCTACAATGCCTCTCATCCCAATTCCCTTGTGCGCTCCAACTTAAAAGTGGGTAGACTCAACACGATGTCAAATGCAGACTATGCGAAAAATATTACAAGGAGTAGAAAATTGAAGAACCTCCAGACTCAGTTGAAAGTGTGAGACACATACAATCCTATTGCCCAGTCCTACAACTCCCACGTATAGCCATGCATCATGGCATATGGAGGGAGCTGATGTTCTCGATACGGAAATCCTCTACTGAACTAAATGACGCATCGGAACCCCGATGGCACTTGCCTCTTTGCCTTAAGCCCAAAAGCACACGCGGAGGTGGGGCTCTAAAAGATTCTGGAATACATGGGATTACATGAGATCCTCCCACCAGGAGCGGGACAGAACAGAGCCAAACTACGAAAGGATATCGAAGAATACCACATGGCCTACGACATCGACTTCGACGAAACTGACCGTGACATAGACACCTTCATCGCCCGGAGACCAGATGGCCTAGTCTTCGACAAGGAAAAAAAGTTATGTGTGTTTCTAGAATACACTAGAGCAATGGACACCAATGAGGACTGGGCAGAGAAGAAGGAGCAGGAGAAAAGTGACAGATACAGCTCACACTTAGGCTTCATCAACCACCTCAGTAACCGAGAAAAGAGCGGCTGGAAAGCCTCTCAAACCAACTTTACAACGGGATTACGAGGCTGCTTCCACACAAACCGGTTTCTGACAAGACTGGAGTCACTCGGTGTGAAAAATAAGTAAAAAATAATAATATGCGAGAAGCCATACGCAATAGAACGGTGCAAAAAACCCATTCTATGTCGGATATGATCCTCAAGTTTCTTTTCATCGCACTAAACTCCAAAACAGAATGGACACTCCAATTCCTACCCACAGAAATTACAAACAAGAACATGGAAAGATTTAATCTACGACTCCAACCATCAAGGACGTGATCAGACCACATAGTTTAGCCAAAGAGTAGGCGCTGCCAGCCACATACAATCTTTCACATACACCGGTACGCTTCTTAGATTAGGGTGCGAAACACACTCTCAAAAAAAAAACAGTCAGTACAAGAAATTAACACTATTATTAACTAACAAAAAATAAATAGGGAAAAGAAATGCACACAATAAGGATACACTACACAGTACAAAAAACTAATTGGTAACAAAAAAAGCGACGATGTCTATTCATAGCAATGAGCCTTCACAACCCCCAAGTAGAAAGGAAATAGGTAGTTGAAAACAACTCCTACTCTGTAGCGTTGAGAACACAAACTTTAAAAATTTGGAATCGCAGCATACACAGGAACACGAGCAATCGCAAAACTGAACACCGTTCAATCCCATTTAAGGGATGTAGTAGAGGACCCGAATTAGGTACCTATAGTGACCGGGGGTTTTAGGACTTTCAATTATTAATAAACATCTTTCTTTCACATCATACACTGTCGCGTACAGAGCAAACGGAAACTCCCCCTTAATACTTTGGTAAGACGGGAACTCCCTCAAAATCATATCACAATATAAATGAAATACACACGAATTCACAATCCGGCGCTCTCTTCACCTCCTCACTCGTCGGCCGTGGACCGCTTGTTCTGTCCTGGCTTGTCCCTTGATAGCTCGTTGTGTTCCTGCTCGTCAGCCCTTGATGCTCGCTCACATCGTTGCATCCCTGCTCATCAGGCCTTGATGCACTCACCCCATTCTTATGACCACTTGTTCCGTACCGTTGTTGCGCCGTGCTGCAGCGCAGCTGCCCGCCGGCCCTGCGTCAGTCAGGTTCGTTGGTTGCTGCCAGCCAGGTCCTGCAGCTGTCCGCCGGCCCTGCAGTGAGCGCTCTCGAGCGGCCGTTCCGTACCGCTGCTGCACCGTGCTGCAGTAAAGCTGCCCATTGGCCCTGCAGCGAGCGCTCTCAATCGTGGCCCTCTGTCAAAAATCTTGCTTGATAGCTCCCTGCGTTGGTCATGTTCGTTGGCTGCTTCCAGCCAGGTCCCGCTGCCGTCCAGTTGGCAGCCACCCGGCTTCGGAGTGTCATGCGAGTGTTACCCTAGTAGTCGCTACTACTATGGCGTTTCTTCTCCCAAGCTCGTGCTGCTCCTGCGCCCCTGAGGCCAATCTTCGGTACTACTAAGTGTAATAAGATGAGGCTGAGGTGGTGCGGTGATGGGAATTGCCTGCACGCGCTGGGGGTATGTTACGTGCAAGCATTATCCAAAGGTAAAACTGGTTTATTCTCAGTTTCGTACGCGTTTCAGGACGCGTGAACTAGAAGATGTTCTCTTACAATGGGAGTGTAACCTCTTGTGACAGTGTCTCGTGACACTTCGCTACCAAGTGCAATAAGATGAGGCTGGGGCGGCGCAGTGATGGGGGTTATCTGCAGGAACTTGGGGTATGGTACGGGCTAAGTACACGGTCAGGGTGAGCAAGCTTTTGCTCACAAACTGCGTACAGATCGCTCACAAACTGCGTACAGATCAATTACAATATTTTGGAGGTACTACGACACATCATTCTTTACCTCTCGACGAGACGGCCTCAAATTGTTGGGTGTCCCAGTCACGTAACTCACAGTTTTTTGAAATTTCATGTTTTCAAAAATTCTGTCCTTCAAGACCTGGCATTTTTTTCCCAAAATTGACCAAAAATCATCAAAAAAAATCGCGGGGCTGCACCCCGCACCACCTCCTTACGGTGCTGCGCCCCTCCTACCCACCAAGGTACCTGCTAAATGTCTGGCCGCAGTGGTGCTTGCTCACCCTGACCGTGTACTCAACTTACGTGCATGCATCATTCAAATTCAAAACTGCTTTATTCTCAGTTTCGCACGCGTTTCATGAACGCGTGAACTAGAAGATGTTCTCTTACAATGGGAGTGTGACCTCCTGTGACAGTGTCTCGTGACATTTCATTTGCCCACCTTACACTTTTGTCCCTATACATTTGCCCACCTCACACTTTTGTCCCTACACATTTACCCCGTCTTACACTTTGGCTCTTCTTGCTGAGATTAACAATTAATAAACACTCCCAAATTAAACAAATAAGAAGTCATTGCCCCGAGGCTTGACAATGAACAAATCGGGGTGGCTATGCCTCTACAACATGGAAGGTCTGAGAGGAAACAGGGATGCATGGCCATGGGATAACTCAGTCGAAGCGGAGAAGGTCACTGTACTGACTTTTGATGATGCAAATAGTAAACATGACTGACTGCCAGTGACCATGAGCTGCCAGTGGCATGGTGCAAAGCGACTAGCTTGTTCACGCAACAGAAACTTGAATCAATGTGGGTGAAAGAGTACGGGGTGCTTGGCGAGATTGACGGCGCACCCATCACTGATGATTCTGCCCACGTCACGCTTACAACTTCTGACTTAAATGCTCAAAGCCAGCAAGAGAAGTCTAATGTGCTGCATAATGTGCTCCATGCAAGGTAATGTGTGCAGAATCTAGATGAAAAAATGAGAGTGGCTGTGGAAACTTGGGAAGCAGCCTAGGAGTTGGTGTTCAATATTGAAGAGCAAGTACAAATGCGCCAGCTCAAGGTGTGTATGTTGGTGTGTTTGTGTGTTTGTGTGTGTGTGTGACAGTGTGTGTGTGTATGTGTATGTGTATGTGTGTGTGTGTGTGTGTGTGTGTGCCACTGTGTATGATTGGAGTGTCTGTGTGTCAAACCGTGTGTGTGCGTGTGTGTGTGTGTGTGTAGGCGTGTGTGTGTGCGCGAGGTAAATTCACATACACATTTTCACACTCCCAATACACTCTGAACGAAACTGCCAAGAGTTGAAGCAAAAGAGACGCAGAAAGAGTCCGTGAGATTCAATTTGGATATCGAACGCATCTGCGCTGAGTACCGAGGCCCACCACGGGCGCGGGGAAGAGAGAGAAAGAGAGATGGGGGGGGGGGGGGAAAGAAAGAGGAAGGAG
>Ga0105054_10012740_pt1 | contig 10243 bp, 6 predicted proteins | sample BON02_FD_78091 | JGI IMG/M metagenome (GOLD analysis project Ga0105054, IMG submission 78091) | Freshwater microbial communities from Lake Bonney liftoff mats and glacier meltwater in Antarctica - BON-02 (megahit assembly) | ecosystem: Environmental > Aquatic > Freshwater > Ice > Glacier... | reverse complement strand
TATATATATATATATACATATATACATATATATATATGTGTGTGTGTGTGTTTGTATGTATGTATGTATATATATACATATATGTGTATAGATATAGATATAGAGTCCCTTTTTTGGTCGCACCCTGCACCAGCTGAGTACACACATTGCCGCATCGGTCTATCATTCCGACTGTTCGTGGCTTCGGAATATGTTTCGTCCAGTTGAGTCGTGAGCGGAAGCCGTGAGAGTAGAGAGTAAGAATGATAATCAACGTGAGCAACAAAAAGCGCGCTGATTGGCAATGAAAATCTATTCCCGGAAAACGAACCTGAAAACGCCACTCTAACTCCCGCAATTTGTCGCTGCTCCCCGATGTGTGTGTTCGTCGTTGATTTGACGTTGAAATCGTAGTTGTGTTGTTTAAGTTTTTTTTGTCCTTTTTTTTTTGGTAAATCCTTCACAGCATACAACTGAGGAAGAACCGCTCTGGCGCCAAAGGCGTCAGCGCGTGGCTAGAAGACCAGAAGAGGCATCGAGGGAGAAGACCCGGCCGCCGCCGGTATTTAGGACCCTGAATATTGCTTCCCACTGGGCCTCGTCGACTTATAGCGCGAGCACCATTTCTTTTGCGGATTAAAGGTGCCATGTGCGCCTAAGTAATTCTCAGGACGTTTCTCTTATTCAACGTGTACTAGTTTCTTTGATGCTGCGACTCATAACGACCGACGGTTTCAGTTTCGACTCGGCAATCCCTTGTTCCGAGTTCTTCCGGGTTTCATGGGTAAATCGCTGGTGATCGCCGTCAGAAGCTCAACAGAACTTAACAACAAAACTCGCTCATGTACATGAGCACAGCGAATTAACATATGGCGGTTATTTAGTAGCCGCAGAGCACCTTTAAAGGTGTCCGATGCGCCTCCAAATGACTTGACTTCGATCTTTCCACACAAAAAAACGACGAAATTTTTAGTTGAAACTCTCCTGTCCATGAGCAAAGTGAATTTACCTATAGCGCTTACTTAGTACATAGTAGCTGCAGGCCACGTTTCACCCTGATGCGTGTTTGTTAGTTTGAAGCTCAAGTGATCGTTGTGTTGATATGGTTGAATCTCGATGCAGAGGTATTGGTCCTCCCTCCTCCGGTATTGTCCTCAGGACTGTTTTTGTTGGCTGCCGATCTACGTCGTCATGTTTCCTTGCGTGTTTCTATAAGTCAATCTACCGGCATCTTGGGAATACCCCTCCCCGCTCTACTGTCTAATACGTGTTTTCTTCGTCTTCTTTTTCTTCAGGACACTATATTTGACTTCGATATTGGTCTCGTCGCGCTGAAGCGAGAGTCCGAGGTGGTGCGTGTCTTCCTGCAGCAACGAGGCCTCGTTGCCTGAGAGGCCTAAGCGCTGACAACCGGGCCTGAACTTGGCCTTTACACGATATTGCAATTGCCAATATTGTGTGATATCTATTGCAATAACGCGGGGTTGAGCGGAACCATTATAGTGCGCAATATTGCGGGCGATGACGGGGTGGGGTGGGGTACCTAAACAAAGGGTGAGTGCGCAAAGTATCTCGGGTTAACCCTAGTTCGAGGTGGTGCGTGTCTATCTGCAGCAACGAGGCCTCGTCGCCTGAGGGGCCTAAGCGCTGACAATGGCCCTGAACCCCCTTTATATATAGACTCAATAAATTACCACTAGAGGTATAGCGTTCTAGTGGTACTAAAACGCGATACCTTTATAAATGTGAACGTGTGTATGTATCTAAATATATATATATAATTGAGATCAATCAGAGCGCATGCGAGCTATAGCATATGCTTATACATACATAGTATATACGTATACGTGCATCGGGTGAACCCGATTTGACTTGGACGTGGGTCTCGTCGCGCTGAAGCGAGAGTCCGAGGTGATTCGTGTCTTACCTGCGGCAACGAGGCCTCGTCGCCTGTGTGTAGCCCTCCCCTGAAGTGTATTTTTGGCCATATCCCGTTTTCGAGGCGGTGGGATACGATGAGATGCAGCGGGATACAGCTGGATACAGCTAGATACGTACAGATACAGCTGGATACAGTGAGATACAGCGGGATATACAGTGGATCTGCTGCAAAATTGCTATATGTATATGTAGATAGATACAGGGATACAGCCTGATACAGAAGGATATACCAAGGATACGGTGAGATACAGGCGGAATACAAGTTGAATACAGGCGGGACATCCCAAAAATACACGCCAGGGGAGGGCTGGGTGTAGAGGACAAAAGTCCACTATGCCAGTTGTCCTCTAAGCGCTTAGAGGAAAAGTGGCACCACTGGTACACGACAAAGAAGAGGTACCACGACAGAGAAGATGCTTCGTCCATGGTCACAGCAGGCGCGACAGCTAACACCACAGTGAAGAATAGTCGCGCATCTAGGGAATCGGGGTTGTTGTGTTCATGTTCACACGGGGAATCTATCGGTACGGCACTTTTCCTCTACAAAACATCGGCGTTCTGGAAGGCGCTTGCCCGATTGCTGCAGAGAACCACTTGCGGCCTACCGGGAGTCGACCCCCAGATAGTCGCTGTTTTAGCTCGAGAGTTGAGAGTTCGAGGTGGTGCGTATATGTGTATACCTGCAGCAACGAGGACTCGTCGCTTAGCCTTGACCAGATATTGTTTTACTTTGAGGTTGAGGCTTTTGTGCACGAATCAATCATCCGTGTAACACCGTGTATTGCCCCCCTCCCACCTGCATTCCCCGCACAATTGCAATATTGTTGCACGTCTATTTCGCAATATACGACGCCCCCCCGACCCACCTTCTGTATGCCATACACCATACACCAAACAGTATTGGCAATGGCAATATCGTGTAAAGGCCAACTCGTCGCCTCAAGGGCCTAAGCGCTGACAACTGGGCCTGAGCCCCCTGTACGACTCATTCTTGCAGCCCCCCAAGCCTGCGGCACTCCGTGACGCAGGGTTTGTTGCCCTCTGTGGCTGTGCTGGGATATGGCTTCTCCTTGCCCGTGTGTGGCTTTGTGATTTGTGAGGACCTTTTTTACCTTTTTTATTGATTGATTGATTGGATCAACATTAGGTCAACATCGGCCGTTTGCGTGGGGTTAGCGCGCTGTGTGACGATGTTCCCCGTGTCTTTGGTGGTGGGGGCGGTTGTGCTGGTGGCGAGAGCTGCCGCTGGGGGCTGTGCGCTGTGCCCGCGCTGTCATGGTTTGTGAGGAGGTGTCGCTTTGGTGTAACACATGCCGACCCCTAGACCAGTAAACTGTCTATCTAGACTCAGTAAATTACTGTATCTATATAAGTCTATATCTATATATTATAGTATTCAGAAAATTAATCCGAGGTAAACACCCTTCGGTAATTCCATTTTTGTCATAGGTATTCCGCGAAGTATTCCCGCCAAAGTATTGTATTCCAAAATATTCCAAAGTATTTCAAAGTAAAAGCGTATCCCAAAGCATTCGAAAGTTCGAAAGTGAAAGTATTCGAAACAGTACTCGAATATTTTGAGAAAATTGAAAAAAAGCAATTACCTTCCCCCCCAAAAACACAAAACATGAATACCCTCCCAATTTTGTTCGTAAAATGCCTCGAATGCCCACAAATTTCTTCCGAATGCACTCGTGCTGGAATACCTATACCTATATGAATATGAATACACCTGAATATGAATACCAAATTTAATTATAAGTTTGCGCCCCCAATTCATAGCACATGAGTTTGTGTCCCCTGTCCGACTTAATACTAATAGATACTAATACTATGAATAGGCTTGCGACACGTACACAGAACACAGGACACACACACACACTGCCACAGCAAAGCCACACAGCCACAGCTTGCCACACACATACGCGCGCCGAATGATATAATAAATATGGATATGCATGATCTAAAATAGCTAAAAGACGATAGCAAATAGATAAAATAGAGATGGTATACCCCGACCCCGTCTCACACCCGCCCTATACCGGTTTTCACATGGCACATGGTACATGGACATGGCTTTCTCTCAAGAAGCACTTCAAATCAAGACACACTACTCACGTTCCTACGTCCCCTCAACAGCATATGCGCCCCTAAACCTGGGAGCGAAGGCCGCCAGTTATGCAGTCCACAAGCTGGGTTCACCCTACAGGGCCGCCGCGCCGAACCTTGTCTGTGAGGGTTTCCTTAGGACCAGGTCGTGACTAGACTCGTTATGCGCCGCGCTCATCGCCGCCGCGTCGGGCCCCATCATGGGCCGCAGCAGCGCGCGCACGGGCTTGGCCCCCGCGGTCCTCGCCGGAAAGAGCCGGCCTCGGCTACCCTGCCCCTGCTGGGGGCCCAAACCGGGTATCGCCGTCCGTTTCAGTTTCGGCGCCGAGTTTCGCGCCAATTCGGCGCGCATGAGGGCGGTGGAGGCCAGAGAAGAGTCCGTCACGACCTGCCCAGTCAACGTTCCGACTCCACCCCCTTCTCTCCCCCCACCTCGACCCCCCGCACCACTCCCCCCTCCATCAGCGGGCAGAAGGTCGAATGCAGGCGTGCCGGCCATCATAGAGATAGTCCGGTGCGAGCGCTCGCTCGCCGCACGCGCCGCCTCAGCCTTCTGGACCCCAGACAGCAGCCGCGCCTGATACGCTTCCGCAGCCCGCTGACTCGACGCGAGCGGTGCCTTGGCACTAGGGCGCGTCTGTGGCTCCACCGCCTCTGCTCTCTCTGAGTCAGCTCCCCGAAATCCAACTTTTGGCCCGTTGCGAGCAGGAGGAAGCAGCTCCGTTTGCGAGTCTGGGGAAGCGAGTCTCAATGCTCTCTCTGCCGCGGCGGAGTCAGCTCCCCGAAATCCAACCCGCGCCCCGTTGCGAGCAGGAGGAGGCAGCTCCAGTTGCGAGTCTGGGGAACTTAGTCTCAATTCCAGGGCACGCTTTTTCGCGGCGCCCTCGTCAGTGACTCCAAAGCTGTAGGCTGAGGGCGGCGGCGTTAGCGTCTGCGCCGCAGAGAGGTCGCTCTCGGCAGACTGCGAGCGGCCCGCGCCCTCCTCAGTGACACTATTTGCCGAGGAACAGGCCGCACCCACGTCGCGCCTGCGCCCAGCTTGTCCCCCCTTCCTCGGGCTAGCCCCCCCCCAATTCGGATCAACCCGAACCCGCCCTGGCGACCTGCCCTCCGGCGGTCTCGGACCGCCCCGCGCCACTTCCAGCGCCCGTGCGCGCACCCGCGCCAGCTCGTCAGCGATATCGCCCGCGCCGTCATCATCGGGCCACTGCTCCTCCCTCTCAGAGCGGCGCACGGCCGAGGCGATGGCGCCCTGCGCAAGGGCGCGCACTCGCGCCAGTTCGTCGGGCACCCGCACCAGTTCGTCTGCGACAGCGCTCGCGCCGCCATCCTCGGGCCACTGCTCGTCCCCCTCAGAGCGGGGCCACTGCTCGTCCCTCTCAGAGCGGCGCACGGCCGAGCCGGTGGCGTACTGCTCAAGGGCGCGCACGCGCGCCAGTTCGTCGGCGGCATCGCTCGCGCCGCTTGTATCGGGCCATTGCTCCTCCCCCTCAGAGCGCGCGGCCGAGTCGGTGGCGTACTGCTCAAGGGCGCGCACCCGCGCCAGTTCGTCGGCGACAGCGCTCCCGCCGCCATCACCGGGCCACTGCTCGTCCCCCTCAGAGCGGCGCGCGGCCGAGTCGGTGGCGCACTGCGCAAAGAGCTGGCGCACCGACTCAACCTCCTCGTCAGTCCACCCCACTTCTGGAGCCTGCTGCATAACAGCCGGCGCCGTGCCCGCACGCCTGCACCACCCGTTTTGGTAAATGTGTGGGCATGGCGCCTCAGCGCCCTCGGACGTAGGTGCGTCAGCAATCGTCTCGAGCTCGCGCGCGTCGGGCGAGGAAGAGAGCGCCGCCAACACAGTCTCGGGCGCACCCGGAATCTGAATGTCCAGCGCTGGGCGGTCCACGGTCGAGGCCCACGCGGCAACCGGCTCCGTGAGCCCCCACTGCTCCTGCGCGGCGCGTCCGGCTCCGCGCCGGCCGTCTGGCCCCCGCACGTGGGCGGGGCTCGCCGCCTGGACGGCGCGCATGGTGCCTCGGCGAGAGTGATGTGGTGCGCGCGCCGCCGTTTAACCGCAAACCGTTACGAAAGAGCCTGGAAACTGGAAATAGCCAAAACTATTTTGGGCCTATCACCTGTGAAGGCGCCTAAGGCGGCCACTAGGGTCGCGGCGTCGACTCCGCCCCCAAGCATCTAGATGTATTCCAGGGAGCTCCCCTTAGGCTCCCAAAGCCACTTTCGGATCAGTTCCCTGTGCGTGTGTGTGCTCGTGTCCCCTTTGTATTATAAACCGTCTGTGAATACAACTTCCCTATATCATCATCATCGGGTTAACCCTTAACCCTAACCTAAAGCCCTTTAAAGCATGATAAACACATAATATAATAAACAACAGCCCAGCATGCCCGGGCGATGTGTAGCCCGAACTCTAGATGGGCTCCCACGACGGACGACGACATGCATGCCAACACACATGCGTCCATGCGTGTGAGTTTGGGAAGCCAGCGCGGCTTGCTACGGCCGCGGACGCCTACGCGAATACAGGCAGAGGCCCAGGCGCGAGCGCACAGTCACCGAGCGGATGCATAGGCCTTATACAAAGCCGCGGCCCCGCAGCTGGACCCCACACATTCACTGACCAATTGAGCTGCATGAGTGCCTGTTGCGACTGTCGGTCCGATTGGGTCATCGCCCTACGTGTTGAATAGGTATTCACGTATTCCTAAGACGTAGCCACACGAATATGAATAACGTATTCCGCCTGGTGAACCCCCTGGTGAACCCTGCGTTAGACAAGAAGATGTTCATATTCAAGGTAACTGTATTCATTAACCGGACGAAATCTGAATAGGATACCGTATTTTATTCTTCGCTCCGCATATTCGACATGTAGGGTCATCGTTGATCGTCGTAATGAATATACATCCTCGTGGTTGATGGGAGCTCCTCACCCGTAGAGGGTTGGCTCGGGCCAGGCCATTTCGCCCGCGTCCACGTCGTAAAACTGCACATCGCAGAGCCCCTCGCCCTCAACTGCCAGGTCGCGCCACGAGAGCACCTGTCTGCTCCGCTGCGGCTGCGGCCCGCGCCGCTCCGCGCGCGCCTTTCTTGGCGGCGGCGCGCGGCGGCCCGTTTTGGCGCGGATGGCGGCCTGGACGCAGGTGGCGGCCTCCACCCACCGAATAAACATGCCCACCTCGTCGCGATCGGCCAGCCACTGCAGCCGCCGGTGGCGCGAGCCGCGCGCGCGCAGGAAGCGGCAGATGCGCCGGTGCATGCGGCCGCGCCACGCCGCTTGCAAAAAAGTCGCCGCCGCGTCCCAATACATGCGCGCGCGCAGCGCGTGCGTCGCCTCCGCGAGTGCCTGCTGCTGCTGCGGCGGCGGGTGCGACGCCTGGAACTGGTCCGCGTCCGCGTCCAAGAGGAGCTGCGCCGCGGTCAGGAGGCCGGCACCGGCGCTCCGGCTGCGCACGGGGGACCGGCGCTGCTGGCCAAGCGACGCGCTGCGCCTCGAGGCCCGGTGGATCTCCTCCGCCGAGGATGACCGGCGCATCGAGGTGCCGCCCGACACGTAGGGAGACGTGGGCGGTTTGGTCAGCCCGCGCGCCAGGCTCCCGGGCCCCCGGTGCGCCGCCTGCGCCGCGAGCGCCAAGATGGACTGCGCCTCCGCGGGCGTCTTTGAGGCGAGCAGATCCACGAACTCGAGGAAGGTGCTCGTCTCACCGCTCGCGGCCTGCGCCGCCTGCACCGCCACGCGGGGCCCCCCGCGCGTGCCGGCCGAGCGCGCCCGGTTGCTCGGCTTTTGCACGTTGTTCTGTGCTCGCTCGTAGGAGCGCGCGAAGCAGTTGGTCGAGTCGTGGCAGGCCTGCGCCCGCTGCGCCGGCCCGTTGGCCGCGTCCGCCGACAGAGGGCGGTGCGTCGGCCTGTTTGCCGTGTCCGCCGACAGGGGGCGGACCGAAAGCGAGCCCGAGAGCATCTGCGCCGGCCCGAACACCAGCTTCGTTGAATTTCAGCCCTCAGCCGTTGAGAAAGAAGGGTTTTGACGTTTTGACCAATTAGACTGTGAACAGTAGAAACTAGTTCCCCGTGAACACAAATTCTCCAAATAGTTTCGTCGGCATGATCGCGCTGGTGGCCGCCCTGGCGGTCGGGCTGCCGCTCGCGACGCTGCACGCGCCGATGGTGCCGCACGTCGCCGCGTACGGCGCCAAGATCATCCATCTGGTCGCCGCTCCGCCTGCCGACGACCCCGAAATGCACGACGCGCCATTGAGCCAGGCGGCGCTGGCGGCGTGCGCGACGCTCGCCGACCTAACCGCGCGCATGGACGCCATCGAGCTGGTGGTCTGCTCGCCCTTGACGCGCTCGCTCCAGGCGGCCACCGTCGGCTTCTCGGACTATGTCGCACGCGGCTCGCCTGTCGTCGCGCTCGAGGCGCTCCGCGAGCTGGTCGACACCACGGCGGACGCGCGCCGGCCGAGGTCGGAGCTGGCCTCTGAGTTTGGCCACGTCTCGTTCGCCGAGCTGGGTGACGAGGAGGACGCGCTCTGGGCGCGGCATGCCGGTGGCGCAGGCGGCGCCGAGTCGGCCGCGGCCGAGGCTCTGCAGGCGCGCTTAAAAGATGGTAGAACACCAAGACTTAGGCGGCGTCCGTAGGAAAGTCGTGGCCGGTGGGGTGGGGGGGGGGGCGTGCAGGTCCCGGATGCGCGTGCGCCAGGTGCGGATGGTCCAAGGCGAGTAGGCGCCGGTATTCGATGCTATTGTGGGCACAGGTATTCAATTCCAATCTGTTGTTGCATCCTTAGGCGCGCTGCGAGGCTGCGGTGCGCTGGCTGCTGGCGCGGCCCGAGAAGGAGCTGGCGGTCGTCTCCCACCCGGCCTTCCTGCACCACCTCACCAACGCTGGCTACGCGCCGCTCAAGCGGCCGCCCGTCGAAGTCGGGCTGCATCCGCGCCTGCGCCGGCCCTCACCGCCCACGCCGCCCTACGCGGCCCATAGCGCGCGGTTCAGCGGCTACGCGCAGCTCGTCGCCTACCCCTCGCCGCACATGGAGCGCACGCTGCGCCCGCCGTTCGAGACGTGCGAGATGCGCGTGGTGGCGGTGGTGCCGAACTGAGCGACACTCCTGTACGGGGCAAGGGTTAGATTTAACTCTAACCCTGGCGGTGGTGCCGCACTGAGCTATATACTCCTGTACAAACGGGGCAAGGGTTGGGTTAAACCTTAATAACCCTGGCGGTGGTGCCGCACTGACCCCCTGTACGCACGGGGCGCACCGTGAGCGACGTGCGCTGCCCGACTGTTTGGTTCCAGGGGAGTGGATGGGAGTGGCTCGTACGTATAACAAGTGGACGTTTTCGCTCACTCGGGTTGATCCGAAAGGCACAGAAAGGTGCCGCCGGCTGCCGCGGGCCGCGGGGCGTTCCTTCGCCGGGCGCACACCAGTACCAGGCACACGGCAGGTTAATCCGCATGCGCGCGGACAAGCGGCGCTGTGGGCTATAGACGCTAGACTGCTGGCGATAATGATAATGGCGCATTTTGTTAAGCGCATTATCAAGAGTAAGGGGACGTAGGCTACGGTAACGTAGGCGGAGGCAAGAGTGCTCGGCGGCGGAGTCGTCGGCAGTCGGGAGTGTCGGCCCCCGCGGGTTCCCCTGATAGCGGATATAGATGTTGGGCTAGGGCAACACCCGCTTCTCTTTGCTGGTGCCGCCGAATCTTTACATACATACATATATACAATATACATACCGCTTCCTCCCTTTTCTTAACCTTAACGCTCCTCCTTGCCGTGCGTACGTTCGCGCGTACCAAAAGTCCTTTCGTAGTGTTAGCAGCAGTGTACTTATAGCCATAGACTATCGGAGCTCTGTTGTGGCGCCGCGGGCCTGTGTGCGCGTGTACGCGCGTGTGCTGGTGCCGCCGAATCTTTACATACACACATACATACATACCATGGACCATAGGCTATATGTCGTAGAAAGGCGCGTCTACAACAAAACAAGGATCGCTGCTCAGTGGTTTGGTCGTGTGTTTCGTTCGTGTGTTCGGTGGTGTGGTGGTTCCTGTGTTGTGTGTGTTGTGCGTGTGACCTGTGTTGCTTACCCCCACAGGGTACTCCCCCCCCACACTTGTTTTAAAACAAAACAAGGTCAAAAAAAAAAACTCTCCAAAAAAAAAAAAAACAAAAAAAAAAACAACACAAAACAACCCCACAAACACACC
>Ga0105054_10012738_pt1 | contig 10244 bp, 11 predicted proteins | sample BON02_FD_78091 | JGI IMG/M metagenome (GOLD analysis project Ga0105054, IMG submission 78091) | Freshwater microbial communities from Lake Bonney liftoff mats and glacier meltwater in Antarctica - BON-02 (megahit assembly) | ecosystem: Environmental > Aquatic > Freshwater > Ice > Glacier... | reverse complement strand
CCGTATCGACCCAGGCCGGGTAAAACGGCGAGGTTATCGCGGTTTCGCCCATTCCCTTCGTTGAATTCACACTCTTTGGGCCAAGTTCAGTGATAGCAATCACGACGGTCAGTGGCCAGACATCAGAGGTGAGTAACGGCTCGGCGAAACTATCTAGTCCGTCGTCGCGGTGTCCGGCATGCAGCTCGACGATGCCGCCAAACAGTGAGCGAGCAGCAGACCCAGAGCCGCGGCGAGCAAGAATCGATAGCTCCCGAGTGTCAAGAGATAGCCCGGCGGCTGCACTGGCGGCCACAGCTAGAGCAGCGAAGCCGGAGGCTGAGGAGGCGAGCCCGGCGGCAGTGGGAAAGTTGTTTGTCGATTCGATCACAGCCCGGTGGCCGAGACCGGCGGTGTCACGCACGATGTCAAGGAGATGGCTGGCCCTGGTGGAATCTGCGCGAGTTCCGGCCAGCCAAAACTCATCCTGGTCCAACTCAGACCGAAAGGTCACCGTGGTATCGGTCGACAATGCATCGAGGGTCAGGGATATCGAGCCCACAGCGGGAATGTTCAGGGTGTCATCGCGTTTTCCCCAATACTTGATTAGGGCAATGTTGCTGTGCGCGCGAGCGGTCGCGCTGAAGTCTCCACTGAGAGCGTGGTCCACTGGCTGCTCCAATCCTGTTCGAGTTATGTTAGTGAGGATGTCGTTTGCGCGCGATGGCCTAGGCACGCGCATGCAGCGCAGGCCTTGCTAAAATTATCTCCGCGACTGCGAGTCAGTCGCGGTGGAGGACCACACAAGAAAGAGAGCGGTATCTAATGGTGCCTGGAATAAGTGGGCTGTCGCTGTATTTGCCGCAGTATCGTGTGTTGCTCGAAGACTGGTCTGAGTGGAACGGCGAACCCTGGGGCAGGGTTCAAGGTGTGGTCGGGCGGTCTTTCCGGATGCGTGGTCCAAACCAAAGTGTTTACACCCTTGCCGCCAACGCCGTCTGGCGCCTCATTCGCGACTACGACATTGACCCCGCGCAGGTAGGAATGCTCGCCTTTGGCACCGAATCAAGCAGTGACAACTCTGCGGGTGCCATCATCATCAAGGGCATGATCAACGACGCACTCCTTGCGCACGGCCGCACCGAGCTGGCCAGAGACTGCGAGGTACCAGAGTTCAAGCACGCCTGCCTGGGTGGCGTTTACGGCCTCAAAGCGGCACTGCGCTACCTGTCTACCGATGGCGCGGGCCGCCTGGCAATCGTCGTCTGCGCCGATATCGCTGAATATGCGATCGGGTCGAGCGGTGAGCCGACCCAGGGGGCCGGTGCGGTAGCCATGTTGGTGGATGGCGACGCGAAGCTTCTCGAGATTGACCTGACGCAGTCGGGCAGCGACTCCGAATATCGCACCGCAGACTTTCGCAAACCCTTTGCGCGCTTTATTCAGCCGCCACGCGACGATGGCCAGATCCAAGACCTGCCCGTGTTCAACGGTCGCTACTCGACGAGTTGCTACATCGATGCAACCCGGTACGTCATGAAGGCGATGCTCGCCAAACGCGCCGCTCGCCACGGTGACAAGTACCGGCCACTGGACTACTTCGACGAAGTCGATGCCGTGTTCATGCACCGCCCGTACCACCGGATGCCCGCGACCGGGTGGGTGATGGCATATCTGTTCGAGCTCGCGGCAGACGATGCTGGGCGTGAGCAGTTGCGCGGGTACTGTGCTGATGCCGGAATCGACGCGGATGCTTTGCTCGCCGAACTCGCTGCACCCTCACCGTTTCATGGCCACGGTGTAACCGTGGGCAAAGACACCGAAGACGTGTTCCCTCTCGCCAAAGATTTACGCCAGCACCTGCGTAAAACCCCGCTATGGGAGTCGCTGGTGGGTCAAAAGCTCGGGCTCGGTTCAGAGGCCATGCGCGATCTCGGAAATTTGTACACGGCAGCGCTGCCAGCATGGCTTGCTTCTGGCCTCCGCCAGGCAATAGATGACGGGCTCGACGTGGCTGGGCAAGAGTGGCTGGCACTCGGTTACGGCAGTGGAGACGCCGCTGAAGCACTGCCCATGAGAGTGAGTTCCTCATGGCACGACGCCGCGGCACGCATCAATTTCGCAGAGGCCCTCGGAACCCCGACTGACCTCAGCAAGGAAGAGTACCTTGCCCTGCACGAGGGCCGGACCTCGCAAGTGCAGGCTGCGCCAGCACACGATGAGTTCGTCGTCGACCGGGTCGGCACCCTCGATGGCCCAGAGTTTCACGATCTCGGCATTGAGTACTACCGCTTCTTAGGTTCCCCAGCCAGCAGCTGAGCACCACCGGTTCACCGAAAAGACTGGATCCATGTCTGAGTCGTCGCTGCTGTGGTGAGCACGGCGGGCTTTCGCGTCGCGCCAGAAGCACAGTCAAGGATTGCGCGCGCAGTCATGAGCGAGGCCCGCAGATCGACGACGTGGCCTCAGTGTTCACCCCCGGGAAGCTCTGCAGGCTGAAGGTCCCGCTATCGCGCTTCATAGATGTCGCGACGGTGGCCGACTCTGAGGACGAGAACACTCAGGCGGGCGTTCTGAATTTTATAGACCAGGCGGTAGTCGCCTGTTCGTCCCCGCCATTCGCCGGCGCCTCCGACGAGTTGGATCGCTTGGGGCGTTCGTGGATGCTTCGGCGAACTTGGGGGTCACACGTGCGAAGCTGCCGTTGCCCGGCTGGCGCGATGTGAACCAGGTAGGTCATACCAGGCCAAGATCAGCCTTGACTTGGTCCCACGGCATCGAATCCACCTTCGGGCGACGCATCGCTTCCCGTGATTCCTCGGCCACACGAATATCCGTCATGTCTTCGACCAGCTCGATGAGGCGCTCAAGGTAATCCGCATCAATCACAGCAGCAACTCGACGACCTCGTGGCGACAGGAAGACGGGTTCGTGGTGGATTGGAGCGCGGTTGATGAGGGAGGCGAGCTGATTGCGAGCGTTTGAAACACTAATAGGGTCAGGGGTTGACGTCGCCCTAGTCTGCAGGTGGGCGCCTTTTCGTACAACACAGTCGCTCGATGTCCATCTCTGGCCTTCCGCCAGAGGGTGACCTAGACTGGCGCTACTGCAACACCTTTCACAGCCTGACTGAATTCTCGAGATTCGCTCACGGACATTTGACCCAGGAGGCTCACGGTGGCATACAACGTCGCTCAGAAACTCATCTCTTCTCACCTGCTCAGTGGAGAGATGACACCGGGAACCGAAATCGGCCTGCGCATCGATCAAACCCTCACCCAGGATGCAACAGGAACGCTCGTCATGCTTGAGTTGGAGGCCCTCGGGCTTGATCGTGCGCGCACAGAGGTGTCTGTTCAGTACGTCGACCACAACCTGTTGCAAGCCGACAGCAAGAACGCTGAAGACCACGACTTTCTCCGCTCGGCCTGTCAACGATTCGGTCTGTGGTTTTCAAAAGCCGGCAACGGGGTTTCGCACCCGACGCATATGCAGCGATTTGGCATACCGGGCAAGACGATGGTCGGCTCAGACAGTCACACCCCCGCTGCAGGCTCGCTCGGGATGCTGGCTATTGGCGTGGGCGGTATCGAGGTCGCACTGGCGATCGCCGGCGAGCCGCTCTACATCAAAATGCCCGAAATCTGGGGGGTGCGCCTCACCAATCAACTGCCGCCATGGACAAGCGCCAAGGATGTCATTCTCGAAATGCTTCGTCGACACGGCGTCAAAGGTGGCGTCAACCGAATCATCGAATACTACGGTCCGGGGCTTTCAACCCTCACCGCAATGGACAGGCATGTGATCGCCAATATGGGCGCCGAACTGGGTGCGACGACAACGGTCTTTCCGGCAGACGATCAGGTGCGTGCGTTCCTGCGTGCAGAGCAACGGGAGGGTGACTTCGCCGAACTGCTCTCCGATGAGGGCGCCGCATACGACGTGACCGAAGAAATTGATCTGTCGGGCATCGTGCCACTCATTGCATTGCCCAGTTCACCGGGCAATGTCGTGCCGGTGAGCGAAGTCGCCGGCAGACCGGTCGAGCAGGTCGTCATCGGGTCATCCGCGAATCCGGGATTCCGGGACTTCGCCATAGTCGCCGCAATCGTGAAGGGTCGCCAGTCACATCCTGGTGTGTCTTTTGATGTCAATCCGAGCTCCCGCCAGATCCTGCAAGATCTGACCCGAATGGGCGCCACTCTCGACTTGATCGGCGCTGGAGCCCGGCTCCACCAGTCCGGCTGCATGGGCTGCATTGGCATGGGCCAAGCTCCAGCAAATGGCCGCAACAGTTTGCGCACGATGCCGCGTAATTTTCCGGGCCGCTCGGGCACTCAAGAAGACTCGGTCTACTTGTGCTCACCAGAGACGGCGGCAGCAGCCGTTCTCACCGGGGCGATCACCGACCCACGCGACCTTGAAGGCCTGCTGGACCTGCCCTACCCGACGGTGCAGCTTCCGGCCACATCGAGTGTCAACCTCGCCATGCTCGAAGCACCGTTGCCTCTGGCAGAGGCCTCTCAGGTAGAACTGGTGAAAGGCGAAAACATTTCCTCGTTGCCGATGTTCGATCCACTCGCCGACCGCATCGAGGCCCCGGTAGCCCTCGTGGTCGGTGACGATATTTCCACGGATGAAATCCTGCCGGCGGGTGCAAAGGTTCTGCCATTTCGCAGCAACATTCCTCTCCTCGCACGATTTACTTTCGACCAGGTGGATGAAACCTACGCGGCCCGCACGGATGAAACCCGCGACACTTCCGGGCACATCATCATTGCCGGGGCCAATTACGGTCAAGGCTCCTCACGGGAACACGCTGCGATTACCCCCCGTTTTCTCGGGTTGCGCGCGGTGTTAGCCGTGTCATTCGCACGCATCCATTGGCAGAACTTGGCCAATTTCGGTGTGCTCGCTCTCCAGTTTGCGGATTCGACCGACCATGCCCGCATCCAGCGTGACGATGTTCTGGTGCTGGAGGACATTCGCGAAGCCCTCGCCAAGGGAACCGAGATCACGGTGCACAACACCACTCGCGATGAGCACTATGCCACCGTGCAGAACTTCTCCAAGCGACAGGTTGACATGCTGCTGGCTGGCGGGCTGATCTCGTGGCTGCAAGGGCGCCAAGCGGTCGAAAGCCACACTCACGACTAAACCGTGCCACCCAAGCGCCCGTTGATCATGGGGACGCCACAGGCAGGATATTCGCCAACGGCCAGTCGATAACTGCGACGTTGCCTCCACAGGCTTTTGACTGACTCAGCCATTTCTCGGTGGCAGGGCCCAACCCGTGCGCCCGAAGGCTTAAGAATCACCGGCAGAGAAGGCTCAGATCCGAGGCTTTGCAACCGTGAACAGTACTGCCGCGTCGTCTACGGCTTCAAGGGCGTGGCGCCCCGCCGGCACGATGAGCAAATCTCCCGCCGAACCACTATAAGAATTCTCGCCCGAGAGGAGAATGACGCGTCCGTGAAGCACGAAAAAGGTCGCATCATCTGAACTCCCGTGCTCATCTAACTTAGAGCCGGCCCGCAGGGCAATGACCGTCTGGCGAAGAGTGCGCTCATTGCCTCCCAGCACCGTCTTCGCACTGCGGCCGCTACTCACCTGCCGGGCATGATCTAATTCGTGACGCACAAGAGCAGTCAACGACAGCTTCATCATGGGGCACCTCTTTTCTCGCAGCGCTGCACCGGGCCGTTGATTTCCAGCATACCGTCGACGCTCAACAACCCCGGAGGCCATCGCATTCTTGTGCCACCCGATTCAAGCACCCCGAAAGCTGCACCAGCAACGACAAGCGGATGTTGTCAGGTGCTGTGCAACCCAGTGGGGTCCGGTACAAACATTTCGAGCTGGGGCCGCACTGCCGCCAACAGTCAATCCTGCCCCGGGTGCCTCCCACACCAGCTCACTACCGACTTTGCTGACACCAGAGAGGTTCAATCCTCGCCTGAGAACGCGGGAAGGAGTGTGGGTCAGCGCTCTTGCAGAGGTAACGCGGCCACCAACGGGTGATCCCCGGGCACGGGGCCGGTCTTGGCCGCCCCGCCTGGCGAGCCCACCTCGGCAAAAAACTCGACGTTTGCCGTGTAATACTCGGCCCACTGCTCCGGCACGTCATCTTCGTAATAGATCGCCTCAACAGGGCATACCGGTTCGCACGCACCGCAGTCGATGCATTCGTCGGGGTGTATGTAGAGCATCCGATCACCCTTATAGATGCAGTCGACGGGGCATTCTTCAATACATGCCTTGTCCTTAACGTCTACGCACGGCAGTGCAATGACAAACGTCACGAAACGCCTCCTTTTCGTTTGGCCCCAAGCAGACGGCAACAGGGGGTAGCGGAGGCGAGTGGAGCATCCTCGGCAATCGTTTGCCTGACTCTGTCGATGACCCGCGCATCACGATTGCGCAGATTTGCGTGAGGCGAGAGGGCACTAACGGATGCGCGACAGCTTATTTTTGGCACACAACAAGTGTGACTTAACTTGGTCCCGCAAACAAGCCACTCGTGACTGCGGCTGCCGTGTGTGTGAACCGCCCTGCGTGAGCAACCGCTGCATACGTCAGAAGAGGAACGAACCCCAGGGCAATTCAGTTCCACAGTGCACGAGACTGGCCTATTTATCTCTCTACCTTGCTCTGTTGCTTGGTTTTGCCATCACGCGAGACCGTGTCCGCACACGATCGTTTTCGTCCTGTGGTTAGGAAAGTTAGCCACCGTGGCGGTGCGACCTTTCCACCACCCGCTCTGTTCTTGGTGCGGGCTTTCTTTCCCTTATGGCTTTCTCAGCTCACCAATGACTGAGGGGGACCGCTGGAAGTCAGGAGGCCAAGCAGTGACGCCCGGCTCACCGCTTCTTCACGAGTGCGTGCGTCTAGACCCTTGAAAATGGTCATCAGTTCGTGCCCGACCGTCGAGAGGCCAAGGTGGAGCCGTTTCGCAACTTCGCGGTTTGACATCCCCGTTGCGACAAGTTGAATAATCTGGAGTTGTCGCTCCGAAAACTGCGGGTGCACTGCCGGGGTGGCATAGGTATCTTTGTCAGCCGGTTGCCATTTGCTCACGAGCATGAGCGCAACACCACTGGCAAATGTCGCCCAGAGTGACTCCTGCGCAGATATTTCGGGGTCTCTGGCAAGGACGACGACCAACGCAGCGACCGCTGACTGTCGCCAATGAATGGGAATAAAGACCACATGGTGGTCTTCATCTATTCCCGGCCAGCCGCAATCTTTGGCAGCAAGAGCCATAAGACCGTTTTTGAGGCACCGGGTGAGGGGTGAGTCATGCTCGAAGTGTTGGCCTTGATACGGAGCCTGTTCTCGTGCATTGAGTCCAAACTGTGAAAGCAACGGAATCGAGAAGTCTTTCTCCAAACCAAAAATCAGCGCAGATCGAGCTTCGAATACTCCGAGTGCGTCCACACAGAGGGCGGCAAGCATCGTGTCAAGCGGCATACCGCTGGTGCCGAGGCGAAGGAGCCGTGTGAGTAAACAATCTTCCTCGGGAGGGGTGAGAGGCATCTAGACCACCTCCACGAGGTCAGGCTGCCTGATCAACACGTGAAAGGCAGCAACCTCAAGTGCTTGGAGAACCATGCTGGGGAGCTCTTCGCCATTTTTTAGACTGAAAAGGCCTGCGATGAGCCCACCTATAGGAGATCCCGAAGAGGTACAGGGCACCGCATAGAACACTTCGTGGGGCAAGTCGAGTTCCCGGGCAACTGGATATTTTTCGACTAACTCCGCAGCCGAAAATCGTGCTGTTGTTCCCCGACGAATACTGTCGGAGACGGGTAGTGGGTCAAAGAGATTGGCGGACCGAAAATCCTCCTGGATGTTTTCGGCAAACCCGAAAGACTCGACGAGGTGGAGGCTGCTGTCAGGCTTTAGCCCGTAGAGCAAAATAGAGCAGGTTCCGTACTGTTCTGTCAGAACCTGGCAAAGAGCTCTCACCGTGTTGGGGGTTCCGAGGTGGTCAAGAGCGGCGGTAAAAATCTTTCCAATCACATCAACGGTGTTCAGCACAGGCGAAAGTCTCTTCTCTGAGATTTTGTGCAGAAGGAGAAAAACGGATGCAACATAAGGCGAGTGTAGAGACCGAAGCTGAATACGGGGCTGCAAACACGCAATGTAAGAACGCGTTTGGAACGAGCATAGCCGACACCAAGGTTTCCCTCGGCTTTATGGTAAGAAAGTTTTATCTTCAGGATTGTCGAAACGCCATCCCCTTCCATTTGGGGCCCTCGCGGTTCTTGGGGCCGTTGCGACCTCGGGGTGCGGCGTTCAGGGTGCAGGGGGAGATAGCTCCTCGGCAATGAACACGGACAGCAGCGTCGCAAACCCAGCTTCAGACCCTGCGTGCGGCGAGGCCCTTCACAAAGCGGTCGATGACATTGATTCAGCCTTTCACGAGCCGGCCGATGAAAACTTCACAGCGTATAGGCCTGTGACCTACGACGACGCCGTATCGGAATTTGGGACAGTTGACGAGGACGCCTTTGGGGCATACCCAGGAGAGCGCTTAATCAGCTTCCGTTTTGACCTTTCGGGAATTTTTTTGGCCTGGTCTTATGGTGAAGCAACAATGGTGTGACGAATGAGGTCTCTTAGTTTTCGTGTCAGCCCTCCGAGCAAGAGGTCGCTTGGCCACCACACCGTGGCCACCCACAAAACCTGGATGTAGAGACGCCGCGCCTCACGGATTCAAAGAAAGAATCGTTTACCTTCCGAGGCTTGACTTCTTTCCGTGGCCTGGAATGCCTGCATTCTCTGAAAAGCAGGCGGATCGACATAACATCGGAGTGACCGTGTCTCTTCGGTGGTTGCTTGGCAGCACTCATAGAAGACGAGGCTCTCACAGTAGGTGTTACCTGCTTAGACGAAGCGCTCCTGGCCCTGAAAGAAATTGCGTCAAATCGCGACGACGCAGACCGTCGCAATCGTTGCGCAAAAAAGAAGGCTCCCGCTGCCCTTCGCTCGCCAGAGAGTTCTGACCAGCGGACCTGCCCGTTCCCCAGTCTGTTGCGACTGACCGAACCTCTAGCCCGCCTGGGACCTCTTGATTGTGCCTGCTCTTGCGCCACGGCTTCCACCCTTTGCGTGCCTACTCGAGAAGTAAACCTAAAGTAGTCCTCAGACGCTGGTATTAGGGGAATGTGTTGATATTCCGGCGCTTCCCGTTAGCCCTGTATTGGAGCTAATTCTCTAGGCTTTCGTGGCTTTTACTGGTGGACCTGAGGGGAATTGAACCCCTGACCTCCTCATTGCGAACGAGGCGCGCTACCAACTGCGCCACAGGCCCTAACAAAAGACCACAATATCACCGCGGTGTTCCCGCTATACGGCTCGACGCCTGCGCAAAACCTCGTCGAGGTTGAGGCGCTCGGTATTCCCCCAACCCACTTCACCCATCTGGGCAAACTCAGAAACGACAGCGAGCTTCTCTGTGGCGAAATCTTCTGGCCTACGGGCCAGAGCGGCTTGGCGAGCCGAGCGCACCAGTTCGTCTCTGCTGGGCAGTGGAGCACCGTCAAACACGTTACCCGTAGTCAGTGGTTCAGGGATGGGCGCCAAAGCAGGTCGTGCTCGTGAGGCCACCACAGGTCTCGCAATCGCTGCGTTCTCGCGAGAAGCGGAGGCCAGAGCCGACGTTTTACCCACGCGATTGAGCCGGCCAAGAATCGCCAGCGAGAGAACGACCACGGCGCCGGTTGCCCAGATCACCTGAACAGGCCATGCCACCAGAAAGGCAATCAGGCCTGAGGTGAGGCCAGTCAGCAGTGCGAGAGAAAAGACCTGTTTGGTGCGCCTGCGGCGCTCCATGACGCTCCGTGTGAGGCGGGAGACACTGCGGAGCTGGCGCTTCGCCTCTCTCTCCTGTTTTCCAATCGAGCGAGCCGAAAGCTCGGCTTCAATTTCTGGCGAATCATGCGAGGTGTGAGCGAGCAGACGCATAGTTTGGCCAAGCCGTGTGGCATTGCGCTCTGTGGCGTAGTACTCACTGCGCTTCAACCAGAGCGGCACCAAATAGACCACCCACAGCACTGCTGCCACCAGCAGCAAGAAAGTTGTTCCCGAAGTCCCCACGGGCTCTAGAGTATGAGGCCGTGGCCGATAAACCGGGTATCGGCGCGCTGTGAAGAGCGTGATCGTCTCGGACGAAGGTTTGTCAATTCAGGCTGTGTGACCGGCATCAAGAGCCAGTGATGCCACCCACTTTTTCGGGATAATTATGGACACCACCGTGAATT